>Ga0209948_1000008_pt1 | contig 149096 bp, 128 predicted proteins | sample SalPonR2_C_D2_MG_FD_185709 | JGI IMG/M metagenome (GOLD analysis project Ga0209948, IMG submission 185709) | Salt pond soil microbial communities from South San Francisco under conditions of wetland restoration - Salt Pond MetaG R2_C_D2_MG... ... | reverse complement strand
TTTGAATATGCTAAAGTTATCGACATTTTTGGAAGTTATGAGTCTCCCCCAGACCCCCTCTTTTCAACATCATAATTATGCTTTTTTAATATTAGAATTATTCAGGAACTAATCTAAAGGATTTGGGAAAAAGAGAGGGGAAACCCTGTCTTTTTATTTGTTGTACATAGGTTCTCAAAATTTTTCTGAAGGCAAAATCATAAATGCTTTTTATACAGTCAAAGTGTATTAGAGTTAAATGTGTAGAGCGAAATTTAAATGTTGTTCCTTAAAATGTTGATTTTTAAAAGGTTTCTCAAAACGGCTATGTGATAATACTTTTTAAGCATTTTTCCTGATACCATTGTCCGCAGCAGAATACAAGGCATGTCCTCCTTCGTTGCTGTTCATGTATACAACTTAGTGAAATAACCTTAAGATATACAAAGGGCATCTTCTAAATCCGGATGCTATCTAAACTATTTATCACTGATAATGTATGTTTATCACATTACATTTAAGGCTTAATATGAGCTTTATCGAAAGTGTAACAATGGCAAAACCCTTGTCACATTGAATTTCAAGGTTATAGAATTTTCAACCCCCCTTTTATCATCATTCAACCATAAAATTTACTCTTGAACGTATAGGTGAAATCAACCTGTTGTCGATGAAGTGACTACTTTGCCTATGTCCCACATTTGAAATGAACTTTTACCCTAAATAAAATCAATTTGGTCGAATTTTCAGGTTTGATTCAGTTGACTACTTGAACTTTGTTTCAAACAAACCCCCAAAATATGAAAACAATTTTACTTATCAAGGAAATCTATTTAGAAGGATTCCAAAACATTAGCCATTATATTGTAAAACATTATTTCAAGGCTTTTGCATGGTTTACCCTAATCATGTTCTCAACAGTTCTTTATGCATTTATATTCAGATTGTTTACTGGCTTTGCCTTTAATTAAAAATCAGGAATGAGTAAGAAATTAAATTTCGATAAAATGCTTGTACTTATAGGCAGTCTGTTTTTTGTCTCTATTCTTTTAATACTAGTGGAAATGATTATTGAGACATAAAAAGACAACAATTCTAGTCTCTGATACTGTTAATATTAAGTATTCAAATTATAAAGAACCACGGCCAAATGCCATGGTTCTTCCATATGTTGGAAATACAGGGGTTTGAATTCTAAAAAACCTAGAATACCATTATAAGTATTAAACTACATCAGATAGAAAGGGATATGCATTTATTAACTTAAGTAAGATTACAACCGAAAACATTATCGTTTTACCGTACAAACGTAATATTAGGACTAATGAACTAATAGAATGGCATAAGGTCGAATGGTTTGTTTAAAAATATTTTATGTGGCGTTGTAATTGTGAAACAAAACTAAAAATAGTTATGAAAAAGATAAACACTAAGCCTTCTAAAGATTGTAAACTGGTTAAGACTCAAATTCAGACCGTAGAATTCTTGTTGAACTATTCCAAATCACTCAAGATTACAGAAATTAAAGGCCTAAAATTTGAAAGCAATTTGAATTAAGATTATGTAATTGCGCTTTAGTAGTTCATTTAAATGAACTACCCTTTTCGTGAAAGAAAATTTTTATTTTTTCTTTTTGCAGCCAACTCTAAAGAAACATGGGATTCTTCATAATAGTTCAAATAAGTGACACTCAGATTTAATTGAAATTCACGAATCTGGAATTAGGCTTTTGAAGTAGTAAATGTTGTTCACCATATGACATCATTAATCTGGGGACTGGACAATTTTGATTACATCAAAGTAGTTTCCCGCATGAAGTCCTATCCTTAAAACCGTCTCAACATTTCTGGTGTTTTCAAATATCTCAATAGATATTTCGTTTCCATTTTTTCTTTCTAAAATAAACTCCATTTCGATAATACTGAAATTTTTAGAAGACGTAATCACATCACTAAAATCAAAAGATTCACCATGCTTCAATGATATTTCCGCTACCCACCAAAAATTTCCTTGTGTAGAAATAGTAGCTGCGCTACTATAGGCTTCCCATATGGTGTGTATTTTGTAAAAAGTTGCGCCTAATTTGAGATTCTTAACATCGAATTTAAAATTGAATAAAATTTAATTTGTAATACCCCAGTACTAATGGTTGCACGAGGAAATAGTGAGACTAAGCTTAATATATACTAAGGAAAAGACCTTTTCAATTGATATTGACATCAAATAACATTAATTCAATTCATTAAAAATAGGAGGTTGAAAATAATCGATTTGTGTTACCCATGTGTTACCCAGAACTAAAAAAACCGACTCCTAAAAGTCGGCTTTCCCTTTGTACAGGCGGAGAGACTCGAACTCTCACACCTTGCGGCACTAGATCCTAAGTCTGGTATATCTTGCACCAATGAAACACAAATTAACTCATTTTCAATGATTTAAGTGTTTTTTCATTTTATTTAAAGTCATATAATATCAGTTAATATCAACATTTGTTGTACCTATGTTGTACCCAAAAGTTCTAATAAAGTCGTATCTTTCAAGTGAATTTTTGACAAAATGTTGTACCTGATTTGACTTTCGTACTCAAAACAGGTTTACAATGTCAACAAGTGCAAAAATAATTCTTCGCAAAAAGCCCAACGCAAAGGGATTATACCCACTTGCTGTAAGGATAACCAAAGACCGCCGTTCCACCTACAAACATATAGGTCACTATATTGAGTTAGAAGATTGGGACACAAAAAATCTCAAGGTAAAGAAATCTCATCCAAATGCTGAAAGTTTAAACAATCTTTTGACTTCAAAACTTTCGGAAGCGAGAAAAGGTTTGATTGTTTTACAGACCAATAATAAAGATGCAACCGCACGTCAGATTAAAAAGGAAATATACAAGCCAACTTCCAAGCTCACTTTCTTCGATTTTGCGGACGAACATCTTGAAGCTCTTGAAGCGGAAAAGAAAATTAATCGTCATTCTACGGATTCTGCTTGGCTCAGTTATATTGAGAAGTACTGTAAAGCTCGTCATTTAACTTTTCAAGAAGTAGATGAACGCTTCCTCAAAAAGTTCAAAATCTATCTAAAAGGGACTTGCTCTATTTCCGAAACATCCGCAATGAATGTAATGGTCTTAATACGATTACTGTTTAATCGTGCTATCAAGGATAAGGTAGTAAGTAAAGAGCTATATCCGTTCGGTACAGGTAAATTCAAAATTAAGTTTCCAGAAACTACCAAGACAGGACTAACAGGAAAAGAAATACAAGCCCTCGAAAATGTTTCTGAACTTTCCGATATGGAAAAGCACTCGTTAAATGCTTGGCTGTTTAGCTTCTATTTTGCTGGAATGCGCGTGTCCGATGTGCTATTTACAAGGTGGTCCCAGATATATGATGGCAGACTGCATTATAGAATGGGAAAGAATTCAAAATTGCTATCCTTGAAGATTCCTGAAAAAGTAGAAAAAATCTTGGTTCAATATGTTTCAGACAGAAGAAATGATGATGATTTTGTATTTCCTGAAATGAAGAAAGCCGATTTAACCGATGCTAAGGATATCTACAGAAAAAAGAAAGTCGCAAATAAAAAGTTCAACGACCATTTAAAGAAAATTGCTAAGAGAGCTGGCATACAGAAAAAGGTTACAATGCATATTGCCCGTCATTCCTTTGGCAATATTGCCGCGGACAATATTCATCCTCTAATGCTTCAAAAGTTATATCGTCATACTGACCTTAAAACTACTATTAACTATCAAGCCAATTTCATCCATAAAGATGCAGATGATGCTTTGGACAGCGTTGTCAATTTTTAGGCAAATTGTTTACCAGCTGTGAACATCTTCCATAATAATTTTAACATTTTAGAATTTCATTCCTCTACCTTTACAAGCTAAACTTTTTGCGTATGGTTTTAAAGGTCAAATGGATAGATTTCAAAAGTCAAATCGATAAATACATAATTGAGGGCGAAGTCCTTCTTGAAAAATATAAGTCTTCGAGAAGCGAAGAAGAATTTACCGAATTAAAAGATGCAAAGCAGTCTTGGGAAAATACTGTGATAAGCTTCGTTAAAAAATCTTTTGAGCCGGAACACATTAATTTCGCTTATGAATTCAAAGCTCAAAAAGGCTATAATCTGGGAATGAAGTTAGGGATTGACCAAAAGATTAAAAACACTATCCAAGCCTTGAAAGATGAAATCAATGGGCTTGATTACTACTTGAAAATATTATTCATTTCAGATGCTATAGTTCGACCAGATGAAATTGATTTGAACGAACGTGAAAATCTGGACACCGAAGACATACTCGACCTTATCCTTTCAAAACTATACGACCTTTACAAAGATGGAAAATACCATTCCATCAAATGGATTCTTGAAGGTAATGGTGTGAAATTAAATCACGGCGAAGATTGGGACTATGGAAGGATGCTTGAAAATCGAGGTTTAATTGATTCAATGAATGGTAGAGAAGTTAACGCCAAGCTAAAGCTGGAAGGAAAGTATGCAATAGAACAGTCAAGAAAAGCGCAAGTTACAGACTACACGAAAATTAGTAGTTCTGATGAAGAGTTAAAAGCACTTATTGAGGGTGTTCTAAAAGAAGTCGAAAAATTGGGAATTGGCCAGCAAATCATTTTTGATGAATTTGATGAGCTACGAGATGATATTCCCAAGCTAAGTAAGAAATCTTTCGGGCAATTGTTAAAGTCAAAACTCGGGGATTTAATTGCTGCAAAGGCTTTAGACAAAACACTTGCCAGCGAGATATTCAAGCAATTTACCGACCAAATATTGCCTTTTTAATCTATGAATATACTGGCGAGACTTAAAAAAACAATTAAGGCCTTCTTTCAAAAAGAACCACCGCCTGAATACGAGGTTACACAATTTGTTATTTCAGACAGACAACCTATTACAGGTGCATCAAAAATTTCATTTTTTGTGAATAATCCTCAGCCTGGTGCAAGCGTGACCAGAACCTTTGAAAATGAAGACGATGTTATTAATTGGTTAATGAGCAATGCCGACTTTAAACATATACTTTTCAAAAATCTATTTTCATCATCCTCTGTCATCCATCATTGTGGCGTGAAAGAACCAATAACAGAACCTAAAAAGAAACCTGGCGACATTGACATCCTTCTTTACAAAGAAAGCAATGAAAGCAATGCAGTTGGCATAGAATGTAAAATAGTAAAATCAGAATCCTTAGAAAATCAACCGCCAAAAATCAACAAGATTACAAGCGTTCAGAAAAAAGGGACAAAGCAAGCAGATGGTTACATAAACATAGGTTTTAGTAGGGTCTTTCTTATGGTCATATTGATGGACGATGGCAGACACTATAAAAATCCAAATTTCGTCTTTAGAACAACACCAACTGAAGAATTGAAAGAACTGTATGATTTCGACTGGAACACAAAAATGAATACGGAAGTTGGAATAATCTATGCCTATGTCAATCAACTTATATCAAACCATATTAACCAAACGAAAGGTCTGGGTTTAAGGATTGAACGAGAAGCCAAAGAAAGAATTCAATGTGATGGTTTAACTGAGAAAATTAAAAATCTTAATTACTAAGTATTAGTTGAAGAAAGTAGGAATTTGCAGAATCTGCGGTAAGTATGCAAAATTGACGTTCGAGCACGTTCCGCCACAAAGTGCCTTCAATTCTAACCCTGTATTCTTTCAAAAGTCCGTCCATCTTCACGACAAAAAAAGTTTTCTATACGGTAAAAAAATTCGAAGTAATCAAGGTGCAGGTGGATATTACTTATGCAAATCTTGTAACAATCTCACAGGTAGTTACTATGGGGACAGCTACAAGAAATTCGCCTATATGGGAATGATGGCGCTGACACATAGAATTTGGGCATCAAAAGATATTACTTTTGAATATGCCTTACAGCCACTAAACATTCTCAAACAGATTTTAGCAATGTTTATGGCGATAGATACAAGCGACCAACTTTTAAATTTAGAAGGGCTTGCGGATTTTATTTTGGATAAGGATTCAAGGGCGCTTCCAGATAGCTTGAGAGTATTTGTTTACCACACCATTACAAAACAAGTTAGAAATGGCTGGGGAATGACAAGAACCAAAAAAGGGTTTCATCATCTTGGTGAAATTACCTTCCCACCATTCGGTGTTGTTTATGCTTTAGATTCTGAACCCACACGAAACGATTTTTACGAAATAACAGATTTCAAAAATTTTAATTTTAATCAAACCGTTCAAGCGAGATTATCAATTCCTTTTCTTACACCTAAAACATATATTCCTGGACTGTACAATTAAATATTTAAGATATGGCAAAAAACGAACCCATCAAACAACACTACATACCACGTTCCTACCTAAAAAATTTTGGTGTCGAAGCCAAAAAGGGCAACTATTTAGTAGATGCTTATAGACTTGAAGACGATTTGCTACTTGAAAAGATTAGCACGAAAAGTATCTGTTTCAAAAAAAATCTTTACACAATTCCGAATGCTGAAGTTGATAGGAAATACGATTTAGAACACCATTACGCCGAACACGTAGATTCAGAATTTCCCAAAATATATAGACTACTTGTTGATGAAAGTGTGAAAATATTGACCCCTGAGCAAAAGAAACAGGTATTATACGTATGTCTATCTCTTTACTTTAGAACACCAAGATTTCTTAATCATCAAAATGCCTTTACTGACCAAATTTTAGATAGAATGCTACTGTATGCAGACGAAAATGGCGAGGTGAAATTTACGTTTGAAGAAGAAAGACACGAGTTCAATATAAAGGATATAGATAAAGTTAGACAAGAATTTAAAGAGCGAAACAGGATTAAATTCTTGGTGCAGCACTTAGAGAAATGGAAAGAGTTTGTGGACTTTAAATATGATTGCACGATAAATGTCCATCGAATTAATGATAAAGATGCACCATTGATTACCTGCGATAATCCAGTATCTATACGTGGTATAAAATCAACGCGATTCGAAGGCCTTTTCAATCCTGACTCAGTAATAACTTTACCGTTAGATACTCAATATTATTTGGAAATCTTTCCGAACAGCATTGCTGATGGTCAAACTATAATTCATAGAATGGTTCACGATAGGGATTATGTGTTTACGACCAACGCTATCATTCAGAGTAATGCTGAGAAGTTGATAATTGGAAAGCCAGGAACAATAGAAAAACATTTCGAAATTCAATCAAGTTATGAAGAATCTGAAAATGGCGAACAATTTGTTGAAAAGGCAAAATTTAAGTTAGAGGAACTTCAAAAGTTTCATCAAATTTGTGAAAAGACGGGATTAACTTCGACTGAAACAATTGGTCAGCTTAAAAAGATGCTTAACCATAAATATTTCAAAGATGAAGACCAACTCATTAAGATGAAAAGGCTTTTAATTGCAACTGGACATTGGAAATAATTGTTGTCTATAAACTTAATGAGAAAATTAAATTTCTGTTAATCCCAATAAAAACTGTTAAATTTTTGTAATTTTGCAACGATGAAACAGGCTTTCCATAAAATATTATCCATTTCGATGGCCTTTGTAGTGATGTTCTCTACTATGTCATTTACTGTGGATATGCATTATTGTGGGGACAATTTGGTCGATTTCAGTTTATTCTCAAAAGCTGAAGGTTGCGGAATGGAAAAAGCGCAACCCGTTAAAAGTTGTGAGAATCCTAAAATGACTGAAAAGTCTTGCTGTTCTGATGAGCAAATTGTAAAGGAAGGCAAAGACGACCTTAAAATATCTTTTGACACACTTTCATTCGAGCAGCAAACGTTCATCGCTGCTTTTACCTATTCTTATATAAACCTTTTTGAAGGAACCGAATCTGAAGAAGTTCCTTTTGAAGATTACCCGCGACCCTTTGTCAAACGGGATGTGCAAGTGCTGCACCAGACTTTCTTAATTTGATTTGTTAGATTTTTAGAATGAAGCCCAACAGCTATGCTGTCGTGGGCTAAAACTCGTGTTTGCCATTTTTTGCAACACACAATTCCAATTATCTAATAATCAAATGCTATGCTGAATAAGAGCATTAAATTTCTCATAGAAAACAAACTTGTTGCCGTTCTATTACTCGCCCTATTTGTGGGTTGGGGCGTGGTCAATGCACCCTTCAATTGGGAAACTGGCTTTTTGCCTACAGACCCAGTTGCCGTAGATGCCATACCTGATATTGGCGAGAACCAACAAATTGTTTTTACCAAGTGGCAAGGTCGCTCGCCACAGGATATTGAAGACCAAATCACATATCCACTTACCACTTCCCTTTTGGGTATTCCTGGTGTGAAAACTATTCGCAGTTCTTCGATGTTTGGGTTTTCCAGCATCTATATCATTTTTGAAGAAGATATAGAGTTCTATTGGTCGCGCAGTCGCATACTCGAAAAACTAAACTCACTTCCTGCAAACCTATTACCTGATGGTGTCAATCCATCATTAGGACCAGATGCCACGGGTCTCGGACAGATATTTTGGTACACGCTGGAAGGTCGTGATAAAGACGGCAACGTAACTGGCGGATGGGATTTACAGGAATTGCGTAGCATACAGGATTACTATGTGAAATATGGATTGTCATCGGCAAGTGGTGTTTCTGAAGTAGCTTCCATTGGTGGCTATGTTCAGGAATACCAAGTGGACATTGACCCAGAAAAAATGCGCCAGTACAATGTGAGTATGGGCGATGTGGTTAAAGCCGTCAAACAGAGCAATCAAGATATAGGGGCACAGACTCTCGAAATCAATCAAGCCGAATACCTCGTACGCGGATTGGGTTACGTCAAGTCCATAGCAGATATTGAAAATGCAGTTGTAGATTCTGAAAATTTCACTTCCATCCGCATCAAAGATGTGGCTAACGTCCATTTGGGGCCTGCTACCAGACGTGGTATTCTCGATAAGGAAGGGGCCGAAGTCGTAGGTGGTGTCGTAGTCGCTCGCTACGGTGCAAATCCGTTGGAAGTTATCAATAATGTCAAGGCGCAAATTGCCGAAATAAGCTCTGGACTTCCCACAAAAACTTTATCAGATGGTCGCATTTCGCAAGTTACCATTGTACCATTTTATGACCGGACAGAACTCATACAAGAAACGCTGGGAACGCTCAATGAAGCACTCACTTTGGAAATCCTAATTACCATTTTGGTCATTATTATAATGGTGTTCAACCTGCGTGCATCTATCCTAATTTCAGGATTATTGCCCGTAGCCGTTTTGATGGTTTTTATCACGATGAAGCTCTTTAATGTAGATGCAAACATCGTCGCACTTTCAGGTATCGCCATTGCCATCGGTACAATGGTGGACGTGGGCGTGATACTTGCCGAAAATATGATTCGGCATTTGGAAGATGAAAAGTTACGCCTTAATGAAAACGGTAAGGAATACAGCACAAACGAAATTATCTACAACGCAACTGCCGAAGTTTCTGGTGCTATCCTAACCGCAGTTTTAACAACAATAATCAGTTTCCTGCCCGTATTTACGATGATTGGTGCCGAAGGAAAACTGTTCCGCCCGCTTGCCTTTACCAAAACAATGGCACTCACAGCATCGCTCATCATTGCGCTGTTTATTATTCCACCCATCGCGGCATTCCTTTTCCGCAAGACGAGTGTACGAGAACGCACCCAATATGCCATCAATGGCGTACTTGTTTTATTGGGGATTCTCGCCATCGTTTACGGCTATTGGTTAGGACTAATTCTTATCGCTTTCGCCATAACTTCATTTTTAAAGATGCGTGGTACGCTTTCGCGAAAGCGTAAAAACCTAATCGACATTATCATTTCATCAGTTGCCATCGTCTTCTTGCTCGCTACGTATTGGCGACCGTTAGGCTTTGACCGAAGCATCGTGATGAACCTGATATTTGTATCCATTATCTGTTTTGGACTGCTCGGTGTATTCTCAATTTTCAGGATATACTACGAGCGTATTTTGCGATGGGCACTTCAAAACCGATATCTATTCTTAATAGTTCCGGCTACGGTGCTCACGCTCGGTATTCTCATAATGCGAAATACGGGCAAAGAGTTTATGCCAGCGCTTAATGAAGGCTCGTTCCTGCTGATGCCTACATCCTTGCCACACGCAGGTGTTGAAGAAAACAAGCGTGTACTACAACAGCTCGATATGGCGGTGGCAAGCATCCCTGAAATCGAAACTGTAGTAGGAAAAGCGGGAAGAACCGAAAGCGCACTCGACCCAGCACCGCTCTCGATGTATGAGAATGTCATTCAGTATAAATCTGAATATATGCGAAATACATCTGGCGAGCGACAACGTTACAAGGTCAATGACGATGGATTGTTTGTACTGAAAAACGATAAATTCATTATCAATCCGAATAATGAAATAGATGATAATGTCAACTATGCCGAAACATCGCTAAAAACGACTGCTACACGCGAAGAGTTGATTGAAGATGACGATGGCGAGTACTACCGAAACTGGCGACCGGACATTGAAAGTCCTGATGATATTTGGAACGAGATTGTACGAGTGACCAAATTACCAGGCGTGACATCGGCACCCAAGTTGCAACCCATCGAAACGAGATTGGTAATGCTACAAACGGGAATGCGTGCGCCTATGGGCATCAAGGTAAAAGGTCCCGATTTAAAGTCCATAGAAAACTTTGGACTGGAATTGGAAGACATTCTCAAACAAGCCGAAGGCGTTAAGGAACAAGCTGTTTTTGCAGACCGTATCGTGGGCAAGCCGTACCTACTCATAGATATTAAGCGAGACCAATTGGCTCGATATGGCATATCCATTATGGACGTGCAGGAAATCCTTCAAGTGGCAGTTGGTGGTATGCCACTCACGCAAACCGTGGAAGGTCGTGAACGTTATGCCGTTCGAGTTCGCTATCCACGAGAATTGCGGGCAAACCCAGACGACTTGCGTAATATCTATGTTCCTGTTGAAAAGGGAAGTCCCGTACCGCTGGGTGAACTGGTAGAGATACGCTACGAGCAAGGACCACAGGTCATTAAAAGTGAAGACACTTTTTTAATTGGCTACGTGCTGTTTGATAAACTCGATGGCTTTGCCGAAGTGGATGTGGTAGAAAATGCCCAAGCCCTGATTCAAGAAAATATTGATAACGGTTCGCTGGTCGTGCCGCAAGGCGTGAGCTATCGATTTACGGGAACCTATGAAAATCAGTTGCGAGCAGAAAAAACGCTATCGGTCGTGGTGCCACTTTGTTTACTGGTCATTTTCTTGATTTTGTATTTCCAGTTCAGGTCGGTTTCTACATCGCTTATGGTGTTTACCGCAATTGCCGTAGCCTTTGCAGGTGGTTTCATAATGATTTGGTTGTATGGGCAAGATTGGTTTTTCAACTTCAGCTTTTTTGGCGAGAATCTACGGGACTTGTTCAATATGAAGACCATCAATTTGAGTGTCGCCGTTTGGGTAGGTTTTATTGCCCTCTTCGGTATTGCAACAGATGATGGTGTGGTAATGGCCACCTATTTAGACCAATCTTTCAAAAGCAACGAACCAGACAATAAAAAAAGTATAAGGCTCGCCACTTTGGAAGCCGCAGGTAAACGTATTCGTCCGTGTTTGATGACTACCGTAACAACGGTGCTGGCACTACTTCCCGTACTCACATCCACAGGCAAGGGAAGCGATATAATGATACCGATGGCGATACCCATTTTTGGCGGAATGATAATCGACGTTACGTCTTATTTCCTATTACCAGTTTTATACAGCTGGAAAAAGGAATACCAACTTAAAAAAGCAAACAGATGAAAAAATTAAAATATATACTCGTGTTTTTGTTTGTTTCCGCTTTCGCGAAAGCGCAACAACTACAATCCTACATCCAAGAAGCTGAAGCGAACAATCCAGAAATTCAAGCTTTTGAACTGCGCTATAATATCGCCGAAGAAAAGGTAAACGAAGCCAACTGGATTCCCAATACCGAAGTAAGTGCCGGCTACTTTGTGAGCGAGCCAGAAACCAGAGTGGGCGCACAACGTGCACGGATAGGTGTAAAACAGATGTTGCCGTGGTTCGGTACTATTACAGCTCGTGAAAATTATGCCACCGCAATGGCAGATGCCGAATATGTGGACATCACGATTGCAAAGCGCAAGCTCGCACTTTCGGTCGCACAATCCTATTATAGCCTGTATTCTATACGTGCCAAGCAAGCTGTGCTGGATGAAAATATACAGCTTCTGGAAACCTACAAGCAACTTGCACTCACATCTGTAGAAGTGGGCAAAGCGAGTGCCGTAGATGTATTGCGACTTCAGATTAGACAAAATGAATTACAACAACAAAAGGAAGTGCTGGAAGAAGAATTTACAGCAGAACAAACGGCTTTCAACAATTTGCTCAACCGTGATGCAATGATGACGGTTATCGTCGTTCCCGAAATGGAAATTCCACAAGAAGACCCATTTTATTCTAATGATGCGCTATCACTCAATCCCGAACTGCTCAAATATGACAAACTCTATGAATCAGTAGCACAATCTGAACTGCTCAACCAGCGTGAGAGTTTGCCTATGATTGGTTTTGGTTTGGACTACTTGCCCGTAACGGAACGTAGCGATGTCAACTTCAGCGATAATGGGAAAGATGTGTTGATGCCTATGGTTTCGGTTTCAATCCCCATTTTCAACAACCGTTACAAATCCATTTCAAAGCAAAACGAACTGCGACAGCAAGAAATAGAAACCCAACGGGAACAGCGATTGAATGTGCTGGAATCCGCTTTCGCGAAAGCACAATCACAACGCAACCAAGCACGCATCGCTTATAGCACCCAAGACCGCAACCTGAAGCAAGCGCAAGATGCCGAAGAAATTCTGGTTAAGAACTATGAAACTGGCACTATCGATTTTAACGATGTGTTGGATATTCAAGAGTTGCAGTTGAAGTTTCAAATGAATCAAATCGATTCGGTGCAAATGTACTATGTACAATCGGCCATTATTAACTATTTAATCAACTAATTATGGTCAAGGATTTTTACATAAAGAATATGGTATGTGATAGATGCATCAAGGTTTTAAGGGATGTACTGGATAAACAAACTATCGAATTGTTACAAATCGAATTGGGTCGTTTGCGCCTAAACATCGAGAGCGATGATGAAATCGAAAAATTGAAAACTTTACTTGAAAGTAATGGATTTTCCCTAATTGGCAGTACCGAAGAAAAACTCACAGAGCAGGTTAAGGTAGAACTGATTAAAGCATTACAAAAATTGCCTTTGGAACTCGATAAGAAATTATCCGCTCACTTAGCCGATGCATTGGGTCACGAGTATTCTAAAATCAGTAAGGTCTTTTCAATTACCGAAGGCATTACCATTGAGAAGTACTTCATCAAATTGAAAATAGAAAAGGTAAAGGAACTGGTACAGGCCAAGGAACTCAACTTTACAGAAATGGCACAGCTGCTGGATTATAGCCATATCAACCATTTGAGTGGCCAGTTTAAAAGCGAAACGGGTATGAGCCTGACCGAGTATAAATCACAACAGAAAAACTTTAGGAATTCATTGGACAAAATTGTATAGATAACAACCATAATTATGACACAAGCTGTTGATTTACAGCAGTAATTTTATCCAAATAAAATTAAGAACTATGAAATATAAAATCACATTACTTCTAACAATGCTTATCACTTTTGGTGCAAAAGCCCAATTGGTAGCGAATGAAACTGAAGAAAATGTTGACAACTGGCCAGAACGGATTTATGACCTTACTATAGATTATAAAACCGTAAACTTTACGGGCAAGGATGTACAGGCAATGACCATTAATGGTGGCATACCTGGTCCCAATCTCGAGTTCAACGAAGGCGAGTTTGCCATTATCAACGTTACCAATAAAATGGATGTGGAAACATCTGTCCATTGGCACGGGATGATATTACCTAATTTCCACGATGGCGTACCGTATTTGACCACACCACCTATCCGTCCAGGGGAAACCTTTCAATACAAGTTTGCATTGAAACAATCTGGAACCTATTGGTATCATTCCCATACTGGGTTACAGGAACAACGTGGGGTGTATGGTTCATTACAGATAAATCCAAAGGAAACCGATTTAGAATATGACAAAGATTTGGTCTTAGTGCTTTCGGATTGGGTAGATGAAAATCCACAATCTCAACTTAAAAATTTGAAGCGTGGCAATGAGTGGTATTTAATTAAAAAAGGTCAGGTTCAAAGTCTGGATAAATTAATTGCCCAAGGCGCAGTAGGTGCCAAGTTAAAGATGGCGTGGCAACGTATGCCAGATATGGCTATTTCAGATAATTATTTTGACAAGTTTTTTATCAATGGTGGTACTTCACAGGAATATCCAGATTTTCAGCCCGGCGAGCGCGTGAGGCTTCGATTTGTAAACGCAGCCGCAGCGTCTTATTTCTGGCTCACATTTGGTGGCGAAGACCCAATGCTCGTATCTGCCGATGGACTTGATGTGGTTCCAGTAGAACATAACAAAACTTTGATTGGCGTTGCCGAAACCTATGATTTTATAGTGACGATTCCAGAAAGTGGAAAACTTCAAGTAAGAGCTACGGCACAGGATGGTTCTGGCGAAGCTTCGGCATTTATAGGAACTGGAAATGTACTGGAAGCACCTGTAGTTCCAGAACCTAATCTTATAAAGAATATGAAGCAAATGATGTCTATGGGTATGAAGATGGGCGCACCTGCTTCAAAATTTAATCCTTCAAAAAACGATTCCATTCAAGTAATGGAAAAGTACAAAATGGATATGGGCGGAATGCAGATGAATAGTATGTCTATGATGGATGATAATATGAAAAAGGGTGAAATGGAAATGGATTCTACCAAGATGGCTCACAATAAAATGGACCATTCAAAAATGGATATGAAGGATGATAAAATGAAAATGTCCAAGTCAGAAATGAAGATGAACAAAGGCAAGGCCAATATGAAAATGGATGGCGGTATGGATATGGGCGAAATGAAAATGGGATATATGGTGCCAAAAGATAAAGTGGTAGGCGATAATATGAAAACGGGTGGTAATCCCGAGTTCAATTACAACTACTTAAGGGCTAAAGAACCTACCGAATTTGAAAACGATAAGCCCGTAAAGGAAATGCTTTTCAACCTTACAGGAAATATGAACCGCTACGTCTGGTCTATCAACGGTGTGCCCCTTTCAGAAACAGATAAGATAAAAATCGAGCAAGGCGAAGTCGTGCGTATCACACTTAACAATCTCACGATGATGCACCACCCTATGCACTTGCACGGCCACTTCTTTAGAGTATTGAACGAGAACGGTGAGTATTCACCACTAAAGCATACTGTTAACGTGGCACCAATGCAAAAAGTCGTATTTGAGTTTGCCGCTGATGAAACTGGTGATTGGTTTTTCCATTGTCACATCCTTTATCATATGATGAGCGGTATGGCAAGGGTTTTCAGTTACGATACACCTCGTGACGAACGATTAGAAGGCTACCCACTTACTAACCTTACCAACGAAGCAGACCACATATTCACTTGGGGCGAAATCACGGCTGCAAGTCATATGACCGAGCTTTACGCTACTGCAACAAATATCAGAAATCAATTTGCGCTAAGGGGCGAATATGGATGGAACAAAAATCTGGAAGCCGAGTTTACCTACGAGCGCTATCTCAATGATTACTTCCGAGTTTTTGGTGGTGTAAATGTAGAGAATGAAGGTGAGGACAGCCTTGAAGAAATAAACACAACCGCCATTGCTGGTGTACGATGGTTAATGCCATTGCTCATTAATTCAGATTTCAGAATTGACAGCAAACTGCGTCCACAGATAAGTTTTAGTACGGGCTTTATGATTTTTCCCCACCTTGGAATTTATGGCGAGTATGAATACCAGATGGACTTTGGCTGGGACGGCAAATTACCCGAAGGTCAGGACTTTGAAGAAGAAACCACGTGGCAAGTTGGACTTGAATACGTATTGAGCCGTGACTTCTCATTAATGGGAAGCTATGACAACCGCTTTGGCGCTGGTGGTGGACTCTCATTAAGATTTTAGAACAATTATTAACTTAAATAAATAACAAAAATGAAAACAGTAAAAAGAACAATAGGTACAATGGCACTTGCTGCTATAATGGTGTTAACGGTTTCCTGCAAGGATGGAAACAAAAATGAACCTGCTGCACCTATGAGCAACGAGATGCACCAAGAATCTATGGATGACAAAGACAATATGGCAATGAATGACAACCAAGATGCAAAAGCAGTCCTACAAGACTACTTTAAACTAAAAGATGCACTTGTCGAGACGAATAATGACAAAGCAAAACAATTGGGTGCCACGCTGGCAAGCACTTTAGGCAGTTTTGATGCATCGAGCTATTCAGATAACGAGCAACAAGAACTCAAGGATATTTTGGAAGACGCAATTGAACACGCAGAACACATTTCAGAAAGTGATATGGCACACCAACGTGAGCACTTTAAGATATTAAGCAAGGATGTTACCGATATGGTTGCCATTACCGGAACTGAGATGAAGATATACGAGCAATTCTGCCCTATGTATAAGAATAATGAGGGTGGTGCTTGGCTTAGTATGAACGAAGAAATTAGAAACCCCTATTTCGGTGACAAAATGTTGAAATGCGGTAAAGTACAGCGTGAAATCAACTAATTGAAGTTTATAAAAATCATAGCGTGGCTTGCCCTTGTGGCATTGATAGTGATTCAGTTCTTTCCAATAACCCTGAACGAGAGCGATACTGTACCGCAAAGTGATTTTATGGTCGAAAATCAAGTGCCTGCAACGATAAAAAATCGGTTGCAGGTTTCTTGCTACGATTGCCACAGTAATAATACAGATTATCCGTGGTATAGTAAGATACAGCCTGCGGCTTGGTATCTGGAAGACCACATACAAGAAGGTAAGGACGAACTTAATTTTAATGAATGGGCAGAATATTCAGACCGGCGAAAGAACAGTAAACTTCGGTCTATCATAAGCCAAATTGAAGAAGATAAAATGCCATTGGATTCTTATACACTCATTCACAAGGATGCAATTCTTTCAGATGAAGATAAGAGGGTGATAATAGATTATATGACAGCGTTAAAAGACAGTTTGGAATAAAGTCCTGATATGGGAAGGGAAAGTTGATGGTTGGTTAGTTAGTAGCCCTTCCCTTGTCAGGCACAATAAAAAATATTAGAAAAATGAATAATGACATAAATGAATTTGAATAAAAACCCTTAAAAACAAACAGGATGAATGCACTTAGAAAAACTACAATATTCGCATTAATTATAATAGCAACAAGCCAAGTGTTCGGACAAGATACAAACACAGAAAAGCAAGCCGTACTTAAAGTAATGAAAACCTATAAGGATGCGCTGCAAAACCTAACGACTGAAGGTACCTTTGAGTTGTTCACAAACGACTCGGAAGTTTTTGAGTCCGGTGGTGTTGAGGGTTCCTATGCGCACTATATAGAACACCATTTGGGACCAGAATTAGGACACTTCAAGAAGTTTGAATTTTCAGATTATGAAATTGATGCAGAAGTAGATTTGCCCTATGCATTTACTACCGAAACTTACGTCTATACCATAGTTCTCAATCCCGATGATAATGGCAATACCCGAACTATAAAGAAAAAAGGGGTGGCGACTTCTATCCTTAAGAAGATAGATGATAAATGGCAGATAGTTAAAACACATTCATCATCCAGAAATGTTAAATAATTTTTAGCCAATCATAAAATGACACACACCTATCACATACACGGAATGACCTGTAATGGTTGTAGAACGCACGTAGAAGAAACGCTCTCTAAAGTTGAAGGTGTTACCAATGCAACTGTCAATTTAGAAAAAGCCGAAGCGACCATTGAAATGCAATCCCATATTCCCATCGAAAAATTTCAAGAGGCGCTGAAAACGAACGGTGGGCAATACAGCATCCATCAGAATGGGGAACATCATCATACCCACGATAAGAAGAAAGTAGAGAAACCCAAAGGCAAAGGAACGGGAACGTTCTATTGCCCGATGCATTGCGAGGGCGACAAGACTTACGACAAACAAGGCGATTGTCCTGTTTGCGGGATGGATTTGGTTGAAGAAGTGAACCTTACGGCTACTTCCGACACCCAATATACCTGTCCGATGCATCCCGAAATTATTAAGGATGAACCGGGAAGCTGTCCAATTTGTGGGATGGATTTAGTTCCTATGGAACCCGATTTATCCGCAGAGGAAAAGACCTATAAAAAACTGCTTAAAAAGTTCTGGATAGCGGTCGCTTTCACATTACCCATTTTTATCATTGCAATGTCCGAAATGCTGCCCAAAAATCCACTCTACGATATTTTGGAACTGAAATATTGGAATTGGATTCAATTTGCTCTTTCAATACCTGTGGTATTCTACGCCACTTGGATGTTTTTTGAACGCGCCTACCGCAGTATAAAGACGTGGAACCTCAATATGTTCACACTCATCGGTATTGGTGCAGGCGTTGCTTGGCTGTTCAGCGTATTCGGAATGCTGGTGCCCGATTTTTTTCCTGACCAATTCAAGACCGAAGCCGGTACGGTTCACGTCTATTTTGAAGCGGCAACGGTGATTCTAACCCTGGTATTGCTTGGGCAGGTTCTTGAAGCCCGTGCGCATAGCAAGACCAATTCCGCAGTCAAGGAACTTTTAAAGCTTGCGCCGAATAAGGCCATCAAGGTTGTCAACGGGGAAGAACAGGAAGTGGCTATCGATGAAATTGAATTGGGTGATATTCTGCGTGTAAAGCCGGGCGATAAGATTCCTGTGGATGGCGTGATTACCGAAGGCGAAACTTCCATCGATGAATCGATGATTACGGGCGAACCCATTCCCGTTAACAAATCTACCGATGATAGAGTAAGTAGTGGCACAATCAATGGCAATCAGTCCTTTTTGATGAAGGCGGAAAAGGTAGGGTCTGACACATTGCTTTCACAGATTATACAGATGGTCAACGATGCCAGTCGTAGCCGTGCACCCATCCAAAAGTTGGCCGATACCGTTTCGGGATATTTCGTACCAATCGTTGTTATAATCGCTGTTGTTACATTTGCCGTTTGGGCAATTTGGGGTCCAGAACCCGCTTACGTTTATGCTTTGGTCAATGCCATTGCCGTATTGATTATCGCCTGTCCGTGTGCTTTGGGACTTGCGACACCAATGTCCGTAATGGTCGGTGTTGGTAAAGGCGCACAAAATGGTGTGCTTATCAAAAATGCCGAAGCTCTTGAAAAAATGGATAAAGTAGATACTCTCATTGTCGATAAGACCGGAACGATAACTGAAGGAAAGCCTACAGTTGAGAAAATGGGATCTTTCGACAACGGTTTTACGGAAAGCGAAGTGCTACAATTTATTGTTTCCCTTAACAGCCAAAGTGAACATCCGCTCGCAGAAGCCACCGTAAAATATGGAAAAGAACAAAACGCAGAGTTTTTAAACGCAGATGGATTCAATGCAGTTACCGGAAAAGGGGTTGAAGGTAAAGTGAATAGTAAGGAAGTGGCTTTAGGTAACGCCAAAATGATGGAACAGGCAAATGCCACACTTACCGAAGCTATGGAAAACGAGGCACAATCCTACCAAAAACAAGGTAAGACGGTTTCCTATCTCGCGGTTGATAGTAAGGTAATTGGCTACGTGGTCATAGGTGACAAAATAAAGGAAACGAGCGCAAAAGCTATCAAGGATTTGCAGGACAAGGGAATTGCAGTCATTATGCTTACTGGTGATAATCACGATACAGCCCAAGCTGTCGCGGATGAACTTAACCTTGCGGATTTTCAAGCAAGTATGCTACCAGAGAACAAATTACAAGAAGTTGAGAAATTACAAGAGCAAGGCAAGGTGGTTGCAATGGCAGGCGACGGCATCAACGATGCACCTGCACTCGCTAAAAGTGATGTAGGTATCGCTATGGGAACAGGTACGGATGTTGCCATTGAAAGTGCGGCCATTACCTTGGTGAAAGGCGATTTACACGGTATCGTAAAGGCAAGAAACCTAAGTGATGCAGTAATGCGCAATATCAAACAAAACCTCTTTTTTGCAATGATTTATAACACGCTGGGTATCCCTATTGCAGCAGGACTACTGTATCCGTTTTTTGGAATACTCTTATCGCCAATGATTGCGGCTTTGGCGATGAGCTTCAGTTCGGTATCGGTAATTGCCAACTCATTACGTCTAAAAAGTAAAAAAATATAATCTAACTAATTGAAAACTTATGAAATACAAAATTTTGATAATCCTATTGGTAGTTGCTTTCATCGGCTGTAAAAATGAGGAAAAGAATAATACCAAAATAGAGACAGAACACAATCATACCCAAAGTGAACCTAAATCTGAGAACAAAAAAACCCTAAGCCCACATACATCGGCAATGGCGATGATAGGTGATGCTCATATTCACATAGATTATTCGTCGCCAGGCGTAAGGGATAGAATTATTTTCGGTGGATTGTTGGCTTATGACCAAGTCTGGCAGGCTGGTGCCCATATGGCTACTTGGCTTGAAACAAACAAGGATATACAAATTGACGGTAAAGAATTAAAAGCTGGGAAATATGGATTTTTTGTAATTCCGAATCAAGAAGAATGGACTGTCATTTTCAACAATAATTGGAACCAACACGGTAAGGACGACTATGATGAAAATGATGATGTATTACGATTTAAAGTAACACCTAAAATTTCCGAAGAAATCAAGGAACATTTAGAATATAGTGTAAACAAAACATCTGAGAATTCTGGAACAATCTCAATGAGTTGGGAAAAAGTCACGATTGAATTTCCTTTTGAGATAAAGTAAAATGGTGAACAGAAATACAGCGAAATGGATTAGAAAAGCACACCGCTATTTGGGTATCTTTTTAGGTATTCAGTTTCTGATGTGGACGATTAGTGGGATGTTTTTCAGCTGGACGGACATTGACGAGATACACGGTAACCATTTTAAGAAATCGGCACCTGTGCAGACCTCTTTTAATGATTTGCTCGGCACATCCCAACTGGCTACTAAAGAATCCGTACAATCCTTGGAACTACTGGAAATAGCAAATGAACCTTACTATTGGATTAATGAAGCACAGCTTTACAATGCAAGAACGGGACAAATGAAAAATGGAATTTCTAAAGACGAGGCACAACAAGTTGCAAATAGGTATATTTTGAACGATTTAGAAATAGTAAAAATTCAATTAGTCGATTCTGTTGGGCCACATCACGAATATCGCGATCGCCCACTTCCAGCTTATGAAATCTCGTATGAGACACCACAAAATTTAAAAGCCTATGTGGCGGTTGAGAATGGCGCTTTTCAAACGGTGAGACACAGGGATTGGCGCTGGTTTGATTTTCTATGGATGACCCATACAATGGATTATCAGGGAAGGGATAATTTCAACACGTTGTTGTTAAGGGCATTTTCACTTTTGGGATTGATAACTGTCTTAAGCGGTTTTGTTTTGTGGTATATCAGTTCCCCATCAATCAGAAAACTAAAAAAGAAAATTAAATAATTAGTAACAAATAAAACCAAAAATTATGAATTCAAATGAACACACAAATTCAGGAAAATCAAAAAATCATTACACACGTTTTGTAGCAATGCTCGCTTGCTCTTTTGTAGCAATGTACATTACGATGTATTTAAACACCTATGAATGGGACCACGTATGGTTTAGCCTAACGAGATTTTATATGGTCTGTCTTGGTATTGCTGCAATGGCCATCATTATGTTTGTGGCAATGCGTGGAATGTATCAAAACAAAAAGAAGAATATCGCCATAGTCTTGGGAAGTATCGTTCTCTTTGTAGGTGCATTAGGACTGGTACGCGACCAAAAATCCACCGTGGGCGATGTTCTCTGGATGAAAGCAATGATACCACACCATTCCATCGCCATTTTAACAAGTGAACGAGCAGATATCGAAGACCCAGAAGTTAAAGAATTGGCTGAAGAAATCATAAAAGCACAACGAAGAGAAATTGCTGAAATGAAAGCGATGATTGAGCGTTTAGAAAACGAGTAAAACAAAGTGGATAAATCAATATTCAAAATATCAAAAATGGATTGTCCTTCTGAGGAATCTATGATTCGAATGAAGTTGGATTCAGTTGGTCGAATTTCAAAATTGGATTTCGATATTCCAAACAGAAAACTAACGGTTTTACATAATGGCAACTTGGAAGAAATTCAGAAAGCCATTGCAGACCTGAAGTTTAATGAAGAATTGATTTCTTCAGAACCAACCGATGAAGTAATTGCGGAAGAAGCAAGCAACCAGAGTAGGTTACTATGGTCAGTTTTGATTATCAATTTTATTTTTTTTGTCATTGAAATGACTACAGGATTGATTTCAAAATCAATGGGCCTCGTTGCAGACAGTCTTGATATGCTGGCAGATTCATTTGTATATGGTTTAAGTCTTTTTGCAGTAGGCGGTTCCCAACTACTTAAAAAAAGAATAGCGACAACTGCCGGTTATTTTCAGATACTTCTTGCGGTTATAGGAATTGTAGAAATAGTGAGAAGGTTTATAAATCCAACAGAAGTTCCGGATTTTAAAACAATGATTATAGTCTCAATATTGGCACTATTGGCCAACGGGCTATGTCTATTTCTTCTTCAAAAATCTAAAAGTAAAGAAGCCCATATGCAGGCCAGTATGATTTTCACATCAAATGATGTCATTATTAATTCTGGGGTTATTGTTGCTGGGCTTTTGGTACTATGGACTGGCTCACGATTGCCTGATTTGATTGTAGGTGCAATCGTTTTTATAGTAGTTGTCCGTGGTGCTCTCAATATTTTGAAATTAGGAAAATAAAATCATAAATATGAAAAAGAACATTTTATATATAGCAATAGCCATAATAATAGGTTTGGGCGCAGGCTGGCTCATTTTTGGAAACGGGTCAAGTGATACTATGGCAAATAAGGATATATCCGATATGTCTGATCAACACGACCACTCTGGCGAGAGTGCAGACCAGATGTGGACGTGCTCAATGCATCCACAGATTATGCAACCCGAAGCTGGTGATTGCCCAATATGTGGGATGGACTTAATCCCTGCTGAAACTGGTGCAGAAGGTCTCGCAGCAAACGAGATAAAAATGACCGAAAATGCTATGGCATTAGCAAATATTCAAACTACCATTGTGGGTAATGCAGAAACAAGCGATGATGACGGGATGATTTTCCTTTCGGGAAAAATAGCTGCAAACGAAGAAAACAATACCGTACAATCCAGCTATTTTAAAGGAAGGATAGAACAACTCAACGTTAACTATGAAGGACAGCAAGTAAACCGTGGTCAGCTATTGGCAACCATTTACGCACCAGACCTTGTAGCGGCACAGCAGGAACTGATTACCGCAGCATCGCTCAAAGCATCGCAACCCGCTTTATACAAAGCCGTTCGCAACAAGTTAAAAAACTGGAAACTTTCAGATACACAAATCAATGCTATTGAGGAAAGTGGCAGCGTGCGTGAGAACTTTCCGATTTATGCAACGGTTTCCGGAACGGTATCAGAAGTAATGGCAGCACAGGGCGATTATGTAAATCAAGGACAGCCTATTGTGAAGTTGAGCAACTTGAATTCGGTTTGGGCAGAATTTGATGCTTATGAAAATCAGATAGCACAGTTCAATATTGGGCAAAAAATCAACATCACGACCAATGCCTATCCAAATAAAGAATTTGAGGGAACAATTTCATTTATTGACCCAATTTTAAATAATGCGACACGAACGGTAACGGTACGTGCAACCCTTCAAAATAGAGACGACCTATTTAAACCAGGAATGTTTGTTACAGGTAAGGTTAAAGGCGCAACGCAAACTATGGAAAATACACTTGCCGTACCTGCAAGTGCTGTACTATGGACAGGCGAGCGCTCATTGGTATATGTTAAAACCAATCCTAACGAGCCTGTGTTTGAAATGCGCGAAGTGACCTTGGGCAATCGCTCTGGCGAAACTTACCAAGTATCTTCCGGATTAAATAATGGCGATGAAATAGTAACCAATGGAACTTTCACGGTAGATGCAGCAGCACAATTACAGGGTAAAAAATCAATGATGAATCAGCAAATGATGCAGGACGAATCAGCAATGATCGGCGATATGGAAATGAGTTTCAGCGATGCGTTTAGTTCTGATTTCGACAAAGCATTACCATCATATCTCAAAATGAAAGATGCCCTTGTAGCAAGCGATGCAAGTCAAGTTTCCGCTTTCGCGAAAGCGACATCAGAAAAATTAAAAGCAATATCGACTGATGATTTAGGTACGATGGAAAAACAACATTTAACCAAAAGTATTGAGATGCTGGATGCCATTGCAAACAATGACATTCTGGAAAACCAGCGCGCTCACTTCGTCATTCTAAACGAGAATATCGTGCCTATTGCAATGAGCATAGAAAACTCGACAAATTATTACATTCAGAAATGCCCTATGGCAAATAACAATAAAGGTGCGGTATGGTTAAGTATGGAAGAAGAAATAAGAAATCCATACTATGGCGATGCAATGTTGACTTGCGGAAGTGTGATTGATTCGTTGTAAAAATCATTTGCAACACAGTTGCACCAAAATATTTTTATCTTTGCATTGTGAAAGTTGTAGCAATCATTTTATCGTTTTATTTCTTGGCACTCAATGTAGTGCCTTGTAGCGATGCGACAAATAGTGCCGATGACACCCAAGTTGTTACGGTAATAGATATTGATGGCGACCACGACCAAGACTGTGAGTTATGCTCGCCTTTTTGCCAATGTCATTGCTGCCACGTTCACACGATAAATTTTGGGCTTGTTGCATTTCAACCGCTACAGCCTGCTATTCCACACGAATTCTTTGTCCATTTTGATGACCTCGGCAAAGATATTCCCCATTCCCTTTTTCAGCCCCCTCAGGCATAATTCAGTTTTAATAGGATAACTATATCCTGTTTTGACGTGTCCATCTATTGGATTCGTCAACATTGTGCATTGCATTTAATTCAATGTATAGAACCAAAATTTCAACTGAATTAACACCCTTATCTATGATTAATAGAATCATTGATTTTTCAATCAATAACAAATTTATAATCGGTCTGCTCACGCTGGCATTGATTGGTGCTGGTATATATAGTATGACCCAAGTGCCCATTGATGCCGTGCCGGATATTACTAATAACCAAGTACAGGTCATCACACAATCCCCTAATCTGGGAACGGAAGATATTGAGCAATTCGTAACCTATCCCGTCGAAGTTGCAATGAGCAACTTGCCCAATGTAAAGGAAATTCGTTCGGTGTCCCGCTTTGGCCTTTCCGTAGTAACCGTCGTTTTTGACGATGATATGGGTACCTATTTACCGCGTCAACTTGTTTCTGAAAAACTGACCGAAGTACGTGAACAAATCCCAGAGGGTTTTGGACAGCCAAGTATGGGGCCAATTTCAACAGGTTTGGGGGAAGTGTACCAATATACCTTAAAGGTAGAACCTGAATTTGAAGATAAATATTCATTATCCGATTTACGTACAATGCAAGATTGGATTGTGCAACGGCAAATGGCAATGGTGCCTGGTGTTGTAGAAATTAATGCCATCGGCGGAAAAATAAAGCAATATGAGGTGGCCGTCGACCCTAATGAATTAAAGGCAATCGGCCTTACTATTACCGATGTGTTCGAAGCATTGGAAGCGAACAATAAAAATACAGGTGGTGCGTACATTGAGAAAAACCATCAGGCGAACTTCATTCGAGGTGAAGGTTTGGTGCGAAGCCTTGATGATATTAAAAAAATCGTCATCAAAAATGAAAATGGTGTGCCCATTACCATAAGTGATGTTGCAGATGTGCGCTTTGGTTCTGCCGTGCGCTATGGGGCTTTGACGCAGGACGGCGAAGGTGAGGTCGTTGGCGGTCTTGTTATGATGCTCAAAGGGGCAAACTCAAACGAGGTTATTGTACGTGTGAAAGACCGGATGGCCGAAATACAGAAATCCCTTCCTGAAGGGGTTGTCATTCAGCCCTTATTGGATAGAAGTAAGCTTATAAGTGAAACAACCGGCACGGTGCGTAACAATCTACTCGAAGGTGCGCTTATCGTGATTTTCGTACTTGTTTTCCTTTTAGGAAACTGGCGTGGTGGTCTTATTGTGGCTTCGACTATCCCTTTATCGCTATTGTTCGCTTTTATACTAATGAACGTTTTTGACGTATGGGCGAACTTGATGAGTTTAGGTGCTATCGATTTTGGTATCATCGTAGATGGGGCGGTCATCATCGTGGAAGCCAGCGTATTCTTAATGGGAAGCTACATCCTAAAAAAGAAGTCTTTAAACAAGGAAAAACGTGATGAGATAGCCGCAAATGCATCAAAGAAAATGATGAATGCCGCCTTCTTTGGGCAATTGATAATTCTAATTGTGTTCTTGCCCATACTGGCTTTGGAAGGCATCGAGGGCAAAATGTTTAAACCAATGGCGCTCACATTCATATTTGCAATGATTGGTGCTATGTTTCTTTGCCTGACATACGTTCCAATGATGTCCGCACTATTTTTAAAACCACCCAAGACGGAAAAAAAATCTTGGGGCGACCGTTTCGTGCATTGGGTACAGCGGAAGTATGAACCACTTTTGGTCAAGACTTTAAACAAGGGAAAATGGATTGTGGGTATTGCCGTCGCCATATTTGCCCTAACCGTTTTTATGTTTACAAGAATGGGTGGCGAATTCATTCCCCAACTGGATGAAGGCGATATTGCATTTCACACCATACTTAAACCCGGAAGCTCACTAAGCGAAACGATTGAGACCACTACTAAAGTTGAGCGTATCATAAAGGCCGAATTTCCGGAAGTTGAGAAAATTGTAAGCCGTATCGGTGTGGCCGAAGTGCCCACAGACCCGATGCCAATGGATTTCGCTGATGTATTTGTTATTCTAAAACCCCAAGATGAATGGGTGTCTGCCGATGATAAGGATGAACTTATTGATAAAATGAAGGAAGCGGTAAGCATTATCCCGGGCGTAAATTATGAGTTTACCCAACCAATCGAAATGCGCTTTAATGAACTGTTAGAGGGTATTCGAGAAGATGTTGCCATTAAAATTTATGGTGAGGATATAGACGTACTTGCTGCAAAGGCCGATGAGATTACAAAAATCATAGCGGGTACTGAAGGTATAGGCGATATGAGGGCAGAAGCAACTTCTGGATTGCCCCAAATGACCATTAAATACAATCGCAACAAACTGGCACAGTATGGTGTGAGTATCGACCAACTCAATACAATGGTACAGTCCGCTTTTGCGGGTGGATATGCAGGGGTCATTTTTGAAGGCGAAAAGCGTTTTGACTTAGTGGTTCGGCTCGACGAGCAGAACCGTACTGACATCAATGACATCAGAAATCTGTACATCAATTTGCCTAACGGCTCGCAGATTCCGCTTCAAGAACTGGCCACAATCGAATACGAACCAGGTCCGATGCAGATAAGCCGGGACAATACCAACCGAAGAACCTACGTGGGTGTAAATGTGCGCGGACGTGATGTGGAATCATTAGTTAACGAGATTAAGGATAAACTGGACGCAAATCTTGAATTACCACCAGGCTATTTTATTCGGTATGGTGGTGCATTTGAAAATCTTGAAAGAGCAAGCGAGCGATTACAGACTGTGGTCCCGATTGCTTTATTGTTGATTTTTATCTTGATTTATTTCGCATTAAAATCCTTTCCGCAGACCTTGATGATTTACTTGGCCATCCCGATGGCGACCATTGGCGGTGTATTCGCACTATGGCTTCGGGATATGCCTTTCAGTATTTCCGCAGGGGTCGGCTTTATCGTCCTCTTTGGTGTTGCCGTCCTGAACGGACTGGTAATGATTAGCGGTCTAAATGAATTGAAGGAAGAAGGCGTGACCAATTTAAAAGACCGAATAATTGAAGGTACAAAACGCAGAATACGTCCCATTATGCTGACGGCCTTTACCGATATTTTAGGATTTCTTCCGATGGCGATATCAGCTTCGGCAGGTGCTGAAGTGCAGCGACCCTTGGCGACCGTGGTAATCGGTGGATTGATAACATCAACGCTTCTGACGCTCTTTATCCTTCCCATCTTTTACCAATGGGTCGAAAAACGGTCGGAACGGAAGAAGAAATTCAATCCAAAATTTGTTACCGCAACAGCCGTGGTCTGCCTTTTATTCACTTCCGCTTTCGCGAAAGCACAACAAGTCCAACCTCAAGATTCTTTACCAATTGTTTCATTGGAAAGAGCAGTAGAAATTTCCAAGGAAAACTATCCGTTATTGAAAACGAAACAGTTGGAAATTCAACGACAGAACGCACTTAAAGGTATTGCTTATGATTTTGGGAACACCCAAGTTTTTACGGGTGGCGAAGAAATAACAGATGGTCAAGGTATATATACTTTAGTTGGTGTAGGGCAACAAAATTTAGACCTCTTGGGTATCGGTGCAAAAAAGCGACTTCAAAAACAACGAATAGCTTTGGCCGAAACCGCTCTCGACCTGTCTGAATTGCAAGTGGAACAGGAAGTGAAAAAGGCTTGGTCGCAGGCATACCAACAGCGACAGAAATTTGAACTGTACCGCGAGCTGGATTCCATTTATTCACAGTTTGAAACCGCAATCCAACTCAACTTTGAAGTAGAAGCCATTTCCAGATTGGAATATTCATCGGCTAAAAACCAAGCATTGCAAATAAGTAACAAACTGCAACAGGCCGAAAGCGATTATGCCATTGCCCTGCAAAAGCTAAATCTCTGGCTGGCAACTGACATTTTTTATTCTGTACCAGATTCGTTTGAAGAAAATGAGGTGGCAGTATTGGGATTGGGTGCGAATTTAGAAAGACATCCAGAGTTGGAACTTTCACAAAGGCGCATCGATGAAGCCGAAGCAAACTATAATGCCGCTCGTGCCGAGCTACTTCCTAAATTAAACCTTCAAGGTGGATTGCAACAGGTCAATGGCGATAACGGATTTTATACCTATCAGGCAGGGATTTCCGTCCCGTTGTTTTCGGGCACCCAGCGCAGTCAAGCCAAAGCCGCTAAAATCGATAGCGAAATCGCAAAGACAAATGCGGACTATACCCAACGCCAACTACAATCTGAATTTCAGCAGGCAGTACAAGCCTATCAAAAATGGAAAACATCTTGGCAGTTTTACAGGGATAAAGCTCTGCCACTTGCAGAAGAACAGCGTAAGGGTGCGTTACTTGCCTACAAGGAAGGTGCGGTGGATTATGCTGCATTCACGCAGATTATACGTGATGCCATAAACACCGAAATGGATGCGCTCGATGCGCTTGACAATTATTTAGATGCCTTGTTTGAACTACAATACTTTCAAAACTAAAAAGATGAAAAAATTAAAATATATACCGATTACCGCAATGCTTATGGCATTGACAATAATTAGTTGTGGCGAGTCAAAAACCGAAAGCGACCACGATGATGCAACACATTCAGAAACAGAAGAAAATCACTCTAAAGAAGATGAAATAGTAACACTTACTGCTAAACAGTATGATGTCCTACAAATGGAAGTCGATACGCTTGCCCAGCGCAATATGAGCGGATACGTAGAAGCGAACGGTCAATTGGAAGTTCCGCCACAAAATGAAGCGACCATCACTACAGTAGTGGGTGCGAACGTGGTTTCTATAGAGGTCATCGAGGGCGATAAGGTCAACAAAGGTCAGACGGTGGCCTATCTGTCACATCCCAATATTATTCAGAAACAGACGGATTACCTCAATGCATATAGTAACAGTCAGTTTCTCAAAAAGGAATACGAACGCCAAAAAACTCTTTATGATGCAGGTGTGGGCAGCGGTGCCAATTTCCAAAAAGCAGAAGCGGAATATCAAGCTTCCCGAAGTATGGTGAACGGTTTGGAAGCACAATTACAACAATTAAATGTTAGTGCATCAGGTGTGAGAAATGGCACTATTTATCAAAGGGTTGCGCTACGAAGTCCTATTCAAGGCTTTGTGGAAAAAGTAGAGGTTAAAACAGGACAATATGTAGAACCTCAAACCGACCTAATGGAAATCGTGGACACCCATCACGTACACGCCGATTTGATGGTGTTTGAAAAGGATGTGTACAAAGTAAAGGAAGGACAAACCGTGCGGTTCAATGTCCAATCCATTTCGGGAAAGGAACTGACAGCGGAAATTTATTCCGTAGGAAAAACTTTTGAGCAGAACCCCAAAGCGATACACGTACACGCCGAAATCGAGAACAAGGAAGGCAACCTGATACCAGGAATGTATATTCAAGGGCGCATCCAAACCAACAATACAATGACCACGGCTATTCCTGAAAGTGCCATTGCAGCCGATGGCGAAAAGTCCTTTGTGTTTTCAGCAAAAAAGGAAGGCGAGGATTGGAAGTTTATGCCCGTGGAAATCATAAAAGGAACTCACGATGGCGATTGGATTGCCATTGATTTTCTAATGGAACAAGAACCAAATACTAAGTATGCCTTTAATAACGCCTACTACTTAATGGCAGAAATGAAAAAAGGGGAAAACGAGGAAGAAGGACATTAAAAAATGGACAAAAAAAGAAAACAAAATTTAAAGGAAGCAAGAACGCTTCAGATATGGAATGTCATCTATGACATTATCGAGGTGGTCGTATCGCTTATAGCCGGATTCACGGCAAACAGTTCAGCATTAATAGGCTGGGGATTGGACAGCACCATCGAAGTCATTAGTGCAGGAACGCTCGGTTGGCGATTGCACGGCGAAATCAAGGGTCTGGATGAAAAGCGTGTAGAGCAAAGAAAAATGACAACCCTTTATGTCATCGCAATATCCTTTGCCCTCATCTGCATTTTCATATCCTATGATTCTATTTCAAAATTAATAAGTCAAGAAACGGCATCTTGGTCTACGGTGGGTATTGGTATACTGATAGTTTCCTTAGTGGTAAATCCATTTTTGATTTATTACAAAAGAAAGTACGGACATAAACTGGATAGCCCTGCTCTGCTTGCAGATGCCAAGGATACTTTTATCTGTCTATATCAAACCGTAGTAGTACTAATAGGCCTATTGCTCGTGAAATGGCTGGGCTGGTGGTGGGCCGACCCCGTTGCGGCATTGTTGATAGTGCCATATGCGGCAAAAGAGGGTTTGAAAGCATTTTCCAAGGCACAAAAAATCAAAAACAGCATCGATAAGAAATGAAAGAAATAGAAAAAAGATTGAATGACAATGGGGTTCGCCCCACGGCAATGCGCATATTGATTTATAAGTATATGGCCGAAAAAGAAATTGCGGTTGCGCTCACGGATATCGAGAACGTTTTCGCGAAAGCGGACAGGACTACTCTGTACCGCACCCTCAAAACCTTTGAGCAAAAAGGTATCGTACACCAGATAGATGATGGCACCCATATTTCGAAATTTGCATTGTGCGAACCGGGTTGCAACTGTGAACTTGAACAAGATTTGCACTTGCATTTTCATTGCACTAACTGTGACGAAACGGTTTGTTTAACGGAACAAAAAATCCCGCATATCAACTTACCCGATGGTTATGTCGCCGAAGATGCCAATTTGGTGCTCAAAGGTATTTGCGAGAAGTGTAGTGGATAATCAATGTACTTCCGTTGCATACTTAATTTAAAGAATTTTACAATATGAAAAAGAAAAAAATAAACCTACGGGATATAGACACTAATAAGCATTCAGGCGAGCACAGTCACGATGACGGCCATAACCATAGCAGCCCTGAAGAAATTTCAAATTTTAGAACCTATCTACCAGCTATTTTCAGCTTTGTGATGTTGATAGCAGGAATCGCTATTGATTACTTTGATGCGTTTCCTTTCTTCAAAGGATGGATTCGCGTAGTATGGTACACGGTAGCCTATATCCCTGTTGGTTTTCCGGTGATAAGAGAAGGCTGGAAAAGTATTAAAAATGGTGATTTTTTTACGGAATTCTTCTTAATGTCCATAGCCACTTTAGGTGCATTTGCCATTGGCGAATATCCCGAAGGTGTTGCCGTAATGCTGTTTTATGCTGTGGGCGAACTCTTCCAAAATGCGGCCGTTAACCGTGCGAAAGGAAATATAAAAGCCTTACTCGATGTAAGACCAAATGAAGCTTTGGTTTATCGTGATGGCGACTTTGTTTCAGTAAATCCCGAGACTGTTGAAATCGGTGAAAAGATACAGGTACGTGTAGGCGAAAAAGTTCCGCTTGATGGTATTCTGCTTTCTGAAAAGGGTTCTTTTAATACTGCTGCCTTGACAGGCGAAAGCAAACCTGATACGATTGCTAAAGGTGATACTGTTTTTGCAGGAAGCATAAATCTTGATGGTGTAATCGAGATTGAAACCACTAAAGAATTTAAGGATAGTTCCATTGCACGAATTCTGGATATGGTGCAAAATGCAACTGCCAGAAAATCAAAGACCGAATTGTTCATTAGAAAATTTGCACGAATTTATACGCCTATTGTTGTATTCCTCGCCATCGGACTTACGTTCCTACCTTTCTTTTTTGTAGATGACTACGTGTTTAGGGATTGGCTATATAGAGCATTGATATTCCTCGTGATTTCGTGTCCTTGTGCGTTGGTCATCTCTATTCCTCTCGGCTATTTTGGCGGTTTGGGTGCGGCATCGCGCAATGGTATTCTTTTTAAAGGTGCATCCTTTTTAGATGCAATGACCCAAGTAAACACGGTCGTAATGGACAAAACAGGAACCGTTACCAAAGGGGTTTTTAAAATCAAAGAAATCAATTCCATCACATTTGAGGAAGCCGAATTTATGAAGTACTTGATGGCAATGGAAGAGCAATCTACCCATCCTATTGCAAAAGCGATTCTCGAATACAAAGCAGACGGTTCGGATTATGAAGCGACTGATGTTTCAGAGGTTGCTGGAAAGGGATTGAAGGGAACAGTTAATGGGAAAACGGTGTTGGTAGGCAACAAAGCTTTGATGACTTCAAACAACATAGAAGTTCCTTCAGAAACAGATGGTATTGTAGAATCCATCGTAATGGTATCCATTGATGGAAATTTTGCAGGTTATGTAACCATTGCAGATGAATTGAAGGATGATGCGCACCAAGCCATTAAACAAATTAGAGATGCAGGGATTTCAAAAATCATAATGCTATCAGGCGACAAAGATTCAATTACACAACAGGTTGCAAAAGAGCTGAACATCGATTGGGCAAAAGGTGGGTTGTTACCCGAAGATAAACTGAATGAGGTGGAAGAGCTCAAAAAGCAACCCGAAACCAAAGTTGCATTTATTGGTGATGGTATTAATGATGCACCCGTTTTGGCAGCAAGTGGTGTAGGTATTGCAATGGGTGGTTTGGGTAGCGACGTTGCTATAGAAACAGCCGATGTTATCATACAGACCGACCAACCCAGTAAGATTGCAAGAGCGATTAAAATTGGTCGTTCAACGCGAAGAATTGTCTGGCAGAATATTGGGCTTGCCTTTGGTGTAAAGGTTATAGTCCTCATTCTCGGGGCAGGTGGTCTCGCAACAATGTGGGAAGCCGTTTTTGCAGATGTAGGTGTTGCGCTGCTTGCTATCCTCAATGCCGTCAGATTGCAGAAAATGAAGTGGCAGGATTCTTAGAACGCTTATTACGGCCGAGCAAATGAAAGTAGTTTCAAATAAATTAAAGCTATCTTTATAAGTCAGAATAAGTCTTAATCAATGATTCACATTTTCACAACAGGTGGCACAATCGAGGGGCTGGACTATATTGATGATAGTGGTATAATGTCATCCGACGTAGGGATTGAAGATTTTTTGGATAAAGCAAATATAAATTTTGAATATACCATAGAAGGTGTTTTCAAAAAAGACAGTCGTGCCATAACAGATGATGACAGAAAGTTGTTGGCGAGCAAGATAAAGGAAACTAATGCGACTAAGATACTGATTACCCACGGTACTTTCACAATGGAAGATACTGCAAAATATATAGGAAAACTCAATTTGAACAAAACAATCGTTTTGGTTGGGTCTTTCATTTTGGGTTCATCTGCAGAGACAGATGCACCCTTTAACTTGGGGTATGCAATTAGCTCATTACAGCTTCTAAAACCGGATGTTTATATTGCTATGAACGGACAAATTTTTAATTGGAACAATGTTTCCAAGAATTTAGAAACCAACAAATTTGAGCGCAATGAGTAGTAAAATAGATGTTTGGTACTTCGATACATTGGACGACTTTTTTCTATCTATTAATAGATACGTTCATAGTATTGCTTACACTCTACTTTTCCAGAAAGAAAACGCGTAGTAGTCTAAGGCGTTTCCTCTACCTCGGAATCTTGTTTGTTGCTTATAATGCTACTGGTGGTTTTTTACCAATTGACAACTTCCCAGGTCCTTTTATTTTGCAGTATATTATTACCTATGGTGTTGCCATCGCCTTGTGTGTTTATATCGTTTATTATCTCTACAAAGAGTACGATATTGTCGTTTTAAAATTCAACTCATCCATAAGAAACCGTGCTATACTCGCAAGCGTGAGTTTTGTAGTGCTGTTTCTTATCCCTTATTTCCTGACAGATTCACTTAATTCTGCACGTTTTCTATTTACCATTCCTATATCTGCTGTCGCTTTTGTTTTTCTGTTTATTTTCTATCGTCGCATATCGAATCCCAGCAATCCAAATCCTTTCATAGTAAGACGAAACAAACTCTCAATGGTAAGTGTAGCAAGTATTGCCCTGTTACCTATCTGCACAGTCATCGGCGACTATCAATGGATAACATTTACCGTAATGAACTTGGCTTTCTTTGCCATAACCGCCATTGAAGCAGATAGGTATTTGTACTTCATAGAAAACAATAACCGAATGTATGAGGTCTTTGCGTTGAAGAAAAAACAACGTGACGAATCGGTCGAGCGCAAAATCATCTATGAAGATTTGACCCGTAGAGAAATCGAAGTGGCTTTGTCAATTTTAAGTAATTTAAGCTACAGAAACATCGCCAAAGATTTATTCATTGCAGAAAGTACCGTATCAAAACACGCATCAAATATCTTCAAAAAAACGGGCGTAAAGAATAGGCGTGAATTTTTGAAGCGATTTCGGAAGAAAAAGTAAGTAAATTGAGTTTATATAAAAACCACTATTTGCAGTACCTAACAAATAATCCGTAGAAAAATACGGACTATTCCGTAATTATATACGGCACGTTTTCCTTGTACAATTACAAAGTAAAGCTACTTTACACATAGTTCCCTAAAATACAACAATGAGCCACAAATTTTATGTTCCGTGACTTTCATTTACATCATTTTGTAGGACTATGACAACCACCAATAAATCGTATCAACTAAATCCCATTTCTATGGTTTACAACGTTAAAGTTCCTGCTTATGAATTCGCAATTACAATCAAAAAAATTATTAAAGGATCTGGATGAGTTTAAAATTCAGAATGGAAATATTTTAGAACAGGCATATCTTTCCATCAAAGCCTGTCGCAAACTATTGAGTTCTTACAAAAAGGAAATCATTGACACTAAATTTCAGACGATACAAGATGAAATAAATTTCTTTAAAAAGGTAAAGCAGGTTCCTCTTATAAGGCTCATCTACTTTTCAGAAATACATTCCTTTGAGATTCAACTTCCAAAGGGCGATAAGGATGCCCAACTAAAATCGATTAAAAAGAAAATCAGCAAAATAAATCGCTTTTTCCTGTACAATATCGATTTTGGACGTTATGTAAATTCCGGTGCTACCCATTTTGACAAGGAATACTACACCAGAGATTATCTCGAAACATTCCATATAACAACTTCCAAATTTTACTTTCAAGACCCAGAGTTTTGCACACCAAGGGATATGCTACTTGGCAAATACAAGGCGTATGATTTGTTAGTGATATATTTGGATGAAAAAAAGCATCGAATTCGGAAAGGATTGAACGGCAAATTAAATGGTGCTAAACCAATTGAAAAGATACATTGGCCATTTTCAAATACAGATTATGTTGAACTCGTTTATGCACTCTGCTCAAAGGGATTGGGCAAACAGGATAATCAAGCCATAATGCAGGTTTCCAAAAAAATGCAACAGCTTTTCGATATTGAGCCAAAGGACATCTACAAAACCTATCAGGACATCAAAAACCGCAAGAACAGTAGGACACTATTTCTCGATGAGCTTTCCACCTCGTTACTGATAGAAATGGACAAAAGCGAAGAATAACAAGCTATTTTACTGTTAACAAAAGACCGTACTACGGTTGACCTACGGTCTTTTTATTTTGGAAGGCGTCTTCATATAATTTGATATGATTTAGCACACCGTTTCCACTTTAGAAGCACCATAATACTACAAAACCCATCAAATTTCAAAATGTTAAATTTTGACCGTAGTACGGTCGTACTGGGGAATAAAATCCAATAAACCTATTCAAATTTGTAGAACGAAAGTCAAATCAGGTCAGGGACTATCATTTAAAATCATAAACCCAGATAGTCCCTTTCTTTTAAAACCGTTCTATTATGCCAACAAGTATTATTACCACAGACGACCTTCGGGAATTCAAAATGGAATTGCTCGATGACATTAAACAATTACTTACCAGACAAGCCAGCGGGAAACTCAAAAAATACCTCAAATCTTCTGAGGTTATGGACTTGCTACAAGTAAGTCCAGGCACTTTACAAAATCTTCGTATCAATGGCACATTACCATACACCAAGGTGGGTGGCATTATCTATTACGATACCGAGGAAATTCAAAAAGTTATGGATGCCAACCGTGTGCACCACGGTCTAAATTCTTAAGCGATGAACTATATAAAGCTACTTAATGCGGCTTTTGAAAAGTTCTATTTTGATGACCGCCTTAACCCATCCCATATCAGTTTGTATATGGCGCTATTCCAAGAATGGAACAGTTGCCGCTTTATGGATGAATTTTATGTAAACCGTCGCGATTTGATGCGATGTGCTAAAATAGGTTCTAAGTCTACATATCACAGATGCATCGTCGAGTTAGATTCTTGGCAATACTTAACCTATTTCCCTTCCAACAATCCCTACAAAGGCAGCAAAATAAAGATGGCCATTATTGGGACAAGTGATGAACCGGTTGTGGGACAGTACAATCCCATATTAGAACAACTTGCGGAACAGTACCATCCCAGAGGTGTACCGCTTGAGGGACACCACCATCCCAAAAATGGACAGGTTGTGAACCAACACCGTCCCATAGATGGACAAGCATTGGTATCTAATACAAACAATATCAAACAAGAAAACTATATAAAACAACCAAAGGGCTGGCAGGCCGTTTTTATTTTTTTTGAAGAAAAAGGTTTTGATGCTGATGAAGCTAAAAAATTCTATGAGCATTACCAGACCAGAAATTGGCAAACTGGCGATGGCAAGGAAATCAGAGATTGGCGAGCCGTAGCCATCAACTGGATGGACAGAACCGAAATATTCGACGAGGAAAACAAACCAAACAAAAAACAAGCGTCCCAAATCAAGGACAACTTGCGAACCACTAAAAACAAAGATTATGGACAACCCCTCTAAAATAACCGAAGGTGGCGTGGAATATTCGCTCGGAAAATTTGATGGTAAAAGTGTGATCTATGATTTTCCAAAAATCTTGATTTACCTAAATGCCAAAGGCAAACTTTTGTTTGGCGAAAAGTTTAGGATATATGATGAAGACAAGGATATTTTGCTGAAGCTCTGTTCCTACTTCATCAAGGATAAAGACAACTGTGAGACTTATGGTATTGACATTGACAAAGGCATTCTACTTTCCGGACCCGTTGGCTGCGGCAAAACCAGTTTGATGAAATTGTTGCGCCATTTGGTTCCACTACAAAGACCTTACGAAATGATTCCCTGCCGGAATGTAACCTTCAGTTTCAACCATCTTGGGTTTAAAACGGTTGAAGAGTATGGTAATACCAAATTTTACTGTTTTGATGATTTAGGTGTGGAACCATCTGGTAGATTCTACGGAAAGGATTTGAACGTAATGGGCGAAGTGCTCTTATCCCGATACGAGCTTTACTTACAAACCAAACACAAAATCAAGACGCACGCCACAACCAATCTCAATGCTGAAGAACTGGAAGAACGCTATGGTAATCGTGTGCGTAGCCGAATGCGAGAACTTTTTAATTTGATTGCTTTTGATACTAAAGCTGGGGATAAACGGAAGTGAATTTAAGGTATGGCTTTTTAACAACAATTTTTATTTTCTTGAATCGGCGGACAAGCCACAGTACCATAAGAACAGAATACACAACAATCCCCTTCTTTTGGTTTCAGAACAGTTTTGCAATTCTCACATTCATAAAAGAATTGACAGGCGGTGGTTGGCATTTCTTCAGCCTTTTTGTGGCCGCATTCTGGACAGGTAATCGTAGATTTTAATTGAATCTTCATTATTCTATTATTTTGTACCCCGTGCTTTCTATAGCTTTTCGGATTGTGGGCAAATCGGTTTTGGTCTTGTCAAATTCCACTATGGTATTAGCATTTTCGTAGCTGGCTTTGATAGAAATAATTCCGTCCAATTTATTGACTTCGCTTTCTACGTGTGCCTCACAACCTGCACAGGTCATTCCAGCGACTTCAAAAGTCTGTTTTTTGATATTGGATTGAGAGACATAGACGATATCCTTGGCGGGCTGTGCATAAAATAGATTGGAATAGTACGGGAAGGCCAGCATCAATGCGGCGAATAGTGTTACTATCAATAAGAACCGTTTGGATTGCCAAAACGATGGTTTCGCATCATCTTCACAGGCGCAATCTATTTCTTCCTGTGTTTTCGGTCGTAGTTTCTGGTACCAGGCAAAGACCAAAACAATAATGGTCAAGCCGATAAGATAGGGTCTAAATGGCTCGACCCAAGAGAATGTAGATGCAATTCCGCTTGTTCCAGCAATTAATGCCAAGACAGGGGTTATACAACATATTGATGCTGCAACTGCGGTAAAAATGCCGGTATAGGCCGCGGTATTTGAAGTTTTATTCGGTGCCATAATGTAAACTTTCTAAGCTGTTTTCTTTCTTGCTGAAATTGAATTGAAAATTCCATTCAAAACATTGTCCTCACTCTTTACCAGCGAATAATACAATGTTTGCCCTTCACGTCTCGATGTAATAATTCCCGCATCCTTCATTTTACGGATATGTTGGGATACGGCAGGAACACTCATTTCAAGAATGTCAGCAATATCGCAAGGACACAGTTCATTCTCTATGTTCAATAGAAATAGAATTTTCAGTCGTACCTCGCTTCCCGCAAGAGACAAAATTTTGCTTATTGCTTCTAAGCTACCTGAAGAATTCTCTATGGTTTCCTTACATCTCGATATTTGCTTCTTGTCTGCTTCGTTCCGTGTACAGGTTATTTCCAAGCTCATCTTTTTTGATTTAAAGTGGCCACAAATATATCATTATTATATTATTTAAGCAAATACTTAAATACACTATTGAATAAATTGTTTTTTATAATGTGTAGATAATAAACTTAGGTAATCTAACTTCTAAAGGATTTGTACAGTAAAATAACTTCTGAAACACATTGTAAAACAATGTCCTTCAAGCTCTTCGTTAACTCTAAAAAAATATCTTTCATAATTCTATTGATTTTTGAATGGATAATAATATCGATAGTGCGATACGCTCAATATTGTGGTTGTCTGAGATATAGCTTTCTTCATCCCAATTGGATAAAAAGCCCAATTCTATTAATATGGCAGTACAATAATCTGCTGTTTCCCTTAGCACCTGAAAGTTCGCAAACTTCACACCTCTGCTATCATAGCCTATTGCTTCACAAAGTGCACTTTCAATTTGATAGCCCATAAAAACCGATGCTTTTGAGAATTTTTCTTGTTTTCTTGAAGCGTAAACTTCAATACCTCTTGCATCCGGATTATCAGAATGATTGCAATGCAAGGACACAAATAAATCCGCTTTTAATGCTTTGGCCAGCTTAGTTCTGTCTGATAAAGAAATGAGCGTATCACTATATCTGGTCAAATAAATATCGAATGGATTTTCCAAGCTGTTATTCAACCTTAAAATGGCATTTGCAATATTCAAAACAACATCTTTTTCTTGAATGTCATTTATACCAATTGCACCAGCATCTTTTCCGCCGTGTCCAACGTCAATTATTATTCGTTTTTGAGCAGTCGATTCTTGTCCAAAAATGAAGCACATTTTTAGAACCAAAATCACAAAACTGACGTTTTTGAGCAGATTTTTCATTTTCAATTTTCGGGTTATCAACAACTTCCCTTCAAAAATCCATAGGATTTGATGCCAAATAATAGCAACGGAATTCAAACAATATCAAATAATATTTTATTCACAATTATTTGATTTTCAGTTATTTAAGTTCAAATATATGTAAATTTCCAATAACGAAAATGAACCAAAAATTTAAACTGTTCCGTTATGAAAAAATCACACTATTTAGCATCCATTCTTTCGCTCTTATCCACTTCGCTTTTTGCTCAAATTGGTGGCATTGAAGATTCAGTTAACGATGTAGGCGACACTATCCGAACTATTTTTCCAATACTTCTCGGTGTAATCTTCCTTGTAGGTTTCCTGTTTAACGCAGGACATTTTTTTGGGGAAAATGCAGATTTAAAAAAGGGGATTACCCGAGTTTTAGTATTTGTATTGATTGCAGGTGCAGTAGTCGGAATCTTTACTTACCTAATAGGAATCGTTGTATAAATGAAACGGTTCGAAGTCTATAAAAACATCAGGAAAAGGGCGGTCATTTTTGGGCTGCCCATTTCCCTGTTTGCTTTGATGATGGTTTCTATTTTGGCTTCGTTGCTCATCATCATCTTCTCTTTCAGCTTTGGGATAATAATAGGTGTGTTGGTTTTCAACGCTTCCCTTTATGTGGCGCTGACGAGAATAGCCCACAATCCACAACTATTCCAAATGGCTAAGGCTTTTCCAAAAATCATTAGTAACAAAAGAAATTCTGGCTTCGATTATGAACAAGATTAACCTTTCGGCATATCAACCCATCGTAGATATTCAGGACAATATCGTATTTGCCAATAATGGCAATGTTATTTTGTGCTACAAAGGAAATCTGCCGGAAATATACTCGTTGTCTGAAAAGGATTTTGAAGATATGCACGGTGCTTGGTTTCAGGCATTAAAGTCTTTGCCAGTTGGTACTGTGGTTCATAAACAGGATATCTACTTGAAGAAATCCTATTCTTCAGAACAACTTCCGAATTCCACCTTTTTGGAAAAAGCTACCCACGAGCATTTTAAAGGTCGTGGACATATCGAGCACAGCTGCTATTTGTTCTTCATATTGACCAAAAATAAGGCACTCAACAATCCGAAATACGTCAACCCTTTCAGAAAAGTTTCAAAAGGAATCGTACAGGAACTGGATGACAATATTAAAAGCTTTGTAAACTCGGTTAGCGATTCGGTTTCCTTCATCAATAATAGCCGAAAGATGGATTTTGTTTCGCTTAAAGCGGAAGAGATACAGCAACTAACAAGTGCCTATTTCAATGGCTTTAATGAAGGCTACGATACCGATATTTTACTGGACAAAAAAAGCGTCAATATTGGCGAAAACCATTTTGATGCCCTGGCCATCAACAGCGAACTGTGCTTTGGCGAAAGTGTACAGAGTAGCAAAACCAATGAGAAATTCACTTCTGACGATTTTGTGTTTCATCAAGGGTTTATTGATGGCTTAGGGCTTACGCTTAACGAGAATCACATTGTCAATCAGATTTTGTATCTGGATGACAAACAGAAATGGCGTAAACTGCTCGATAAGAAGATTGAGGAACTCAACAAAAGTTCAAATTTCGGTTCGCAGAATAAAGTGGTGCTTGGCAAAATCCAGCACATTCTTGACCAAATCAATGCCGATGATAATGCACGAATCATCCGTGGTCATCTCAATATTGTCTATTGGGCGAAAGAAGCTAAAGAGCTCGACAAAATAACTTCAAAAATAAAGACCGAATTTAAGGAATTGGATATCATACCATACTATCCAAGAGGCGAAGAACGTAAGAATTATATCCTAAACAGTTACTGCTGTTTTTCGTCCAATTTCTCGAACAACGATTTGTATGTAACGGATTTAAAACACGCGCTTTGCCTGTTCATCAATAACACCAATTACAAAAGCGATCCTACCGGAATCATCTTCAACGACCGTGAGCATAACATTCCTGTTTTAAAGGATGTTTGGGATGAAAAAAAGAAACGAATTAAAGCAAGGAACTTTGCCATTTTTGCACCAACGGGCGAAGGCAAATCGTTTTTGGCCAATAACATATTACGTCAGTATTTTGAAAGTGGCGTTCGCTTGGTCATCATAGACCTCGGTGGATCCTACACCAAGTTTGCCAAACTCTACCCTGAAAAATATACGGTGCTTCGCTATGAAAGCGGAAAGAACTTGGGCATCAATCCTTTTTATATAAGTGATACAAATGACCTCACACCTGAGCGACTGGAAGACCTATCCGTCTTTCTGTTTGAATTGTTTGCTTCAGACTTAAAGGTTACCAAAGCACAATCGGTATCGGTCAAAAAGATACTGCGCCACTATTATGATAGTACTTCAGAAAATCACTCTTTAGATGGATTTTACAGTTTTATAGAAAGGAATCAGAAGGATCTTCTGGACACCTTAAAAATCCATCCCGACTACTTCAATGTCACGAGCTTCTTGCACGTAATGTCAGAATATGTCGGCGATGGTCTATATAGCTTTCTTTTTGAAGTAAGCGAAGACCAGACTTATAAAATCGAAGACAAACGCTTGATTGTCTTTGAACTCGATGAAGTTAAGGACAATAAGGAAATCCTGTCTGTGATGCTCAAGCTCATCAAGTCTGCCATTCAAAGAACTATTTGGAAGAACAGAGCTGAAAAGGGAATCATCCTTTTTGATGAGTTTGCCAAGCAATTGAAGTTTGAAAACGTGTTGGAAAGTGTAGAATTCTACTATCAAGCCATACGTAAACAAAACGGTGCTATTGGGATTATTCTTCAGTCGATAAATCAGCTTCCTAACAATTCAACATCGGCAAGCATACTGGAAAACACACAGGTCATTTATAGTCTGAACAATGAAAAAGGATATGACGAAGTGGTCAAAAGACTCAACCTATCCAGCCACGACCTTAACCAACTGAAATCCATCAAGAACAATCTTTCAGGACCACGGAAGTACACCGAAATGTTTATCAAGATAGGTAGGGAAAGTAACATCTTTCGGCTCGAAGTTCCGAAGGAAGTATATGCCGCTTATTTGACCGATGGACAGGAAAATGAAGAAATAATGAAGCTCTACAACGAGCATCACGATATGCAAAAAGCAATAATTCAATTCACATCTAAAACATAATATTATGAAGACAAAAATTTTAATTCTCGCAACGGCATTCATCTTTTTATTGCCCGCACGCGCTGCGTGCCAGGGAATGCCCACTTATGACAATACCAATTTTATCAGCTTGGTAAAACAGCTGATAGAATCTGGAAAACAGACAGCACAAATGATTAAGTCTGTAAAATTCCTAAAAGATGCAAAAGAGGCAATAGAGAAAGTATCAAGCGTTGTTGAGCAACTGAGAGCAGTTGAGGAAATTGGACAGAATAATCAGCGCCTTATCAACGTAATGCAAAATGATTTACAGGATATTTTGAATTCGCCCTACATCAAACCAGATGAAGTTTCAAGGGTTGTAGAATCATTTGACGCCATAGTACAAAACTCGTTGGACACAGTAGATTTTATTGATGAAGTCCTATCCAGCGATTACCTAAAAATGAGTGATGCCGAACGTGCTGAAATCCTGAAAGCAAAAGAACAGGAATCCAAGCAAATGGTTTCCAACATCACTACAAAAACAAAACGCTATCGTGACATTATTTCTTTTAGAAAAATGCAGGATAAAGTCAATAATAGAGAAACCGAATACTAAAAATGACTGCGACCATTCTCTTAGGAATTGGACTGGAATACATCGATACCGTCTTCCAGACCATACAGGCCAGCGACTTTTCGCAATACACGATTGCGGGAATGAAAACGCTCGCTGTCCTGTTCTTTCTGGTCAACATCCTCAAAAAATACAATGAAGGCATTGCAGATAAGGATGGCTACACTTGGGGATTGAGTCCAGGCGAACTCGCCAAGAATTTTGCCATTGTCATTTTGGTCATTTTCTCAACGCAAGTATTAGGCTTTTTCGATGGCATCTTAGTAGCCATTGAAGGACAATATCGAGGAACTGCACCAGCCTTATTGCCATTGCAAATGCAGGACATTCCCATTGAAGAGGACGTGAGTATCATCGAGGTTGCCCAAGCTGCTATGACGCTTTTATATGAAGCTTTGGTTACACCGCTTTACGGATTCAAAATATTTGCATTCATCATTAGCTTGTTCCTCTGGATATTAGATTTATTCATTTATCCATTGTTTTTGGCAGAACGCTTTTTTCTACTCGGAATAATGCAAACTTTTTTTCCCTTGGTCATTAGCCTTGCAGTCTTTGAAAAGTTCCGTTCGTTAGCTTACACATTCTTCAAGCTTTATGCTGCGGTCTATATGTTAGTACCTGCTTTCTTTTTAGTAAACGTCTTTGTGAATGCACTCTACACGGAAATCAACACCAATTTTTGGGTCAATTTGTTTGGAACCGATACAGGTCAAGGCTTTTTTGCACCTGTGGTTCAATTAGGTTCGGTAGGGTTTATTGTTTTCTTGAAGTTCAAACTGTATAAACGCGCCACATCTTTTACACTCAGACTATTTACCAACTAAATCCATTCAGAATGAAAACACCATATAAAAATATTTACAACGTCCTAAAGCTGAATCGATTTATCGTTTTGGCGGTTGTTGCCTGTGCCTTACTATCCAGCACATTTTCGGTTTGGATGGTATTCAACACCAATCAAAAAGCGCTCAATAGTGCTTTTGCCATCAATACCGATGGCAGTATCATTCCGTTAAAGCTCGTGACGCAAAAAGAGAATTTTAGAGTGGAAGCTTTGGCACATTTGGATCTGTTCCACAACTACTTCTATAACATCGATGCGAGTAATTACGAACGCAACCTGGAAAAGGCACTTTGGTTAGGTAATAGTTCTGTGGATAATCTCTACCGTCAGAAAAAAGCCGATGGTGTTTACAACAGATTGCTTCAGTATTCCTTAGTTCAAAAAGTTCTGAGTATCGATTCACGGATATCTGAAAATAATGGCTCGTATGGTTTTACAACGACTACCATTTTTGAAATCAATAGAGGCACAATCATCGACACCTATGAATTGGTTTCCACCGGAAACCTGATTATGGTTGACCGAAACTTTCCCAACAATCCACACGGATTATTGATTACCAACTATTTCGAGAACACTTTAAAAAAAATATCTGATGAAAGTAGAAAAGAATAAAATAGTCTTTGCGGCTGTATTGGCCGTGATTTTCATATTCCTGATTTCCTATTCTGTAATGGTAATGGGCGATGATGAAAGTGAAACTGAAAACCTTAAACAGACCTTAGTGCCAGATTTGGAAGAGGATCAAAAAGAGTACGATTCCAAACTGGATGCAATTAACGACTTAAAGAAAGTTCGGGAAAACAATGCGCCCAGCATCTATGATGAAAAGTTGATTGATTCCTTGGGGTTTTACGACCCAGATTTACCAGAACGGGAAAAAGAACGTATCGTAGATAGTATCTATGAAGCTGGCAAAATTCAATATTCCGAAAAGCGATACCAAAATTTGGGACAGAAAAGAACTGCTCGCAAAGTGGTATCAACAATAGATTCTGCTGAAGTAAAGCGGGAACAAAAAATCCAAGCGAAAGAACTGGGCTTGGAACATCAGTTGTTCTTCGCTGCTGCACCGAAACCCAATGAAATTTCAATAATCGGAAATACAGATGAAACTATTTACGTAGTTGTGGATGGCGACCAAGTCGTAAAAGCGAATACCAGATTGCGAATGCGCCTGACCAAAGCTGCTACCATCAATGGTAAGCTGATGCTCAAGAATACACCTGTGTTTGGATTTATCAGCTTTCAGCCTAATCGGGCTTTAATTGAAATTGAAAACATAAAGCACCATCCCACAAAACTCAAAGCTTTTGATTTGTCTGATGGTAGTGAAGGCATCTACGTAGAGAACAATTTTCGGGCAGAAGCCACCACCGAAGTCTTGGACGATATTATTGGCGATATCAACATACCCACAGTACCGCAAGTAGGTGGTGTTACAAAAGTGTTAAGGCGAAGCAACCGAAACGTGAAAGTTACGGTATTGAACAATTACAGATTAATTCTAAAACCTAAATTATGAGAACATTTATCCTAATATTGGCGGTGTTGATTTCCGCTTCCGCGAAAGCACAACAGCAACCCATACCACTCGACACTATTTATGCAAACGATACCAAAAACGTTGCGCTATTTTTTCCTGAGCCAATCCGTCAAGGCATAACTGGTTCAGACAATTTTGTTTTTACATACAACCGTGAAAAAGAACAGTATTTTGGGCTTCTTCAAGCAACACCTGGGAAGGAAAGTAATTTGCTGGTAGTCAATAGAAATGGTTCAATTTTTTCGTATATTGTAAGGTATAAAAAACAGCTTTCTAAGCTCAATTATTTCATTCCGCTATCCAATAGTATCGGTAATGAAAAACCGTTTGTAAAGGATTCGGTTCTTGTTGAATCTTCTGAAGAACTTGTAGATAACAGCACCTATTATTACCAGAAATTCTGCTCATATCTTCTCAATAGAAAACAGCGCATAGCGCGAATCAAGAAACGAAACGAAGGTATTATCTTGACCGTAGAGAACATTGTTTTTGATAAGGATGAACTCTATTTCGTTATCGAGATTGAAAATAATTCTACGTTGGATTACGATTTGAATTTCTTGAACCTGTCTATTGAAACGAGACAAAAAGGGAAAAGAAAATCATTGCAACGACTGTATCAAGAACCGATATATAAACATAGTCTGCCGTCCAAGATTAAGGAAAATGAAATGGCTCGATTTGTTTATGTGTTGCCCAAATTTTCATTATCCGATGACCGTAGGGCAATTTTGGAATTGAATGAAAAAGATGGCGAACGGAACATAGAAATGAAACTATCGCATAGATATATCAATAACCCAAATTAATACTGTTATGAAAAGATTAGTCATTTGCTCGCTTGTATTGTTGTTCCTTTCTTGTTCAGAAAGCACAACAAAATCCCCTTCTGAAACTGCCAAAGTTGTTGCGTCAAGCTTTTTCTCAAAAGATGAATCAGCTTTAAAAAAGCATACCACTTCTGAAGGCTATGCCAGTTTGATTACCTTACAGAATATGATGCCAGATTCTGATAAAGATATCAAGGTAGAAATTTTAGACGAAGCTGTTGATGGCGAAATTGCCTGGGTAAAATACAGCACGACCTATGATGGAAAAACAGGCATTTTTAAACTGACTAAGGAAAACGGTCAATGGAAAGTGACCAGTAAAGGTCCGAGGGAAAAAGGGCCTTTTTAAAAGATTTTTCTTAATTTTTATCGAGATTGATTTCCCAATAACCTCGTGTATCGCCTTGACGCGTTAAAAAGCCTTTATTTTTGATAGCTGTAATATGCTTACCAACAGCAGATTCATTAATACCCAAAGCTTCAGCTATTTCATTATAGGTTATGGAAGGATTAGCCGCAATAAGTTTAAGAACTTCTTTTTGTCTTTTAGTTAGAGCTTCAGTCGCATCAATTACACCACCTATTACACCACCTATTACACCACCTTTTTGACCACCCATTAGACCACCTATTTGACCACCTTCTTCAACAGCAGTTTCTTTAGCGTTAAAAGTCATTCTAAGGAAGTTATCTGAAAAGCCAAAACTCTCTTTGCCATAGTGTTCCAAAATACGAGGGATGCCAGAACCCAATTGTTCCACGAGTTCCAAATCCTTAAAAATCCGCATCAGTTCTTTGTTACGTGGAACTGAAAAGCCCTCGAAAAATTCCTGTTTGCTCAATCCTTCCGGAAGACCGCCTGCCGATGTGATTTCAATTCTATCAGCAAAGATTTCAAACTTTGGGGTAATCTCATTGGTATAATCATTATGTACAAAGGCATTGATGATGGCCTCGCGCAATGCGATGGGATTCCAAAGGCTGGCTTGTTGTCTTTCTTTGGCCGTTATTTTTGTGTTGGTTCGGTTCTCTACGGCAATTTTATCAATGACTTGTTTTGTCGCTTTTACTAAGCATTCGTGACCATATTCGTTGCTTTCTATCAAGTCTGTTCGGGTTTTGCCCGAATACTTGGCTACTTTAATTGAAGTGTTATTCTTATCTGCCAAGAGATAGCCGGCATAATTGAATGCGCCGTTTTCGGTCAATAGTTCCAAGTTCTTTGCAAAAGCTTTACCAAGGGTATGACCCGATTCCTCGTAGTAGATTTTCAACTGGCTAAAGCTTAAATCTTGACGACCCGCTTTAATTTTGCTGATGGAATTTCGGGTGCGCTTGGCAAAGAGCTCGTCAATCATTTTTTGTGGCATCGGTTCAGCTGCTGAACCTAAGCGAATAAAACAACCCTTTTCACTCATCCCATATTTTTTGAGATGATAGGGTTTTTCAGGACCGCTCGCCACAATAACTTTCAGGATGTTTTTACCATCTCGTTCCTCACTCACAATATCAAACAAACCCAAAGCTGAAGGACGGATATTGTTCTTCAATCTATCCTTAATCTTCAATTGGTCGCCATCCGCATCAGCCAGACCGTAAGTGTTCCCTTCCTTATCAATACCGATATAGATAATGCCGCCTTCACGATAGTTCAAAAAAGCAATGACCTCTTTTTCAAGTCCATCGGACAGTTCTCGTTTGTATTCTATGCGGTTTGTTTCGGTCATTATTTAAATAAAAAAATCTGGTAGTAAAGATAATGATATTAAATTGTGGGAATAGATTTGTCAGTCTTTGATTAAAGGCCGTTTTCCTTTTCTAATGTCAAAATCATCCTATTTATTTTTTCTTTATCATATTCAAAATTCACTTTTGAACGCTCATACATCAACTTCAAAACCTTTTCGGTATATCTTTCTAAAAATTCATTATCTAAATGAGGGTAGTCGAAATCGGTATTATACCAGCTTGTAGAACCTGAATCGTCTCCTGGGTCTATTATTCCCGTTAAAGAATATCTGTGTAATAAATTGAATAAATTAAAATCATTGGTAACGAAATACGCAGATAAATCTTCGCCCAGATGCTTACTTATATTCGCATTATGCATACAATATCTCGAATGAAAAATATCCCAGACCGTACCTTTAATTTTCTTTATTGCAGACGATGATTTGTCGTCCAATCCAATCATTTTTCGGAATTCAGTTCTTCCACCAAATACACTCATTGCAAGTTTATATTCGATGCCCAGCATAAGACCCAAATCATCGACCATCCATTGTGTAAAAGAATCAATACTGGATTCAGCGTTATTCTTCTTGGTACTTTTAAGAGCAAGTTTTCTGATTTTCAATAAGGAACAGTAACTCATCCGCAAAATTGATAGGTTTTCATAGAACGAATCCGCATTCTCAAAATCTCTTACATCTTTTATCAAATGGAAATCCCTGTGAAAGTCAAAATTGCCCTTATTCAAATATTTATTGGGAATTTGTTCAAAAAAGTCTAATCGGTATTTAAAATCCCGGAATTTATCGTTCAAAAAACGCCCCTCTTTTTCACATAGCTCTAAAATACCAAATAGGCCATTTATGCGCATATCAGATTTTGAAATATGCTCTTTTAAGCGAAGTATCTTGTGTCTATTGCAGTTGGTGGCTTTTTTGCCGTAATCGACCAGCTTAATGATATTTAAGCAAACATTACTATCCAAAAATGCAACTGGCTTTGTACCCTTGAGCTTGTATCTGCTAACATCAATTTTAGATGGTAAATTGCACTGGCCAGTTTCGTTAAAGCAGTAGTATTCTTCTTGGTTCTTTCGCAAATGGTCTTATAAATTAGTTAGCGGCATCAATTTTTAGAAAGGCAAGTCGTCATTATCATCTTCATCCTCACTAGTGGGTTCTTGTTTTGATGCAATTTGCTCTTGCGGTACTTCTGGAATTTCCTCTACTCCAGAGTCGTGCTCTACATCCTGCCACTCGTCCGCCATAGTCTTCCAATCTACCTCTCTTTCTTTTCTTCTCGTCCAAACATCCCAAAAATCAGGATCTTTTGATTGTGGTCTATATGCCTCTTCCAAATTGTTTATTTCAACCAAGATTGGTAAAGGTGTTGCCCAACCAAGAAGTATTGCTTTTCTGGTTGGTAATATTGGTAATTCATTTAATAAACCTCCAATATTATCTGGTACTAATCGTTTAACCAATTCTTGGTCTCTATCATTCACTATTCTGTGTAACAAAAAGGTATTGCACTGTGATAAAACAGTAGGGGACAGTTCAGACGGCCGTTGAGACGATAATGTCAAACTCAATCCAAATTTCCTACCTTCCCTGGCAATCTTTTCAAATGATTCCGTACATAATTGAGATGCAGAAATTTCATCGCTGGAATCATTATAGCGCTTAATGAAATTATGGGCTTCTTCCATTACAATATTTGTTGGCAATAAAGATTTGTTGGTTCTTCGGTATCGTTGTAAGGACTCAAAAACTAATCTTGATATAACTGAAACTACTAAATGTGTTATCTCTGAAGGCACTAAAGATAGGTCTATAATAGAAATTCCGTTTACATAATCAGACAACCAACTCTCTAAAGTAATATCCTCATACTCTCCTACGATTGAGTTCATCCTTGTTTCGGCAAGCATAGTGCGCATTCTCATTATCAAGAAATCAATAAATTGTGAAACTCCCTGTTCCTGACCAAGATGTTCTATGTGGTCAGGCAAGTCTGCTACCTGAAATGGAATTGGTGTGTCTTCGTTTGGGCCTGTATATGTAAGCACACCGCCCAAAGGTTCAAGCACCTCTTCTATTAATCCTATTGCCGTTTCAACCTGTTCAATTTCAAATGCTTCATAGTATTCAATAGTTTCCACACCTTTTTGAAAAGTTTTATATCGAGTTTGGGCAATTACATTAATCTCTTGTGCAAGATTCTCCAAAGCGGCACGCGTATCATCTTCGGTTTTTAAAGCAAAAAAATTGGCGTCTCTTGCGATGCTTGCTAATTTCTTACCAAACTTTGTAGCATCTGATTTAAATGCTTGCGCACCTACTTTTTTATCAATTTTAATCGTAACTAAACAACTTGAAAAGTAGCTTCTAACTTTTGTCTTAAACTCGTCTACATCCTCAACACTGCCTGAGCGCAAATCCCTCAGTGCTCGTTTTAAAAGAGGTTTTTGAGTTCTACTACTCGCATTTGAAAAAGAACCCCATTCACTACTATTCCATAACCAAGCAGGAACTTTCAGGTCCTTAAAAATCTCTCCTTCCTCTTTTGAAATTTCAACTTTAAACCTTTTAACTTCACATTTAATATCGTCAAAGGCATTAGTGTATTCCCCATTAGGGTCAAGTATTATGAACCTTGCATTTAAGTCCTGTCCATCATCTAAATCTTTGGATGCCGCTTCTAAAGACCATCTTATCACACCTGCAACACTGCACGATTTTCCACTTCCTGTATTCCCTAAAATCGCGACGTGTCTTCCAAATAATTTATCTGGGTTTATTTTAACATCAGCATTGCTTGCTATGGGCGCAGTTCCAATCTTGACAAGGGCATTTTTCTCTTTATTTTCAACAATTGATTTCAGTTGAATATCGGTTGGAAGAATCACACTGTCTCCAACAGATGGAAAACTATAGACACCGCGTTCAAGCTTATATTCTTTCTTTTCGATTTTGCCTCTTTGCTTTAGAGTACCCATAGGGGTAATTGACATCTTCCGCAATGGAAAAGGAAGGTCAATCAAATCGAAATCTTTGTATCCTTTTCTTTTGGGATATTGACTATGTTCAACACCAAGCCAACTGATTAATCCTACAAGTGCTCCATTCTCATTAGGTATTAATACGAATCCATTTATCCTCGGAAACAGCGTTGGGACGCCAGTATTAATAGCAGTATTATGTGGTGCTGACAAATCGAGAACAACTTTAATCTCGTTTGGCGAAACATAATCAACAGTACCTACGGTTAAGTTTCTAAGATGGTCAAAATCAAATTGCTCTAACATACTTATTCTTCTTCCTTTTTCGCGTTACCATCATCCTGATTATTCTGACCAGTCTCGCCTCGGTTATCCTTAATCTTCTGCATTTTGATTGTTAATCTATCAATTGCAGATTTAGGTAAATAGTACTCCACCAAATTCGTTAAATCTCCAAAGTGTTCTCCAATAAGCAAAGTACATTGAGCAGCATTTTTATCAGATAAGAAATTGATAATGCGTTCACGACCAGACCCGAAATTCGATGGTTCCTCATTCTTGCTGTAATCTTTATCCCAAGCAATAACTACTAAATGAGTTGACGGTATCGTCATCATATCTTCAATGACCCTATTTATATGGCTATCCCCAAAACCATATCCATAAGTTAGAATAACTGAATTCGGTTGGCAGATTGAAGATGAAAAATCACGAAATAGCTCTGCATACGGATAGAAGGCTGTTTCTAAATCTTTAGAAGAATTGGGATATATAACAACTTGCTCGGTAATATTTTCAGGAATTGCAGGGTGGTTGTCTTTTGCACCAAATGGCAAAAGCGTTTTAAGAATCCTATCTTGGTCAAATCGCCAGTCAATCGAACCGTGAAGCTTGGTGATTCTCGCAACTCCTTCTACATATCTTGGTTCTCCCCTTATACCTGGTGGATTATAATGGTAATCCAGTTCTAATCTGGTATTTCGAAATATAGGTTGCATCTTACCTTTGAACCTGTCCAACAACAAGATGCCTGTCTCATCGCAAGCCAGTTCAATAAACCTATCATAATTGGTAGTGAAGATATTTAGTCTTTCCCTGGAAGCTGCTCTACTTGTAAAACTTAAAACAAAGCTTTTTAAAAGATTAAAAGCCTTTACAGAATTATCTTCTCCCTTCAATAGTTTTTTGTAAAAAGATTCCTCGGTTAAAAGTATGGCGGAAATAAATTCTTTTAGTTTGGTATTAAGTTCGGTTTCCAAGGCATCCGCTCGCCCATCATCAATAATTTTGAGCCCATTAATTAATTCAAGTGTGACTCTAATATCATCTTCAATATTAGCTTCGCCACGGTTCATTTTTTTAGCGGTCTTATCGGCTTTTTCCTTAATCTTGTCCTTAAATTCACTTTCAAGAGGCAGTCGCCACATTTCTTGTGCTTCTACTCCAGCTAAAAATGAAACAGAACTCGTTAAACCAGATCCAATTAAAACCGACAAGTGCTCACTCTGAAAGATAGCGGCTAACCAAGGCTCGACTTCTTGCTTTAGTTCATCAGGGTTAATTTCATCAGAATCTGATGTACATAATATCTTAGTGTTGGTCTTTAAAATGTGTTTTTTACTCCAATCGACTCCAAAAAATTCCATAGGCTGTTTATTGCTCCTATTTTATTAGAAACAGGTTTACAATTTAACATTATTTAAATGGAAATCAATTATGAAATAAAGGAATTGTATTTCAAGATATGTAAGAAATCAATTAAATATCGACCTCGCCTCATCATAAATCCTATCAAAATTAGCCGCTAAATCTGCCTGAGAATACTGCTTCGATTCTTCAGGAAGCTGCCTTTGAATTCTTGATAACTTAAACTGCACTTTTTTATCCTTCCCATCAGCATAGGTAATAAATTCCCCCTGCTTCAACCTGAAAAATACGTCCGCCCGAATCTTTGGGATTTCTTTTTCGCCTGTTGTGATTCGCGTATCAAAATCGAGATTATGGCCACGACTGATGCTTTTAGTTGGGTCTTTGATGATTTCAAAAAAGCGCTCGTAATATTTGGCAGTATCTGGGTCGTTGACCTTGCCAAAAAACTGGTAGGATAGGTTGCTCAATATGGCTTTACTTGCCTTATCGCCATACATTATATCATTCTGGATTTTGTCCTGCATCACATAAATGGTGGCAATATCATAACTTCTGAGCGTTGCCGGAATTCGGTGCATATTCAACAGGCGAATCGTTGGTGCTTCTTCCATCAATAAAAAAGACGGTCTTTGACCGCGCATACTCATTTGTTTAGTAATAGTGTGAATGATTGTGGCAATTACTGGCGAATAGGATGTTTCATATTTAGGGTTGTTCACTACCGATATGATTGCGGGATTTTCCTCGCTATTGATGTTCAATGACACTTCGTCTGCGGATAGTGCCATAAAAATACGTTGTGTACTAATTCGTTTCAGCGCATTCGCCAAAGTACTTTTTACACCAGCGGTCTGCCTATCCGAATCCTTACCACTAATAAAAGCATCTGCCATCGCTCTCGATGTGGTGTTGGTTTCCAGAAACTGGATTAGACTATCAGTATCCAGCATTTGATAAATCGCTATCAAATGTGGTAACGTACAGTAGTTAGGATAATCGCATTTCAGTTTCCAAATCAATCCACCTATCAAGCCTTCAGCCGCATCGTTAAAGAATTTGGTTGTTCCCGTAGTTCCGCTTTCTCTCTGTTCCAAAAGGTTTTCAATTAATACCCGTGACACTTCGTTTACGCTTTCCTCATTCTCTAAATAGCGTGGCGCAATAGGATTCACCCTATGGATGATTTTATCGAAGGAAATGACCTTAAACGGGATATCACTATCCTTGAAAAGCGGGTACGCCATTTCGGTCAGTTCAAAATCCTTGTAGTCGTGTATAATTCCACAAAAGCCTTCTTTCCTGAAGTGTTTTAAAAAGCCATACACCACACTTTCGGTCTTTCCACTTCCAGCAGAACCTATTATGGAAGCGCCTCTTTTAATATTATCCAATTTGAAATTTCCCTTGGTAGTGGCAAATTTGACTTGATACTTGCTATTGCTATTTTGTACGGTTTGAGTTTTATGCAGAAAGACATACAACCCTATATTAATTAGCATTAGAGGGCATACCAGCAACAGCAATATCGATACTAATTCGTTCACTTCAGTTAAATAGAAAACCAAGCACGTAAGCATTGCTACATTCAAAACAAACGCATATTTACTTACCCGAAACATCGCATAAAAAACAGTGCTGGCAAAACCAATAATTGAAAGTATTGTTATAAGATTATCAATTTGCATAACCATTAGATTCCGATTGAACTTGATTTTATGGCCACTTCTGCGCCACGTCTTAACCGTTTAAAAACTCGATGTGCGATTTGTACCTGACTTACAGGAATACTCGGTATGACTGGTAATCCTGTTTTTGTAATCATTTTGAAAGCCAATGCTTTTTCGTTGGCTGGTAATTTCATCAAAGCAGCAAAATAGATGTTAGGATTTTTTACAAAATCCTTTCTCGCTTTATAGGTATCAGCAAAGTTGCGTTTGTAGCCAAAAGTTTTGTCAAACGTTTTTTCCGCTTTCGCGAAAAAGGCATCTCTATCAAAACCACGCTTTACCTTTTTGCCGTGCATTTCAACTTCGGAAGCTTTGTGTTTACTTCCTGGGGAAAGACTGACCGAATTGGAAGCATCCTTTCGGCTCACGATGATATGAATATGACTTTGGTTTCCATCCTTTTTCATTCCCTGGACAATCCGTTTTCCATTTTGTTGATGTGGCGCTTGCAGTTCCAGTTTGGCGATTTCTTTTTTCATCCTTTTAATATTCCCTTCAGCTCGTCCTTCTTGAATGTTTCTGATTTCGGTTTTCAGCTGAAGAATTTTTGTAGCAAAAGGTTGGTTTTCTTTAATTTGAAAATCAGTTCCTTTAAAGGTTCGTTGATGTTCAATTTTAGCGAAGTATTTTATGTCATCTATGGTTATGGGTCGTCCGTGAATTTCTCGATTGAAGCTGGCAACATAATCCTTCATCAGCTCACGAGTGTAAGTTTTTAAATCTTGACTACTGTTCTGAAGTTTTCGTAATTCATATTTTGAAGGACTTACCGTAATGGAATAAAATTTGGGTTCTTTCTTTTTCAATTTTGCGGTGTTTCCATCGATTTCTTTGACCACTTCTTCAGCGGAAATCTCATCGCCATATTGATTGAAAAAATGTTCCATTTCGTGCTGTTCCAAACCTTGATTTTCCTTTTCCAAATAGCCTACAAAATCAGCTGAACTTTGTGAATAATTGTTGCCTAATTTTTGAGATGTGATTGTGATGTACATAGCTCGAAAGTTTAGAGTTGGTTGCTTTGATTTTTCTTTTCGCGAAAGCGGACTTCCTTCTTTCCTTCGGCATATTTCTTTTCTACAATCAGCGGTTTTTTGGTTGGCTCTTCGGTCTCAAAAAGGGACTGAATCATAGCCACCGTAGGTTTGGTTTGTGTCTTTTCTACGTCTCGCATTATGGCAATAACCGCATTGATTCTTTTGAGTAATTTAGCCTCAATGGTACGTCCAGTTGGTCCTAATTTTTCCTTTGGCGATATTTCGTTATAGAAGAAAAAATCGAGCATCGTAGCCATCGCCTCGGTGTGCGATTTAAAGTAAGTGCGTGAGAAAGTTTGAAAACGTTTTGCAGTTTCCTTTTTAAATCTAATTCCAATAAATGAGTCCATATTTCGCCGATTTGTCGCAAAATCTTCCCTAAAAATGGGCGTTTACAGCCCGTTTGTCGCAAATCGTTGATTGTCAGGAAATTAAAATATATTCAAATCGCTGGTAATCAGCTATTTGAAAACGAAAAGGAATACGAAACATCGCGCAGCGTGTTACCCTCTTGCTATTCCTTTTCGTCACGCGCAAGCGTGACAAAAATCCATACAATCCGGCTAAAAAGCCGATTGCCATTTTCAGGGAAAATGATTTTTCGATATGTTATTTTTCGATGTGTAAGGTTATCGGCGAAAGTCGAAAAGTGGATAACCCTACGTAATTTTGAATGCTGAATTTCAGCAAAATAAAGATACGTTTTTTTTCTTAACTATATATTAATTGCATAGAAAAACACCTCTAAATTTTTAGAGGTGCTTCTTTTAAATTCTTGTAAATCAGATATTGAATATATAGGTGTAGGAATATAAATTTCGCAACGCTTCTTCGTCCAACATCTTATCCAAATTGGTATTGTGTTTCGTGGCATAATCCATTATGTCCTTTCCATACTTTTCCTTTACATCTTCTTTGGAATTGGCAAGTAATCGCTCTTGTGTCTCCTCGTTCAAATCGGTAAAATTTAGATATATCATAACGTCCGATTTTTAGTATTCGCTTGGCAACATCAGCGTATCATTTACAAAAAATAACCGCAGTTCATCAAGTGGAAAATCGGTTGCTCTGTAACCGTGTTTTTCTAAAATATTATCGTTGCCATCGCTGTAAATTATCTCAGCTTCGTAACCAGAATAATCCTGTTTTTCTTCGGACAATCTTTTGAAGTCTATGGTTACAAATTCGCTTCGGTTCATCAGACTTTTTGCGATTACTGACGTGTCCGTAATGAGCCAAAAACATTCTGCTACTTCCGATAAATATTTCAATCCGTCCGTAAAACGGGTTCGCAATAATGGGATTTGATAGAACATTTCTGTTCCCGTAAAATATTGCAATCGCTCTTTTATTTCGTTAACTTGTGCTTTCATTGTGCATATATTTAAATGTGTGAATAATGAAAAAGAGGGCGCAACTTTCGAGAGGAACGCCCTCTTTAATTTTGAAGTTTACTTGTCGTTTTTGCTTCCAAGTAATAGGATTTCATCGGCTACAACTTCCGTAACATAGCGTTGGTTGCCATCATCGGTGGTGTAAGTTCGGGTCTTTAGTTTCCCTGTAATTCCTACTTCTTTGCCTTTCTCGACAAATTTTTCAACGATTTCAGCAGTCTTGCCCCAAGCTACTACGGTATGCCAGTTTGTGTCCGTTTGCTTTTCGTCTTTGCTGTCTTTGTAATACTCATTTGTGGCTAATGAAAAACGGGCTACTTTTTTACCGCTTTCAAGGTTCGTAATGGTTGGCTCTTGTCCAACGTTTCCAATCAATTGTACGTGATTTCTAATAGTACTCATAATAAAAAGATTTGTGTCTGCTTTGTTACAGACTGGTTTATATTTCCCCTATTTGTTTTAAACTGAATTAAATTTTAAGGGGTGTTTGTTCTTTTCTTTCGTGCACCGCACAATGGATAGAGTGGGTTTTGTCAAGACTTTTTGGGAATAAATCAGGTGTGTTTGCGACGTAGTAAAATCCTTGGATTTTCAAGGAAGTAGAAACCTTATTTTTCACTAAAACTTTGTACAGTCTTGACAAGTTCCATAAGGGCATTAGCAATTCTTTTAAACGCAGTTGCGTTTGAGCGTACCGACAGTTAAGCGAGATAAGTAGCTGTGGTTAAATTAGAATTGGTTATGTCGTGCCTGTTTTTCGACGACCCGAAAAACAACAAAGGCTCTATCCATTATAAACCCCTTAAAATGTGTAAGACAGCGGTTTGGTTTTTCAGGATTTTCGAGTGAGGGCTAAAGAAGACCGCGCCGAAAATCCTGTCAAGAAAATCAAGCCGATGGCTTTCCGATGAGAAAAGCGGACTTAATCCACGATTTTGGCTCGGGTATTTAGCATTCCTTCCCAGCATAGCGGGAAGGTTTAGCGGAATGGAAAGCTGAAATCGTGGATTGTGTCCAAGACGTATGTAGTGAAGCTCTTTTCCCGAAGTGAAGTGGTTGCCTGCTTTTTAAGCAGGCGAGCGTGGAATGTAGGGGAATGTGCTGAGTGGTTAATAAATTATCCTTTTAAAACAAGCTGGGTTTTTTAAGAGAAGTAATAATAAGTAGATGAAAAAACCCTTTTATCTACAGTATCTTTTTCTCTGTTTCATTCAACTCGTTTTTTCATCATATTCGCATAGTTCGTAAACAACGCATTCTTGGCACTTTGGTTTTCGCGAAATACAAATATTGCCACCGTGCTGAATCAGCCATTCGTGAGCGTGCTTTTTATACTCTTTCGGTGTAATATCGTCGATTATATCTGCCGTTTCTTTACTACTCTTAGTTTCTACTATGCCCAAACGGTTTAAAAGGCGATGTACGTGAGTGTCAACAGCTATTGTCTCTCCACCGAAATTGAAGTTCATAAGTATGTCAGCTGTTTTGCGTCCAACTCCTTGAAGAGACATCAATTCTTTTTTGGTTTTTGGCACCTCGCCATCAAATTCCTCGATTACCTGTCTACATAATTCTTTTAAATGTTTTGTTTTTTTATTGTAATGAGCAACCGGTCTTATCATTTCGGTTAGTTCTTCATCTGTCAAAGCGATGATTTGTTCTGGTGTGGTAGCTTCTTCATAAAGCGCGTTACAGGCTCTAACTACTCGCTTTGTATGTGTCATTGCCGATAGCATTACCGAAACAAGGCTTTTGAAATCCGTACTGTTCAATCCATTATTATCCCATTCGTTGTCGGTTTCAGCAAATACATTATATTCATCACTTAATATTTCATAAATTTTTTCAAGATTCTTTTTTGCCATTGCCCGTTTAGTTGTTCTGATTAAGTAACAGATTGATATGGTGGTTTATTTGCTCAATTTGTTTGGCCTCTGTAGTTTTTGAAGTGATATCATTTATAATTTCTTCTTGTTCATCTTTGTTTAATGATTTGAACGAACCCTTTACGCCGGCATCTTCAAAACATTTGAGAATTTCCGAATTGTTATTGATTCTGTCGTGTGTATGCAGGTATAATGTTACCGTAACTTTATCACCACCACTTTTACCGATTGCATTTCTGATTTCTTCGTTTATTGAAATCATTTTATCTTCTTCCTTCCTTGGTGCCAAATTCATTTCTTTCAACTCGTAATCATCAAGCAAACCAGAAACCTTTAGCGAACCCCAAGTTCCATCTATATCGGCTGTATTTGGTATGACAATATGGTATGTCCAAGCTCCATTCCCTTTTTTATAGACTAATTCAAGCTCTTGATTATCGACAATTTTCTTCATTCTGTTATTTATTTGTAATTTTTTGGTATTACAGAAAACGCGTTACAAAGTATAAAAATAATATTATCCTTTTTCCTTTTTAAGGAATACGCAACGTATTTTCTTTTTGGAAAATTATAAAGCGGACTTAATACATAATTTTGGCTCTGGAATGTAGTGTTCCTTCCAAGTCCCGATAGCTATCGGGACGGGAAGGGTTAGCGGAATGGAAAGCTAAAATTGGGAATTGTGTCCAAGACGTATGTAATGAAGCTCTTTTCCCGAAGTGAAGTGGTTGCCTGCTTTTTTAGAAGGCGAGCGTGGAATGTAGGGGAATGTGCTGAGTGGATGGAATTAACCTTTTGTTATATATTTAGTCATCCAGTTTGAGGTACTGGAAAAACCTATATTAACTTTATGCCATAGCATAGACTTCATCAAACAGTCTTTTATCTAAACGCTCTTGCTGTCCGAAGCTTTTCTTCAAAACGTTATGAAGTACCGAGTTGAAGGCATTGTATCCCAACCAGAGATTTGGTTCTTCATTGAGCAACAAGGCTTCGTAGTTCAAGATTTCGATGACCTCACGAGATTTTTTCGATGGGTCGCTGTTCTTGTCGCTGCATTCATACCGGAATAGTTTCGTTTTGTCGAGAATCGCCTTTACAAATTCTTTTGTATCGATGATTTTAAATTCTTTCATCTTGTCGAATTTCTTGGTAATGGTGTAGAATTCATTATCCAGAAATTTATCGAAAAGATTGTTCAATCTTGGCATAATCAAGTGTGTATTGTTCTTGCTGTGTTTTATGGAAAACTCGATTTCTGCTTGTGACACGTGCAGTCCGTTTGAACATACTTCTCTGTAAAATCCGAAGTGTCCAGAGGTCTTTTCGCTACCGTCATACGAGTTTTTGAACCGAAGCATCGGTAGTATCAGGTCTTTATCGTTCTTGACGGTAAACTGGCTTTTGTCGTCGATGATAAAGTCAGTAATGAACGACCTGTCATTTTTGTTGATGGTTCGTTTGTGGAAGTTCAGTTGTGCATCGGTCAGCATTTCTTCAGCTTTCTTGAAGAACAGTTGATTTGGAATGTGACCATAGCTGTTCGATACCACGTTGACAATTTTGCCATTTGAGATAATGGCATTTTCAAGCCCTCTTCGGGATTCCATATGGGTCAGACTTTTTAAGGATTTCATTTCTGATGGAACAAAGATTTCATCCTGTTGTAAATTTTTTAAATACATAATATTTGATTTTTAATTAGACATTATAGAGGCCAATTTTAGAGATTGACCTCAGTTTTATGTTTTTGAATTAAACATCACAGAAAAAATGATTTTTCCTTGAATGTTGATGTTTCAGTAAAGAATTTTCTAAGGACAATCTTATTCCGCCCTTTCTTCGCTCGGTAAGTTCTAAGTATGTTCAACAGCGCTTTCATTGCTGCAATTGGCTGATATAGTACGTCGTCTATTACCAATAAGCAGAAAGGCAAAATTTCAATTTCTTCTCGGCCATCTTCCTTGTAATAGTATCCGCAGTCAAGACAGAGATGACTACTATACATTGCGTCATTGTCGATTAACGCTTCCGAGGATTTGCAGTTTTTACATTTCATAATTTTGATTTTTAATTAAACATTTTCTAACAATACTTTGTAATAGTTGGGATGCTTATCCCTGTAATAAGCCAAGTGACTTTCGCCACTATCAATGTTATAATTTTCACTACTCGATTGATAATGCATTTCAGCTTCTTGTAGCGAAATTTTAGGTTTTTCAGATACTCGTTTCATAATGATATATTTTGATTAAACAATATTTGAGCAGTACCCAAACGGAAGCTAAAATCTCAGCTCAAAAGGAAACGGAATAAATTAGCGATGGCAGAAGGAATGGCTTTATGCCGTAGTCTTTTGATGGGTGTATTTTACGAGTTTATCTTTGCGCTAACTATTGATTGATAACCCCCTTCCTTATGAACCCATCTTTTAAAAAACTATCATAAAAAAGAAAAAGGGCCAGCACGAATGCCGACCCTTCTTCAAACAACAAAAGCTAATCGTTGTGTTCCTCAATTTGCTTTTCGAGAACTGTGATGCGCTCTTTCAAACGTGCTTCACGCTTGTCTCGTTTTTCAGCATATTCCTTTTCTATGCTGGCAATCTTGGATTTGTAATATCCTTGCATCGCATTGTAGAATGAAATGTTCGTCAAGTTGTTGACGTGATTGCTTTCGCCAAAATGAACTTGCTTTGTGAGCATATAACGTATCAGCTTATGGAAGATTTCCTTTTTGAACTTTTTCTTGAAATTTTCGACCATTTCAACTTTGGTCATTTTTGAAGTGTCGCCCAAAAACTTTGAGAAATACTTTTGTTGGCTCATACAATCCACATTGTTTTCAAAGAGCGATATCGAGAATGCTACCATTTCATCTGTTGAAAGTGTCTTCTTCGTATCAATATATTTCGTCTCACGAATCATTTCTACAACTTCTTCAAACTGGTTGTTGTTCTCTATTTGATTCTTGCGGATTTCTCTTTCGTTGATTTTAATGATTTGTTCTTCAGGCGTACAATCTGCCATTTTTCTGTTGGCCAATGGTGCCGAATAATCTGTTGATTCATCTTTTGTTTTTTCAACAATTTTTATGAAGACTTCTTTATTCCTGTACGTTTCAGGATGGAACAAAATGCCATTGACAAATCCATTTTCTTTCGCTGAATTATATTTCACAAATTCTTCATCATAGTCCTGTTTTGCTTCTTCAAGTTCAGCTTTCAATCGTTCTTCAGAATAATCATAGTGTTGATATTCTATCTTAATATCCTGGATTGTTGGCTCAATCGGATGCACTATAATTTCAACATCATCCAGTAGATAGACTTTCAATCCCTTCTTTTCTAATTGTGATATAATTAGCTGATTGTTTTCGTCATCTGCCCAATACTGTCGCATTTCAGGGATTAAAAAGATATTCTCTTTCTTGGACTTTTCAATCAGGTTTAAGAACGATTTACTTTTCTTAGTTTCAAAACAGGCTGCTTTTGTACAGACCATTTTACCATCGCCGAACAGATTGCCTTGATTTGCCGCGTTGAAAGGACATTCAACGCAAGACCCAGCTTTTGGGACCAATTTTTTATCGGCTACATCAAAAGATGCTTTTTCCAAATCGTAGGTCTGGTCTTTAATCATCTTGTTTATCTGATGCGCATTAAAATCCTCGCCCATCGTTTCCAGCATCATCTGTTGTTCTTCCGGTTCAAAGAGCGCGACACCTACACCCAAGGAAATGGTCATTTCGCAATTGCGTACAAAGTGCTTAAAACCGTCAATCAATCCAGCCAGTTTTAGTCGCTGTCTGATGAAGTTATCCGTTCTACCCAGCCGCTTCGCAATTTCAGTAGGTGCATATTTCTCACTTAGGTAAGCAATCGCATCGGCTTCTTCGGTCGGTTCGACATCCTGTCTTTGCAGATTCTCAATAATCTGAACTTCCAGAACATCATTGTTCTCATAAGTCCTAACGATACAGGGTACGGTCTTTTTTCCTGCCAGCTTGCTTGCACGATATCGACGTTCGCCCATCACGATGACATAATGGGCATTTAGTTGCCTTACCGTGATTGGCTGTAACACACCGTGCTTTTCGATACTCTCAGAAAGCTGCTGTAAAGCATCTTCGTTGAAAGTCTTTCTCGGCTGTTCAAGGTCAGGCTTGATTCTACCCAATGGTAAGTTCTGAATTTGAAGTGCGGATGTTTTCTTTCCGTTTACTTCCTTTTTGGCAGTTGCTTTTGCTCTACTGCGCTTCTTTGTGGTACTCGCTTTTGTTGTCATAATACTCAAATTTTTGATTAAACAATATTTGAACAGAAACCAAACGGAAGATAAAATCTTGGCTCAAAAGGAAACGGAATAAATGAGTAGAGGAAGAAGCGTTGGCTTTATGCCGTAGTCTTTTGATGGAAGTATTTTACGAGTTTACCTTGTGTGTATATTGTATGATAATAAACCCCTCTAACGAAGAACAGAGGTTGAGATAACCTAAAATTTATTAATCCTCAATACAGAAGATAGTATTTGGTATCAAATGAAAGGATATAGTATTAAAGTCAATTCGGCTCTAAAAAAAGACAAAATGTTGTACCTATGTTGTACCCAAGGTCAAAAATCGTGAAGAAAACCCATTTTTTTTAAATGAAAAAGCCGAAGATTTCTCTTCGGCTTTTGTGCGGATGACAGGAATCGAACCTGCACACCTCGCGGCATCAGATCCTAAGTCTGACGTGTCTACCAGTTCCACCACATCCGCATTTTAAATATTTTAACACTTTTTCTTAGGTTAAATCCTAAGTCTAGCGTGTCTACCAATTCCACCACGCCTGCATATCCGTTCTAAAACGGAATGCAAATATAAAGTAATTTTTGAATTTTAAAACTGCCCTTTCCAAAAGTTTTTTCGGATAGTTACTGATTTAAGCAAGCAATGCTATTTAGTCGACATCAATTCTACGCCTTTCCAATTATCTTGAAGCTCCTGAGTAATCAAACGGGCAGACTTGTTTAAAAACAGTTTTGACGTCCCGTCTAAGGCATTCTTTTTAAAAATTTGTTGAAACGTTACCGCCGCCATGGCAAATTCTTTATTAAAATATAGATTCATCGCCTTATCAAACGTTGGGAGGGTATTCAACTTATGGCTTAGAAGCTTTTTGGCATCTCCATTTATACATTCATAAAGGTCTATAGAATTTTGCTTCCCTTTTACTTGTACAGGTCCAAGATATCTAAAATCAAATTCCTCGGGGTGGGTTAAATTATCTTTGCATTCCTTGGTCAACAAAATGGAAGTACCATAATGCTTGGATAGCCCTTCTACTCTCGCCGCGGTATTTACGGTATCGGATATGATGGCGGCATCCAAACGTTTTATATCTCCAGTAATCCCCATAATGAGTTTGCCGTTTTGCATACCCACGCCTACTTTAATCGGCTGTCTACTTTTGGCTTTACGCTCTTTGTTATACTCATGTAAGGCGGCCTGCATTTCTACCGAAGCTCTTAAGGCATTTTGAGATCCTTTAGGGAACAAGGCCATAAAACCATCTCCCAAATACTGTAGAATAAAGCCGTCATTTCTTCGAATAATTGGCCCCATTTTATTGTTAAAGGCATTCACGAACAAAAAATTCTCTTTTGGATTCATACTTTCAGAAACCGATGTAAATTCCCGAATATCTGCAAATACTACGGTTACTTCCCTTTCCACCAAGTCTCCTAAGCGAACTTCGGTAATATTATCCTTTCCTAGGGATTCCAAAAATTCCGAAGGCACAAATTTCTGACTTACCTCATGAATTTCACGAATAGCTTCCTCTCTATCCCTTGATTCTTTTAGCCCTTTTTGATACAAATGCGCACTTTCTATGGCCGATGCCGATTGTAAAGCAATTGTTGTAAGTAGTTTAAGCTCTGCCGCAGTGAACTCCTTTTTTTCCTCATGGCCTAAGATAAGCACCCCTAAGGTTCTATGCTTTACTTTTAAGGGAGCGTACATCACCGCTTTTAAATGCTGAATAGAACTATTTTCCTTTATTCTATGCTCCGGTACAATAGCCGCACTACCTTTTAAAATAAGTGCTTTAAGTACCTGATTTTGGCCTTTTATATTTTCCTTACTGTTTGGATTATCCCCAAACGAAGCCAACTCCAGTACCAGGTCTTCATCGGAATCATACATCAAAAAAAGCCCGTGGGTTGATCCTATAATTTGAGAAGATTCCTGCAGTGCGATTTCGGCTATAGATGCGGTATCTATTTTTTCTGAAATCATTTCCGAAAAATCGTAAATCATGTTGATTTCCCGGTATAAACTCAACACTTCCTTCCCTATTCTTTTCTTTTCAAATTCTTTACACAACAAGGTCGTAATGAGATCATAAATATATTTTCCTTCTTCGGTACTTGATTTGAATACGCCCAAAACGATATCGTCAAATTCAATATCAAGAACGTAAGAATATCGGTCATTATCTTTTCCCCACAAAATCTTATTGGTAGCATCCACCACCGTAAAATCTTGCTTTAACAAGGTGGATGATCGGGTTAACAAGGAAATAGATTCCTTATCTTTCTGAAGGATATGTTTTAATGCCCTAATCCATAAGGAGTTCACTTTTTGAGTCATACAACTTAACTACTTAATATTTCTTCTGCAATCGTTAGCATCTCGTCCGGATCAAACGGTTTGGTCATATAGCGGTCCGCCCCCATATCCAAGCCTTTTTGACGGTCTACCTCCTGCCCTTTAGCAGTTAAAAGTATAATGTAGACATCATTTAAATTGAGTTCCTTTTTTACTTTTTGACACACTTCCATTCCGTTCATTTTGGGCATCATGACATCAAGAAAGACTAGGTTAGGCTTTTCTTCTTGAATGATCTGCAATGCCTGCTCCCCATTTTCAGCAAATAAAAGTTCAACACCCTCGTCCTCTAAATCTTCCAATGTCTGTTCAATAAGCATTCTAATATGCGGCTCATCGTCAACTATTAATAATTTTTTATCCATATATTTTTTTTACTCGATAATCGAGGTTTACATTTTTCGACGCTTGGGTAACTATCAAACGTTAATTTCCTTATAATACCTCGCGGGCTTTCCCCGAGGTGCTTTACCTGTTTTGCCCCAATTCTTTGTTACTCGTACACAAAGAACATGACGTTCTCCATCCCTTTTTGGATTTTTAAGTCCTTAATGAAATTTTTATCACCGTTGTAAACGGAATTGAGCATAATAATATCTGGCTGCGATTCGTTCGCCGTTTCCAACAAATTTTCGGAACTTGCCTTCATTACTTTATATCCACGAGCACTAAGCACATCCGTTAACGATTTTACAGCAGAAGCATCTTCATCTACCACAAGTACTTTCTTTTTTGAAACACCCTGTTCCAATAATTCATCAACCTCGTGAAATAACTTCTCCGTATCTATGGGCTTGGTCAAATAGCGGTCTACCCCAATTCTAAACCCACGTTCCTTATCCTGTACTATGGACAGTATAATAATAGGGATATCCATGGTAGCTGGGTCATTCTTTAATACGGCGGCGACATCAAAACCGTTAATTTCCGGCATCATTACATCTAAGATGATCAAGTCGGGCTTCTCTAAACGTACCATATCCAAAGCAGCCTTACCATTGGCAGCCTCCCTAACCCTATATCCAGTATCGGTAAGTTCCTGGCGTAAAAGGGACCGTATGGGCGTATCATCATCTACTACCAAAATAGTGGCTTTCCCATCTGTTTTTTTCTTTGAACTATGACTAATCTGTTTTTTAAGACTGCGTAAAATACGATCTAACTGTATGGGTTCTTGAATAGCAGCTTCTCCCAATATAGGGATAGAAAAGAAGAAAGTACTACCTACGTTAAACTCGCTTTTCATCCAAATGATACCGCCATGGTGCTCAATAATTTCCCTGCATATAGGAAGGCCAAGACCTGTTCCCTGGGGTTTATCGGTAAGGGTATCCCCTGCCTGCCTAAAGCGTTCGAATATTTTGTGCTTGTCACCTTCTGCAACACCAATACCCGTATCCTGAACCTCAAAAATAAGCTGTCCTTTCTCTTGGTAGGCTTCCAATCGTATGGTTCCTTTTTCGGTAAATTTTACCGCATTGGATAAGAGGTTGATGATCACTTGAATCAATTTGTCCTCATCTGCCTTTATAATGGGCAAATCCTCAGGTATGTTATGCTTTAATTTTAAACCTTTTTGCTCAAACAAAGCTGAAGTAGCTGCTATGCCACGGTGTATCACATCTTGCAGGAATACCGGACGCATATTCCATTCCATCTTACCCGATTCTATTTTCGCCAAATCTAAAACATCGTTAATAAGATTGGTAAGACGTTCCCCTTCCGAAACCACCACATTTAGGTTTTCGCTCACCTGTTTCATCGTTCGTTTGATTTTCTGGTCGCTGACGTCAACAGCAGGGAATATTTTATCCTCTAAACGTTTTCGTATTATTTTAGCAAAGCCCAAAACGGAGGTCAATGGTGTCCTGAGCTCATGACTCACAGTAGATAAGAAAGCGCTTTTAGCTTCGTTGGCATCTTCCGCTTTGGCTTTTGCCTCTTTCGCCTCTTCGTATAGTTCGGCATTATGGAGTGCAATACCCACATTTATCGCGATGGTTTTCAATAAGTTTTTATCTTCTTCGTTAAATCTGCTTTCCTGTTGTGTACTTTGTACACTTAAGACACCAATAACGGTATCCTCTACCGGAATAGGCACGCCTAAATACGATACTGCCTGTTTCCCTGTATGCTTCACCCCTATCTTATCATATTCCGCATTAATATCCGCATCCTTGTTATGTAATAAAGGTTCGCCTGTTTTAATGATTTGGGATGTTAATCCCTGTCCATACAGCATGGGCTCCATCACATCGCCATCTTGGTAGGGAAAGTTGACCATATTCGTATCAGGGTCAAGAATGGCCAGATAGGTGATATCCGATTTAAAGAGCTTTTTCATTTCATCCCCAACCAATTGGATTAAATCGTTCAATTGCAATTTTTCTGTCAAAGCCTGACTTACTTGGTTTACGGTAGCCAACTCCTTTAAACGTTGGTTGGCCTCTGCTGTGCGGACATAGACCGTTTCTTCCAATATTTTTTGTTGGTTTAATAAAATACTGGTGCGGGCTTTTACCACAAGGTATACGACGGCCAAAAATGCTAAGGCATAGAGTGTATATGCCCACCATGTAGCATACCAAGGGGGCGTAATTGAAAAGGAAACCGATGCTTCCTCGGTAATATCACCATACAAATTCTTGGCCTTTACCTTAAATTCATAGATACCCGTTGGTAGATTAATATATTCTCGGTAGGACTGGGAACCCCAATCAGACCATTTATCGTCAAGACCCATGAGTTGGGTGCTATATTGCATTTCTTTTTGACCTATGTACAAAGGCGAAGTGTAGCCAATATTAACGTTATTTTGTTTAAAAGGAATTTCCAATTCTGTTGGAAAATCAATATTTCCAGCATAGATAAGAGAATCACCGCCTATGGTGAAGTTTCTTACTTCAACATGAAAGTCGGGAATATTGGTTTTATCTAATGTTCCCTCATATCTAAAAACACCATCAGGTCCGCTTAGCCAAACTACTCTTGAACCATCTTCTTTGGTGTCTTCGGGGTAAATCGTATAAATCCGTGTTTTTTGCAGTTCTTTAAAAACATCAGTATTCACATCATATTCTCCGTTAGCATTTTTCTCGGCAACCATGATTCCCGAACCCACATTGAACCAAATTTTACCATCTTTTGTCCGTTCGGTTCTGGACCCCGGGCTTTTCCAATCGATATAGTCATCAAACCAGAATTTTTTCTCTGCGAATCGATTGCTACCTTTATCATAGATATATGTTTTTTCGACTTTTGAGGCGAAAACACCTATTTGGTTTTCATCAGGATCCAAATTAATGCCAATTTCCGATTTTGGTAATCCTTCTTTTTCACCATAGACAACGATTTCGGATTCATTAAGGTCTAGTTTACCATCACTATAGGCCGGTATGATTTTAATAATTTCAGAATCTGATCTAGTAGTAAACCATAAATTTCCATCATCCGTTTCTCTGACTCTACCATCAGGAATTACTGAATTTATTGCAGATTCTTCTTCAAACTGTTGTTTGGATTCATTGAAATAGAAACTCATCAAACCTTGCTGATGCCCTATGAAGATTCTATTGCTATCGATTTTTGATTGACTTGATACACCTGCCCTAAAATCATAATTGATGTTTTTCCGAATGTATTCAAAGCTTTTGTCTTTAATCTCTATAAAGCCCATGCCATTTGATCCGTTGTATAATCGATTTCGGAATTCAAAAAAATTATTTGTTTGACCAAACGTACCTTCGATTTCCTTAACCTCATTCGTAGTTTCGTCTAAATAAGCTAATCCATTGTTAGTGCTGAAATATAGTATGCCTTTATGGCGATAAACAGTGTAAACAACAGAGGTAACACCCATTTCAGCATCTAAGAAGGTCAAATTGGAGTTGAGATTTGTACTAGACAAACCTTTGAACAGCGACATCCATAAAACACCTCTTGAGTCCATATAAGTATGATTTACAGCTCCATCACCTAAACCATTTGAAGGGGAATATTTTTGTAGTAGTTTTCCTTTTTTATCTATTAAATAAGCACCATCACTATTGGTGTTAAGAACATAGCGTCCATCCTCTAGGGCTACACCAGGCAGATAAAGATTACCTTTAACAAATTCATCAATTTCAGTTTTAAAAGGAGTAAAATCATTACCATCGTAAATAAAGAGACCTTCATTTCTTGTGCCTATCAATAGCTTATCATCATAAGGAAGAATAGCATAAATTCGTTCACTGGTAAACTTCTCCCCATTTGGTACCAGCTCAAACGTATCATCATCCTTAAGAATACATAGCCCGACATCCCAAATTCTTTGATAGTATATGTCATTTACAATTGCACCCACGTGGTATCCATTTTCTGAAGAAATAACTTTCATGGCATTACCATCCCAAGCGAAGAGTTTAAATTCTGTACGAAAAAGAATCCTTCCCTTGTAATAATCGATTTCCCATACATCCGCAAATGGTTTGTGTTCTTCAGGAATTTGATCTAAAAGCGAAACATAAGTAATTTCACCAGTTTTTAAAGTAGACAAATAACCTAATTCTCCAGATCCTCCGACATATATGGTGCCGTTTTCATTTTTAGCTAAACTTCTGGTCCCTATACCTGGAATTTCAATCAATTTCCAGTTTACACCATCAAATTGAAGTACTCCTCCAATATTTGCGAAGTACATGATGCCATTATCATCTTCAAGGGCAAACCAGTTTATTGGAGCAGCTTCATACTCTTGATAGGAATAATTGGTTATTAGTGGCCTGCCCACCTGTTCTTGCGCCAGTATTGTAGAAAAAAATGAAAAAATAAAGATAAAGGTCAAACAACAGATGTTGCCCATAGCAACAGTATTACAATTCTTTTGCATATTGGTTGGTGTAATACTCCTGCTCAATGAAAACCAGAATTTTTATCTCTTCCTTTTTCCCTTTGCCGTCCTTAATATCATAAACCGTAGCTAAGGCTATGCTTTTTAATTTTGTCTAGGCAAAGAAAAAAATAAAATTGTTAAACTTTTCAGGTTTTCATTAAGCACCAGTATATTAATAAATGTATAGGGGAATACGATTCCTAATATACAAAATAAACGGTAATACCTTTTATTTGTTTAAGATAAAAAGGGTACGTCGCAGGTTAAGCACCTTTATCCCTAGAACTGCTTCAACATAAGTAGCTAAAATGCTTCTTTTTTGTACTTTTGAAGCCTTTCAAAAAAATATGACCAAAACAACAGAGTATATTACCCAACACAAACAACGTTTTTTAAACGAACTCATAGACCTTCTTAAGATACCCTCCATAAGTGCAGACCCTGCCTTTTCAAAGGACGTACTCAACACTGCCGATGCGGTAAAAATAGCGTTGAAAGAAGCAGGTTGCGAGGTGGTAGAAATTCACGAAACGGCTGGATATCCCATTGTTTACGGTGAGAAAATAATAGATAAAGACCTCCCAACCGTTTTAGTCTATGGCCATTATGACGTACAACCGCCAGACCCCGTTAACCTGTGGAACTCACCACCGTTTGAACCGGTCATACAAAAAACGGAATTACACCCAGAGGGAGCGATATTCGCAAGAGGTGCTTGTGATGACAAAGGACAGATGTACATGCACGTAAAAGCCATGGAACTCATGGTGAATACGAATCAACTGCCGTGCAACGTAAAATTCATGATCGAGGGCGAAGAAGAGGTTGGGAGTAACAACCTAGCGGTTTATGTGGCAGAAAACAAAGAGAAACTGGCCAACGACATCATCCTCATTTCCGATACCGGAATGATTGCCAATGACGTACCGAGCATCACAACCGGCTTAAGAGGATTAAGTTATGTGGAGGTAGAAGTTATAGGACCCAATAGGGATGTACATTCTGGGCTTTATGGCGGGGCTGTTGCCAACCCCATCAATATCCTTTCGAAAATGATTGCGTCTTTACATGACGAAAACAATCATATTACCATTCCAGGTTTTTATGATAAGGTAGAAGAACTCTCGAAAGAAGAAAGGTCCGAAATGGCCAAGGCCCCTTTCTCCTTAGAGGCCTATCAAAAAGCCTTGGATATCGATGCTGTGTATGGTGAAAAAGGCTATTCCACGAACGAACGCAATTCCATTCGCCCTACATTGGACGTTAACGGAATTTGGGGCGGCTACACCGGAGAAGGCGCAAAAACGGTTATTGCCAGTAAGGCTTATGCTAAAATCTCCATGCGTTTGGTACCACACCAAGATTGGCGAGAAATTACAGAACTGTTCAAAACACATTTTGAAAGTATCGCCCCAGCCGGGGTTACCGTAAAAGTAACACCACACCATGGTGGCCAGGGTTATGTTACACCAATAGATACCATTGGTTATAAAGCAGCCTCCAAGGCGTACGAAACTACCTTTGGCAAAAAACCGATTCCCCAACGCAGTGGTGGTAGTATTCCTATCGTCTCTCTTTTTGAAAAAGAATTGGCTAGCAAGACTATTTTAATGGGCTTTGGTTTGGACAGCGATGCCATACATTCGCCAAACGAACATTTTGGGGTGTGGAACTACCTAAAGGGCATTGAGACCATCCCCTATTTCTATCAGTATTTTACGGAAATGAATAAAAGTTGATTTTACGTCCCTGTCTGTCAGCAGGCAGGGATGATAAACTCAGGCATCGAAAACCCTACTATATTTTCTTGACGTATTTTGTTATGATCACCGTTTGCGTAGGCCCTACTTTACCCTCAATATATTCGGCGTTCTCTCTGTCAACAGAAATCCGGCGCACCGCCGTACCTTGTTTCGCTACTTGGCTAGAACCTTTTATTTTAAGGTCCTTGATCAAGACTACAGAATCACCATTTTGTAAAACAACCCCATTTACATCTCTATGAATTATCTTCTCACTTTCTAACAAGCCTTCCCCAGTGGCTTTTGCCCATTCCAAGGTAGCATCGTCTAAATACATCATATCCAATAAGTCTTCGGGCCATCCCTCGGCCTTTAAACGAGATAACATTCTCCATACTACCGTTTTTACGGCATCATGCTCACTCCACATACTATCATTCAAGCACCGCCAGTGGTTCACATCCATGGTTTCCGCATCTTCAATTTGACCCTTACAGATTTCGCAGATCAATACGCTACCGTCTACCCCTCCGGTAGATTTTGGTGGCACCTCATAGACACTCAAATCTGAATTTGCTCCACATAATTCGCAGACCCCACCACTTCTTTCTTGTAACTGTTCCGCTACATCCATGTCTTTTCTATTTTGGTTGTTGCAAACTTAGCCTTTTCAAAAGACTTCAACTATTTGGGCGTTCCCCTAAAAAGTGTCTGGCTAACTATGGCAAGTACGCTTTACCTAAAAAGGCAAATACGGGCTTTACTCAGAATCTATGGGACCGTGCGTAGCGCAAAAAAAAAAAAAATTAAGTTAAAGTTCAAAAAAGACGCTTGGCTTAATTGACCTTTTTAACTATTTAGATCAAAAAAAGTGACTCTAAGTTTAAGTGAATCATCAAGTTTTTAAAGGGTTTATCCTACTATGAATCGATTCCCTTTACTACAACTTATAACTCTACATTTGTAGAATTAAAATATTTGTTCTATGTTTGTAGAGTAAGTTATAAAATTTATGAACATGCAACTATCTAAATCCGAAGAAGAACTCATGAATATCATCTGGAAGCTAAAAAAAGCGTTTATGAAAGATCTTCTTGAGGCGCATCCAGAACCTAAACCGGCCACAACAACTGTTGCAACCCTATTAAAACGAATGACTGATAAGGGATTTATAAGCTATACGACTAGTGGTAGAAGTAGGAAATATTATCCTCTTGTTAAAAAGAAAGATTATTTCGCTAAACATGTAAACGGACTCATTAAAAACTTTTTCAATGACAGTCCTGGACAATTTGCCTCCTTCTTTACACAAGAAACTGATTTGAGTAAAACCGAACTGGAGGAATTGAAAAAACTGATAGACAACGAAATTCAAAAGAAATAATCATGGGTATCTACCTTCTAAAATTCACGGCCTGCTTAGCAGCACTCTACTTTTTCTACAAGCTATGTTTAGAAAATGAGAACATGCACACGTTCAAGCGTGTATATCTTTTGGTATCCTTGGTTGCCGCATTATTAATTCCCGCTTTAGTATTTACAGAATATGTTGACGCAGTTCCTCCCACCAACACCACTACCCAAGAATACGCCGTATCCCAAGCTACCAATGGCCCTGTAGGCACTCCCTTAGCATTGGAAAAAGATATATTGGATATAGAACCTATCTTATGGGCCATTTACTTTATCGGAGTCCTATTTTTCGGAATTATATTCCTTAAAAATTTAGTGCTAATCGTAAGGAGAATACACGGTAATCCAAAACAGCGATGGGAACAATTCTTTCAGGTCCTTTTAAAAGAACCATTACCCCCGCATACCTTTCTCAGCTATATTTTTCTGAACAAGAAAAAATATGAAGCCAATGAAATACCCAAAGAAGTGCTGCTACACGAGCAGACCCATGCACAACAAAAACACAGTTATGACATCCTTTTTGTGGAATTTTTACAGGTAGTATTTTGGATAAATCCCTTTGTATTCTTAATTAAGAAAGCAATAAAATTAAATCATGAATTTTTAGCCGATCAGGCAGTATTAAATAAAAATGTTTCCAAAAATAATTATCAAAACACCCTACTATCCTATCTATCTATGGACAGTGAAAACAATCATCAATCACCCTTGGTAAACCCCATCAATTATTCATCAATCAAAAAACGATTTAAAATCATGAAAACACAAACATCAAAAAGAGCTGTAGTACTGCGAAGCATTCTTGTGCTACCCCTATTTAGCATTCTACTATTTGGATTTAGTGAAACAAAAACTATTGAAGTGCCGTCGGAAACGCACTCCAATACCACATCAACCGTGGACAGTATCGAACGGAATCATCCGCTAGTACCAAATAAAACAAAGGGCAACAAACGAGTTGTGCCCAACTACGACATAGTACAGCTACCGCAAGAAACTGTTGCAGAAATTTTAGTGAACATAGACGATGACGAACAACTTTTGGTGCAAGATGATTTAGTTGCACTAGATAATTTAGAAACATACCTAGCGAACATAAATCCACATCTTTCCAAACAAGAAAGAGAAACGCTAGTGCGCTCCGTTGTCTATGCACCTGTTGGTACATCACAAAAATTAATAGATACCATAGATGCTATACTTACGGACTATGGTGTGGCTACCCTTAATATTGTAGGCCCCGAAATGGAAATAAAAATCACCCCTCCAAATGCCACGCCTAAGCAACTAGCAGAATATAACAAATTGGCAAAGCACTACAACAGCATGTCCCGTAACAAAATGAAAATTTATAAAAAGGACGTAGAGCGATTGAAATATCTCTTCTCTAAAATGTCCGAAAAGCAAAAAAGTGATGCAGAACCTTTTCCAGATTTTCCAGAGCCACCACCTGCACCAAAGGCACCGAAAGAGTTGAACGAGCGAGAGGAAGCAGCATATACCATTCAAAAAATCATTGACGAGCAAGACCCTTATGATGTGGTGAACTCAGGTATCAGCACAAATTCTAAGGATAAAAAAGTAGTTTATCCTGAAAATACCAAGGTGTACATATACAACAGCAAAAAGAGTCCGAACAAGGCTACTGGACTTATGAAGTATTTAAGCAGTTCTGAACTTGAAAACGCGCAGTATTATTATGAAGGAAAAAAAGTTTCATCGAAAAAAGGCAGGACCATAATTAAAGAAAACAAAGATATTACCGTGGAAACCATACCGCATACGAACAAGCAACCAGAAGTACGCATTTATAAGGCTGAAAGTAAAGGTACTATTCCACCACCGCCACATCCACCACATGCCCCCAAAGTTCTAAAAGGAGAACGCAGTGATATTCAACCACCACTAAGCCCCCTTGTCTTAAAAGGAACAGCAAGTTCCATCCCGAAACCACCCATGCCACCAAAGCCGGTAGCCCCTCTAGATCATGTTATAGCCATGGCCAAAAAAGATGCGCAGTTTCTTTACGAGGGAAAAGAAATCAGTGCTGATAAAGCTATTAGACTTATGAAAAACAATAAAGCTTTAAATATCGATAGTCGGACCTCTAAAGGAAAACGACCTGTGGTCAACATATCTGCGTCCCCGATTGGCAATTAAAACAACCCAGGTATATTATAAAAAGATAAGCCCCGGATTTTCGGGGCTTTTGTGTAACAATTTCCTATAAATGGCGTTCTAACAGGTAAGTCAATCATCAATCAAAAACGAATCATCATGTTACAACGCTTTTTTATTCTTTGTTCGGGAGCGGATTCCGAGCTTTTAGCAACCTGCTCCAAAGGGGAACAAAACAAATATGCCGGTATTGGGGCTACCGTATTTTTTACGGCCGTAATGGCTTTTATTGCAGCTAGCTACGCCCTTTACACCGTTTTTGATTCGATATATGCCGCATTGCCCTTTGGCGTTATTTGGGGCCTCCTCATATTTAATTTAGATCGTTTTATTGTTTCCACTATAAAAAAGAGGGAAAGTTTCAAAAGTGAACTGCTACAAGCTGCACCGCGAATTGTTTTAGCAGTGATCATAGCCATAGTCATTTCCAAGCCTTTGGAAATGAAAATTTTTGAAAAGGAAATCAACCAAGTATTGCTAGAGCAGAAGAACGAGTTGACCTTAGCCAATAAAGACCAGTTAGCTTTGCAATACACCCCCAAGGTGGACGAAATCAATCAAAGAATTAGCAGTTTAAAAAACGAGGTTGCTACTAAGGAGATAGAGACCAACGCTTTATACGACACCTACATTTCCGAGGCAGAAGGCACAGCAGGCACCAAACTGCTAGGAAAAGGACCTGTTTATGCTGAAAAACGAGAAAAACACGACGCGGCATTGGCAGAACTCCAAGACTTAAAAACCGTAAATGCAGAAAAAATTAGTGGCTTGGAACTACAAATCACAACTTTGGAAACGCAATATGCCAATGCAGTAGAAAACAGCCAACCCATAATTGATGGTTTTGACGGACTCATGGCACGTATATCGGCCTTGGAAAAATTACCTTGGTTGCCATCGTTCTTTATTTTCTTGCTTTTCCTGGCCATCGAAACCTCGCCAATAATAGCTAAGCTATTAGCTCCAAAGGGTGAATATGACATCAAATTGGAGGAAGAAGAAAGTGTTCTGACTTCGTGGGTCGCTCAAAAGATGGCACAACGAACGCTTATCGTATCTACCGATAATGAGATGAACCAGAACATCTATGAAGATTTAAAGGGAGAAGAAGAGCTTTACGGCTACAAAAAGAAAAAAGCTGCCGAATTATTGCGTCTTCAGGCAGATACGTTTCATGATATTCAGGTAAAGGGACTAAAGTAGTATCCTTTCCTTAGGTATATTTTGAAGTGATAAAAATCATGAACGACCTGTAAATTACAAGCGGTTTTTTCACCCATTAAATGAACTCAACTAGTTTCCCCAAATCCTATCCCACAACTTAGACAACAGCTGTTGGGCATCTTTACGAAATTTTGGTGTTTCCGTAACGGTTATAATTCCGTTTTTCTTTTGTACTAGATAACTAAAGGCCCAGTCTGTTTCGTTGTTATCAAGACTCATTAACCCAAATCGGAGATCGTTAAAATAAAGTTGATGCTCTTTCTTGGTAACAATATACCAACCTTCGGCAATGGCTATGAGTCGTTTTATTTTTTCCTCGTTCCGTAAATCGCCCAAATACCCATGATTTTTGGGATAGGATTTAAAACTAATCTCCAGCGTATCAAAAAACGAATAATTCCCTATGAGATAGGCATCCTGGGTGTCTATATTGGCGGTCCACAATACGGTATTCAGCGGAGATGGTCGTATTGCAATATTACTATATCCAATACCTTGCGCATCTAAACTGTTGGTAAAGGAACGATAAGCAACCGTTTTTAAAATCATGGTTAACGCCAAATAGGAGGTGCTGACTACGAGTCCCAGTCTATTATAACGTCTCCGTTTGGCCGAAGTTTGGTTTTGCAAGGCAGCTAAAATCAAGAAAAATAAAAAAGGAAGCGTGTATAATGGATCTATGACAAATATATTCTGAAATGCCAACCGCAGATCAAAGGGCCAAAACAACTGTGTGCCCCATGTGGTAAAAGCGTCTAAAATAGGATGCGTAAAAAGTCCCCAAAAGAACAACCATGACCAATCGCGCCATGAAGCATTGGATTTAGGGTGTAATTTCCAGACCAACCAACCAAACACAGGCGCCATAAATATTGCAAAGAAAATAGAATGGCTAATGCCACGATGCAATTCTATAGCTGTTACGGTATCGGTAAAATAACGTGCGATAACGTCCAAATCTGGAATAGTGCCGGCAATGGCGCCATAGACCATGGCTTTATTGCCTACTTTCTTCCCCAAGACCGCCTCGCCTACCGCCGCACCTAAAACAATTTGTGTTAATGAATCCATTTTTCAATTTCAAGTGTCAAGCTCAAGTTCAAAATACTACCCTTTTACTATCTTCAACCTTTGTGTTGGCTCTCCTAAGATTATAAATTTCTCCCTACAATTTCCAATTTTTCCATCCTCTAGCATCTACCAATTACGCTACGATTCCCATCTTCTTCAATAAAAAAGAAGCGTTCATATTCTGACAAACACCCTGCTTGAATCTATAGTCAAAATGTAGTTCGTCATTAATAATCTCAGCATCAAAATAGTAGTTTTTTACTGCTGGTAATTCGTTGGCAACCTCGCATAGACTAAGATCATGGGTGGCAATAATACCTGTAGCTTTAGAAGCCACCAGACGCTCTACAAACTTTCGGGAGCCTTTGGCCTTATCGGTGCTATTGGTTCCTTTTAAAATCTCGTCCAATACAATAAAATAACGATTATGCTGTATCTCGTCTACAATGAACTTTAGGCGTTTTAATTCCGAAAAAAAATAGGATTCATCGTCCGTAAGCGAATCCGTGGTACGCATACTGGTAATCAGTTTAATGGGGTTGTAGCTTACGGAACTGGCACAAACGGGCAATCCCACATTCGCCATTACAATCTGTAAGGAAACTGTACGTAAAAATGTGCTTTTACCCGCCATGTTGGCACCTGTGATAATAAAAAACTCCTCGTTCTTTATTTCAAAATCATTCAGTACACTTTTTGTGGGATCTAACAATGGATGCCCTGCTTTCTCCGCTTTTATCGCCGTACCTTCGGTCACAATAGCAGGAAAGGCGTATGTTGGATGATTGAATACATAGTTCCCCAAACTGTTTTGGGCATCAAAAAAGGCAATTACATCAAACCATTTTTCTACAGATGCCCCATGGTTGGAAATCCACTTTTCAATCTTTAAACTGACACCCAAACTCGCAAGAAAAAACCCGTTTCCAAATATGAGGTATACCACATTATTGTTTTGATCCAGTTTCGCTAATAATTTTGAAAAATCCTGTAATACTAAGGACGTTTTTCTTCCCTGACTTAAGATTTGCTCCTTTTTAGCGCGCAACACCTCAGATGAAAACTCCTTTTCCTCTATCAAGGTCAATAACTGATTGTATTGTTGAAACGTAGACTGAATCTTACCGGTAGACGCTCCCAGCTTGGTTATTTTCTTGGTAAAAGCTCCGGAAATGAACAGCCCAAGAAAGAGCCAATACATCAGTATGAATTCCGAGATAAAATCGAAAAAATACAAGGCCACCAAGGCTATGGAAATACCTCCGAAAATCCACGGCAAATAGCGCATAGTTTTAGGTACAAAGGGTGTGTACATTTTCAACCAAGAAACAATAGTATTTGTACCCGTCTCTGTTTTTGCCAAAGCAGCAGTGGCAGAAAAATCCTGTCGCCATTCAGGATATTTGGCGAGTTCGGCAATACTTTCCTGTTTTTCGGTTATGTCGTAAATACTGTTTTCAGTAAGTATCGCCGCCAAGGTATCACTGCCCTGAGACAGGGCCGTTCTGTTGATATATTGATAAAAAGAACCTTTCCCGAACAGGTCTATATCCTGGCTATAAAAATGCATAGGGTCCTTATAGGCATTGCCATGCGGCAAATCGTGGAAATTACGTTGAAGCACTTGCAACTCTATTTCATTGATACGGATAAGTTCTTTTATCTTATCGCGCTTACGCTGTAAATTAGCATGTCTACTTACCAAGAATAAGAAAGCGATTATGGTAACCAAAACCACAGCAGCCACTATTTTGGTATTGCCATAGAGGAAATACACCCCAAGTATGGCTGCCAAAAACACACTTAAACGCACCATGCTGGATGCAAATAACTGCTTTTTTAGCTTGGAAAGTTCGGTCGTATGTTTTTGAATTTTAGAGTGATAAAAAGAGGCGGTATCCTGCATTGTAACGATACGGTTTTGCAATTAAAATGCAAAGATATGGATAAGGTACTTAAGCGAGCGCGTCCAATTGTGCCTTCAACTTTTTAGTAAACTTGGATACCACCAAATCATACGAATGGTCTATAAGCTCTTTTGTTAATTTTGGGTCTAAACGTTCTATTTGTACCGTGTTCCAATGCACTTTGCTCATGTGCCATCCTTCTATAATTTCTTCATGGTCGGCTCTCAATTGAATTGCTCTTTCAGGATCACATTTTAAATTTACTTGGGTAGGTATTCTTTCCAAACCGCACAGCGCGAACATTTTACCCATGACCTTAAACACCAAGGTAACCTCATCAAATGGGAATTCCTCCGTTATTCCCGTTTTGGCAATACAATAGTCCCTAAATTCTTCTATGTTCATAGTTTTCCAATTTGGTGTTGATGCATGTTTCAAGCGCTTGCAAACTATCCCAAACGTATCGTACTTTCCAGAATTCCTTATCACCGATATCATTGGCCTTTATTGGTGCTTCGGCTTTTCCATTCAGTTTATCATAGAAATTGATGGCGACTTCATTACTATCCAACACCCATAAATACAAAGTATCTGACGCATTACGAGACCTGATTTCCGCAACAAACCTTTGCATCAAAATAGTGCCCAGCCCTTTTCCATTAGCTTCTGCACTTACATGAAGATTATCTAAATAGGTACCATAAATAGCATCTACTCCAAGATACGCACAACAAAAACCTAACAAGATACCATCTTCTTCCGCAAGCAGAATATATTGGTTTTCCGGGGGATGCAAACATCGCTGTTTCCAAACCGAAAGCCGCTCTGCTAGCACCTCAACATCTAAAAAATGGTCGCTAAAAACACCTCTATAGTTTTCTTGCCAGCTCCTTGTGTGTAATTGGGCTATGTTCTTATAGTCTGATTTATGTGCCTCCCTAAGAGATACCATTTGCTCTATATACTAGTGGAGTCGTACACGATAACTTTCGTCCATAATCCGCTGGATTCCTCCACAAATTTTTTATGTGGTGGCTCGTCTTGGTATAGCTGTTGTGCCTCGGCAGATTCAAACGTCACGATCAACGAATAGGTAAAAGAACCGTCTACCACATCTCTACTAGCTCTGGGCGGTGTTCCAATAAACTGTGTCTTTGCGTAGGCGGAATTGTCCAAAAAGGTGCGTAGCGAAGTTTCAAAGGCTTTTCTATCCGCAGGACTATCGGGATTTTTTAACCAAAAATATACGGTGTGGGCAAAATTGGAATCAAATTGGTTCATTTCTTTTGTTGTTTGGCCTAGAGTCATTCCTATGGTCATTAAAAATACTAAAGTTATTCCTTTTTTCATGGTTTCATTATTTAAGGTTGATAGCGAAGTTAAGAAAGTTTACACCCCCATATTGTTGTCCAAGAACACCTATTTTCCTAGATAGCTATCTTGACTACGTTGGAAATGACAGTCATCCTAGTAAGCTTGGATAATGGGCGGTGCTAAGAACGGCAACAGTTAAATTTTAAGAAGTGCTTTTATCTTCATAAGCTTTTTTAAGCTAAAAAAATAACCTAGACTTCTATTTTTTTCTTTTGTTCCTCGGTAATATTTAAAGCTGTATAATCCAGTTTCCAACCAATGGTCTCTACTATTTGCTCAATGAGCAAAACGGTTTGCAGGGCTTCTTTCCTTGCAGTTTCCATGAGACCACTTTCGGGAATTTTTTCTAATATATGTTTTTTGGCCTCCTGATTCAATGTAGTAATATCATTTGGAGTGAAGGTGTTGAACATGCCGTTTTTAATATCGTAAAAATCCAATTCTGGTTGTATGGACAATACTTCGGGTTGTGGAAAACTAGTCAATATAATTTTTCTTTTTCCATCGTCTGCATGCATCAATATTTTTTGAAGATCATATCCTATTTGGGCCTTTGCCTTAATAACTATCAAGGCTTTTTTCTTACTAATTACCAAGCTTAAAAAACGCTCTTTGGTGTTTTCATATTTATAAATTTCGGCAAAATCGCCCTCGACTGATATCAATTTACAAACACTTTTTATTTTCTCCAGCAATACGGTAGATTGGTGGTTGGTAAGTTCCTCGTTCTTTTTCTTCCTAAAAAAAGAAAACAACCAGTACATAGTAATTGCACCTAATATGAGCCCCAGAAACAATTCAAAAATACTATCCATGTGGCAAAGTTAACAAGAAAGTAAACTACTAGTATTTTATTTTGTAAAGAACTGGCCTGCTCGGACTCGCATCATTTTCAAAGGGTGCTACTTGCAAGTTTAAAAAATAGCTTCCGTCCGGAACAGAATTGGGTACATAAATAAACTCGGTTATGGTAGCCTCATAACGAATGCTGCCATTCACATTCCAAAATGCCTTATGCGCCAAAAGTGCCCCATGGTCCTTTTCTTTGTCAACAGACGGTAAGTCGATAAGCAAATGGTCGACTCCTACTTCAACTAAAAACTGCGTTGCTTCTTCCAACAGATATGGCGGATTGGTATGCGCATACTGCCTAGCCATTTTTGAATTCGTATTGGGTAACGTACGAATAACTAGTGCTTCTGGCCTGCTATCTCCCAATGCATGTTGCAACTGCTGTTTAGTAATGATAAAATCAGCACCCTTCTTACCCGGAGCAATGGTAATCAACTCTGATAAAAAGAAAAATTGGTCCAACGTTTGGTTGATCGAGACAAAATCACGAGTAATATGCCCCACACATTCCGTATGTGTTCCATGCGCATGCGGATTGAACCAGATATCATTAAAATTGGTGCTGGCACCATGTTCTATACTGCCTACAAAATCGCCATCTTTATGCGGTGTTATCTTTGGGTGGTCTACATACCATGCGTTTACATTGGTTACATTGCCTCGGAGCGGCATGGAGATATCCAGTGGTTTCGCTAAATTTATTTGGTATTCTTTTTTGTTGTGTAGAATAATGGTTTGCATAACTGTAAGTATACTTCAAATTTACTTCATTTTTATCATGAAGAGGTCGGCTGCTATTCCATCGGCTAAAAACTTGCCTTTTCTAGTAGCCAACAACACATCACCATCCAAATACAATAAATGCTCTTTAATAAACTTATCGGCCTGTAACATTAGATATTCCCTGTATTTCTTCCCGAATTCAGCAGCTACCCTATTTACCGAAACTCCCCAAATAGTGCGAAGCCCTGTCATTATGTATTCATTATACTTATCAGTTGTGGATAATACCTCCGTTTCCATTGGTAAAACACCTTTATTGAGAGCCTTGATGTATTTTGTATTATTATTGATGTTCCAACCACGCCTTTGCCCATCAAAAGAATGTGCGGAGGGTCCTATTCCTATGTACTTTTTCTGTTGCCAATAGGCAGAATTATTTTTGGAAAAATAGCCAGGTTTCCCAAAACTAGAAATCTCGTAACAAGAATATCCCGCAGCTGTGAGCGTTTCATTTAAAACATCAAAATGTGCTTGTGCCACTTCATCCGCAGCAAGTTTCACCAACCCCTTCTTAACAAAATCAAATAGGGCCGTCTTAGGTTCTACCGTAAGCACATAGCTCGAAATATGGGGAATATTAAAGAATAGGGCCTTTTCTATATTAGCCTGCCATCGCTCCTTGCTCATATTGGGCATACCGTAAATGAGGTCAATGGATATATTATCGAAATATTGAGCCGCCAAGGTTAAGGATACCACAGCTTCATCAGCAGAATGGGCTCGGTTCATTAGCTTTAAATCTTCCTCAAAAAAGGACTGTATACCAATGCTTAATCTATTAATAGAACTATCGGCCAATTGCAAAATCTTTTCATTGGTAAGATCGTCGGGGTTGGCCTCCAACGTAATTTCCGGATTAGCCGTAACCAGATAATTCTCATAAACGGTAGCTATCAACTGTTCAATTTCTGAAGTTTCCAAAACAGAAGGTGTTCCGCCCCCAAAATAGATGGTTTCAACTACGATTTCGGCAAACTCGTCCTTTCGAAGTTCCAATTCTTTACATAGGGCCAATACCATCGCTTCTTTCTTTCCCATCCTGGTAGAAAAGTGAAAATCGCAGTAGTGACAGGCTTGTTTGCAAAAAGGGATGTGGATGTATATTCCGGACATTTTTCAGTATTCAGTGAGCAGTTGCAGTAAGCAGTTATTCTTCATTTACCCCAAATTTTCCTGGGTTATTTATCATATAATTAATTAGTTTTCCTACTTCCTTACTGTCGTTATTTAATTCTTTGTAAATCTCCTCACCAAAGTAGTTACATTCTTTTCCAAACTGCAGCCAAGTTTGTGTTTCGGTGTTTTCTGCATCACTATCCGTTAATTTACTAACAAAGCTTTTTGAATATCTTCTTTTCCTACAGGCCTCAGAAATATTTGCACTCACACTATGGGAAGATCTTCTAATTTGATCGGTCAAAGAATACTTTTCCTCCTTAGGAAAGGATTTAGAAAGTTCAAATATCTTCATGGCAAGGCGAAGGATTTTTTATATACCAATAATTCACGAAAACCCATACATAATCTATTTATAAATTCTAAACAAAATCTAGTAATGTATCAAAATTTCCTATAATTTGATTCATTGCTAAAACTGCCTACTGCTTACTGCCACTGCAATCTTATTATTTTTTCAACTTTCCCGGATTACTTTTAATGTATGACCCCCATCCAGAATAACTTTTGCCTACTTCAATGGGGCCTTCGTTATAAAAATGGCACACTGCAGCTGCCAATCCGTCCGTGGCATCCAAATTTTTTGGTAGGGTTTTTAAGCCCAAAAGACTTTGTAGCATTTTGGCGACCTGCTCCTTACTAGCGTTTCCGTTTCCGGTAATAGCCATTTTTATCTTTTTGGGTAGATACTCCGTAATAGGGATTTGGCGTGAAAGACCTGCAGCCATGGCAACACCTTGGGCGCGACCCAACTTGAGCATAGACTGTACGTTCTTACCAAAAAAAGGTGCCTCAATCGCAATTTCATCTGGATGATAGGTATCTATGAGTTCTATAGTGCGCTCAAAAATGAGTTTAAGTTTGGTGTAGGGATCACTATATTTTTGAAGAAGCAATTCGTTCATCTGAATGAATTCCATTTTTTTGCCTACTACTTTAATGAGGCCAAAGCCCATAATCGTGGTCCCAGGATCTACGCCTAGTATTATTTTTTCGTTTGCCAATTTTTGCTACTTAGTATTTAATTGAATATGGATTCTAAACTTGGTACTCACCGGAATACCTCTTTTAAGGGCTGGGGTAATCTCCGGAACCGTTTTTAGACTTTGGGTTACAATTCCATCAAATTCCGGCATTTGTTTTAAAATAAATCGGTCTTTTTCTATATCCAAAATATCTATTTCCCCATCCGTATTTATGATAAAGATAACCGCTACCATAGGGTTCTCGTCAGCATCTACAATAAATTCAAATTCGTTCAGGGTTTCTTCAAAGTGAGCTGTTATCTTGCCCTCAAAACATTGCCGCTGCACTTCTTTAGAAGCGGTTTCATCGCAATCTAAAAAGAGTGGATAGGTATCTATGGAATTCCAATCAATTTCCTGTAGTTCGGAATTGATTAATTCCTGGGTTCTTTTTTCTTTCGATTCAAAGAAATTACAGGAACACAGGCTAAAAGAAACTAAAACGATTAAAAAACGCCTCATTATGCCAAATCTAAAGCGAAAATTACGAATTTTTAATCAGTACGCTCCTTGGTATAATGTATTTGTTCCTTGAGCTCCGAAATCCTTTTTTTAGCGGTCTCTGAAAAATAGGGTGCTTTAACACCAAAACGATCTAAATACCGCTCATAATGCTTCAACTTTACCTTTGGGTCTTTGTAATACCGGTCTGTTAGAGCACATAATCTATAATAAAGCATACCATCGTTCGGGTCTTCGTTTACCGCTAATTTTAAAAACTCCAAGGCTTGCTGCAAATCTTCCTTTTCCCGAGCTAAACCCGATAATGCCATAAAACCCCTGGCCAAAATAGGCCGTTGAATATCCATTCCTCTTTTTACAAATAGCTCGGCGGAGTCCACTTGTTTGTTCTTCCGATAGGTTTCCGCTAAAGCATAATAATAATCCGAATTGGTATCGTCGAATTTCAATAGTTCCGTATATGCCTCCTTAGCCTTTTCAAATTCCCATTCCTTATAATAGCTAAATGCCAGTTTTTCATAGACATACTCCTTTTGTTCTCCTAAGGCAAGTACCTTCTCTAACCAAGGTATGGCATCCGAAAACCGAGCATCGTTGTAATAGGCCAAGGCTTTTAAATTTACCAAGGCCACATCGTTTTCATAAAATCGTAAGCCTTGTTCTATATAGTTGAGTGCTTGGTTCTTTTCTCCTTTAATCGTAAAATATTTACCCAACTGAAACAGACTCCTGAGATGGGTACTATCCTTTTGTATAGCCTTTTTATAGGAAACCAAGCTACTGCTAGGCTCATCTAAATTACGATGCGCCTCGCCCAAATAATAATGATATTCCGGATTATCATCGGCAACAGAAACCAACTGTTGGAAGCTTTTACGTGCGTCATCATATTGTTTCTGCTTCAATAACAGTTTACCCAGTTCAAATTTGGCAAGCTGCTGTTTATCATCTGCCTCCAAGACAGATTTATACTGGTCAATGGCCTTCTCATAATTGCCAATAGCATTATACCCTCTTGCAATCTGTATGCCCGCGTTTGTTGTACCCAATTTTGAATAGGCATTTATGGCTTGTGTATAGTTACCTGTGGCGTAGAGGCTATCTGCAATTTGCAGAGCTGCGGATTGCGCATATCCGAAGAATATGCTGAAAAACAATACTATAGTAAATCTGTTTCTCAATCTTTCTTTTTTAATGTGATTTCTATAATTCCATTTTTTCCCTTCTCACCGTATTTGTCCTTTGCTGCTTTGCCTTTTAAGACATTCACGGATTCAATGGTATCTGGATTTATGGTTTCGACATATTCCTTGGTTGTTGCAACCCCATCAAGAACGTAGATTGGTGTTTCACTCGTACTTAATTCCTTTTCTGTATGCCCTTTTGTTATAACTTCTACGACACCATATTTTGCTCTATCGCCATATTTTTCTATTGCGGCCTTACCGTTGACTACATTCATGGATTCTATGTTACTCGCATCTATTTCGCCCATGAGGTTTGCAGTATCTTCAATACCATCTATTATAAATATTGGCAAACCTCCATTGGAGTATATTTTTGTACCACTATCGCTAACATAGATGTCCTTACCATTCTCTTTTCCTCCGTATTCAAATTCACTGCTCAATTTAAAACTGATTGGAATAGAATAAGGAACGTTTACCACTTTTCCTTCATCTTTGCCAGGTACCATGTTTGGCAATAAACCGATAATACGTTTCGCCTCATTTTCTAGCAATACATCGGGACCTCTCATTTTTAAGCTCTTAATTTGTCCCGTTTTTCCAATAACAAAAAATACATTTACTCGCCCTTGTATCCCCTTGTCCTGCGCTTCTTGCGGGTATCGGAAATTATTGGCAATGTGTTTTTGCATCATTTCGTTAAAACATTTTCTTTTCTCCTCAGCACCTTCGCAACCAGGAAAAATTGGGACTTCATCAACTACGGAAAAAGCAACGCCGTTATTTCCTGATATTTCCTCCGATTGTTTGTCTGGCGAAACAGAATTATCCAATCTAAAAGTTATAGGAATGGAGAAGCCTACAGCAACCGTTTTTCCTTTATGATTTCCTGCAATCATTTTAGGAAGTTTACCAATAATCCTGCTTGCTTCATTAATCAGTAGAGAATCCGGACCTCGCATTTTTAAATTAGTAATAAGACCCGTTTCATCTATGGTAAACATGGTATTGACACGCCCTTGAATTCCCTTTTCCTGTGCTTCTTTTGGATAATTGAAATGTTTACGAATATGTTTCCGCATATTTTCGAAAAAACAACCTCGTTTATCAGCGTCATTTTCACAGCCTGGGAAAACAGGTACGTTCTCTACTTTTTCAAAAGCAATAGGGTCCGAATTTTTCTCGATTTGATTTTCTACTACCTCACTTTCTCCTAAATCCAAATCGAATACTTCAAACGAATATGTGCCATCCGTTAGTATAAGCCCCTTAAAATCTGATGTTTTGGTTTCGAAGATTTCAGAAATTCTATTATTAAAAGTGCGTACTTCATCACCTGTTAGATCTTTAATAGTACTAACCTCAAAAACCAAAAGGTCATTTGAGAAATCCCTATGCAAATCCAATAATTTTATACTGGTGCCCCCATTTTCAAACCTATTTTGAAGGGAATACTGTAAGTTCTCATCCAATATTTGAAATGCTATCTTGTGTTGAACATAGCTCTCATACTTGGCAGTAGAAGGAAATCTTTTGGTTCTACCTTTAGGGTTGTCAAAAAATGGCGTTTTTGCTTTTTTTAGACTATCTGCATACATGTTATAGAGTCTCTCAGTTATAATCTCTTGCTTGAAGTACATTTCTTTTGTCAAAATACCCTCATTCAAACTATGGTCGTCATACATATCCTTCCATTTAAAAAAGACTTTTTTCAAACTTCCTGTCTTAGCAACTTCATCATCAATTTCCTTATTAATACTGACAATTAAAGCTGCGTCTTTGATGGTTTGCTCTTGCAACACATCGTTACCTTTTGAGGTTTCTAAGGATGTATAGGCCAACATCCCAAAAACCAAAGGAACCAACAACAAATACTTTAACTGAAAGACATTCTTCGATTTTGATTTTTGTAACATGACGATTCGTTTTTTGATTAATGATGATTTATAAAATTGATTGACAAATGAAATATGCTGGGTCTGAAAAATTTGTGATAGCAATAGGTCGTAATGCGCCTTACGTTCTGCTTTGGGCACCTGTGCATCTGCAATAAATTCGTGTAATTCGGCTATCCTATTCTGGTACACGTAAACCAAAGGATTAAACCAGCCTACAATGCGCATGAGTTCAAAAAATAGCAGGTCTACCGTATGGCGTTGTTCTATGTGCACCAGTTCATGTTTGATGATGCTGCTGTATTCTCGTTCCAGAATTTTATCGCCCAAAAATATGGACCTAAAAAATGAAAAGGCCACCTCGCTATTGGTAATTACAATACGGCTGAAATTCGGGAAACGTTCTACGCTACCATTCCTGCTCATTTTATACAGTTGAAGTAATTTATACCCAAAATATAAGGCCGCCAGCACCATGCCGCCATACAAAACCCCTTCCTGCCAGGAGAGTTGGAAAGCCGTACTTGCTTGTCCCGTAGGAGTGACCCCTACGCTGTTCATATTCCATAAAAATTCCGGATAAACGTTATACTTTTCGGGAACCGATGTTTTCAAGGCCTCGATTTTTACCCAAGGCAAAACCAAGGACAACACATACGTTCCAATCAAGTAAACCCTGTTCCATTGGAAAAAAGTTTCTTTTTTTAGAAAGAAGTCATAAATGACCAAAAAGGCCAACTGAAAGGCGATGCATTCTAGGATATACTGTATCATGGCTTTTCTTTTTTATCGATTTCCTTTAAGATGGATTCTAGTTCGGTAAGACTCATATCATTCTTTTTCATAAAGAAGGAGACCATGCTTTTAAACGAACCTTGAAAGTAGCCATCTACCAATTTATTAATGCTCTGATTGCTGTAATCCGACTTTTGCACCAGCGGAAAATACAAATAGCCCCTACCCATTTTCTCATGACTCACAAAACCCTTATCCTCTAGAATCCGAATAATCGTAGATATCGTATTATATGCTGGCTTTGGTACTGGAAGCTCATCTATTACCGCTGCTACATTGCATTTTTCTAGCTGCCATAAGATTTGCATTACTTCTTCTTCTGCCTTTGTTAATTGCTTCATTCAACTAATAATTTAGTTTATTCTTAAAACAAATATAACTAAATACTTAGTTAAAACTAATATTTTAGTTAAATTATATTATAGATTGCTTTAAAATTAGATTTCTGTTCCTTCCTTATCACAATCACTGTAACAAAATAGCGCTATATTAGACCCATAGAAAAAGGCCTTTCATGGATATCGCTTTATTGATTATCGGTTTTGTGTTGATGATGGTTGGTATTTTAGGTAGCTTCTTGCCTGTTTTACCGGGGCCACCTATTAGTTGGGTAGGTCTTTTACTTTTATACCTCACCAAAGCTGTTCCGGATAATTGGTGGGTATTGGGCATTACCTTGGTCGTTGCCCTTATTATTCTTGGGTTAGACTATATAATTCCCGTCATGGGGACCAAAAAATTTGGTGGTACTAGAGCCGGAATGATAGGCACCACCATAGGATTATTAGTCGCTCTTTTCTTTCCTGTTTTAGGGCTTTTAGGTATTATCATTTGGCCTTTTATAGGCGCGCTCGTAGGAGAATTACTTAATAAGGCGGATAAAACAACAGCAACAAGAGCTGCTTTTGGATCATTTCTAGGTTTTTTGACCGGTACCTTTCTAAAGTTTATGGTGGCTATTGTATATCTAGGCCTTTTTATTGCCAAAACTTGGGAATACAAGAGCGACCTTTTTCCGTATTTTAATTAATCTATCCAGATTGTTTTATCGGCTATAGGAGTTCTCGTCTGCTCTGGAAGTTCGCCGGCATAATATCCCATATAAAAAAAACCTAAACACGTCTCCCCTTCGTTCATCGGCAAAAACTCATCCATATATGCGATGAGGGTAGGTGAACTCCAATACGCGCCTATGCCCAAGGCCGTGCAACAAAGCCACATATTTTGTACCGCCATAGCGGTAGCAGCTACCTCCTCCCATTCTGGAACAGACTCCATGAGGTCTCTTTGCATACATATAGCAATAATAGCTCCCGCCTTTTTAGGGTTTTCGATTAATTTTCTAGCTTTGATTTGTTTAGGGTTGGGCGTAACATCAATGTAGGTGTTAGATAAAAACTCCCCGAGTTCAACCAACTTTTCACCTTGTATCACTTTAAAACGCCAAGGTTCGGTCTTTCTATGACTAGGAGCCCAATTGGCAGATTCCAATATTTTTTCTAAATCCCCTTTTGCAATGGGTCTATCTATATACTGCGCAGGAAAGACAGAACGACGGTTTTTTATCAGATCAAAAATCATAGTTTACTTATTTTGCTTGAAGATCCTGCTAAAAGTAAATCCAGACAATTTTTTAACACAGGATTAGCGTTTTCCTTCTTCCAGATAACCGACAGCAGTGCACGTTGCTTCACATCCTTTAATTCCACAAATTTTATTCGCATTTGAAAACCTGACTGCAGTGCCGTAGGAATAATGGCAATTCCCAATTTATTTTCTACCAATTTAAAGATGGTGTGTGCATGTACCGATTTATGGGATACTCTTGGTTTAAACCCCGCATCTGCACAAATACTCATAACCGTATCATAATAAAAGGGGCTATATTCTTCACTAAACAATATGAAATCATCTACTGAAAAACGAGCCATACCATTGTACTCCCTTGTTAACATTGGATAGCTTTCCGGTAGCACCAACGAAAACGTATCTTCGAACACTGTTTGCATGTTTAAATCATTGGGGACGCGATCCAAACGGACAAAACCGATATCCAATTCATTGTTCAAAACAGCATTGACCTGTTCCAAATTGGAACGTTCCTCTAACGCCGTTTTAATTTTTGGATACTTATCCTTGACCGCAACTAATAATTTTGGAATAACATTCTGCATTGCAGAACCCAAAAAACCAATGCGTAACTCTCCGGTATCTCCGTCTGCAATTAATTGCAACTCTCTCTGAGTCTCCTTTAACTGTCTAAAGATATCGGCTGCCTTATGTTTTAAATAGTGCCCAGCAGGAGTTAACTCTACTTTTTTGTTGTTTCTCAAAAATAATTTTGCCTGCAGTAATTCTTCCAGCTGCTTAATTTGCCTACTTAGGCCGGGCTGAGAGATAAATAGTTTTTCCGCCGCTTTTCTAAAATGTAACTCTTCGGCTACGGCCAAAAAATACGTAAGATGTCGCAATTCTATTTGAGTACTCATAGTTATCGATAATGTAATAAATTAGTATCAACAAGTATCAAACATAAGTATTAAATTTAAAAAACTAAAACAGTTTGAAATGGAAGCCGTATCAAAAACGTTTAACTTGGGAGAAGAGTGGCTTACCTCAAGTACTGCCTTACAAATAGCAAAGGGCAACACTACAATTGTACTTTCAAAAACTACGCAAGAGAACATAACCCAGAGCTGGCAAATCGTACAACGCATTGTAGACAAGGGAGAACCAGTTTATGGCATCAATACAGGGTTTGGGCCGCTATGCACTACCAAAATATCTAAGTCCGAAACCAATATTCTACAGACGAACATACTAAAGAGCCACAGCGTAGGTGTAGGTAAACCCATTTCCAAAACTATTGCCAAATTAATGCTTATATTGAAAGCACACGCTTTAGCCAAAGGCTATTCCGGAATAGCGGAAACTACCTTAAAACGAATCATTTGGCATATAGAAAACGATGCTATTCCGGTAGTCCCATCGCAGGGTTCAGTAGGTGCATCGGGTGATTTAGCACCTTTGTCCCACTTGTTTCTGCCGTTGATAGGTTTAGGAAAAGTAGTGTACGATAACGAAACAATGACTACGGCAGAACTTTTTGAACGCACAGGACTGTCTTCCCTGAACCTTGGCCCTAAAGAAGGTTTGGCCCTCATCAACGGAACGCAATTTATAGCAGCGCATGCCGTAAAAGTGGTCGAAAAATTACACTCTGTATTAACCCAAGCAGATATTATTGGCGCAATGATGATCGAAGGATTACAGGGTTCGGTCAAACCTTTTTATAAGGAACTACATGTATTAAGACCATTTAAAGGAAATATTCATGTAGCAAAAAGAGTAAAGCGCTTACTTAAAGGCTCTGAAATTTTGAAGGACCATATTGACTGTGAGCGTGTACAAGACCCCTATTCACTTCGCTGTATTCCACAGGTGCATGGTGCATCTAGAAATGCCTGGCTTCATTTAAAAGAACTTCTAGAAATAGAATTGAACTCGGTAACGGACAATCCGGTAGTTATAGACGAGGAACTTACTATTAGCGGAGGCAACTTTCATGGACAACCCTTGGCTATGGCTTTGGATTACGCGTGCCTGGCAGCATCGGAAATTGGAAACATATCGGACAGACGTATTTACTTGGCCTTGGAAGGAAATAGTCCAGGGGTACCTAAATTATTGATGAAGGACACAGGTATCAACTCCGGCTACATGATTCTGCAATATACAACAGCCGCCCTAGCGAGTGAAAACAAAGGTCTTTGCTTTCCGTCCAGTGCAGATAGTATTCCTACCTCCCTTGGTCAGGAAGACCATGTGAGCATGGGTTCTATTGGAAGCCGAAAAGCGTTACAAGTTATCGGTAATGTAGAAAAAATATTAGCCGTTGAATTATTGACCGCAGCCCAGGCTTTTGAATTTAGAAAACCCATGAAATCAGGTCTATTTCTTGATGAAATTCACAAGGAAATCAGGAAAAAAGTATCTTTTGCAGACAGGGATAGGGTTTTTGCAGATGATATTGAACTAGGAATTAAAATGATAAAGGACAAAACCATCATCAAGTTAATCGAACGCATCAGCGAAAAAGAAGCGGTATCCTTAAAGACGAAGTTCTCCGAGGAATTTGAGGTGTATTGATGGAAAAAGCTGTTAGCAACAGGTACTAACAGCAGCCGTAGCACCGTGAACCTTTTCTTCAAAATAAAATAAGCAAATGAAAAAATTAAAACTTATAGGCCCTTTTAAAAATCTGCTTCCTATGACAGGACTACCTTTAAAAGGAGCGCTTTCGGATAACCAACTAGTAGTTTTGCACGATGCCGGAATCTTGATTGCAGGAGAACACATCAAAGAAATAGGAAGTTTCCAAGAACTTAAATCGAAATTTAGCGACATCGAAATTCAAGAACTACAGGGAGACCATACCTGCCTACCTGGTTTTGTAGATGCCCATACGCATATTTGTTTTGGAGGGTCCCGTGCCAATGATTACGCCCTGCGCAATGCCGGAAAAACCTATCTTGAAATTGCAAAAGCAGGCGGCGGTATTTGGGATACGGTAACCCAAACCAGAAAAGCGAGCAAGTCCGAGCTTACAAAAGGAACTGTAAAACGAGCGAACCGACACTTAAAAACCGGGGTTACTACGATAGAAGTAAAAAGTGGCTATGGTCTCTCTGTAGAAGAAGAGCTTAAGATGCTTTACGCCATCAAAGAGGCTAATGCTTCCACTTCGGCGGACCTTATCGCAACCTGTCTTGCAGCCCACATACTCCCTAAAGATTATCCAGGATCTGCCGAACAATATTTGGAGGAAATTAGCACTATGCTTTTTCCAAAATTAAAGTCAGAAAACCTTACCAACCGTGTTGATGCCTTTATAGAGGAAAGTGCTTTCTCAGCAACAGGGATTGCGTCTTATTTTAAAAAAGCAAAAACAATGGGTTTTGATATTACCGTACATGCCGACCAGTTTTCTACGGGCGGAAGTAAGGTTGCGGTGAAATTCAATGCCCTAAGCGCCGATCATCTGGAGGCAAGTACCCAGATAGAAATAGACCTATTGGCAAAAAGCGACGTAATCGCTACTGCCTTACCCGGAGCCTCTATCGGCTTAGGGTCTGCCTTTACCCCTGCCCGTAAATTACTGGATGCAGGTGGTGCCTTGGCCATTGCAAGCGACCATAATCCCGGTTCTGCACCCATGGGCGACCTTTTGACACAAGCCACTATTCTTGGTGCCTTTGAAAAGCTATCGAATGCGGAAGTTTTAGCCGGAATCACCTTTAGAGGTGCTTCTGCATTAAAACTATCGGATAGAGGAACATTAGAAGAAGGTATGTTGGCTGACTTCAGTCTTTTCCACACCCCAAATTACCAAGAAATCCTTTACAACCAAGGAAATTTAAAACCGTGTGTTGTTTTTAAACGAGGCGAAAAGGTGTTTGACAAGCATAAATAGAAGCCATCTAAAAGCCCCAAAAAAGGCGCTGTTGTACCCGAAATGAAAATAAAAAAACAAGCCTTTACGCGCTTGGAGAAAAGCTATATAAAATGAATTTTAAACAACAACTTTTACAAGGTATTCCTTCGGAACTACCCGTAAAGAAAAAACGTTCGCAAGATGTGAGCCATGCTCCAAAGCGAAAGGATATACTATCGCTAGAAGAAAAAAAGCTAGCGATAAGAAATGCTTTACGGTATTTTCCAAAGGTTTGGCATGCGGAGCTTTCCAAAGAATTTGCCGCAGAACTAAACGATTATGGTAGGATTTACATGTACCGTTTTATGCCAGAGTACGATATGTTGGCACGCCCCATTCAGGACTATCCGGCAAAATCCCCGCAAGCAGCCGGTATTATGCTGATGATTCAGAACAATTTGGATCCAGCAGTGGCACAACATCCACAAGAACTCATTACCTACGGCGGTAACGGAGCGGTTTTTCAAAACTGGGCGCAATATCTACTTACCATGCAATACTTGGCAATAATGACGGAGGAACAGACGCTACATATCTACTCTGGTCATCCAATGGGACTTTTTCCGTCCTCTAAAGAGGCACCAAGGGTAGTAGTAACGAACGGTATGATGATTCCGAACTATTCCAAACCGGACGATTGGGAGAAATTCAATGCCCTTGGTGTTACCCAATACGGACAAATGACTGCCGGTTCTTACATGTATATAGGTCCCCAAGGCATAGTTCATGGAACGGCCATAACGATTATGAACGCATTTAGAAAAGTGCTAGAGCCAGCTGAAAGTCCGGCCGGTAAAATCTTCCTCACTGCTGGTCTAGGCGGAATGAGCGGAGCACAGCCCAAAGCCGGAAACATTGCCGGATGTATTACTATATGTGCAGAAGTAAACCCTATCGCTGCTACCAAAAGACTCGAACAAGGCTGGGTAGATGCACTTATTTCTGATATGGATACGCTGGTTGACCGCGCTAAAAAAGCAATACGAGAAAAAGAAGTTGTATCGTTGGCATTTATAGGAAATGTAGTTGAAGTCTGGGAACGTTTTGACAAAGAAAACATTTTTATACATCTCGGATCCGACCAGACCTCCCTACACAATCCATGGGCAGGCGGCTACTATCCGGCAGGAATATCCTTTGAAGAGTCTAACGAATTGATGAGCGCAAATCCCAAAGAGTTCAAAAACAAGGTTCAGGACACCTTGCGTAGACATGCGGCCAGCATTAACGCCCATGCAGTAAAAGGAACCTATTTCTTCGATTATGGCAATGCCTTTCTGCTGGAGGCCTCACGCGCTGGAGCGGAAGTAATGGCAGAAAACGGTATCGATTTTAAATATCCTAGTTACGTTCAGGATATTCTTGGGCCTATGTGCTTCGATTATGGATTTGGTCCTTTTCGTTGGGTATGCTCGTCCGGAAACCCGAAAGACCTCAGAAAAACAGATGCAATTGCCTTAAAGGTGATGGAAGGGATCAAAGCAACCGCTCCGAAGGAAATTCAGCAGCAGATGCAGGATAATATCAAATGGATACAGGAAGCGGAGCAGAATAAATTAGTCGTGGGCTCCCAAGCACGAATACTATATGCTGATGCGAAAGGCCGTGCGAAGATTGCGGAAGGATTTAACCAAGCGATCGCTTCAGGCGAACTTTCAGCCCCTATTATTTTAGGGCGCGACCACCACGACGTAAGCGGTACAGATTCACCCTTTAGGGAAACGAGCAATATTTATGACGGCAGTAAATTTACTGCAGACATGGCCATACATAATGTTATTGGCGATAGTTTTAGAGGCGCTACCTGGGTCTCTATACACAATGGCGGTGGCGTTGGTTGGGGCGAAGTAATCAATGGAGGATTTGGCATGTTGTTAGACGGCTCCCTAGAAGCGAGTAAAAAGTTGAGAAGCATGCTCTTTTATGATGTCAACAACGGTATATCCAGAAGAAGTTGGGCACGAAACAAAGCGGCCATTTTTGCTATTGAAAGAGAAATGGAACGTACACCAAATTTGAATGTTACGGTACCTGTATTAGTAGAAGACACTGTATTGGATTCCTTGTTCCAATAGCGTTACAAACAACCTAAAGTAGCATATTGTTAGGAATCGTTTTATATTGAAATGGTTTAACCACTGTGCTTTTTCTATTTATTATCAGTAATACTTTCAAATTTTCCGTCTGGATATATGACCAGTTTATTGCCTGTAAACGGACTTAGGGCCCAAATATGGAAGCCAAAGTTATTCCTTTCCAATATAGGCGATATCCATTTTCCTAAAATCAATTTCGCTTTTGTCGTCAATTTAAGTCCATCCTTTTTCCAGATCACGTTTCGTTTGTTTTCATCTCGGTAATCTCGAAATAGCTCATATAAATACCATTTAATATACTCGTCTTGGGGAACTGTAAACGTAGTATTCTGTGCGAATTTATCGGTAGAAAAATAAACATAGCCCCAATGTTCCGGTTCGTGCATATTAACAACACCTTGTGGCGACCATACCCAATTATTCTCGGGAAGATAATTGCTTTGGTCATCTTTTTTTCGAGAATACCGATTATCTACCAAATCAAAATCCCAGTTTACCCTAGAAAAATTTATCCTCCAAAATTGATTTTTAGGCACGGTAGCAGGCTCTACACTTCCTTTGGTAAAAGACCAAGGAATGGCAATCTCTAGCATCCAACCCTTATCAATATCGCTTGGATCGTTAAGTGTACCGTTAACATATACCGCAGACCTCAACCCCTTAATGTCCCAATTATTCAGCACATGTGCACCATTGCGATATGGCTTAGATAAATACAGGTCCCAAATGGTATTAAGAGCGTTAATCTCCAATTCATAATAATTATGGGTATCACCATCGTGATCTATAAACACCTCAAAATCATTATTATAAAAAATCACAGTGTCCTTTTGTTTCAAAGTCCCCCAAACATGGGGCTCTTTTAAGTCTGCGTAGATATAGAGATTATCCATATCCCATAACATTTTCACACGGGTCTCAAACTGTGGCGTTTTTTGACCCTCAATATCTATGAACAACTTAGACCATTTAGCCTTATGCCAAGCCACCTCGGTCATTTTACCATCAACAGTTATTGTTTCCGCTGTGTAATGCGCAACATAAGTTCTTGGTATGTTCTGTGCCATTATCCAAACACATCCCATGTAAAACATAAGAAGAGTTAATACAATAGACTTTTTACTTTTTAGGACCACGTTACTCATAAATATTGGTATATAAATTATGCTTGTTAGTATTAGATTTCTCGCGATCAGGTTATCTTTTTTCTAATAAGGTCAACATTGTCATCCAATACCCTACTAAAAGTGTTTACCTGTTTAAAGTGACTACATTACCAGTTTAATAATCACCGATTTTAAATGCTTAATGGAAAACCAAAGGTCTAATTTGGGCTATGAAAAATCAAAATAACATCTTCCTGTTCAGAAAATTTTTATTCTATTGTTTTTAAGTATTTTAGTCCCTTATATTTTTGATTGGGACAAATTACCAGATTTTTGTTAGTCTAGAAATTTCACTGTTTTTTAGTGGGCTGAAAATAAAATTAGACTAATAACATAGCAGCAATGCCAAACGTTCCATCCAATTGAAGTACGTATCTTAATATGCAGTTGAACAAGAAGGTAGGTGTATTTTTAGGAAAGACCGGGTCTTCCTCCAACTATGGTGTAAAGTACTGGCATCATATTGTTTTTTGGGGCGTATATTTTTTGTTCAATACCTTGCGATGGAGCAGTATTCACGACGATTTTATGTATTCATTAAAAACCAACTTGATTGGTTTTCCCATCCATATGACCTTAGCCTACTTCAACGCCTACTACCTAATGCCAAAACTAGTGTATACCAAAAAATATCTGTTATACACTTTAAGCATCATTTTGGCAATTTTTGTAATGTTATTGGTAAAATACAACCTCACCTACTATCTCGTTAGCACCGATGTATGGCCAGAAGGCCCAACTGAAACCAACACGCTTACCTTTGGCTACGCCGTGCAGACCATGATTGGAGAAGTTTATGTTATCTCCTTTTTTACAGCCATTAAATTGACCATTGATTGGTTAAAGGAAAGTAGCAAACTGCACGATATGGAGCGACGACAACTACAAACAGAGCTCCGATTTTTACGGTCGCAAGTGTCGCCTCACTTTTTTTTTAACACACTAAACAATATTTATTCCCTAACCTTGGAAAAGTCGGACAAGGCACCGGAGGTCATTTTAAAACTTTCAGACCTTATGCGCTATCTCCTTTATGCAACAAAAAAGCGAAAACAGGACCTTACCAAAGAAATAGAATGTATTCAAAATTATATAGATCTAGAGCGCATACGCTTCGATGATTCTTTAAAAATTGACATGAACATCTCGGGAGAGCTAAACAAATGTAAAATTGCGCCAATGCTCCTCATACCCTTGGTAGAAAACTGTTTTAAACATGGAGCGAGTAAAAATATTGGTAAAATGTATATTGCCATTGACCTAGAAGTTTCCGATGGTTTTATGATCTTTAAGATAGCCAACACCATTCCAAACGCAAATACATCGAGGGATTTACAGACTAGAGCGGGAGGCATAGGCCTATCCAATGTAAAAAAACGTTTGGAACTAGGGTATAAGCCTGCTGATTATGATCTTACTATTTTTGAAGAGGATAATATGTTTAATGTACTATTGAAACTAAAAGTAATATGATATTAAAAGTTATTGCCATAGATGATGAACCGTTAGCACTAAATGTATTAAAAAACTATATTTCAAAAGTTAAGCAGCTACAACTTGTAGAAACCTTCTCAAATGCAGTTGATGCCTCCTCTTTCTTAAGGGATACTGAAGTGGATATTATGTTTTTGGATATTAATATGCCTATGTTGGACGGTTTGGAGTTTTTGGGTACCCTACAAAAGAAACCCTTCGTTATTATGACCACTGCCCATGAAGAACATGCTTTAAAAAGTTTTGAACTAGAAGCGATAGACTATTTGGTAAAGCCCATATCGCTCCCTAGATTTCTAAAATCGGTTGACAGAATCATTGGTTTAAAACAAGGTGCACTAAAAGTCTCCGGTAATTCGGTGAAAGAGAAACCCAGTATTTTTGTCAAGGTCGATAAAAAGAAACTCCAAAAAATATTCTTAGATGAGATTATGGTAGTGGAAAGCCTAAAGGACTACATTCGTATCATCACACCAACCTCAAAATATATTATCCATAGCACCTTAAGTAGTTTTACTGACGATTTACCATCAGATCTTTTTATAAGAATACATAGATCCTATACGATTGCCATTGATAAAGTCAGTGTGGTAGAAGGAAATAGCGTTGAAATTGGGGGTTTAAGGTATACCATTGGTAGAAGCTATCTGAACGATGCAAAGAGTAGAATATTACCCAATTTTAATTCATAAGAATGTACTTAATTTCGATCAACACGAAGATTACTCTATTTGGTTTTACTGTTTTGGCTTTAATGAACGGCTGTCAAGAAACAAAAAAAGAAGAGGTCTTGGAACGTCCGCCAAATGTGATACTCATTTTTACTGACGATCAAGGTTACAATGATGTCGGCGTTTTTGGAGCAGCCGGTATTGCCACACCACATTTGGACCAAATGGCAAAGGAAGGCACCATGCTAACTAGCTATTATGCAGCTCAAGCGGTTTGTTCCGCTTCAAGGGCGGGTATACTTACAGGTTGCTACCCTAACCGTATTGGTATTCATAACGCATTAGGGCCAGGCAATACCCATGGAATAAATGAATCTGAAACCACCTTGGCAGAAATGTTAAAATCTGAGGGCTATACTACGGCAATCTTTGGAAAATGGCATTTGGGGCATCATCAAAAATTCCTGCCAACGCGCCATGGTTTTGATGAATGGTTTGGCATTCCCTATTCAAATGACATGTGGCCTTACCATCCGCAACAAGGCCCTATTTTCAATTTTCCCGACCTTCCCTTGTATGAAAACGAAACTGTAATCGACACCTTGGTAGAGCAATCGCAGCTAACCACTCAAATTACAGAACGTAGTGTAGATTTTATCAACAGGAATAAGGACACCCCGTTCTTTTTATATGTACCGCATCCACAACCTCACGTACCTTTGTTTGTATCCGACAAGTTTAAGGGCAAGTCCGGCAGAGGCTTGTATGGTGATGTGATCATGGAAATAGATTGGTCCGTAGGTCAGATTGCGGAAGCCTTAACAGCAAATGGACTTGAAGATAATACCATTGTCATTTTCACATCGGACAATGGACCTTGGCTATCCTACGGGAACCATGCAGGTAGCGCCTTCCCTTTACGCGAAGGAAAAGGAACCGCTTGGGAAGGTGGCCAGCGTGAACCTTTCATCATTAAATATCCCAACGGCATTCCAGCAGGCAAAATCATTGATGAACCTGTGATGGCCATAGATATTTTACCTACCATTGCCGAGGAAACGGGTGCAAGTCTGCCCGATACGATTATTGATGGGAAAAGTGTACTACCATTGTTAAAGGGTGTAGCAGATAAAAGTCCACAAGAGGCCTATTTCTTTTACTACCGGATAAATGAAATGTTCGGCGTACGATATGGGAAATGGAAGTTATATTTTCCGCATACCTACCGCACCATGGAAGGGCAAGAAGCAGGAAAAGATGGCCTGCCCGGCGATTATCGTATGGTAGACCTAAAAGAAATTGAATTGTACGACGTACAAAACGACATAAGCGAAACCACCAACCTAGCATCTGAACACCCTGAAATAGTTAGCAAAATAAAAGGATTGGCAAACGAAATGCGTTTCCGTTTAGGGGATTCACTTCTAGAGCTGGAGGGTTCTGAAACAAGAGAAGCGGGGCAACTAGAATGAGTAATACGTTCATGTTTAAAGAGTTTACGGTGAACCAGGATAAATGTGCCATGAAAATTGGTACCGATGGCGTTTTATTGGGAGCTTGGGTTTCCATAGAAACCAAACCGAATACTATTTTGGATATTGGTGCCGGTACTGGAGTAATCGCACTCATGCTCGCGCAACGCTGCGATGCCGAAAGTATTGAGGGCATAGAAATAGATGACAGCGCTTATGAACAATGTGTAGAAAATTTTGAAAACTCCCCATGGGGAGACCGTCTCTATTGTTTTCATGCAGGTTTAGACGAACTTGTAGACGAGATAGACGAACCTTATGATTTGATCGTATCCAATCCGCCTTTTTACGCCGAAAAAGTTTCCAGTGGCGATACCGCAAGAGATCTGGCCAGACAAAATAGTTCCTTACCATTTGATGAGCTCTTGGAAGCCGTTTCACAACTACTGGCCCCTAAAGGTCATTTTGCTGTCATCATACCTCACAAAGAAGAATCTAAGTTCCTGAAGCTAGCGTCAGCATATGGACTCTACCCAAACAGAATTACACGTGTAAAAGGAAATGCTACTGCTCCAATAAAGCGAAGTTTGTTGGAACTTTGTTTTGAAAAGGGAGGTACACTTACCAATGAGCTTACCATTGAAACAGAACGCCATCAGTATACAGAAGCCTATAAATCTTTGGTTAAATCCTTTTATTTAAAAATGTAACATTAGGTTTTGTTAATGTTACATACAAAACAAAAGATATTTGATTAATTTTACCGGAAATTAAGGATTTTGAAACGGTCTAATACAATTATCAAGTGCTGGACAACGTTTCTTTAGTTATCTTTATTAAAAAAATCAGCTATGCGTCCAGATTTATTTGAAGCCCCCGATTACTATAATATTGACGATTTACTTACCGATGAACATAAATTGGTCCGCGATGCCGCACGCCAATGGGTAAAACGGGATGTTTCTCCAATCATTGAGGAATATGCCCAAAAAGCAGAATTTCCAAAGCAAATAATAGGAGGTCTAGCGGATATTGGTGCTTTTGGTCCTTATATACCAGAAGAATATGGCGGAGCTGGTCTGGACCAAATAAGTTACGGACTTATAATGCAAGAAATAGAACGTGGTGATAGTGGTGTGCGTTCTACAGCCTCGGTCCAGTCATCTTTGGTTATGTATCCTATTTATGCTTACGGTACTGAAGAGCAACGGAAAAAATATTTACCTAAATTGGCCAGTGGCGAATGGATGGGTTGTTTTGGTCTTACGGAACCAAACCACGGCTCCAACCCAAGTGGGATGGAAACCAAGTATAAAGATATGGGTGACCATTATCTGTTGAACGGCGCAAAACTTTGGATATCAAATTCACCCTTTGCAGATATAGCCGTGGTATGGGCGAAGAATGAGGAAGGTCGTATACATGGACTAATTGTCGAAAGAGGCATGGAAGGTTTTTCCACTCCCGAAACACATAACAAATGGTCGCTTCGGGCTTCGGCCACGGGAGAACTTATTTTTGATAACGTTAAAGTTCCCAAGGAAAACCTATTACCGAACAAAACAGGCTTAGGTGCTCCCTTAGGCTGTTTGGATTCCGCCCGATATGGGATTGCCTGGGGTGCAATAGGTGCCGCAATGGATTGTTATGATACCGCTCTGCGTTATGCAAAAGAGCGTGTACAATTCGGAAAACCCATTGCTGCCTTTCAATTACAACAAAAGAAACTGGCAGAGATGATTACCGAAATCACCAAGGCACAGCTATTAGCACTAAGACTAGGGCAACTTAAGAACGAAGGCAAAGCCACAACGGCTCAAATTTCTATGGCAAAACGCAATAATGTGGAAATGGCCATAAAAATTGCCAGGGAGGCACGACAAGTATTGGGTGGCATGGGAATTACGGGAGATTATAGTATTATGCGACACATGATGAATTTGGAAAGTGTGATTACCTATGAAGGAACACACGATATACATCTTTTAATCACAGGTGCCGATATTACGGGACACACTGCCTTTAAATAAATACCCTCGTAGTTCTGGGTTCCATCATAAAACCATACCGGTGCCCCGTTCCACCAGAACTAGAAGCACTATGATACTCAAAATAGTCTTCCGGAATCGTAGTGGGCATGTTAAAATTTAACATTTGCGCTCCGCCATAGGTTACCTATTCGTGGCATTCCGAGCTATCCGTTTCTAAAAAAATGGTATCGTTTTCTATGGTTTTGTCCCTATACCCAAAAGAATTCCCCCTTTTACTTTTTGTGTCTTCCTTCTACTTTGGTCTGCCAATCCGGTGCATCCAGTCTCTCACAAAAGATGCCATCTTCCCGAAGCAACATCAAAAAATCATAACTGCCCATGTACATACCCCAAGTAAAGTTACTTCCGGCATAAACGACATCACCGGTTACTTCCTGACCGTAAAGCTAAGCGGAAACGCTTAGGACAGACATGAAAATTAAACTTCTAAGAAAACTTTTTATAGGAACTAGAAGGACTAGTACATATCTAAATTTCAGTGTACATGTAGGACAGCCCATAATAGTCATAACATTATTTAACGAAGAGATTCATTTAACTTAACACAATAACTTCTCAAACAAAGTAATTTTGCTATGTTCATATGGAACTTATTTATAGTTTGAGTTAGTTATCATTAGCCGATGGGAGCATCGGCTTTTTTAGGCGATAATTTAAACTAACTAAAGCATACTCACTTTCTTCAAACCTAGCTCTTTAAACAAATAAGCACGTATTTAAATAGACCATAGATCCTTTTAAATCCGTTAAAAACAATTTCCCCTTTGTTCACCACAAAATCTTATAGATTCACAACAATAAGTTTTACAAGATGAACAAAGTCGGTAATTTTATGGTGTAACAAAAACGAATTAATTTTTTTCATTTTCATATAGTGTTCTCGTAAAAGAGTCTGGTTGTTTACAACTGGACTCTTTTTGGTTTTACACCTTTTTGGATTCAGCTTTTAAACGAAAGCGTTGAGGGGGTGGGTGGTTCAAAAGGATATATCAAAATAATACAAGAAAGCTACCTTATCATTCACCAACACTTAACAAAACTAAAGTGGTGATAGCTGCTTGGGTAGTTTGTATCCTTATTATTGTCAAAATTTTTATGGAAACAAGCGTTTTAGTTCTGTTTCCATAAACGGAACCTTGTCCAAGGCTTTTTTTGAAAAATCAAAAAGACTGATGCATCGGTCTAAATTCTGATTCTCGTAGGCAACCTTATAATATCTGTTATTTTCTAAGTAATCGGTCAAAGCTCTAAGGCCATGTATAAACGGCATAAAAACTGCCCCCATAGGCAAGGATTTAAGTTCTGCCTTACTTAAAAACGATGGTGTACCTGCCAATCCCTCCACGAAGGCAGTAAACAAGTATTCCTGAAAACAAATATGCTCTAAATGCTTTTCATCTTCAGGGGCGGTATTCACAATGGTTCTAATGGCATCGCCAAAATCGTAGAAAAAATAGCCTTTCATAATAGTATCCAAATCTATGAGGCACAATCCTTTCCCTGAATACTTAGAAAATAGTATATTGTTTAGCTTGGTATCGTTATGGCATACCCGGGATGGCAATGCATGGGGTTCCATCTTATGTAGCGTACTCAGTGTTTTTTCGGCAAACCTTATGTACGCTTTTGCATGCTCTAGTTTTAGCGGATCTGCGCTAGAGATTGCCTTCCTAAACTGTTGACCTCTTAGGGTTAAATCATGAAAACGCGGAATGGTATCGGTGTATTCCAAAAGATTCTGGTCTGCCAAAAGCAAGTGGAACTTTCCAATAACACGTCCTGCCTCATAAGCAGTTTCTTTCTGAACGGTTGTATTATAGGTAGTACTGTTTGGAATAAAACTCATGAGCCGCCAATACCCAGAAACTGCTTGTGTAAAATAGGAACCATCAATCGTTTTTAATAGCTGAATTTCGTTGTAATCGGAAGCTTTCAGAGCCTTTAATGCACTGGAAATGTTCATCATTAATCCGCTTACATCCGAAAAAACATCGTGATTGATGCGTTGCAGAATATAATGAGGCTCTTCTTCGCTACAAACTAAAAAAGTGTCGTTTATTAAACCAATATTAAGCGGTTGAAAGCTAAACTGCTGATTTTTCACTGTAAAACACTCCAGAAGTTCTCGAAGATGTTCTGAGGTGTGTGCGCTATTTTTTAGTTCCATAAAGGAGAAACGTACTGACCTTGGTGTGTTTTGTTCTGCAAACTTTCCATTGCCATTTCTTTATCACTGGCATAGGTTACACCAAACCAATCCCCACCAGAAGGAATACACTTTACATCTATTTCCTTTGCCTGAAGCATTTCCTGTATCATAAAAGGCAGGTAGAGTTCGCTATTGGCAATACGATCTGCATCATTAAGGAATATTTTAAATTCCGATTCTATTTTTTCGAATATTGACGTCCTACAAATCCAAAAATTCATACTTGCCTGCTCATCACCTGTAAATTCCAAACCTGTATCTTCATCCACGATCTTGTTGGTTTTTTGAACGAGCTTTAAACGTTCCTCTACAGATAGCAAGTCATCACCGGATACTTTGCAAACCCCCCTAGAGACAGACCCATGTTCAGAAAGGGTGTCCTTTAAGGTGTAGCCCAACAACGCGTAGGCATTATCATTCGAATTTATAAAATCTGCTGCTTTTTTATAGGCCGCTTGTCCATAAAAGTCATCTGCATTAATAACGACAAACGGACCGTTTATTACATTCCTTGCGGTCCAAACAGCATGTGCAGTACCCCATGGTTTTTTGCGCTCTCCTGTGAAAGTAAAACCATCAGGCAAATCTGTTAGTTCTTGTGCCAGCACATCTAATTGTATGTTTTCAGGTAATCTTTCACTTAAATAATCATTCAAAAAACTAACGTTCTCTTTCTTGGTGATGACTACAATCTGCTTAAAATCATTTTTTATAGCGTCATAAATGGCGAACTCCATTAAGAATTCCTCTTTTGGACCAAGCTCATCAAACTGTTTTAATTTACCGTATCTGCTACCGCTTCCGGCAGCCATTAAAAGTAATGTCATGGTTATAGTATTTAGGATGCAAAAGTAAGAATTGTCGCCAAAACATTAAATGTATTTAGCTGTATGGTTATTAAAAAGGTTGATGGCTCCGCATATTGAGGTCGTATACTTTAAAATGATCTGATTTTTGCCTATTTTCAAATTTGAAATCCAAACTATATGAATTCCAGACGCAATTTCATCAAAAACACCTCGCTTGCAGGAGCAGGGCTATGTGCCATCCCTAGTTTCGCTACCCATCTGTACAGCCCTGCGGACAAATTAAATGTTGCCCTCATTGGGGTAGGGTTAAGAGGAACCAACCATTTAAAGAACCTATTATTAAGAAAGGATGTAAATATTACCGCTATTTGTGATGTGGATGCTTCAAGAATTGCTATTGCCAAAGATTTAATTTCTAAGGCAGGAGCAAAGGCTCCGCAAATTTTTGATGCGAATGACTATGACTACAGAAACCTATTAGAACTTAAGGACGTGGATGCCGTTGTTATTGCCACCCCATGGCTGTGGCATACCCGTATGACCGTAGATGCCATGAAAGCAGGCAAATATGCTGGCGTAGAGGTATCTGCCTCCAACACTTTGGAAGAATGCTGGGACCTGGTGAATACGCATGAGGCCACCGGTAACCATATGATGATACTGGAAAACGTAAACTACAGGAGAGATGTACTTGCCATTTTAAATATGGTAAAACAAAACGTTTTTGGAGAATTGGTTCATTTTAGATGCGGGTACCAGCACGATTTACGTTTTGTAAAATTTAACGATGGCAAAACAGCCTATGGTAGAGGAGCAGAGTTTGGAGATAAGGGAATTTCCGAAGCAAAATGGCGAACGGCACACTCGGTAAAAAGAAATGCAGATGTGTACCCTACCCACGGTTTAGGACCTATAGCCGCGATGGCAGATGTGAACCGCGGAAATAGATTCATGTCCTTAACCTCACATGCCACAAAAGCAATTGGCTTGCACAACTATATTGTTGATGTGGGTGGCAAAGAGCACCCGAATGCCAAGATAAAATTCAAACAAGGCGATGTCATCACTACAACAATTGACACTGCTAACGGCGAAACCATAATTATCACACATGACTGCAACTTGCCAAGACCCTATTCTTTAGGGTTTAGGGTCCAAGGCGCAAACGGTTTGTGGGAGGTAGATGGTAGCAGAATGTATATTGAAGGCCAGTCGGAATCGCATACATGGGACGAAGCTGCCCCTTGGTTGGAGAAATATGACCATCCGCTTTGGAAAAAATATGGGGAGTACGCGTTGGATGCGGGCCATGGTGGAATGGATTTCTTTGTATTGAATTCCTTTATAGAGTCGGCTAAGGCAAATATAGTGCCCCCCATGGATGCCTATGATGCTGCCGCTTGGAGTGCCGTAACGCCTTTGTCCGAATTGTCTATAGCCAATAACGGCGAACCACAGGATTTTCCGGATTTCACCAGAGGGCTTTGGCTAAAGCGCAAACCTTACGATTGGATGAAAGAAAGTTATTAAAGCTGAACTATTTGCAGCTTTAACGCCAATCATCTTACCCATTTGTATGACTTTTGTCATGTTTTCTGATAAAAGTAGCTTCTATCTTTGTACCAAATCCTAACTACATGTGTAGCCTTATTCAAAAGTACAATGTCCCTGGACCTAGATACACAAGTTATCCAACGGTGCCCTACTGGGACATCGATTCGTTCTCGAGTAAAAAATGGGAAAATTCCGTCCAAAAGAGTTTCATAGAATCCAATAGTTCTGAAGGTGTCAGTCTTTATATACATCTGCCCTATTGCGAGAGCTTATGTACCTTTTGTGGTTGCCACAAAAGAATCACAAAACGACATGAGGTAGAGGAACCCTACATAGCGACCCTTTTAAAAGAATGGGATTTGTATGTTGCCCTTTTTACAGAAAAACCTATTATAAAGGAACTACACCTGGGAGGTGGTACGCCAACATTTTTTAGTCCTGACAACTTAAAAACCCTAATTGAGGGTATTTTAGAAAAAGCAACAACCGCAGAGAACCATGAGTTTAGCTTCGAGGGACATCCAAACAATACTACAAAAGAACATTTACAAGTCTTGTATGATGTAGGCTTTAGAAGGGTAAGTTATGGTGTACAGGATTACAATGAAAAAGTACAAAAGGCCATTCATCGAATTCAACCTTTTGAAAATGTAAAAAAAGTTACGGCGTGGGCAAGAGAAATTGGTTACACTTCCATTGGACACGATTTAATTTTTGGTTTGCCCCACCAGACTATGGAACATGTCATCGAGACCATAACAAAGACAAAATCCTTACTCCCGGACAGGTTGGCATTTTATAGTTATGCCCACGTACCTTGGATAAAAGGAAATGGACAGCGAGGCTATAAGGATTCGGACCTGCCCACCGCAGATTTAAAAAGAAAACAGTATGAAAAGGGCAAAGCCTTACTTGGAAAACTTGGCTATGAAGAGATAGGTATGGATCATTTTGCACTGGATACGGATGAATTGTTCATATCTGCCCAAGAAGGGCGTTTACATCGTAACTTTATGGGGTACACGGCCTCTAAGACCCAATTAATGATTGGATTAGGAGCGTCCAGTATAAGTGATAGTTGGTACGGTTTTGCACAAAATGTAAAAAGTATAGAAGAATATCGACAATTGATAGACAACGATGTGATACCGGTTTTTAAAGGGCACATACTATCTTCTGAAGATGAAATCATAAGAAAGCATATCCTTAATCTAATGTGCGACCTTGAAACGTCTTGGTTTAACGAACAAATGCTTTTTACGGATTTACCTCTTGTCTTAGAGCGATTGCTTAAAATGAAACAAGATGGACTTGTTGAATTGAATATGCATCAATTAAAAGTTACCCCTAAAGGAAGACCATTCGTTCGTAATGTTTGTATGGCGTTTGATCTTAGATTACATCAAAAAGTTCCAGATACTAAATTGTTCTCAATGACCGTTTAATAATAAACCTTAAAATTATCCACATGGAAAATATAGTTGTGCCCGTTGATTTCTCAACCCAATCCGAATATGCCTTCAAGGTAGCAGCATCCATTGCCAAAAAACATGGAGCGACCTTATATGCCCTGCACATGTTAGAGCTCAACGAAGCCTTAATATCTTCTAACGAAGGAGCCCAAATGCAGCATACCGTTTTTTTGATAAAACTTGCGGAAAAGCGCTTAAACGAATTTTTGGACAAACCATTTTTAAAAGATGTGAAGGTGGTTCCTGTGATAAAACATTTTAAGGTATTTAGTGAGATAAGTAATTTAGCCGAGGAGCATAACGCAGACTTAATTGTAATGGGAAGCCATGGCAGCGAAGGGCTCAAAGAAATTTTTGTAGGCTCTAATACGCAGAAAGTGGTGCGCCATTCAGACATACCCGTATTGGTGATTAAGGAAGAAATGGAGGATTTTAACCCTAGGCAAATGGTTTTTGCCTGTGACCTCAAAGAGGAGAATATTAATGCTTTTCAACGTGCTAAGTACATTGCCGAAATATTTTCAGCAGAATTAAAATTAGTTTATGTGAACACCCCAGGAGATGCTTTTTTAAGTACTTCCGAGATTCAAGAAAAAATAGTAACATTTTGCGACAAAGTTGGATTTGAGCTTCTCATTGCTATATATAATGACTACTCAGTGGAAAGTGGCGTATTGAATTTTGGAACGGAAAGCGGTGCAGATATTATTGGAATACCCACACATGGAAGAAAAGGAATATCCCATTTCTTCTTAGGCAGTATTGGCGAAGATGTTGCCAACCATTCCACCTTACCAGTGGTAACCTTTAAAATTTAAATGTTACACTAATTTCATAGCTGTAGGATCCCAATCTACAGGTTGTTTCTTATAATAACTTTCATTTGCCAACAGGGCTGCTCCCGCGGCCCTGAGGCCAAATGTTGGATTTTGTACGACCTCTCCCCCTTTACGAATAGCCGAAAAGAAATTGTTGAAATGATCATAATGCCCTCCTCGGTAGTCCCTTGGTGCCTCCCAGGTTGTTATTCCGGTATTTAAAGACTGTTTTCGCGAAGATTGAGGTGTGTTATCGTAATTGTCTTTTATCTTTTGCTGTGTTTCCTCGGTATAGGCAATTAAAGAATAACCACCCGGTCCTGACCCTAGTTTAGACCGTTTTAATGTTACTTTATTTTGTCCTACTACCATTTCGCCCTCGGTACCTATAAGTTTAAATCCGCCTCCACCACCATTTCCAGCGATAAAATTAACCCGAAATGCAGCATTGAAAGCGGCATGGGTTGCTGTTTTAGGGTAATCATAAAGCGTAATACTTACATCTGGCACGTCTCGACCATCTTTCCAGTATCTAAGTCCTCCTGTGGCCAAAGCTCTATTTGGACCATGTGAGCTTATCACATGATTTAACGTTGAAAATGCGTGTACAAACAGATCTCCGGCTACACCCGTACCATAATCTTGGTAATTCCTCCATCTAAAGAAACGTTTCAACTCATAGGGTACTTTCGGAGCAGCCCCTAAGAACTTGTCAAAGTCGATCGTATCTGGGTTTGCATCGGGTGGTATAGGATACTGCCAAGCACCTTCAGCAGAATAACGGTCGTTATACATGTCCAACATCACAATATCGCCAATTGCGCCCTCTTCATATAACTGTTTGGCCTTCTCATTCCCTAAAGAAGACATTCCCTGACTTCCTACCTGGCATATTTTACCACTCTCCTTTTGCGCTTTAATAATAGCTTGTCCTTCTTCATATTTTTGCACCATGGGCTTTTCACAATACACGTGTTTACCCGCTTTTAATGCTTCGATAGTTATTTTTTGATGCCAGTGGTCCGGAGTAGCTATTATCACCGCATCAATGTCTTTTTGTTCCAATAATTGCCTGTAGTCCCTTGTGACGAAAATCGAATCTCCCCACAATTCCTTTGCTCTGTCCAACCTTCCATTATACAAATCGCAAGCCGCAACCAGTTTCACACCACTCACCCCTAATGCAGCTTTGGTATCGTATATTCCTTGGATACCCGAACCAATAAGGGCAATGTTTATATTATCGTTAGGTGAATATAACGTATCGGAGTAAGACCTTACAAGAGGTAGTATTTCTGTCCGACCTTTTGCAAACAATAGAGGAGACGCCGTAATCGCGGCGGTGGAAAGGGAAGCTTTTTTTAGAAAAGACCTTCTGGATTCGTTTTTTTTCATTTTTCAACAGTCATTAAAACCAAAGTATTAGTTTCGGCACCTACGAAAATAGCGATTTTATACTCATATCCTTGGACATTCTTTTAGAGTTTATTTATGATTTAATAAACGGTTAATCAGTTACAAGAGCGTAATTTTATAGATTGTTAAAACTAGAAATGTGATCATAGATTTAATCATAGCGATGCTTTGGAGCCTTTCTCCTTTTGGTGAAGCAAAGGTTGGCATACCTTATGGAGTTTTAAATGGAGTTAACATTTATTTGGTCTTCGTCGCTTGTTTTTTCGCCAATGTTTTGGTCTTTCCCATCATGTATTTTTTTCTTACAAAAGTCAACAAATACCTACTTAAATGGCACTATTACAAAAAATCCGCTATTTATGTAGCCCGTAAGGCCAAAGTGGGATCCGGTGATAAAATAAAAAAATATGGTTTTATTGGACTTATCTTTTTTGTGATGCTTCCCGTTCCCGGCACTGGGGTTTATGCAGGCAGTATTGCCAGCTATCTTTTTAAAATGGAGCGCAAGAGAGCGTTTGCGGCGAATACCGTTGGTATTTTCTTCTCCTCTCTAATTGTTTGGGTTACTACGGTGCTGGCGATGAAGGGTGCGGCTTAAACAGCAATAATCTTAAGTTAAAATCCTACTTAGTATCTTTCTGAAAAATGTCATCTATTTCGATTCTTGAAAATCTGCATAAACAACATCGTACTCATTTTTTGAGCTCGGTTCTTTGCAATCCACGCCACATCTCCAGTAAAGAGTTCATCTATCGTTTGGAACCACAAATTTAGCCAAAGTCCAAAATGTTCGGAAGTAATGGAATAGTTCATTTTTTCGTCAACTTTCTGATGCGCGGTAATGGGATTACCGTGATAGATCCGTTTTAAGAATAGTTGGGTTTCCCAGAAATTGGTCAGTAGCTCTAAATGCGATTCCCAATCTGTAATAGTATTATTAAAAATAGGACCCAAAACCTCATCTTTTCTGACTTTCGCATAGAAAGCACGAACTAATACAGACACATCTGTTCTATCCTCGATTAAGGTTGTAATTTGTTCCATATACCGTGTTTATTTAAATAGCAAAACCAATTTCTAGAGAATTAGTTGTTGATAATGGTGTTCATCATAAAGGTATGTAACATTTCCATTTGTGGTCTTCCTTTTCGTTTTCCTAAACGCCCAAAAATGTACAGCGCAATCCAAATAAGAATTAGAAGTATCATAAGTGCTGTTTGCAGGATGTAAGGTTTTCCTAAGCTAGCATTCACATAGGCCCAAATACCTAGCGCAATAAATAGCGTGGCCACTCCAAAATGGAGAAACATAAAAAAGGTCCACAATGTAGGGTTGGGGCCAAAAAGTCCATACACCTTACAATTTTTATCATCCACGTCATTGATTTCCAAATGTAATTGTGGTGTCCAAAAATTAGTTTCCGTTTTATCGAACTTAATAAAAAGATGGTCGTCTATTCTCTTGACATTAATTGGTGGATTTTGCGCCTTTTGAAAAGCTCCTAATATGGGTTCCTTTGTACCCGTTAGCTCCAATTGGAACCTGGGTCTTAGAACGATATCATTAGGAATTATTCGCATAACTTAGTTCATGGATGACATTCGATTTGAGAGGAAACTACATCTAGTACAGGACTGGGAGATACATACGGGATACCCAAACCAAGACCTCTAAGGATAAATAATATACCCATTACCACTACAAATACGGGAATGAGCTTTTGTATACGCTTTTTGGCACCACCCTTTAAAAATCCGCTAAAATAGACAGCGCTGGTCATTAAGGGAATGGTTCCCAATCCAAATAAAATCATGTACAAACTACCTTTGCCCACGTCACCCATAGCGATAGCCGCAAAAAGTGCCATATAAACTAGGCCACAGGGCAGAAAACCATTCAATACACCTATGGTCAAAAAAGTATCCGGAGTTTTCTTTTTCAATTCTTGGCCTAGTCGGCTTTTGACCCGTGAAATAATCTTGTATACAGGTTTAGAAAAGTTATATTTAGCGAAGGTTTTGGCGGGAATCAATACAAGAAAAATCATTAAAACTCCTATAGCGATAGATAGTTTTTGCTGCATTCCAAAAACGTAAAGCCCTTTCCCCAAAAGACCGAATACAAGCCCAATAAGCCCGTAGGACAATAACCTTCCTATATGATACAGTGTAATCTGTCCTGCTTTTTTTACGGGGTTTTTCCTATCTACGGGAAGCATAAAAGCTATAGGACCGCACATACCTACACAGTGCAGACTTCCCATTAATCCCAATAAAAGTGCAGATACCAACATTGTTAAAGTTCTTGCCGAGCAAAATAAGGCAATCTGTTATTTGATACACGAATTTGAGAAAATGCTTCGTATCTCGTAATAACATCTTGATTCCTTGTTCTCAATACGTTATACTTTCTTTTTGTAAATAATCCTGTCCATCATGGGACCAGTTAATTTTAATGTCCCAGCGACCATCTAACAAACGTTTGTCAGGTATGAGCAAATTTGTGTTGGATAAACTTACGGGTAAGTCAAAATCCAATTGCTTATTAGATGGTCTGTAAAGGGACACTGTTCCTTTTGCGTTTTTAAAATTGATAGTTGAAGGGAAATGCAAGAGAAGACCTTCGGCTGTTTTTTCTAGCGTAATTTTCTCGTGGTTATTCGCATTTACCTCAGCATTTATCTCGGTCTGGTGATTCAAGGCATCTTTGTAATAGTCTTCGGTTACCAAATCATGGTTGGCATTGCTATCCATGTTCATTCGAACCACAAAAAACAAGATGAAGCTAATGAAGCCTATAAACGCAAGCACTATTCCTGTTCCCCAGTTAATTTTCATAGTTAATCATTTTATTTAAATTCCTCTATAAGAGAAAATCTGATACATATTTTTTTGTAGCTCGTCGTTCATCAAACTAATTATAACTCCTCGGGGCCAAAAATGCGGTCAACGTCGTTTCAATTAGTTTATCACCACTATAAACACCAATTTTTAATTTTTCTTTATCTGTTTTAATAGCTGCATTGTGTATCTCTATAAAAAGTGTACCTTCTGCCAAGCCCTGTGCCGGCACCATAAAATCTTCCTTACGCACCATCTTTATTTCACCTTTATGAGACAAAAGTTTAAAACTTACATCAGGAACCGAATCCGTTGTTTTGTTAATAAGTTTAAACGTGTATACATTACTTATAATATCTCCTTCCTTATGTTCGTACAGTTGTCCTGGCAGCCTTAATATGTTCGCTTCTAAATCGTTTCGAAGGAACAGCATTCCAATAAGTATTCCCGTAAGAATAACCAATACAGCTGTGTAACCTTTAAGCCGGGGAGTAAACTTGAATTTTTCCTTTTTTGTTATTTCATCTTCACTAGCATAGCGTATCAAACCTTTTGGAAGGTTCACTTTTTCCATAATCGTATCGCACTCGTCAATACAAGCGGTACAGTTGACACATTCTAGCTGTGTTCCATTTCTGATATCTATTCCAGTAGGGCAAACATTTACACATTGAAAACAGTCTATACAGTCACCATTACCCAAAGCTTCCCTATCCTCGTTCTTACGCCATTTTTTTCTTCCGTTTTCGCCTTCGCCCCTTTTATGGTCGTAAGCTACTACGATAGATTTGTTATCCAAGAGTACGCCTTGCATTCTACCATAAGGGCAGGCAATAATACAGACTTGCTCCCGAAACCAAGCAAACACCCAAAAGAATACTGCTGTAAAAATCAGTAGTGCTATAAGCGTAGAAAGATGTAGCATAGGCCCATCGGTAATATATGCTATAAGCTTATCACTACCTATAAGATAGGCAAGAAATACATTGGCTATAATAAAGGAGATTATAAAAAAGATAATCCATTTGATGGTTCTCTTCCTAATTTTCTCTGCATTCCAAGGCTGACGATCTAATTTGATCTGAGCACCCCTATCACCGTCTATCCAATATTCGATCCTGCGAAATACCATTTCCAAAAAAATGGTCTGTGGACACATCCATCCACAAAAAATACGCCCAAAGGCAACGGTAAACAAGGCTATAAAAATCACCCCTATAATCATGGAGATTACAAACAGGTGAAAATCCTGAGGCCAAAACGGAAAACCAAAAATATTGAAACGGCGTTCCAGCACATTGAACATTAAAAACTGATTTCCTCCAATTTTGACAAAAGGTGCGGCGAGTAGAAAAGCTAATAAAAAGTAGCTGACGTATTTACGATAGTTATACCATTTACCGCTTGGTTTCTTTGGAAATACCCAAGCGCGCTTACCTTCTTCGTTTATAGTTCCTATGCTGTCCCTAAAATTATCTTGATCCTGTGACATTTCTTCTTTATTTGATACAATTCTAAGGGATGGTTGTTTTTATTTTTGTTGTACTGATAAAGGATATTGGTTAATGATGTTACTCTGGCTGACTTATAAGACCCTGCTTTTGGTTGAGACAGCAGGGTCTAAAAACTGATATTTTTAAATGTACGCTACCTTATTCTATAACAGTACCTGCTTCGTCCAGGGTTTCTTTGAATTCCAAAGAATCGATTTCTACCTCTATCTTAACAGAATCTACCGTGGGTGCCTCAGCTTTCATATGTGGATCGATCCAAATATCGCCCTCCGCTGCTTTTGGATTCGCCGGCGTAGTACCCTCGAATTTTAAAACGTAGCTGGCAACCTGTGCCATCTCCAATGGCTTTAAGCTTTGTTTCCAAGCTACCATTCCCTTACCGTCTCTACCACCTTCGGAAATGGTGTTAAATACATTTTTAATACCGCCACCAAGAATCCAGTTCGCATCGGTAAGGTTGGGTCCTATTCCCCCACCGCCATCTGCCATGTGGCAGGCCACACAACTAGCTTCAAATATCGCTTTACCCGCACTGATGTCAGAAGCATCGGTCAAGAGCTCCACCGTGTTTACATCTACCAAATCCTTGGCATTCTTCTTATACTCCTCAATTTCTGCCTGTGCAATGGTGAGCTCTGTCAGGTATTCGGTATCTTGGTCGTAATCTCCCAAGACATGGAACCTTACCAAGTATACCACACCAAAAATAATAGTTGCGTAGAACATGTACACCCACCAAGGCGGAAGCTTGTTGTCCAATTCACGAATACCATCGTAGTTGTGGTCCAAAACAATCTCTGTTTCCGCTTCCATTGGCTTCGATCCCAACAACTTCTTGTAAGTCTCTTTACCCCATGTCCATTCCCATCGTTTAGAAGCGGACGCCATATAGCGCTCTTTTGCCTCTTCCGATAGCGTTTGAAACATGACGTTTTCAATAGCAGCCAAAATAACCTCTATACCAATAAGCAACAGTAATATAAAACCGAGAAACAATGATGCCATAGGATAAGCGATAAAGGCAGGTTGGTCCCCGGAATCAATGAAGTACTCCATTAATCCAAAAACTGTAAAAAATAGGAGTGGAATCCGTATCCACCAAGGAGACATATTTTTCATAATTCTATGTTTTGTTGGTTGTTGTTATCTAATGGTATTTCACTTACTTCCTTGATATAGTCTTTTGATGCCGTAAACACCCATGCAAAGAGCACTACAAAAAAGACAAAGAAAATTACTAGGGATATCATAGGATAGGTGGCTACACCATCTATACTTTCCATATATCCTTTTACAAATTTTAGCATGATTCTATAAGTTTTAGAAGTTAGACACTAGATTTGAGATGGTTGAATTTACAAAGGCATGTATTAATTCTGACATCTAAAATCTCAGGTCTAAAATCTCATTTTTATTTATTTTCAGACAACAGTTCGTCTGTTTGCTTTATTTTAATATCGGTTCCCAATCGTTGCAAATAGGCTATCATGGATACAATTTCCCTATCGCGCATTTCGGTAAATTCGGTTCCGTTTTCAGTGGCATATGTTTTAGACGCCTCATAACTGCTAGCGAAATCCGGATCGGAATACAGGTTTTTCTCAATTTTAGTGGCCTGTTCATCCATATTTGCTTCAGCGTTAGCTATATCCTCTTCTGTGTATGGCACGCCTAAAGAAACCATAGCCTCCATCTTTGCTTGAATATTACTTCGGTCGTGCTCGTTGTTTATCAACCAAGAATACGATGGCATTATAGATCCTGATGAAGTAGTTTGTGGGTCATAAAAATGGTTAAAGTGCCAGTTGTCCGAATACTTTCCACCAACTCGTAATAAATCTGGCCCGGTACGCTTACTACCCCATAAGAAAGGGTGATCGTACACAAACTCACCAGCTTTGGCATATTCGCCATAGCGCTCAACTTCGCTACGGAACGGTCGCACCATTTGCGAATGACAACCCACACAACCTTCTCTAATGTAAAGGTCCCTTCCTTCCAATTCCAAAGGGGTATAGGGTTTTACACTCGTTATAGTAGGAATATTCGATTTTACCAAAATGGTAGGAACAATTTGTATTACACCCCCAATCAATATGGCTACCGTGGCTAAAATTGTAAGCTGAATTGGTTTACGCTCCAACCAGGTATGGAAGGTTTCCCCAGAAGTTCTTCTGCTAGAAACACGTGTTAATGCAGCTGCTTCCGCAAGTTCGTCTTCTACCTTCTGTCCGCTTCTAATGGTTACAACAACATTGTACACCATAACAAGCGCACCAATAATATACATACTACCCCCTATGGCACGCATCCAATACATGGGCATAATTTCGTTTACGGTCTCCAAGAAGTTACCATAAACCAATGTACCGTCAGGATTAAAATCTTTCCACATTAGGGCTTGTGTAAATCCTGCAACATACATTGGCAAAGCATAGAGAATGATACCCAAAGTACCTATCCAGAAGTGGAAGTTGGCCAAACCAATAGATGCCAATCTTGTCTTGAACATTTTTGGCACCAACCAGTAGATCATACCAAAGGTTAGAAATCCGTTCCATGCTAATGCGCCAACATGCACGTGGGCAATAATCCAATCGCTAAAGTGCGCAATTGCGTTTACGTTTTTCAAGGACAACATAGGCCCTTCAAAAGTGGCCATACCATATCCGGTTATAGCTACCACCATAAACTTTAAGGTAGGATCGGTTCGTACCTTGTCCCAAGCACCTCGTAAAGTTAATAGACCGTTGATCATACCACCCCAAGAAGGAGCAATAAGCATTACGGAGAAAGCAACACCCAAGTTCTGCGCCCAGTCCGGTAAAGCAGAATACAATAAGTGGTGTGGTCCTGCCCAGATATAGATAAATATCAAGGACCAGAAGTGTACAATAGAAAGCTTATAAGAGTAAACAGGCCTGTTGGCCGCTTTTGGCACAAAATAGTACATAAGACCAAGGAAAGGCGTGGTCAAAAAGAAAGCCACGGCATTGTGGCCGTACCACCATTGCACCAAGGCATCCTGAACACCTGCGTAAACAGAGTAACTTTTTAGCGCCGCAACGGGAAGTTCCAAACTATTAAAAATATGCAGTACTGCGACCGTTACAAAGGTAGCCACATAAAACCAGATGGCTACGTACAAGTGACGCTGCCTTCTTTTGATCATAGTACCAATAAGGTTTACACCAAAGGCCACCCAGACCAAAGCTATGGCAATATCTATAGGCCATTCCAACTCTGCATATTCTTTGGAAGTAGAGTATCCTAAGGGCAAGGTAATGGCCGCTGCAACAATGATGAGTTGCCAACCCCAGAAGTTGAAATTACTTAGGAAATCGCTGAACATCCGTGCCTTAAGCAGCCGTTGCGTAGAATAATAGACACCGGCAAATATTGCGTTTCCAACAAATGCAAAAATGACCGCATTGGTGTGCAGTGGTCTTAAACGCCCAAAACTTAACCAGGAGATACCATCGGTTACGTTGGGAAATATAAACATAAATGCCAGCAAAAGACCGACGCTCATTCCTACGATACCCCATAGCAAGGTTGCATAGATAAACTTTTTTACGATCTTGTTGTCGTAATAGAACTGTTGTACTTCCATAGTTGATTAATTAGTATGTTCTTTTTCAATATCAAATTCCTGCGGCAGTTCGCCTACTTGAGTTTTTACAAGTTCATCCTCAAAAAGCATGCGTACCGAGGGTGTGTATGAATCATCATACTGACCGCTTCGTACCGACACTATAAAGGCTATAAAAAATAGGATGGCTACAGTTATACTGATGGCCAACAACACATAAATTACACTCATACCTACCTGAATTCTGGTGTAAAACTAAGTCGATGCCAAATAAATAAATATGACATTTGTCAGGTTTACAAATTATTTTAATTTTTTCCCTAAAATGTTGGTCATAAGCGTTGTAAATCCTACAACACTTATAGAGCTTAAGGGCATTAATATGGCAGCAATTACCGGCTCTAACTGTCCTGTGACGGCAAAATAGAGCCCCACAACATTATAGGCCAAAGACAACACAAAACTTAGTTTAATGATTTTCATCGCTTTTTTGGAGGCGAGTATATATGGGTACAATTCGGTAAATTTAGAAGCGTCCAATATACCATCACATGCCGGCGAAAACACATTAATGTTTTCCGATATGGCAATACCAACTTCTGCCTGTGCCAAGGCTCCGGCATCGTTAAGACCATCACCTACCATCATTACTTTTTTACCCTGGGCCTGAAGCGATCCTATAAAGCTTAGTTTATCCTTTGGTTTTTGGTTAAAGTATAAGGGTGTAAGTTTTGGCAATAAGGCCTCCAAGCGAGATTTCTCTCCCTCATTATCACCGGATAGAATAGCTAAACTCAACGTTTCTTCCATCGATTTAAACACTTCGGAAACTCCTGCCCTATATTGATTATGGAAGATGTATTTTCCTCTGTAATCGTCATTATTGGCAATATGCACAGAAGTATCCAAGGTATTGTTGTGCTCTGGATTACCAACAAAATCCGCAGAACCTATTTTTAAATGGTCTGCCCCCTTTCTGGCTTCCAGCCCTTGTCCCAAATGCTCATCATATTGATCCAAGGTAATAATGTTTTGTTCAGACAACATAGTGTACAATGTTCGGCTCAGCGGATGGTTGGATGCGCGGAGCGTATTCTTCAGAAGCGACTCTTCCTCCGCAGTCAAAGGCATTCCTTCATACGTTGCGGTACTTTTTTGCGCCGTAGTAATAGTACCGGTTTTATCAAAAATCGCAGTGTCTATCTTCGCTAATTGCTCTATGGTCTGGGTGTCCTTTAAATAGAATTTTTTCTTGCCGAAAATACGCAGCATATTACCCAAAGTAAACGGGGAAGCCAAGGCAATGGCACAAGGACAGGCGATGATCAGCACCGCCGTAAAAACGTTCATGACCTTACTAGGGTCTTGATAGCCCCAAAAGGCCGAAGCCAAAAACGCTATGGAAAGCACACCTATCGTAAACCGTTTTCCAATACTGTCGGTAATGGTTTGGAAACGGGTAGTTTTATCGGTCTTAAAAACGGCATTACTCCACAATTGTGTTAAATAACTCTGAGAAACCGATTTAAGGGCTTCCATTTCCATGGCCCCTTGCACCTGCTTTCCTCCGGCAAACAGTTTATCGCCCGAAACCTTTTTAACAGGTTCCGATTCACCGGTAACAAAACTATAATCCAACCGTGCGTTTGTGCTTATCAAAATACCATCTACAGGGATAATTTCCTGGTTTCGTATTAATAAACGGTCACCTTTTTTAATCTCATGGACTTGCACGCTTTCCTCTTTTCCTTCTTTTCCTATTCGCGTTACCGCAATGGGAAAGTAGGATTTATAATCACGTTCAAAAGATAGAAATGAATAGGTTTTTTGTTGAAAAAACTTACCCAACAATAAAAAGAAGACCAAGCCAGTAAGGGAATCAAAAAAACCGGGACCCCAATCAAAGCTAATTTCCAAGGTACTCCTTACAAAAAGTACCAAGATACCTAAAGCTATGGGCACATCTATATTTAGTATTTTGGAGCGCAATCCTTTATAGGCCGATACAAAATAACCCGCACCTGAATAAAACACGACAGGTAAGGAAAAGACAAACATCAGCCAACGAAATACATTTTCATATTGATTAAGCCAGAATTCCCCTCCCGTTTCAGCACTGGAAGAAAGGTCAAAATAATCTGGAAAAGATAAGAACATGACGTTACCAAATGCAAATCCTGCAATACCTAACTTATAAATAAGGCTTCTGTCCTTACTTTTTTTGTCATTGTCAAAATCATCCAAAGAAATATAAGGTTCATAGCCAATACGGGAAAGAAGGATTACCACATCTCTTAAGGACGTCTTTATGCTGTTGTAGGTAATACGTACCGTTTTTTCTGGGAAATCTACTTGGGAGCTGTTAATAGAAGGATTTAATTTATTTAAGTTCTCCAATATCCAGATACAGGAGCTGCAATGAATATGAGGAATATAAAGGTTAATGATTTGTAGATCACCGTCATTGAACTCGGTTAGTCTTTCAACAATAGCAGGAGTATCGAGAAAGTCATACTTTCCTTCAACCTCCGCTGGAGTAGCTCCAGCCCCTTGTTGTATATCATAATAATAGGATAGATCATTGGAACTAAAAATCTCGTAAACGGTTTTGCATCCATTGCAACAAAAGTTTTTTTCATCGAATTCTATTAAAGTGCGGCCGCAATCATCACCGCAGTGATAACAATTTACCTTATCCATAACAATTTGCTTATACCTAGAACAAAAATGACAAGAACGAACGTTTTAAAACATGACTTATGTCAGGTTTTGAAAGTTAGCTTACAGTTACCTTTGTAAGGAACGAAAAAATAGGAAATGGTAGGCTGTGACTTTAGTAACGCAATGCAACTTAATTTTTTGAACAGTCTTTCCGAAAATGAAAAGAAAAACCTACATCTAAACAGTAGCTCAAAAAAAGTTCGGAGGGGAGCCGTAGTGTTTGCAGAGTCAGAATTGTTACAATCCTTATTCTGCATTTACGAAGGCGCCTGTAAATTCTCTATTATAGACGATAAAGGAAAAGAAATAGTTACCGATTTATTAGGACGTGGAGACCTCATGGGCCGTCGCTCCCTTATTTCTAAAAAAGGCGCTATGGTAACTGCTACGGCAATTACAGACACTACCTTGTGCTGTATCGACAAAGAATCACTTTTAAAAAGATTGAGCAAGAACAACGATTTTTGTTTAGATGTACTAAGAGGCTTTGTAAACGATGAAAGTGATCGATATTTAAAAATGGAACTTTATAACAACCAGCGTAGCATAAAACAGCGGTTAGCCGGTCTTCTCATCTATATGAAAGAAAAATTTGGTCTTGAAAAAAATAGAACGCTGTCCGTAACTTTAAAACGTGAAGACATGGCCAATGTTCTAGGCACTTCTAGTGAGTATATCATCACGTTATTATCCGGTTTTAAAAAACAAGGACTTATAGATGTATACCGCGGAAATATAACGCTATTATCCGAAAAAGAACTCCGGAACATCGTATAGCATCAAATCTAAAAAACCTGTAATTTTAAAGGTTTTATGTTTTTTGTATCTTGTACTTTTGTGTGTCGGGTAAAATTATTTCAGGTATGGAGCAAGAAGAAATGCGTCATCGTTGCGAGAATTGTATTGTAAGACAATTTAACTCATTGCGCGCAATGACCAAAGAGGAACTAAAAAGGGTCTCGGATTCTAAAATTTCAAAAAAAATAAAGAAAGGAGAAGCCATCTTCCATGAGGGGGATAAACTTAATGGTGTTTATTGCGTTCGCGGCGGTGTTTCAAAATTATCTAAGCTAAGTCCGAACGGTAAAAATCAGATTGTAAAATTGGCGTCAAAAGGTGAGCTTATCGGGCAGCGCTCAGTCATTGCTGAAGAGCAGGTGAATTTAAGTGCAACTGCGGTAAGCGACATGGAAATGTGCTTTATTCCAAAAGAAGGCATCGTAAGTACATTGCACAATAATCCTAATTTTTCTTTAGAAGTGCTTCGCCATCTTGCCCACGACCTAAAGGAAGCAGATGATGTTGTGGTAAATATGAGTCAAAAAACGGTGAAACAGCGAATAGCAGCAGCTTTTCTATACCTAAAGAACACCTACGGTGAAGACCAGAACGGTTTTTTACGCTTAACACTTTCCAGAGAAGATATTGCTAGTATTGTTGGCACGGCAACGGAGTCTTGCATTCGTATAATTTCAGAATTTAAAAAGAAAGGACTCATCAAAACTTCCGGAAAAAAAATAGGTATCTCCCAAGAAAAAGAGCTTCAGGATATGGCAGATGGTTTTTAGCATCTCAAAAATTAAAACCTGATAATTATCATAGTTTGCTTCAGTAGTTAGGGCTAATTTTACATTGTAATAATCTAAGATTAGATGAAACCCACTTATTTAAATGATGTTCTATTTATAGATGTTGTTTATAATTGAAACCTGTTCGCAGGCAAGCAGGGGTTGCATGTGACATTGGCACCTAATACTACGAACACATGAAACGAGTTTTAATTCCCACCGATTTTTCAGAAAATGCCTGGAACGCCGTACAGTATGCGTTGGCACTTTTCAAAGAAGAGGCTTGTACGTTTTACCTGCTCAATACATACACTCCAGCAATAGCCCATAGTCGTTTTATGGCATCTTCTTTAGAGGAAGGACTCTTATCCAATGCAGCTCTTGAAGGCTCTCAAAAAGGATTGGACAAGATTCTTAAAAGAATAGCCGATACCCATAACAATGGTAAACACTTGTTTAAAACGATTTCGTCCTTTAGTCTATTAATAGACGAGGTATTGGAAACTGTTGCGGAACATAATATTGATTTGGTACTAATGGGAACCAAGGGATCCAGTGGCCTTGAAGAAGTTTTTATGGGGAGTAACACGGTTCGCATTATTAAAGCGGTTAAGGATTGTCCCGTTCTCGCTATTCCCGAAAATTTCGATTATATTAAACCTACGGAGATAGCGTTTGCAACGGACTTTAATAGATTTTACACCATTTCCGAGTTACGACCCGTAATGGACCTCGCTAAATCTTTTGGTGCCGTAATACGTATTGTGCATGTACAATATGAGCTAAAGGCATTGACAGAGCTACAGCAGTTTAATTTAAGTATGCTTCGTAAATATTTAGGTGAGGTAGAACACTATGTGCATACCGTTTCGGAATTAAATTCTGTTTCTAAAACTTTGGAAAAATTTGCTCAAGAATTAGATATCCATCTTTTGGCCATGCTACAATACCAGCATAGTTATATGGAACGCCTAACACGGGAGCCCGTTGTAAAAAGAGTGGCATTTCATACCAGCACACCTTTATTGGTTATTCCCGAATTGAGCTTAGGAGCTTCTTCAAAAAAACGAAGTCAGGAAATATCATTTTCTAACTAGAGGGCTCTTGGATCCAAAATTTATTGGAATTAGGTATATCCTTCTTTTTACCCAACTGGAACGGATTAAAATTAGCTTTTGCAAATAGATACCAAATAGTAGACGAAAGGGCGGGAGCAATATCGGCGTGATCCCATAGGATACTATTGCCATAAGTAGTTCCCGAATTTGTAACATACGGAATACCTTGGGCTTTATCAATAGTACTGCTTTGGATAAATGATTTCTCCAACTCTTTTAGTAAACTAGTTGATTTTGAGTCATATCCCAAAGATTTGAATGCAACGGCCATTTGCGCCGTTCCCTCTAGCCATACAACGTCCTTATCCTCATCAAAACAATAGCCGGATAGTACTTCTCCGGTCATGGTGCTTTCCTGTTGTGTATAAAACCGATCTGCTTTCAGAAGCACATCTACGGATATATCTTCAAAAATAGCAGTGCTCAAAGAATAGACATCTAAAGCATGTGCATAGGATGGGTTTTCCGGCCATGACAAAAACACCCCATTTTCAGCATCCCAACGTTCGTTTTTAAGATACTCCAAGATGTTCCTATGAAAATCATCAAATCCCGAAACCGCGTTGTAGGCCGTTATAATCCCTTCGGTTACGAACGGAATTTCCGAACCATCTTGATTTACACCCCCCCGCAAGCCACCATTTTCCAATTGCAATGAACGTAGCCAACTATTCAATTTATTGGCCATACTATCGTATTTGGTGCTTGTATAGGCTTTATTATAATGATTAATTGCTATCAACAACCATGCATTATCTCCCATCCAAATACGCTCACCTTCAGCCCCAGTTGTATTTCTAAACTGATAAAACCCACCATTTAAAGTCAGTTCTTCTTCCATTTTTGATTGGTAGAAATCCAACACCATTTCCGCCTGTTCCCGTTCGTCTTCATGCACAAAATGAATAACGGCCAATGCATTATCGTAAAGGGATACAAAATTAGTGTGCGATGCACTTTCTAAAAGTCCGGAAGGATGTTGCATGCCCATCACCCAACTTGCAGCGGGAGAATCTAAAGTATCTGCTGTACTGACTTCAGGACTATCTGGAAGCACTTGCTGCTGCACGTCAAATGTAACAGCCGCTGTTTCCTCTTTTTGACATGAAAAGAATAGTACTACTGCACTTACTGTAACATATAATTTAGAATTCATAATAGGTAGGTCTTAAGTTAATTTGGGACTACCAAGATACCTCCTAAAAAAACACAACTGATTGAATATCGATTAGTTACATTAAAAACAAGACAAGGATAGCCATCCGTTCCATAGGACTTGTTTAATGGTATTTCAACTATACCACAGATTTATTTGTGCGGTATTGACAGCTATAAAAAGTGCATTTCATCGAAATAAGAAAAAACATGACTAGCTTAAAAATATTAAAAACCTTTACTATCTTTGTGGTGTTGTGTTGTGCTCTGAACAACGTTTGGAGTAAATTGTGTTGATCGATTTTAATCGGTCGTAACCAATGAAAGGCTTTCCATAAAGGGAGGCTTTTTTTGTTTTGTAGACTTAGTTATAATTTAAATCTGTCTAATTTTTTCATTAATAGCGTCTCTTGCTTTTACTGCTACAATTGGGTCGCACCCTTTAAAGAATAAGAGATAGGTTGGCTTTTGTAGTTGAACTTGAGCTGGTCCCATTCTTTATACACATCACCAGAACCTCCCAGAGAAATACCAACTACAAACGAAAGAAGGCTTACAAGCCAATTGACTCTTTTTCCAATTTCAAGCGAATCAATTTCCTTTAAGTCATATTCGTTCATTTTAAAATCCGACTGGTGAATTTCCAATCTGTCATTAAAGAGCACAATTTTTACTTGTGAATTTTCTTTTAGCACAAATTCTATCACAATTTAAGGCTATGTATTACCGTGTGTACCAAAGACGCCGCCAAACGAGCTGTTTGATCGTCGATATCATAGGTGGGGTTTAATTCAGCAATATCCAAAGCACATAGCTTACCGGAATTGATAATCGTTTTTAAGGAAGCCAAAACAACGTCTGGCGCAAATCCCATAGGAGATGGAGCACTAACACCAGGTGCAAAGGCCGAAGAAAAACCATCTAAGTCTATGGTAACATAAACCGCATCTACACTCGCCGTAAAAGCATTGATCCAGGCATTTATTTCGTTATGAAACTGGATGCGAAAAGTATCCCTTAAAATATACTTCACATCTAGTTCCTTTGCCGTATTGAAGAGCAACCTATCATTGGCATCCTCCCGAACGCCAAGACATAAATAATGAAAACGTCCCCCCAAATCCTCACAGTCTTTGGCAATCTGATAAAAAGGGGTGCCCGAAGTATTTTCATTTTCATTAGAACGCAAATCAAAATGAGCATCAAAATTTATTATTCCTATCCTTTCTGAGTTCCCTAAGTGCTTTTTTATGCCATTATACATACCGTACGCTACTTCATGCCCTCCACCTAATACGATAGGAAAAATAGCAGCATCCAAGAGTAGCTTAACCTTCTCAGAAAGTACATTTTGACTGTACCCTAAATCATCGTTAAGGCAGGTTACCGTTCCAACGTCCAAAATATGTTTATCATCTCCCAAATTATTCGGTAATTTTCCCAACTGTTTCCGTATGGCCTCAGGACCCTTTTTCGCTCCCACACGACCTTGGTTACGTTTAACTCCTTCATCACAACCATAACCCAACAGGCCTACATATTTTTGGTCGGTCAATTGCAAATTATGAATGTCAACACAAGAAATTTTCTCATGCAAGTATAGCTCTTGCGCTGATACTCTGCCAGAATAAGACTCCTGAGGTGTAACCGTATAACTTCCCATTTTTTAGTTTTGTATCATATTGAAAAGTAACTCTTTTTTTTGCTTTTATAAAAATTTACACGGAAACCTTTTTGCCTAGCAGAGACCCTTTTTTAGCGCTACGTTCAAAAAGTGAAACCAACTTTACGTCATCGAATTAGGGTACAGGCTATTGGTATCGGCATGCACAACAATTCACTTAGCAAAGAACAAACAGGTTATACCCAAATCTCTATCAGCGTCGCTAAAGCCAGTTGCGTTTATAATACCCAAAACTTGACCTATGTCATGTTGCATCAAATAGACCTTCAGTACTAAATGATACCTAATTTACACAGGCAAGCATTTGACCAAAAAAAATAGAACCCGGTTTTATCAAAAGCAAATCATCATAACCCAATAGCTATACTAGACTTAATACTCGATTTTGCGCTTAATTTTATCATAAAATACAGAACTATTTTAAAGCTTGTAACAACATCCCAAACTGAAATAGGCGACCACCTTACTATTCATTGTTTAAGAAAATTTAAGCAAAAAGGTTTGGTATTCACGCTATTTAGCTTTCCAACACCGTTACTAGTCGAATATTTTTCGGCGTTCATGTGCAACGGCTCATTTTTAAGTGTTAAATTTATCATAACCTGTATTAATCAACAACTAACTCAACTTTTATGAACAAAAAAATCTTTAGTTTTTTGACACTTGTGTCTCTTCTCTTCTTTCAAGGATTGGTGGCGCAAAACACTACGGTGTCGGGTACGGTGTCAGACGCTTCTGGCGTGCCACTTCCCGGGGTTAATGTGGTGGAAAAAGGAACATCCAACGGAACGTCCACCGATTTTGATGGTAATTACACCATTAATGTAAGCTCTAGTGCTACTTTAGTTTTTTCTTCTCTAGGCTACGAAACCAAAGAAATTTCGGTAGATGGCCAAACAACCATCAATACTTCTCTTGCCGATGGCGCTAGCGAATTGGACGAAGTGGTTGTAACGGCACTTGGTATTCGAAAGGAAACAAAAGCTTTGGGATATTCTTTAACCGAAGTTGGCGGGGAAGAAATTGCTACTATCAAAACACCTAATGCAATCAACTCCCTTCAAGGAAAGATTGCGGGTGTAAATATTTCCCAAAACGCAACGGGTGCTGCCGGTTCCAGTAGGGTTATCATTAGGGGTTCTAGTTCACTTTCTGGGAACAACCAACCCTTATATGTTGTTGATGGTATCCCTATCAACAACGCAAATAATGGTTCCGCGAGTTTATGGGGCGGTTCTGATGGCGGCGATGGTATTTCCAGTTTAAACCCAGATGATATCGAATCTATTTCGGTACTTAAGGGTGGTGCTGCATCTGCATTATACGGTTCTCGTGCCTCCGGTGGTGTAATTATCGTAACTACTAAAAATGGTAAAGGGGAAGAAGGTTTCGGCGTGGAATATTCTAGCCAGGTTACTTTTGACCGCGTAGATACCTCGATTCAAGATTTTCAAACCGAATATGGTCAAGGCCTATTTGGGGCAAAACCTGCAAACACTGCCGGTGCTTTGGAAGCAGGTTTCAGTTCATGGGGTCCACGTTTTGACGGTTCGTCTGTGCCACAATGGGATGGGGTATCGAGACCTTACTCCTACACAGGAAACAATATAGACCGATTCTATCGCACAGGAACGACCTTTATCAATACTATTGCACTTACGGATGCAAAAGAAGGTTTAACCTATAGAATGTCGGTTTCCGATTTAACGAACGAAGATGTTTTGCCAAATTCAGGTTTTAACAGAAAATCTTTTTCTCTGAATACTACAGCGGTATTGGGTAAAAAATTGACGCAACAGGTAAATGCCAAATACATCATTGAAAAAGTACTTAACAGACCCAGGTTATCCGATAGTCCAGGGAACGCAAACCTAGTTGGTATTGTTCCGGGCAACCTAAATTCAAACGATTTCTTGCCGGCTACTGACGAAGACGGAAATGAACGTCAATTTACGGACAACACCTTTGTAACCAACCCATATTTTGCCGCGTTCAACTTTAGAAATGAAGATAGACGAAATAGAATTATTGCATCCACTTCCTTACGTTATGAATTTACGGATTGGTTATCCTTAACTGCTCGTGTGGGTATAGATAATGATGTTATTAGAAGAACTGGAGTAACACCCTTCGGAACAGGTTTTCAGCCAAGAGGAAGTATCAACGAACAAGAAATTAGAACCAATCAAGTGGATTCGGATATTATCCTTGCAGCGAACAGAGATATCACTGACAAGTTTGCTATTTCCGCTTTCGCAGGTGCCAACTCAAACAGCTTACGCAACGAAACCTTAAGTCTAGGAGGCGGTGATTTTATTGTACCTGGCCTAGAGGACATAGCCAATACTGCTACACAATCTAGAAGCAGGGCATTTTCTGAAAGAACGATTAACTCGATATACGGTTCTGTTGAACTATCCTACGATCGTTGGGCCTATGTTACATTTACCGGAAGAAACGACTGGTTCTCTACCTTGTCTTTTCCAGGAAAAACGACCCCTAACGATGATTTTTACCCCTCCATAAACAGTAGTTTGGTTTTGTCAGAGGCATTTGAAATGCCCAATTTCATTGACTTCCTTAAAATCAGGGGTGGATATTCAGAAGTTGCTGGGGGTGCACAAAATCCATACAGTCTAAATTTAACATATGAAATTTTTGGATTGCCATTGGGAGGGCAACCTACCGGCCGAATCTCAGGAGGTACCGTTCCTAATGCAAATTTGGTTGCCTTTAGCCGAAACGAAGCGGAGATTGGTCTAGATTTACGCATGTTCCGCAACAGACTTTCGTTTGACCTTGCCTATTACAGCAACAATACTACCAATGACATTGTAAACGTAGCGACGTCTCCTTTCTCAGGATTTAACGGTGCAAGCGCCAACCTTGGTGAAATATCAAACAAAGGTTTTGAGTTTTTAGTAAGTGGTACCCCAATTCGAACTGCAAATTTTGAATGGAACACTTCTATAAATGGAGCATACAATGAAGGAATCGTAGTGGCCACGGATGAATTTGATTCAGATGTACTCCTAGATGAACCTAGAACAAGAAATATTAGGGTCCACCAGATTGTAGGAGAACGTTTTGGATCACTCGTAGGAGTTTCTTATGAGCGTGATGCAAACGGTGTGATCAAATATGATATTGATGCAGAAGGCGTGCCAAGAGCAGTAGAAGGGGAACGCAAAATTTTAGGTGAAGGTGTACCGCCGTTAACCTTAGGTTTTACCAACTCGTTCAGATACAAGAGCTTTAATTTAAATGTATTGATCGATGGTAAGTTTGGAGGACAAATCTTCTCCGGGACGAACACCTTAGCATACGGTAACGGGCTGCATAAAGCAACCCTGATAGGCAGAGAGACAGGTTTGACCGTTTCTGGGATAGACAATGCTACTGATCAGCCGTTTACAACGACCATTGCCCCTGAAAACCTACAAACATACTGGGGAGAAATCAATGATATCGCAGAAGAGTTTGTAGAAGATTCGGATTTCGTAAAACTACGACAGTTAAGTTTGGGTTATACCCTACCTAAAAAGCATTTAGAAAATGTTTTCCTTACTAACGTAAACGTTTCCCTTATCGCTTCCAACCTATTCTTTATCTCTAGAAGTATTGATAATATAGACCCTGAAAGTGCTTACAATGTTGGAAATTCTCAAGGTTTAGAATATTTTGGTGTTCCCACCACAAGAAATTATGGTATGACCATTAGTGTAAAGTTTTAAAAAAAAAAATATGAAGAAAGTAATTTGTTTATTTATGATGGCGCTAGTGATAGGTGCCTGTGATGACGGATTTGAAGAGCAGAATATTGATCCAACACGACCAGTACAACTTGCTCCAGGCAACAAGCTAACGGCACTACAAAAGTTTATTTCCAGTGAACGTTATGACAATTGGAGAGCCGGTATGATATACCAATCCACGATGATGCAGCATATTGCAACAACTGCAGGATACTGGGATGGTGACAAATACACTTGGAACAGAGGGTATGCGTCGTCATTAATGGACCGGTATTATGGTAACGCTATTAAAACCGCACAAGATTTAATGTTACAGTTAGAAACCGAGGAAGCACCTGAAGAAATGAAGGCTATTGTAAGGATTTTGAGAGTGTTCGCTTTCTCAAGACTTACGGACCTTCATGGTGATGTTCCTTATAGCGAAGCTGGAAAAGCGGTTATAGATGGTATATTTTTGCCAAGGTACGATCCACAAAGCGAAATATATCCCGATATGCTGAAGGAACTGGAAGAATCTGCCGCTGCGTTGGGTAGTGGAACTTCAGCTTTTGGTGCCGCCGATGTTATCTATAATGGAGATCAAGCCAAATGGAAAAGATTGGCAAATTCTTTAATGCTACGATTAGGTTTGAGATTGATTAAAGTAGACCCAGCAGCAGCGCAGCAATGGGCTACTAAAGCTATTTCCGGTGGCGTAATGACTTCTAACGAAGACATCTTTTATCTTAGACACGATAACAATAACAGAAATGGTATTTCGGAAGTTTTCGATGCAGATGGAAATCCAAGAATGGCGAAAACCTTCATAGATTTCATGAAAGATAGAAATGACCCAAGACTCCCAATCTTAGCAGCTCGAAGAAGTGATCAAAGCACAGCTTTTGATGATTTAATTGGTTTTCCTAATGGGCTGAACAGTGCTATGCTTTTGGAAATGACCGGAGAAGAAAACATGGATAACTATGCAGAACCAAATAGGGCAATTCTTGCAGGTTTTGATGCACCCATGATTTTCCAGACCTATGCAGAGGTTTCCTTTATGTTGGCAGAAGCAAATGTGCGCTGGGGTATTGGAGGCGATGCTGAAACAAATTACAACAACGGGGTAACCGCAGCAATGAAGCAACTAACACTTTATAGTGATGCAGCTGCCATTCCAGATGCGGATATTGCAGCGTATTTAGCCGCAAATCCTTATGACGGAACAAATGCGATAGAGCAAATAGCAAATCAATATTGGGCAGCCACCTTCCTTAACGAATACGAGACGTTTGCGAACTGGAGAAGAACAGGATTCCCTGCATTGACTCCCGTAAACTTCCCTGGTAACGAAACAGGTGGAACTATTCCAAGAAGATTGACTTACACTGAAAATGAAGCAAGTGTTAATCCTGAAAATTACCAGGCAGCAATTGCAAATCAAGGACCGGACATTCTTACCACCAGAGTTTGGTGGGATGTGCAATAATATTTACAATACTTTTTGCAGCAATGCAACGAAGTTTGAGTTAGTTTTAATTGAGTTTATAAAGGAGGGGCAACCCTCCTTTTTTTGTTCTTAGAACTTATTTTGTACTACGGCAAAATGACTTTACATTTGTACCGCTATTAATAAATCGATTCGCATAAGGCTATGATTAACGCAATCAAAAAGCAGGAAATCAAAGGATATCACCTACCGCTATTCATTTTTGTTTTACTCCTTTGTTCCTGCAATCGGACAGAAGAAATTAACAAAGCCGAAGAAAAACTGTTCACCCTCCTAAATTCCTCCGAAACCAATATAGATTTTATAAATACCGTTAAAGACGATAAAGAAAAAAGTATCTTTTTATACGCTAACTATTATGGTGGAGCAGGTGTAGGTATTGGAGATTTTAACAAGGACGGATTACAAGATATTTTCTTTGCCGGGAACACGGTGCCGGACAAATTATACCTCAATAAAGGAAACTTGGTTTTTGAGGATTATACAGAAAAAGCGGGCATAATAAATCCTCCCGGATGGTCTACAGGAGTTACCATAGCTGATGTTAACAACGACGGACATGTAGATATTTATGTGAGTAGAGAGCTTTACGATGAAAATGCCGATTGGAGAACGAATCTTCTATATATGAACAAAGGAGATGGCACTTTTGAAGAAATGGCAAAAACGTATAACATTGACAATAACCAACGCACCAGACATGCCACCTTTTTGGATTATAACAAAGATGGTCTTTTAGACCTATTCCTACTTACCCAACCCCCTAACCCTGGAAGCCTGTCTCAATATCACGATGTTAATAACCTTTTACTCCCAGAGTACACGCTTAGACTTTACCGTAACGATGGGGACATCTTTACGGATGTTACCGAGGTATCGGGAATAGAACGCACAGGTTTTCCTAACGCCGTATCCGCTAGTGACCTCAACAATGACGGGTGGACGGACCTTTATATTGCCAATGATTTTGATGCACCCGACTTTCTCTTCTTCAATAATCAAGACGGGACATTTTCAAGGCAAGAACAACAAGCTTTAAAACAGACCTCATTTTACAGTATGGGCGTAGATGTAGCGGACATCAATAATGACGATTTTTTGGATGTATTTGTACTGGACATGGTAGCCGAAGATAACTTTCGCTTAAAGTCGAACATGAGCGGAATGGATATTAATTCGTTTTGGAGGGTAGTAGAAAACGGGGGCGGATTTCAATATATGTACAACTCCTTACAACTCAATAACGGTAATGGCACATTTAGTAATATAGCACAATACGCCGATATGGCTGCCACAGATTGGAGTTGGTCTAATCTTATAGCCGATTTTGATAATGATGGACAGAAAGACATGTACATTACCAACGGCCTTTTGCGTGATATCAGAAACACGGACTCGGACAAAAAAATAGCCAACTATATTAACACTACAAGAATGGACTACCTCTCAAAAAATCCGGATGGTGGAGCTATCAGTAGTATTTGGGACATTGTATCGTTAGATACTGCCGTTAACATGATCCCATCACAACCCTTAAAAAATTATGCTTACAAAAATTTAGGCGATTTAAAATTTGAAAAAAAATCTACCGAATGGGGTCTTGATACCAGTTCTTTCTCCAATGGTTCGGCCTATGCGGATTTAGATAATGATGGTGACCTAGATTTAGTGGTGAACAATATTAATGCTGAAGCATTTATCTATAGAAACAATTCCGAAAGCCTTAAAGACAACAACTACTTAAGGCTACAATTAACTGATACAAAAAATGAACCCATTTTTGGTTCCCGCATTAAAGTGTATACTCCAGACGGAACACAAACACAGGAAACTACCAATGTACGGGGTATCTATTCCACCAGTGAGCCATTTGTACATTTTGGCCTTGGCGAAAACGCGACGGTAGACAGTTTAGTAGTACAATGGCCAAATGGCAAAACCACCGTACGACAAAATATAAATACTAATCAGGTGCTGCGATTATCCATGGAACATGCGACCAAGCCTTCCAGACATCTATTGGCCAATACCAAAAGTAACCATTTCAAAGAGGGAACGGCTACATTTTCAGGTGCGTTTACCCACCAAGAAAATAACTTTGATGACTTTGACAAACAAATTCTACTACCTCACAAAATGTCACAATTTGGTCCGGCTATCGCCGTTGCCGATGTAAACAATGATGGTCTCGATGATTTCTATGCAGGAGGTGCCGCGGGACAAAGTCCGGTTGTATTCCTTCAAGAAGCCTCAGGTGATTTTAAACCGACAAACGCCCCCTTTTGGGACAAGGAAAAAGCGTACGAAGATGTTGATGCTGTTTTCGTGGATATAAATGGAGATGGCTTTAAGGATTTATACGTAGTTAGCGGTGGAAATGCGTATCCGAAAGACGATTTTCACTATACGGATCGCATTTACCTAAATAACGGCTTAGGGATTTTTAGAAAAGGCGCCATCCTTAATGCAGATAGAGTTAGTGGCGCCATAGTAAAGGCTGCAGATTATGATAATGATGGTGATCTGGACTTATTCGTAGGTGGGAGACACGTGCCCCATCAATATCCAAATCCTACTTCTAGCACCTTACTTATCAATGATAATGGACAATTAAAAAATAGTACAACAGCGCTAGCCCCAAATTTGAAAGACATTGGAATGGTTACAGATGCTATTTGGACAGATTACGATAAGGACAAGGATTTAGACCTTATGCTAGTGGGTGAATGGATGGCCGTTACCATTTTTAGAAATGAAAATGGACAGCTAAACAAAATAGCCATTCCTTCGTTAGCTCAAACTAAAGGATGGTGGTTTAGCCTAGAGCAAGGTGATTTTGATAACGACGGAGACATAGACTATGTTGCAGGAAATCTAGGCCTTAACTATAAATACAAAACAAATCCGGAGAAACCTTTTGACATTTACGCAAACGACTTTGACGGTAATGGCAACTCGGACATTGTTTTAGGCTATTACAATAATGAAAAACACTATCCGCTCCGGGGATTTTCTTGTTCATCTCAACAAATTCCAGGATTAAAGGATAAAATTAAAAAGTATGATGTCTTCGCCTCACTAGAACTTAAAGAAGTGTATGGTGAAGATCAACTTAAAAATGCATTGCACTATAAGGCAGATACCTTTACATCAACCTATATAGAAAATAACGGAGATGGAACTTTTACGGTTACCCCGCTTCCGAGTCTAGCCCAGCTATCCAATATTAACGACATGCTTATAAAAGACTTTAACGATGACGGTTTTTTAGATGTACTCGCTATCGAAAATTTATACGTTTCCGAAATCGAAACCCCACGAAACGACGCTGGCACGGGTCTTCTTCTTTTGGGTGATGGCAAAGGCAACTTTAATGTAAAACGTGGTGCAGCGATTGGATTTTATGTTGCTAACGATGCAAAAAAAATAAGCCAGATCAAGGTGAATAACCAAAACGGTATATTGGTAGGAAATAACAATGCCAAGCTGCAGTTCTTTGAAATCACGTCCACTAACAAGGATAGCTCTCAAATGTTACAGTAAAACTAACTTCTACTTGCTTAAATATAAAGCAACCAAACCTTCCGGTGTGCTCACGTGAATTGTACTATTTTCCCTATCTACTTTTGTGATGATCTCGTCCGTAATAGGAATTAGCAACTGTTTGTCATCCTTTTGCACCTCAAAAAGTGCCTGTGCGGTAGTGTCATTTACACTTTGAACGATGCCAATATCTCCATGTACTTCGTCCATCACTGTAAAACCGATAACTTCATGATAATAAAACTTGTCTCCCGTTAGTTTGGGAAGCGAGGAGAGCGGAAGATATAGTGCCGACCCCATGATGCGATCCGCATCGGACTCGGTCTTTACTTCCTCAAAATCAATACGTAACAAGTCCGATTTGTGTAGGCGACATCTATCAATAAAAAATGGAACCAGATTGTTTCCCAACGAAACGAATACTGATTCCATATCTTTATATAATTCGGGATCGTCGGTGTCTAACTTGACCAGCACCTCGCCCTTAAAACTGTATTTGGAAACGATTTTGCCTAAGTAGAAACAATCCTCCTTTTGCATATCGCCTTACTAATTACTTCGTATCACCTGTATCTGCAGGCTTAACTTCCTCCTCTGTCTTTTCAATTACTTCTTCTACCGCAGGAGCTTCGGCCATATCTTCATTGGCTTCAATAACTTCCTTTTCAACTACTGGTGCTACATCAGTGTTGTCAGCGTTTTCGACATTTGGTTCGGGAGTTTCCGCAGTTTCAACTTCTGGGGCCAGTGCAGCAGCACGCTTCTCGTTCACTTCTTTCTCAGCTTTTAAGGCAGCAGCTTTGGCATCGGCTTTCGCTTTATCCAATCCGCCAACTTTAGCAGCAACGGAAGCTTGTTTTTCTTCTAACCATGCATTGAACTTTTCCTCAACCTGCTCCTCGGTTAGCGCACCCTTACGTAAACCACCTAATAAGTGATTCTTTAACATAACCCCCTTGTAAGAAAGAATTGCTCTAGCCGTATCGGTAGGTTGTGCACCATTCTGTAACCACTGTACAGAACTATCAACATTTAATTCAATCGTAGCTGGATTGGTGTTAGGATTGTAGATTCCTAATTTTTCCAAAAATTTACCATCTCTTTTTGCTCTTGCATCTGCTGCAACTACCCAATAGAATGGTTTTCCTTTTTTACCGTGTCTCTGTAATCTAATTTTTACTGGCATATCACATTAATTTGTAGGGTGCCCGACCCTTAGTTATTAATTCTAAAATTTATTTCCCTTATAAAGGGGTGCAAATATATAACTTTCGATTTAATACACCACTATTTCATATTCGTTAATTTAAAACTGAATTATTCGATTATTCACGCTCTACCAACTGATCCCTTCCCATTACAAGTTTTGACCTGTGTTTGGATACAAGCTCATTCATATCCTTTAAAACCTCTGGATGGTTGTCAGCGATATTAAAACGTTCGCTGGCATCAAAAGCTACATTGAATAGCAACGGAATATCATAATCAACCCGACCTCCAAATTCACCATAAGCACCTTGACTTATAAAATGGGCCTTGTAATCCCCTAGCCTTGCCGCAAATAATTCGGTACCACGATAGTAAAACATACTTTTTCTGGGACTCGACTTTCCTTTCAATAAAGTTTCACTCAAATCAAGTCCGTCTATAATTCTGTCCTTTGGAATCGCGACATTTGCCATAGCACTTAATGTTGTAAATAAATCCAACGTAGCCCCTAGGTCGGAAATCACTGCTGGCTTTATCAGCCCTGGACTCCAAAATATCGTAGGCACGCGCATACCACCTTCCCAAGTAGTTCCCTTGCCCGCTCGCAACAAGCCGGCAGTACCACCATTATTCTTAAAAGGTAACCATGGTCCATTATCAGAAGTAAAAACGACAATAGTATTATTCGCTAGTCCTTTCGCTTTTAAGGCATTTATTATCTTTCCAACGCCATTGTCAATTTCTTCCACCACATCACCGTAAAGACCACGCTTGCTTTTTCCTTTAAACTCCTCGGATGCAAAAAGAGGGATATGAGGCAAATTATGGGCTACATACAAAAAGAACGGATTATCGTCCTGTTCATTTATAAAACGAACTGCCTCATCCGAATAGCGTTTGGTAATGTTGTTTTGATTTGCAGGCCGTTCCACAATTTCTGTATCCCTAAGAAGGGGTACATTAAAATGCTCGGTCTTAATACTATGATTAGGCCGGTTCCAGTAGTCATCAAATTCTTCACCCTGTAGCCTATCCATATCATTGGAGTAGGGAATTCCAAAGTAGGTGTCAAACCCATGGTTGGTGGGCAAAAATTCTACCTTATGCCCTAAATGCCATTTTCCAATGGCCGCTGTAGTATATCCAACTTGCTTAAGTTGTTCCGCTAACGTTATCTCGGAAGCCGGTAGTCCATTTTTTGAATTTGGAAACAACACCCTAGTGGTACTACTGGCCATTCCGCTGCGGACAGGAAGCCTGCCAGTAAGCAATCCTGCCCTACTTGGCGTGCAAACACTTGCAGCCGCATAAAAGTTCGTCCATTTTTGGCCTTCAAATGCCATAGCATCCAAATAAGGTGTTTTTATAGACGGGTGTCCGAAGACACCTAGGTCTCCATATCCTAAATCATCAGCGAAAATGATGATGAAGTTTGGTGCTTTTTTTTTGTTTACTTGACTATATGAATATCTGGTACTGACCAGAATCACAAATAACATGGACACAACAGACATTATAAAAACCTGATTTCTTTTCATAGCTCTTCTAGGGATTGACCTTGGTAAGGTACTAAATCTAAAAATTATGTATTAGGTTAATAACTCTTCACAACTCCTCTTTTTAAGCCAACTCCTTTTTCTTAATTTTAAACTTCCTTTTTTCATGCCTTTACCGCTGAAAACTTCGGATACGCTAAACCCCAAGAATACCTTCTATGTATCTCATATTCGACACTGAAACTACCGGCCTACCCAAAAACTGGAACGCCCCTATAACAGACACTGACAACTGGCCACGCTGCATCCAGATCGCATGGCAGTTGCACGATGAAATGGGAAAGGTGTTGGAGCATCAGGATTATTTGGTACGCCCGGACGGCTTCAATATCCCCTACGATGCGGAACAGATACATGGTATTTCTACAGCCTTGGCGGAGCAAGACGGGGTACCGCTACAGGATGTCTTGCAAAAGTTCAATGCCGCCATGGCAAAAACCAAGTTCATTGTAGGGCAAAACGTGAAATTCGACCTGAATATCATGGGTGCGGAATTTCATAGAATGGGTATCATAAATCCCTTACAGGAACTCCCTGTTTTGGATACCTGTACAGAGCATACAGCTAAACTTTGCCAGATACCCGGAGGGCGTGGAGGCAAGTTCAAATTACCAACCTTGACCGAACTTCATCAACATTTGTTCGGAAAACCCTTTGGCGAGGCACATAATGCCACCGCAGATGTAGAGGCAACTACGCGCTGTTTTCTAGAGTTGGTGCGTTTACGGCAATACACTACGGAACAACTAGATGTACAACCAGACTATTTTAAAAATTTCTCGGAGGCCAATCCACAGGAAATACAACTCATAGGCCTAAAACACATCAATCTCAAAAAAGCGTCAAAAAAGATTGCCGATACCCTTTGGGAAAAGGATACGGGCAGTGTTAGTCAGGAAGAAATCAAGGAGAACATAAGAACCTTGGAAGATGCTACTTTTGTGCATCTTCACAACCATTCCCAGTTTTCGGTACTGCAATCCACCATCAATATAAAATCCTTGGTTAAAGCGGCTGCGGATAATGATATGCCAGTGGTAGCCCTAACGGACCATGCCAATATGATGGGTGCCTTTCACTTTGTGAAAGAAATAGGAAGCCATAACAAAGCCGTACGCGAAAAAAACAAAGTAGCCATAGAAAATGGCGAGGAAGCAACGGCCAAAGAAATCACCCCGATTGTAGGCTGTGAATTCTTTGTTTGCGAAGACCACACCAATAAAAATGTAAAGGATTATGGCTACCAAATAGTGCTATTAGCTAAGAATAAAAATGGCTATCATAATTTGGCCAAAATGTCCTCCATTGCCTATACAGACGGTTTTTATTACGTACCACGAATCGATAAAAAAGTGATTCAGCAATACAAAGAGGACATCATTGTACTTACCGGAAACTTATACGGAGAGGTACCCGGAAAAGTATTGAACGTTGGCGAAAACCAAGCCGAGGAAGCCTTACTTTGGTGGAAAACCGAATTTGGGGATGACCTTTACATTGAGCTTATGCGGCACGGCCAGGAAGATGAGGACAGGGTAAACCAAGTGTTGTTGGAGTTTTCCAAAAAGCACGAAGTAAAGTTAGTGGCTACCAATAATACCTATTATGCTGCCAAGGAAGATGCCGGCGCACATGACATTCTGCTTTGTGTAAAAGATGGGGAGAAACAGGCTACACCTATTGGCCGGGGCCGCGGATATCGCTACGGCCTACCCAATCAAGAGTATTATTTTAAATCTCAGGACGAGATGAAGGAACTCTTCAAAGATGTTCCCGATGCTATTTTGAACGTACAGGAAATCATTGAAAAAATAGAACCTTTTGAACTGGCACGCGATGTCCTCTTACCTGTTTTTGATATTCCGGAGGAATTCAAAGATCCACAAGACGAGATTGACGGCAAAAACAGAGGAGAGAATGCCTATTTACGACATATTACCTACGAAGGTGCTAAAAAACGCTATGGCGAAATTACCGATGCCATTAGAGAACGTATCGATTTTGAGCTGGATACCATAAAAAACTCCGGTTATCCAGGTTATTTTTTAATTACGGAAGATTTTATACGCGAAGCACGAAATATGGATGTTTCCGTTGGTCCCGGTCGTGGTTCGGCTGCAGGTTCCGTAGTGGCATATTGTTTAACGATTACCAATATTGATCCCTTAAAGTATGATCTGCTTTTTGAGCGCTTCCTGAATCCGGATAGGGTATCCATGCCCGATATTGACATCGATTTTGATGATGAAGGGCGAAGCCGCGTTATGGATTATGTGATCAAGAAATACGGTGCCAATCAAGTAGCCCAGATTATTACCTACGGCACCATGGCGGCGAAATCCTCTATTAGGGATACTGCCCGTGTTTTAGATCTGCCTCTAGGCGATGCGGACCGTATTGCCAAACTCATACCCACCATGTCCAAATTGGGGAAGATATTTGGCCAGTCCGATGCCGATTTAAAGAAGAAATTCCGAGCAGAGGATCTAGAAAAAATTCATGAACTGCTCAACATACATGACGGGGACGACCTCGAGGGACAAACCTTAAAAATGGCGCGCACCTTAGAAGGTTCTGTACGCAATACGGGTATCCATGCCTGTGGGGTAATCATTACACCTAGTGACATCACCAATTTTGTACCCGTCGCAACAGCGAAGGACTCCGATTTATATGTAACGCAGTTCGATAACTCCGTTGTGGAAAGCGCGGGTCTGTTGAAGATGGATTTTTTGGGATTGAAAACACTCACCCTTATTAAAGACACGGTTAAAATTGTCAAGGCCAAACATAATATCGATTTGGTACCGGACGATTTTCCACTGGACGATGAAAAAACCTATGAGCTGTTCCAAAAAGGAGAAACGGTAGGGGTATTCCAATACGAATCCCCTGGAATGCAAAAGCACATGAAGGATTTAAAACCTTCCGTTTTTGATGATCTAATTGCCATGAACGCCCTGTACCGACCGGGACCTATGGAGTATATTCCAAGTTTCGTAGCGCGTAAAAACGGGAGCGAAGAAATTGCCTATGACCTTCCGGAAATGGAAGAGTACCTAAAAGAAACCTATGGTATTACAGTGTACCAAGAGCAGGTAATGCTCCTGTCTCAAAAACTGGCAGGTTTCTCCAAAGGTGATGCAGATGTACTGCGTAAGGCGATGGGTAAAAAAATATTTGCCGTACTACAAAAAATGAAACCTCAATTTTTGGAAGGTGGGGCAGCGAACGGTCACCCGACAGAAATACTGGAAAAAATCTGGAAGGATTGGGAAAAGTTTGCAGCCTATGCCTTTAACAAAAGCCACTCTACTTGCTATGCCTACATTGCTTACCAAACCGCCTATCTAAAAGCCCACTACCCTGCCGAATATATGGCAGCGGTACTAAGCAATAATATGAACGACATTAAGCAAGTAACCTTCTTTATGGAAGAATGCAAGCGTATGGGCTTGGATGTACTAGGGCCAGACGTTAACGAATCTTACTACAAATTTGCGGTAAACCAAGAAGGCGCAGTGCGTTTTGGGATGGGGGCAGTAAAAGGCGTTGGGCGTGCCGCGGTGGAAACGATTGTAGAACACCGTAAGAAGGACGGACCTTTTCATTCTGTCTTTGATTTAGCAAAACGAATCGATTTGCGTGCTGCAAATAAAAAAGCCTTTGAAAATTTAGCCGTTGCCGGTGGATTCGATTCTTTTGGAACAACCCATCGGGCACAATATTTTCATACAGAAGGTGACAACATCACTTTTTTGGAAAAGGTCATTAAATCTGCCGCCAAATATCAAGAGAACAAAAACTCCTCGCAGATGGATATGTTCGGAGGTATCAGTGAGGCACAAATCCCAGAGCCAGTAGTCCCCCCTTGCGAGGAATGGGGCACTATGGAAAAGTTACGAAGGGAAAAGGAAGTGGTAGGTATTTATATTTCCGGGCATCCCTTGGACGATTTTAAAACAGAAATCAATGCATTTTGTAACGCTGGTATTTCCCATTTAAACGCTATAGAGAACTACCTTAACCGTGAACTAACCGTTGCGGGGGTCATTACAGATGTTCAGCATCGTATTTCCAAGAACGGAAAAGGCTGGGCTGCCTTTACCATGGAAGATTATACCGACTCTTTTGAGTTTAGAATATTTGGAGAGGAATATCTCAAGTTTAGGCACTTCTTAATGATCAATTCTTTCGTTTATGCGAAAATATTCATCCGAGAAGGATGGGTGAACCGGGATACCGGCAAAAAAGGAGATCCAAGAATGCAGTTCAACGGTTTTCTATTACTCCAAGAGGTCATGGAAACCTACGCCAGAAAACTAACTATCAAGCTTAATATAGATGAACTAAAAGAAGATGGGATTCATGAACTAAAGGATACCCTAACCATGCACAAGGGAGATCATGCTATCAACTTTGTAGTCTACGAGATGCAAGAAGAAATTAAAGTCAATCTATCCAGTAGAAAACAAAAAGTACAGATCAGTAGTGAATTATTACAAGAGCTGGAAAAGCAGCAGGTACATTTTAAATTGAATTAGCAGAAAATCATTAGATAGTGGTAAAACTAACGTAAACCGGCGGCATTCATTACTTGGATTCTTATAGTAAGTGTCACTTTGTATTATAAAATACGATGAATTAATAGGCATTTTACATGCTAGGATATAGCGTCGTAAAGCATTACAAGTACACTCCGAAATCTTCAAGAAGCAACTATACCTTTCCATCCCGTAAATAAAAGATACAGTACACATGCTAATGCTATTTTATTTAAAATTGATATTTTAGTGTTCATGACGTATCCATCTCTCTAGGCTTCCTAAACGATATCCTTCTACAGGAGATACTACATAAGTCCAGATTAATAGTTATACTATCGTAAGTTAAACGTATCACAATCTTTTAACATAGCAATACTAATTATATATATTTGTCTAAACCGAACGAATAATGAAAAAAATCCTACTCATGTTGGCTGTGCTTTTTATCACTCACAAATCGAAAGCCCAGGTAGATGAAGCACAAACCGGAGCGTGGTATATGTATTTTTATAATAAACAGTTTAAGGAAAGTCAGTGGGGCATCCAAGGAGATTTTCAATATCGGGATTGGGCTGGCCTCGGAGACATGGAACAGCTTTTGCTCCGTAGCGGGCTTACCTTTACACCAAAAGAAGCCAACGTTTTGTTCACCTTAGGCTACGCCAATATCACCTCAGGTATCCCTGGAGAAATTAATGATACCTCTGGGGAAAATAGAATCTATCAAGAAGCCTTAATCCCTCAGAAATTGGGCAATCGCTACTTTTTGACCCATCGGTTCAGATACGAACAACGCTTTGTAGAAAATCAGGATTTTAGAACACGTTACCGCTATATGCTCTTTTTCAATGTCCCTTTCAACAAAACATCCCTAGAAAAAGATGCCGTATACCTGGCGTTATACAATGAACTTTTCATCAACGGTCAAACAGATATTGGGGATGGCAGAACCACCGAATTATTTGACCGAAACCGAACGTATATGGGCCTTGGCTATGTACTATCCTCCAAAGTGCGGGTGCAACTAGGGTGGATGAACCAAAAGACGGTAACCTGGGGCAAGGGACAACTGCAGTTTAGCTTACATCACAATTTTTAAAACAGATAATAAACAATCCATTGCACTAACAATTAAAAATACAATCATGAAAAAAAGACGATTAGCAGCAGCTGCGGCCATGGTAGCCTTATTGGGACTATCGTGCAAAGACATGTATAAAGACAAGGATACAAGCGAAACACCTATAGAAGTAGAAACGATACAGCAAGAACCCATATCAAGCATCATGACGGCAGCCGAACAGGCAGAGATGTCCCCGGATGAAATTATTGGTAGATTAAAGAAGGGGAACGAGAATTTTGCAGCCAACAATCTTACGACCAGAGATCACTCTGCACAGCGCAGAATGGCAATGATCGGACAATACCCAAAAGCGCTCGTATTATCCTGTGTAGACAGTAGGGTTCCCGTAGAAGATGTTTTTGATCTTGGAATCGGTGATATTTTTGTCGCTAGAGTAGCCGGTAATATAGAAAATGCCGATATCGTAGGTTCCATGGAGTTTGCTAGTGCCGTCGCAGGATCCAAAGTGATTATAGTTATGGGACACTCGGCATGTGGCGCTGTAAAACATGCCGTGGATGCAACAGATGCGGACGCTATGGGAATGGCATCCTTACAAACGCTTTTGGATGGCATTAGGCCAGCGATAATTACAGATGGAGACGAAGAAGTAAGTTCAAAGAATACACCATTTCTGAACAAGGTAATTGCCAATAATGTTCAGAAAACCGTAAACGATATCAGAATCCAATCCCCTACCATGAAAGCAATGGAAACTGAAGGAAAGCTAAAGATCGTTGGAGCGGTATATGATATGCAAAGTGGCAAAGTCAATTTTTTAGATTAGCATCGTAAAACAAATTTTAAAAGTTGAAAACAAAAGCGCAATCGAAATAACCACCTAAGGGGTATCTCCTTTTTTTTGCCAGTTTCGGAATTGTTGTTGAGATCGTGAATTAAAGAAGATTCTCAAAGAACGCTAAACTAAATAGGTTCACTCAATACCCTGATAACCAAAACATATATCACGGCCGTAAGGAACAACTAAATTATTTGACTAACTTTGAACAATTAATAAAAGATAAACAAAATGGCATTAGAGATAACAGACGCTACTTTTGACGAGGTAGTTTTAAAAAGTGACAAACCCGTAGTAGTAGATTTCTGGGCAGCTTGGTGCGGCCCTTGCAGAATGGTAGGACCGATCATTGATGAAGTTAGCACAGAATACGAAGGTAAAGCTGTAGTAGGCAAGGTTGATGTAGATGCCAACCAAGAATTTGCCGCGAAATACGGTGTGCGTAACATTCCTACCGTATTAGTGTTTAAAGGTGGTGAGATTGTAAGCAGGCAAGTAGGTGTTTCCCCTAAGAAAACGTATACAGATGCAATAGACGCCCTATTGTAAATCACATTTGTTGTCTCCAAAAAGGAGCAATCAACATTTCAAATCCTGTCTAGTTAAGATGGGATTTTTTATTTTTAAATCTATAGTACAGGTCAGATATCCGTGATCCGTTTGCTAGTACAATAATTGCTATCTTGTTACCATGAAGTTACAGTCCGAATTAAACAAGGCATCTCTTTTTCAGAACTTGGAACTCTTGGCCAATCAGGTGGTGGAAGGCTTTATAAGTGGCATACACAAAAGCCCGTTTCATGGATTTTCAGCTGAATTTGCGGAGCATAAAATCTATAACAATGGAGAAAGCACCAAACACATAGACTGGAAACTATTCGCTAAAACAGACAAACTTTACACCAAACGCTACGAGGAAGAGACCAACCTACGTTGCCATATGATTCTTGATAATTCCGCCTCCATGTACTATCCACAGGTAAAGGAGCTAGGACTACATAATTTAAACAAGATAGGTTTTGGGGTATTAGCCATTGCGGCCCTAATGAACGTGCTAAAAAAACAACGGGATGCCGTAGGCCTGAGTATATACTCCGATACTTATAATTACTATTCGCCTGAAAAAGGAAGTGAACGCCATTTTCAAATGTTATTGGCCAAACTAAACGAAGTTAGCTTAGATACCCAACCAACAAAAGAAACGGAAACCTACACCTATCTGCACCAAATCGCAGAAAAAATAAAAAGGCGCAGCCTTATCTTTCTCTTTACAGATATGTTCCAAACACAAAAATCGGACGACGAACTCTTCGATGCCCTACGGCATCTAAAGTATAACAAACATGAGGTGGTGCTTTTTCATCTACTGGACAAAGAACATGAGGTCCATTTTAATTTTGACAATACACCAAAGCGCTATATAGATGTTGAGACGGGAGAGCATTTAGATGTATATGCCGAGAATATTAAAGAGGCCTACACTAAAGGCCTAAACAAGTACATGTCAGCTATAAAACTAAAATGTGCTCAGTATAGAATCAATTATATAGATATAGACGTTAAGGGAGATTTTTCTACCATTCTAAATACATTTCTAACCGAGCGAAATAAATTTCTCTAGTGTTCTTAATATTTTAAAAGAAAATGTTTGTGCAATTGAATAAACAACATATATTTGCACACGCTAAACGCCACGGTCTGGTAGTTCAGTTGGTTAGAATACCTGCCTGTCACGCAGGGGGTCGCGGGTTCGAGTCCCGTCCAGACCGC
>Ga0209948_1000007_pt1 | contig 184886 bp, 170 predicted proteins | sample SalPonR2_C_D2_MG_FD_185709 | JGI IMG/M metagenome (GOLD analysis project Ga0209948, IMG submission 185709) | Salt pond soil microbial communities from South San Francisco under conditions of wetland restoration - Salt Pond MetaG R2_C_D2_MG... ... | reverse complement strand
TCAATTGAAAATTGTTGAACAGCTTTTCCTGGTATTCCTTTTTTCCCTGCATACCTGAAGTTACGATCCATTCCCGGATCGGCAATGATCACCGACCATTTTTTTCGCTAACTTGTGCAACAGGCACAATGGCTATAATTCATTGCGGTGGATTTCCTAGGCGGAAATCCTCGCTTATTCACTAACTTTTTGCTACGGCGGAAAAGTCCGGTGGACGTTTTCCGCAACGTATCATAGCCGAGCCGTTGTATAATATTCTCCCCCTGCTGGTGCAAGCAGAGATAACAAAACGTGAACGCTAGTGTGAGCGTCACGCTCGTACTGTAAGAGTAAGTAGGGTTCGTTATGGGATTTTCAAAAGAAATAATAAAAACCATAATAAACCTAAAGTTTTTGTGAAATACCATGATCATGCCCCAGCTGGCACAAGCAGAGATGATAATATATACCGCTAGTGCGAGCGCCGCGCTCGTACCGTAGAGAGTACATAGGGTCCGCGATTAAAATTTAATACCAAATAGTAAGCTCCGCTAGCGCAAGCATCTTTTTGCTTTTGACTTCAACAGGAGAAACATTAGTTCATGTTTTTGGCGATAGGGCTATCTAACAGCAGGAGTGTGTTGAATATTCCGCTGTTGCAGGTGTTACCCAACGAGTGGAAGTAGTGGGGTTCTTTTAATTGCAAATTTATTTAGTACTTTAGGTGGTATGAGAAGGATAACATCAATTATGGTAACGTATTGTTAGTGGTAATTATAATCACAATGAAAAAAACTTTATTCATATTGATAATTTTAAGCTTAGTTGCTTGTAACGAACAGGATGATAATCCAATTGACAATGATAATCCAAATGATAATCAAGAAATCGAATTGGAATATTATGATTCAATGGTATTTGATGACTTAGAAAGAACCTTCTTTGTTCATTTGCCAGAGAATTATGATACTTCGATTTCTTACCCTTTAATTTTTGCAATGCACGGAGGTGGACTTTTGGGTTATGAAGGAATTGAAGGACAATCCCAGCTATCTGAACTTTCCGATTTGGAAAACTTTATTGTTGTCTATCCCGAAGGTGTTAACACTTTTGGATTTAGAACTTGGAACGCAGGAGACTGTTGTCCATCGGCCACAATTCTCGATACAAATGATACTGGTTTTATAATTTCATTACTTGAAAAATTGGAAATAGAGCTTTCCATTAATAGTAAAAAAGTCTATGCAACAGGATTTTCGAATGGAGGGCAATTAGCTTATAAATTGGCAAATCAATATCCGAATAAATTTGCGGCAGTATCCGCTGTTGCAGGAGTTTTACAGGATTTTCCATTTAACCCTACAAGAAAGGTTCCAATTATACATTTTCATTCGTATCAGGATATGACTGCACCGTACAACGGTGGATTATCGGATGCACCGAATATCAACAATGACTTTCCATCGGTTGACGCTACGCTGCTATTGATCGCGAATGACTACAATTGTGCTCTAATAAAACAAACTATTTTTAGCGACACAAACACCTATGATTTTTTTAGATACTCAGATTGTGATAATAGTGTACAAATCGAACTCTATGTAAGTCGAGATGGGGGACACACTTGGCCAGGTGGACAAGCCTTGCCTACTATGGAAGTTACGAATCATTTTAACGCAAGTATTTTGATGTGGGAGTTTTTCGAAAATTATGAATTACCATAAAATAACTACCACAAAAATATATATGAAAAATAGGGCGAGTCGTCGCCAATCCTAAGGCTTGGGCAACACTAGTGCTAGCGTTACCCTATCCAATTGTTGCCATTCATTATGAAGTAGGTTCATACCCTTGCTAGCGCAAGCAGAGATAATAATGCATACCCTTAGTGCGTGCTTTACCCTCGTACCGTAGAGCGTACGTATGGTTTGCGATTAGAGTTTAATAAGAAATGATAAGCTTAGAGTTTCTGTAAAGGGCTAGGTTGTCGCACTACGCTCGTACTCGTCTATGAAGAGTACCCGAGCCAGTAAATTATATGTACTATAAACCGCCCTAAATAAGAACTACCCCGCTTTCAGCAAGTTTACAACTCTGTATGCCAATATAAAACTGTATTTTTAGATAAATTATATATCCTTAAAAACAGCATTATGACTACTCTTTTCCGAACCCTTTTACTACTCATGGTAATGACTATTACTGTTACAGAAACTTATGGTCAGAAAAAATTGGACCAACAAGCTGTTACAGATTTACAACAAACACCCAAATATGGTTTTATACTCACCACAGAAAGGCATTTTAAGGGAGTGTTAAGTATGTATGACCTGCTCATTGAAAACGGTGTAAACATAGAGGCCTATGAAATTGTAGTGAAAGGCAAGGTGGTAACCCAACTGGTCAAAAAATCGGAACTGGAGGCGTTTTTTCAAAAATATAAGGGAAAGGTCAAGGTAAGCGTTTGTAGTGTTGCCATGGAAATATTAGGTGTAGCGGAAGAGGAACTTTTTGAAGGTCTAGACGTTACCCCAACTGCCTCGGTGCGAATGCTGCAATTACAAGCAAATGGTTATAATACCCTGACGTACTAGGACGGGCAGTTTTTGAGAATACTGTTTTGACAGTAGGTTCGGTTTTACGTCTAAGTATATACTCCAAATAAAAATTCGCGAAATGGCGTATTAATCGCTTTGTTGTAAGTTCCCGCTAATGCTGGTTTTTTAAAAAAAAGTTTTGACTAGTCGGAGGTAAAAGGTGATTCGGATGTAGGGGAGCAGGTTTTCTTTTTTTCGATATTGAACCGTCTTATTCAGTATCTTAGGTTTTACAATTTGGATAGCATCAAGGTTGCCATTTAGTGCTAGGCAAAAGCAAAAAACCAAACAAAAATCAAAATGAAAACAGGGGAAAACATAGCAATCGAATTCAACGATTTCTCAAAAAACTACACAAAGGATATGATAGGCTGTGTACCGTATTATCTGTCCTTGCTTTCAAGTTTCACCAAACATTTACCCAACAGCTTTGAGCCTAGATCAATTCTGGATTTGGGGAGTGGTAACGGAAACGTGACCGCGCACCTTATTCGGAATTTTGCAAAAGCAAGCTTCACGCTTGTAGATGCATCTGCAGAGATGATAAAGCTATGTCAACGTCAGTTTAAAGACTATGATTGTAAGTATGCCAATACCTATTTCAAAGATTTTTTATTCGAAGAGGATAAATACGATTTAATTGTTGCCGGGTTTAGTCTGCATCATTGCGATGAAAATGAAAAACAAGCACTATTTAAGCAGCTATACCGATCCTTGAGAAAAGGAGGTATATTTTCCTGTTGCGATCTGATTATTAGCAAAACCCATCCGGACCATGCCAAGCTCTTGAAAGATTGGGAAGCATTTGTAACTACCAACTTTCCCGATGGTGAAAAATGGAAATGGTTAATGGAACACTATGCAGCATTTGACAAGCCAACCGATTATGAGAAGCAAACTGCGTGGTTGAAAAGTGCTGGCTTTAATGCTATTCAATTTCCTTTTAAAGAGGGGTATTGGATGCATGTCCAAGCTTTTAAATAGAAAACGCTTAGAGTGAATGTTGTACCGTTTAACTGCCATGTAATACGTATGGTGATTTATGTTGTTAAGCTGAGCGTAGCCCAACCCCAATGTTAGTCACACAATTTAAGTTTTCGGATAGTCCATGGCAATGTATATTATCACATATAAAATAAAAGGAGCCAATAACGTATTTATTTCCCTATTTTAGGCCACTTAAACCACCGACGATGAAAAAGGCAGTCTTCTTTTTGGCACTACTAATTACAGCTCAAACTTTTGGTCAGGAAGCTATGAGACGTTGGCGTAAGCTTAATCAGGTACGTGCCGATAAATTTGATTTGGTGTTGCCAGAGGCCATGCGTGAAAACAATATAGCTATGTGGATTGTGACCAATCGAGAGGGAAATCTGGACCCACTATATACGGATATGGGCGAAGGCTACGTAACCAGTAATGCCTATTATATTTTTACGGATATAGGAGAAGAGCGAATTGAGCGTGCTACTCTTGGAGTGGGAGGGTATCTATTGGAAGAAGGAAAAACCTACGACTATTTTGGTTCTACGGATGAATTGAAGGAATTTGTTGCAAAACGAAACCCCAAAACCATAGGTCTGAATATGTCCAAGAATTTTGGAGGGGCAGACGGACTCACACATACTGCCTATTTGGAATTGGCTGAAATTTTAGGCGATACCTTTGCAAAACGTTTTGTTTCGGCAGAAAAATTGGTATCCGATTTTAGGTCTCGGCGGGTAGCTAGTGAAATCGCTATCTATGGGGAAGCAGGTGAGTTTTCGTATACCATCGCAGAAAAAGCTTTTTCAAATGATGTAATTACGCCGGGAGTTACCACCTTGGAAGATGTTGCCTGGTTTATGAAAGATCAGCAATTCAAGAATAATTTAGGTTCTTCGTTCGGGATGCCATCTGTTTATGTCACCGGTCCGGATGGGGTCATCGCTACCTCTACGGACCGTATCATTCAACGTGGCGATGTATTAATGTTGGATTGGGGCGTTGGTCTCATGAACATGTTTACGGATATGAAACGCATAGCCTATGTGCTCAAGGAAGGAGAAACGGAGGTACCACCGGGAATCAAGAACGCATTCGACCAAGGCGTAAAAGTCCGTGATATCATCAAAAAAACCATTAAGCCAGGGGTTACGGCCCAAAATGCAGAAGATGCTGTGTATGCCGCACTGACCAAAGCGGGATTCAATAAAATGGAAGGTTTTAATAAATACACCGATTTGGATGTTACCGATGTGATTATTGGTTGCCATTCGGTCGGGAATTGGGGACATGGTATTGGTCCGTCTATTGCCTTTTTTAACCCGGTTCGCCTGGGGTATGAACTAACCCCTTCAAATTTAATTTCTATAGAGTTATTCGCTTATACCAAAGTACCGGAGTGGGGAGGTAAAAAGCTACGGATTCCTTTGGAGGACGATGCATTAATTACTGAACGTGGTGTCGAATGGTTGTATCCCGTAAACCCTAGAATTTTGGTAATAAAATAGAAATCAAATTTGGTTTATTCTGTGAGGATATCACTTCGATTGAATTTCGAGGTACGAAGAAATTAGTATCGAGAAGCTTTCGTGTTCCAAAGTTATTCTCGATACAAAGTCTCTTTCAGGACTTCACTCGAACTGACAGTAAAAGTTAAAAGCACAACATGTCACTTCGAGTAATTTTATCGACCTTTTCGGGAGGGAAAATTGTATAGAGAAGTGCTTGTTTAGGTCAGCTTGTCATGTTCTAGTATCTTCATCTGATATTATTCTACAATTGACCTTCTTTTTAAAATTATCAACATAGCTTTGCAGCAGCACTAAAAAGCCGTTTGTATGTCCGTATTTACCGACTTTAAAATCAATAACATGCTATTGAAGGCCCTTACGGATGTAGGGTTTGATACACCAACGCCTGTTCAGGAGCAAGCGTTTCCTGTGGTCATGAGCGGTGCCGATGTGGTTGGTATAGCACAGACCGGTACCGGAAAAACTTTCGCCTATCTGCTTCCCATACTCAACATGCATCAATTTTCTAAGGAGATACATCCAAAGACCATGATACTTGTTCCGACCCGAGAACTGGTGGTACAAGTGGTAGAAGAAGTAGAAAAGTTGGGCAAATATGCTTCGGTGCGGGTACTGGGCGTGTATGGCGGTACCAGTATGAACAAGCAAAAAGAAGCCTTGGTTTTGGGGACGGATATTATTGTTGGCACGCCCGCCCGCCTTTATGATTTGGTCCTGGCAAGGGCACTTCAATTGAAAAATATAAAAAAACTGGTCATCGATGAGGTAGATGTGATGTTGGACTTGGGCTTTCGATTTCAACTGATCAATCTTTTTGAGTTGTTACCGAATCGCAGACAGAATATCATGTTTTCGGCTACGATGACTGATGATGTAGAATCGCTTATCAATGATTTTTTTGCTGGTGTTTCCAAAATATCGGTTGCCGTTAGTGGTACCCCTTTGGAAAATATAGTCCAAACAGCATATGCTGTTCCTAATTTTTACACCAAAGTGAATTTGTTGGTACATCTGTTGCAAGATGCGGAGTTGTTTCATAAGGTGTTAATTTTTGTATCCAGTAAACGTACGGCAGATTTGTTATTTCAGGAACTGGCCGAATTTTTTAGTGAAGAGATTTGTGTGATACATTCCAATAAAACACAAAATTATAGGATGCGTTCCATTAATCAGTTCGACTCCGGTCAAAATAGGATTTTGGTCACTACCGATGTTATGGCCCGTGGTCTGGATTTGGATGAAATTTCACATGTAATCAATTTTGATACACCTGCCTTCCCTGAAAATTACATGCATAGGATAGGTAGAACGGGTAGGGCAGAGAAGGAAGGAAAATCGATACTGCTGTATACGGAAAAAGAGGAAGAAGCCAAAGAAGCTATTGAAGCCCTAATGGTGCAAAAAATTGATGCGGTAGCACTGCCTGAAAAGGTTGAAGTTTCAAAAAAACTAACGAGAGATGAGCAACCCAAACATATCGAGCACGAGAACCCATTACGTGAAAATGAGGATGAACGTGGGGCCAGCTTTCATGAAAAATCAGCCAAAAACAATAAACAAAACCAAGGTGGGTCATACAAACGCATCATTAAAAAGAAATACTCGAAACCTAAAACTAGGGGAGATAAGAACTTTGGCAAAAAGGGTAAAAAGAGGTAGAGGTGCGCGAAGGGGGATATGCTCTCTTATCGATTTTAAAAGGTTATTCTAATAGCAAACTATCCAATATATCGCGAACTTTTTTACTGTCCCAATCCGCAGCCCCTGTTTCCTTAACAATGATTTTACCTTTACTATCGATGATATAGTTGGTGGGTAGACTGTTTGAAAATAGCGCCCGAGGAGCTTCCATTGTAGGAAAATATATGGGTAGCGTATATCCTTTTTTATCCACAAACCGTTGTACAATATCTGGGGTTTCGTTGGTAAGTAGTATAAAATTTACTTGGTTCCCGTAATCTGCATATAATTTTTGGATACTAGGTAACTCAGCAAGGCATGGCGGACACCATGTAGCCCAATAGCTAATAAAGCTCACCTTGCCCTTGCCAACTGAAATTGAGTTATAATCCCCCTGTATATCGCTAAGTTGATACTCGAAAGGTTGCATTTGTGCTTGTTCGTTTTCATCCATGGCCGAAGGTGAGAAAATAAACATCTTCAATTGATTAACTGCAACCTGTATGGGTGTTCTGGTTTGTGGGATGAGCAGCAGTAGGATCAATACTCCAAAAAGTAGATTGCTTAGGGAAGGTCTTTTTAGTTTCATTCAAATCTTATTGGGGTAATAGGAGTACAAGTTTGAGAATACTTTTGTGCGAAGGTAAAAAATCTGTTTTGATTGAATCGGAATTACTGTTTTTTATGGTGATTCGTACCTGTTTAATTTCCAGGCTTTGCTGTAAAATGTCGGTAAAAAGCTTCAGTTTTTCGGTAACCTGTTTTTAGCATCATTTCTATTCGTCTAGTCTTTCTAACCTTTTATCTATATTCTTTACGCAGACCTAAAAATGCTGTATTTCAGCGATATAGCACTGATGCTACCCTAAGTTTGAGGTTATCTTTAAGTAACCCAAATGCTTAATATGAAAACTGTTTTAACCTTTTTGCTTGTCTTTTTTATAAACGCTACCATGGTAGCACAACACACAAAAAACCATGATAAAATTAGCACTGCTCAAATGGATGTTGTTCTGGTTGGTAGCCTTTCTATTTTTATCGCTTTGGAGAAAGCTGGGACGGAAACGGAAGATAAGCTAGCACGTTTGTACCGCTATCAGAATTCAAGAGTAAAAAAAGCCTTATCGTTCAAAACAAGAAAGGATAGACCAAAGTTGGCCTAGTCTTTGCTATCCTATTATCAGAAGTATGCTACTGTACTTTTATAAAAACACACTTATGATTATTTCCATTCTTTTGATCCCCGTTGTTTTAGTCGCTGTTTATATATTGCTTATTCCAAAAACAAAAAAGGTACTCCGTCCTATAAAAGTTCGGAGCACCCATAAAAAATTCTAGTCAAGAAGGCTTATTCCTTAATTCCTGGCTGTTTAATAGTATAGTTAGCTTTGCTTTTAGCTTCGTCCACTTGTCTTTTTACATCGGCCAATAAGGCTTTGGCATCATAAACGATGCCATCCTTTATGGTGTATTTAACACCGCCGGCACGTACAACTTTATTGTCATCTGTAAGTCTCACGGCCCCAGTACCGTAAAGTACTTTTAAATTTTTAAGCGGATTTTCTTCTACCACAACAAAATCTGCCATTTTTCCTATAGATACAGAGCCAATTTTATCTGCCATACCAAGTGCTTCCGCTCCGTTTAGGGTAGCAGCTCGTATAACTTCTAAAGGATGAAAACCTGCTTCCCGCAACAATTCCAATTCTCGAACATAGGCAAAACCATATAGTTGAAATATGAATCCGGAATCGGAACCAGCAGTTACACGACCTCCTCTATTCTTATATTCGTTGATAAAGGTCATCCAAAGGGTGTAGTTTTTTTTCCAGGCTACTTCCTGTTCTGTACCCCAATCATGCCAGTAAGAGCCATGTGATATTTTGCTTGGTTGATAGAATTCCCATAAAGAGGGTAAGGTGTAATCTTCATGCCATTCTGCCCTTCTTGCGCGTTGCAGGTCCCTACTTGCTTCATAAATATTAAAAGTAGGGTCTATTGTAAAATCCAATTCCAATAATTCGTTCATGACCGCATTCCAATGATCGGAATATGGTTCCGCAGCTTGTGACCACAGCTTACCAGCGTTTTCAAAGCGGTGTTGCTCATTTTGGTAGTTGTAGTCCAACGGATAATTTTGAACGGTCCTGTCATCAAATAATGCTTCTGGTAGCCCATACCAGTGTTCCATGGATGTAAGACCAGCTCTTGCAGAATGTAAAACGTTCCAACGTGCTACGCTCATTTGAGCATGGTGGCAAGCTGAGCCTAAACCCAACTTTTTATTTTCATCAAGTGCGGCAGTCATTATTTCTGGTTCAGCTCCAAAAAATTTGATGCCATCAGCCCCCTTCTTTGCATTCGCACGTACCCATTCCCTAGCCTGTTCCGGGGTAGAAATAGGAATGTCATTTAATGGATTAAAGCTTTTGCTCGTTTGTCCAAAACCGGTGTAAGCCAGTAAACGTGGCGCTATTATTTCATTTTTAGCGCTTTTCCGTTTTAAATCCATAGCAAAATCAATACCTCTGCCACTTGGCTCCCTAACGGTGGTAATACCGTGGGCCATCCAAAGTTTAAAAACATAATCGGGTTCTGCGCCTTGTGCTGTTCCGCCAATATGACCGTGCATATCTATAAAGCCTGGAAGTAGATACATGCCATTGCAATCCAGTTCTTTCCCCCCAGGTTTTAATTGTGGCCTTTTGCTTTCATTAATGGGAACACCATCGTAGCCTACTACTTCTATTTTTTTGATAATGTTATTTTCCACTACAATATCTATTGGACCTTGTGGTGGTGCACCATTACCGTTAATAAGCATTACGCCCCTGATAATCAATTGTTGATGTGGGCCGTCTCCTTGTAAGGACTGCGCTAGTAACGTGCCGGCAGAAAAAAGGGACAATAGTAAGAATAACTTTATTTTTTTCATCATATTCTAAATTAATAATGGTTAAATAGTCCTGACCTACACATTAATCCTCTGATGGGATATTTATTTTATCACCTAGAAAAAGTGCATTAAGGAATAATCTATTGGTACCGTACCAAGACCCTCTAAAGTTAGGATTGTCGGCAAATAGAACCGCTCTTCCGCTACCCACTTTACTAACAATTAATGATGCGGAGGGTTTAATATTCTCTTCCATGTTCTTTTTCGTAATAAAGCCATCAATATGTGGTGTTTTGTTGTACTTAGCTACCGTGCTATAAGAGTTTTTACTCGGGGCCAGCCATACCGTGTTGTTTTTATAAACTGGGATAGTAGCATCCCTATATCCATAGGCTAGGGGATGGGTAACATCCAAATCTACTTTTAAGATTACGCCTCCGATACTTTCTTTTCCAATATTTTCACGGGCATCAACATAGGGCTTCCTAGTGGCAAGATTGGTGGAATCCTTTTCTGCTTTTGTGAGTTTTTCATCCACTATTTTCTTATCAATAGCCCATTTACTCGCAGTGCCAATGGTAATTAGTGTATTTCCATTGCTAGTCCAATCTTTGATTTTGGCCAATTGCTTTTCCGAAAGATTATAGTTTCCGGATACCATAACGAGTGTGGTATAACTATCTAACTTAACCCGATTAAAGTTGCGCATAGGAATTTTGGTAATAGGCATGTGTACTCGGGTATCTAGCAAATGCCAAACTTCTCCCGCTTCATAGGAACGTACACCATCTCCAATAAGCATGGCCGCTTTCGGTTTTTTAATCGGACTGATATTGCCACTCCCCAAATCAACACCTTCTAGGTTAAGTCCGGTATCCACCGAAAAAATAGGGACATCAAACTTCTCCTGCGCTTCCTTTACTGTTTTATAAACTGATTCCGAGTCTTCTTTTTGAAGGCTAACGGGAACTAGTACAGCTCCGTAGTTAAACCTTTTGTTACCATTTTTTGTGTTTCCGGTAAAAGATTTTGCGGCCGAAGAGGCTACGATGCCCTTTTGTTGTAAATAGTAAAGTGCGGCAGGGGCGCTGTAATCGTCCCAGTCCATCACATAGGCATATTCTGATTTCTCGACTTGAGGTTGTTTGGCGACTTCTTCTACAGAGGTAATTTGTTCTCCCAATTGGAGCGAGTTTACCGCTTTATACTTCATATTGTAGAAATTACCCAAAGACCACGCAGAGGCATCGTAATATACACTATCCCTATATTTATCGTAGGTTTCAAACATCGTTTGAACCATTCGATACTGGGGTTGGTTCGTAGGTACTGCGTAGGTATTACCAGAACGGTACACGTCTATTTTATGCAAAAGCAATTTATCAATAAAGGCCTTAGTTCGGTTTTTATCGTGTACGTCTCCAAATGTATAACCCTTAGTTTTACTTTTAGACGCATTGGTCAATGCACTTTTAAAAAACTCTTGTTGGTATTCGCGCATATACGCTTTGTTATTCACAGCAGTTTTAACGGTGGTTATGCTAGAAGTATATTGATTTCTTATGGTAAAGGCAAAGGTAATTTCACCAAAAGCGGTTTTCTGTCTGTGCCCTCTAGAACTGGCTTGTTCGAACAAAAGGCCAAGACCTCCTTGAAGATCGGGATAAGAAGAGCCATAGCCGGGATAGGTGCCGTCAAACACTTCTCTTGTAAAATATAGTGAACCTATACTATCCAAGGCCTTGGCAAATTCGTTGCCAAATAGCGTGTTCAAATCTTCATAATTCTCTTTTGGCATTATGGGATCCCATGATGCGTTGTCTTTCATGGGTTCGAAGAAATATGTACTCTGACTGCCCATTTCGTGAAAGTCCGTAACTACGTTTGGATACCATTGATGGTACCAATTCAATTTTCCTCGACTTTCTGGATTAATGGCCAATAACCAATCTCTATTGAGGTCGAACCAATAATGGTTGGTTCTGCCTCTGGGCCAGTATTCGTTATGTTCCGCATCTTGTGGGTCGGCTACTTCTGGACTTCCTTGATACGCGTTCGCATATTGGCTGTGTCTATCTCTACCATCAGGGTTTATGGTAGGATCTACGAAGATTACCGCGTTGTTTAGATAATTCAGAATTTCTGGATTTTCTGAAGCAACAAAAGTATAGGCGGTCAACAATGCCGCTTCTGAACTTGAAGGTTCGTTCCCATGCACATTATAGGCCAAATTGATAAAAATAGGAATGTCATCGTAATTTGAAACCGATTTAGAGGGGTCCGTAAAGGCTAAGTGCGCCTCCTGTAAGGAAGCTAGGTTATTTAGGTGTTCCGGCTTCGTTATCGTAAGCATTACTAGTTTTCTTCCTTCATGCGTTCTACCATACTCCTGAATACTTGCCCTATCTGAGACTTCCGCTAATTTCTCCAAATAGGCAACAATGAGATCATGCCGGGTGTGATGTTCGCCAATCCCATAACCTAAAAAAGCTTCAGGAGATGGAATGTTTTCATTAAAGGGTTTAAATTTTTGATAGAAGTAGTCTTGGCCGGTTAAGGTACTCCCATAAAGGACCACCAGGAGTAGTAATTTTTTGAACATGAAAATGCGTTTTTAAGTTAGTCGCTTAAATATACCTATTATCCTGTAATTTTTGGCAGTATGTTATACTTTCTACTAGGTAATTTGAAGTTGAATGAAAGAAATAATCGGTTTATACTGCTGGATGCAATTGCTGCGTTATTTCGTGGAATTTGATGATGTAGTTGGTGCCTTTTTTACTGTCGTCCCGTTGGATAGTCCCTTTTAACTGACGGGTTAGATTATGGATAAGTTTTAAGCCAAGTGACTTAGAATTTTTATACGTTACTGTTTCTGGAAAACCTTTTCCATTATCTCCAATATTTAGTACGTACTGTTTGTCCAATTCTTTTTTTAGGACGATGTAAATTTCGCCTTCCTCCTCATCTGCAAATCCATATTTTAAGGCGTTGGTAACAGCTTCATTGATGAGCAGTCCTAAGGGTATTGCTGTATCTATTCCCAATTTTATATCTGGAATATCTATTTTAAGTTGGACTTTGCTGTCCAGACCTTTAATTGACCGAATGAGGTATTCGCTTAATTCCTGTACGTACGACTTATATTCAATTTGTGATATGTCATTTCTCATATACAGCATTTCGTGTACCATGGCCATTGAAATTACCCTGTTCTGCGTGCTTTTGAGCAAGGTTTTCATTTTTGCCTCTTCTACATTACGGGATTGTAAGCTCAATAAACTAGATACCGTTTGTAAGTTGTTTTTTACCCGATGGTGTACCTCTTTTAATAAAGTCTCCTTTTCCTCCATCTGTGCGGTTAGTTCTTTTTTAGAACGGTAGAGCGCATGGTGCGTCCTCAGCAGGTTCTTACCAAAGATATTTCCTAAAAGAAACATAGAGAACAGGACCGATAGTAAATTAAAAAGCGATTTGGAATCTTCCGGAATTACATTTTTGGTAATACTTAATTCCGGAATGCTTTGAGAAAAAATCAGAAGTACCAAACAAAACACAAGAATAAGATACACCTGACCGTAGCGCTTGGTTGTAACGTAACCGGCAAACACAATTAAAGCTAAGGTGAAAATAAATTCGCTGTTGATACCTCCACTATAAATGGTAATAATAAAGGCACTAATTAATGCCATTATGGAAGATAGATTATAGGTTACTACGATATTGTCGTGCTTCTTGAAAAGCCAAGTGTTTATTAGATTAAGGATGCCAAAGACAACAAAAACAAATGGGATAATTTGAGTAATGTTCAAAACAAAATAGCAAAGCAAACCAAAAGCCAATGCCAGAACGCTAGAAACGTAGTTTACCTTTAAAATAAGGGAAACCTTATCTTTAAGGCGTTCTTGGTCTACATTTGAATCGTTCATATGAAACGTTTTGCTTCGGATTTATCCATACTACTTAAATGTAAAACTAGTCATGTTTGTTCAATAATTCCAATACTTTTTAACATTCTAAATATAGAAAGGTAAAAAAAAGGTTGAATTACTGTTTTTTAATGGTACCATAGCCAAAAAATATTTTGCCAAGAATATCTTATGAACTAAGCCTTGGCACATTTTATATCTAAATTTTTACTTGTCCTGGGAATACCTTGCTAAGTGTATATTTCCAAAGTGTGATTTTCAAAGGGCAAGCGTATGTAATACCTTAAGTTGGTGCATAAACCAGTGTTACTTTTGGGGTAATACTCTAAGCAATTTGTTCTGGATATTTGTTAGTTTGAACACAGCTGCCCATAATAAAAAAAGGCACCCGTAGAGGTGCCTATTGCATTTAATTTAGTTTCTATCTATTTCTGGGTAATTACCCATTCCCCTTTTTGGAGTAGTGGCTCCGCTTGTTTAAACTTTACCGTCTTGCTCTCGCCAGACATCACGTTTTTTATGGTTACCCGTTCGTTTCTTCCAATTTTTGGCTGTTCACGAACGATAGTTTCGGTTACCTGTGGCCGTTGACCTTGGTTCTGTCCTACCGATCTGCTTCGCGCTGCAAGTTCGTCGTTATTAGGGATTTCCTCTTTTGATGTTTGTAAATTTTCTTTTCTGCGCTTTATGTTGCCAGCTTCCTGAATATTGTTTGGATTTTCTGAAGGCAACTCCCCTTTAAATAGAAAGGATACAATTTCCTTGTTCACTTTCTCTATCATCCCTTTGAAAAGCTCAAACGCTTCGAACTTATATATTAATAAAGGGTCTTTTTGTTCGTGGACCGCTAATTGAACCGATTGCTTTAATTCATCCATTTTTCTCAAATGGGTTTTCCAAGAGTCATCGATAATTGCGAGAGAAATGTTTTTCTCAAAGTCCGTTACCAATTGTTTTCCTTCACTATCGTAAGCCTCCTTCAAATTGGTAACTACATTAAGACTTTTGACACCATCTGTAAATGGAACCACGATACGCTCAAAGTTATTGGAGTTGTCTTCGTATACTTGTTTAATTACCGGTAAAGCCGTTGCGGCATTTCGTTCCATTTTCTCTTTGTAATGTGCATACCCTGCCTTGTATACTTTCCCCGTAATTTCTTGGGCGCTTAATTTTCCAAATTCTTCCTCGGAAACGGGAGAGGTCATGGAGAAATACTTTATCAATTCAAATTCAAAATTTTTGTAATCGTTCGCTCCTTTATTGCCTTCTACAATAACTTCACAAGTGTCGTATACCATATTGGCAATATCAACCTTTAAACGCTCTCCTTGCAACGCATGGCGTCTTCTTTTATAAACGACTTCACGTTGTGCGTTCATTACATCATCGTACTCCAGCAATCGTTTACGTACGCCAAAGTTATTTTCTTCTACTTTTTTCTGTGCACGTTCTATGGATTTGGTCATCATGCTATGCTGAATCACTTCACCTTCTTCAAGCCCCATTTTATCCATCATTTTGGCAACCCTGTCCGAACCGAACAAACGCATTAGGTTATCTTCTAATGAAACATAGAATTGTGAGCTTCCCGGATCTCCTTGACGACCAGAACGACCGCGCAATTGCCTATCCACCCTACGGGAATCGTGCCTTTCGGTACCTACAATAGCAAGACCGCCTGCTTTCTTTACCTCTTCTGAAAGTTTAATGTCCGTTCCACGTCCTGCCATGTTGGTAGCAATTGTTACAACGCCTCCTTTACCGGCTTCTGCAACAACATCCGCTTCTTTTTTATGCAATTTTGCGTTTAATACATTGTGCGGCACTTTGCGCACACTTAACAATTTGGAAAGAAGTTCCGATATTTCTACCGATGTGGTACCAATAAGAACGGGTCTTCCCGCATTGCTCAACTTGGTTACTTCGTCTATGATAGCGTTATATTTTTCACGCTTTGTTTTGTAAATTAAATCGTTGCGATCATCCCTGGCAATTGGCCTGTTGGTTGGAATTTCCATAACATCCAATTTATAGATTTCCCATAATTCTCCGGCTTCCGTAACCGCAGTACCGGTCATACCTGCCAGTTTGCTGTACATTCTAAAGTAATTCTGAAGGGTGACCGTGGCAAAGGTTTGGGTTAAGGCCTCAATTTTCACATTTTCTTTAGCTTCTATGGCTTGATGTAATCCGTCCGAATACCGGCGACCATCCATAATACGACCTGTTTGCTCATCTACGATCATCACCTTATTGTCCATGACTACATATTCCGTATCCTTTTCGAATAGGGTATATGCTTTTAATAATTGGCTCATGGTATGTATACGCTCACTTTTTATGGTAAAATCCTTAAAAAGTTCTTCTTTGAGTTCTGCCTCTTTTTCAATTGCTAGATCTTGTTGCTCTATTTTGGCAATTTCTCCGCCAATATCCGGCATTACAAAAAAGTCTCTGTTTTGCTCGCCAGAGATATAATCAACACCTTTGTCGGTAAGTTCTATCTGATTGTTTTTCTCATCGATTACGAACAATAGGTCTTCGTCCACTTTGGGCATTTCCCTATTGTTGTCTTGCATGTAAAAGTTCTCTGTTTTCTGCAGTAGTTGTTTTACACCTTCTTCGCTTAAGAATTTTATAAGCGCTTTATTCTTCGGTAATCCCCTAAAAACCCGCAACAATAAAAATCCTCCTTCTTTGGTATCGCCTGCGGATATCAGTTTTTTTGCTTCGGCTAAAACACCAGTCAAATGTTGTCGTTGTTTCTGTACTATTTCACTAACCTTTGGCTTCAGTTCATTAAACTCGTGACGGTCTCCTTCCGGCACTGGTCCTGAAATAATTAAGGGTGTACGGGCATCATCTACCAATACCGAATCTACCTCATCTACAATGGCATAGTTGTGGGGGCGTTGTACCAAATCTTTTGGCGTATGCGCCATATTGTCCCGGAGATAATCAAATCCAAATTCGTTATTGGTACCGTAGGTAATATCGGCATTATAGGCAGCACGTCTGCCATCCGAGTTAGGCTTATGGTGGTCTATACAATCTACAGAAAGGCCATGAAATTCAAAGATAGGAGCCATCCATGCGCTATCTCTTTTCGCCAGGTAATCGTTTACGGTTACCAAATGCGTTCCGTTGCCCGTAAGGGCATTCAAATATAACGGTAGTGTTGCCACTAAGGTTTTACCTTCACCAGTTTGCATTTCTGCAATTTTTCCTTGGTGCAAAGCAATACCTCCAATCAATTGAACATCATAATGTACCATGTCCCAGGTAACTTCTTTACCAGCGGCGTCCCACGAGTTTTTCCAAACTGCCTTATCCCCATTTAAGCTGACATAGTCCTTGCTGCCTGAAAGTAGTCTGTCGTTTTCTGATGCCGTTACGGTAAGTGTCTCGTTATTGGCAAAACGCTTGGTAGTTTCTTTAACTACCGCAAAGGCTTCCGGTAAGATTTCATTTAAGGTAGCTTCTGAAATCGCATACGCTTCTTCTTTTAGTTTATCTATTTCCGCATAGCTGTCCTCGTTCTTGTCAATATCATTAGACTCGTGAACCTCTTTTTCCAGTTCAGCTATTTGGGCGGTAATATCTTTGTAGGACTCCTTAATTCTTTGCTTGAAATCAATAGTCTTCTGACGAATTTCATCCAAACTTAAGTTTTCCATCTCTGCTTCAAAAGACTTAATCTGTTTGACTATAGGTTGAAGCTCTTTTACGTCCTTTTTTGATTTGTCGCCAACAAAAGCTTTTAAGACGGAATTTATAAAACTCATATGTATTTATGTATTTGTATCAAAACTTCAGAAATTTTAATCTCAAAGAAGTTTTTTAGTATTGATTAAAAGCCGATTTTCATAATCGATGTCCATTAAAGAACAAAAGCCATTCCAGTAATTATATTCGACTAAAATACCTTTTTTGTACTGCCAAAATTACATAAAAAAAAAGCCTCCAAGGAGACTTTTAAGTAGTAATTATGATATATAAGCCCATTAAGGGTGTCTCTTCAAAAAATACCATGAACTATTTAATTCAAGTTATTTAGAATAAATAGTACAGTTTTCTTTTTATAGGTTAAGACTAATATTCGTCTTCATTCCAAAGGTAATCCTCTTCTGTGGGGTAGTCTGGCCAGATCTCTTCGATAGACTCATAAATCTCACCGCCTTCTTCCTCCATGGACTGCAAGTTCTCTACCACTTCTAATGGTGCTCCAGTTCTAATTGAGTAATCAATCAATTCGTCTTTGCTTGCCGGCCAAGGTGCATCACTTAAATAAGATGCTAGTTCTAATGTCCAATACATGGTAATCGTGTAATTTAAAATTTTTGCAAAAATAATTTTTTAATGATGACAGTCAAGATAATTTGTAATTATTTCGTCTTAGTTATCAACATTTTTTTTCTTGATAAATTGATAACGAATAAATTAGGGATTTATTAGTTCTTTTTTTCGGGAATCCATTTTACTTCATCTGCCCGTAACTCTTTCGACAATTTTCGTGCCAATACGAAGAGATAGTCGGACAGGCGGTTTAAATACCAGAGCACTAGTTCATCAAAAGGTTCATTTTCGTTTAAGAGGGTCGCCATCCGTTCTGCCCGTCTACAAACGGTACGTGCTATATGACAGTATGACACGGTGGTATGCCCACCAGGAAGTATAAAATGCGTCATCTGTGGCAATTCTTGGTCCATGGCGTCTATCGCAATTTCTAGTTTACGGATGTGCGATTTCTCAATTTTTGGAATATTGAGACGCTCCTTCCCATTTTTAAGTACTGCTTTTTCTGGATCGGTTGCTAGGATAGCTCCAAGCGTAAATAAATCTTCCTGTACTTTAATAAGTTCTTGTTTTGAGGAACTGGCGATGTCTTGGTCTCGAATAAGTCCCAACCAGGAATTTAACTCGTCTACCGTACCATAGCTTTCTATACGGATATGATGTTTAGGGACGCGTGTGCCTCCAAAGAGCGCCGTTGTTCCTTTGTCTCCTGTCTTGGTGTAAATCTTCATGCTTTATTTTCGGGTTTTTGTGTAATTATTAACGCTGAGGATACAAAGTTTCAAGTTATAGTGTCTCTTGTTCATTAAGGCGACTATTTGGTTGCTGTGGTTTGAAGAACCTTGCGGAATGAAATATGATCGGCTTCTTGAATTTAACTTAAAATCGGATAATTTCTAAGCTCTAGCCTCTTTTTAATGACTACTGCTATTCTTTTTCATCCTTCCGTTTGTAATCTCCCATGAACCTGCGGGATTTCCTTGCTTTGGATTTTCCTCTATTCATTAACCGAAACCCTACGTAAATTGCGAAAACGACTCCTAGGGTAATATATATAGTATTGTTCATAGTCTAGCATTAAAGGATAAAATTAAGGGATTATATCCGGATCTTAAAATGTTCCTTGGCCTGTTCTCTTCTAAAAAAGACCAAACCACAGTGGTATACGTCTATAGTAACTCGGACCTCTTCACGTTTTTTGATTTCATTCCATAAGGCCAGATTTTTTTTGGATTCATAGATTCCGGTCACAATGAGCATGCTTTCGTTGTGTCTATATTGGGTATCAATGTTTTTAAAAGGTTCGTTCTTAACGTTGGTGTACATAATATCATAAGGAAGGGACTCATATTCAAGGTTTTCGAAAACAGAATCCAACTTTGATTTAAGTTCATGGGACCCCTTGATTATTCTTATTTTTTGATATGAAAAATAAGAAATACTTTTAATTAAGACATTTTCGGTAACGGAGAATGTTTTAGTTCCTTTTTGATATAGTCCTTTTGTAATAAAGTTATAGACAAAAGGCGAATGCACCCCATGTTGATTGGTTGCGCTCAGGAGGAATTTTACACGGGAAAGAAAACGAAACACATTATCAATTTCAGAATTCTTCAAATGTACTAATACCAATGAAAACGAAGAATTCTGTAGGGTAATGTTTTAGCCGGAAGGGAATAGTAGCTTCGGGGTTGTTAGAAAGAAAAAATGCACAGTTGTAAAAACCCCGTAACAAGGTTTAAGCAAGAGGCACTTTCGTCATCATAGTACGCGACTATTATATTAAGCCATTTTAGCAGCGTTTCTCTTCGTAGTAAAAGACAATGCCTTGGTTACTCTAGCATTTTTGAACTTGTACAATCTAGCCACTTCCGTTTTAGTTTCTAAGTTAATTTCCTTTACGGTTTCTGTTACAATGGTCATTTCAACAGTTTCAACCTTAACATCTGTAGTGTTGTTCTGAGCTTGTGCAGCCGTTCCGATGAAGAAGATAAAGAAGATGGTAGCGATTGTTTTCATGACTTGCGTTTGTTACACTATTATAACGGGTGCAAGTGTATTCTGGAGGGTGGTCGTTCGCCGAACAACCCATATTACTCGGTATCTGACAGAAGTTCGGTTAAAGTGCAAAAATCGTTCGATGAACTGCACAAACCCCAATAACACCTTATCGGAAAAAGGTGTCGTTAAACTATAGTTTTAAAAGTTTAGGGCATTATAAAGAGAGGTTTTATCCTTCCGTGAGCGCAGAAAGCTCAAACCATCGCTCCGTTTTTACATCGATTGTATCCGATAATTCGCCTAATGCTATGGATAAAGCGGCGATTTCATCTCCTGACAAAGAAGAATCGGTAAACTTTGCCTGTAGTTCCTCTTTTTTAGTTTCTAATTTTTTAATATCCCGCTCTAGCTGTTTGTACTCTTTTTGGTCGTTATACGATAGTTTATTCGTAGTCTCGGTTTTTTTCCAAGTGGTTTTAGAAACATCGGTCTTTCCTTTTAGTTCTCTTTTTTCCTGTACCTGACTATCTTCATAAGCACGGTAATCTGAATAGTTGCCAGGGAAATCCTCTACAACGCCATCGCCTCTAAATACAAATAGATGGTCTACAATTTTATCCATGAAATAACGGTCATGTGATACAACAAGCAGACAGCCTTGAAAATCCAATAGGAAGCTCTCTAAAACATTAAGTGTTACAATGTCCAAGTCGTTTGTGGGCTCATCCAGAATTAAAAAATTAGGATTTTGAATTAACACCGTACATAGGTAGAGACGTTTACGTTCCCCACCACTTAGTTTGTCAACAAAATCATATTGTTTTTTTCTGTCAAAGAGGAAGCGTTCCAACAATTGCTGTGCAGATATTTGCTTTCCTTTCATCAAGGGGATGTAGTCTCCGAATTCCCGTATGACGTCTATGACCTTTTGTCCTTCTTTTATAGTAATCCCCTTTTGGGTATAATAACCAAATTTAATTGTTTCACCTACAATAACCTTACCGCTATCCGGTTGGTCCCTTCCTGATAAAATATTTAAGAAGGTAGATTTTCCAGTTCCGTTTTTACCTATGATTCCTATGCGTTCCCCTTTGATAAAATTATACTCAAACTTGTCTAAAATAGGTTTGTTGGGATAGGATTTAGAAACTTTTACAAGTTCTAAAATCTTACTGCCCATACGCTCCATGTTAAGCTCTAACTGTACCTCATGTTCTTTTCTGCGGTTACTGGCTTTTTCCTTTATGGTATTAAAATCGTCTATTCTAGATTTTGATTTCGTGGTACGTGCCTTTGGCTGGCGCCGCATCCAGGTCAATTCCTTTTTAAACAAGAGTTCGGTTTTATGTTGCTCAACATTTTCTTGTTCCAAACGTTGCTCTTTCTTTTCTAAATAGTAGGAGTAATTTCCTTTATAAGGGTAGAGGACACCATTATCTAGCTCAATTATTTCGTTACATACACGTTCTAAGAAAAAACGATCGTGGGTAACCATAAACAAAGTCATGTTTTCTCTGGCAAAATAGTCTTCAAGCCATTCGATCATTTCCAGATCTAAATGGTTCGTAGGTTCGTCCAGTACCAATAAATCAGGTTTATTGATTAGCGCATCTGCCAAAGCCAGTCGTTTTTTCTGTCCACCGGAAAGCATTCCTACTTTGGCATTCATATCCTCTAGTTTCAGTTTAAAGAGAATTTGCTTGTACTGGGTTTCAAAATCCCAAGCTTGAAAACGGTCCATGGCCTCAAAAGCTATTTGGTAGGCTTCTGCATCTTCTGGATTCTTTAAGGCTTTTTCGTAGCTGGAAATTACCTGTAGTATTTCATTGTCCGACGCGAAAATAGTTTCTTCAACGGTTAGTTCCGGGTTCATAACCGGTTCCTGGGCCAAAAAAGATACCCGCGTACTTTTCCTATAGCTCACTTGCCCGGTATCTGGACTATCCGCACCTGATAAAATATTGAGAATCGATGTTTTTCCACTACCATTTTTGGCAATGAGGGCTATCTTCTGGTCTTTGTTGATACCAAAGGAAAGGTTCTCAAAAAGTACCAGTTCACCATAGGATTTCGAAATATTTTCAACGGTAAGTAGATTCATAAAATTTTAAGATCAAGCACAAGTATCAAACACAAATACAAAATGGTTTCGATTTGGAATACCTAAGCGGTTTTTTTAAAGCGATGCAAAAGAAACAGATATCGGATTCCCAAGGCCAATAGCACAAAGACCATTAATATGGAGAATACTTGCACTTTTGCAATCCACAAAATTACGCTAATTACAAGTAGTGCTACCAAAATTTTAAGATATGTTTTAATCCATTTGGCAGGTTGACTTTTAAGCAGATAAAAAGCGATGATAAGGTTGGGCGCAAAGGCCCAAAGCGCATTATAATTTGCCTTAGTGGCATCATGATCTGTAAAGAACCATAGAAATAGGATGATACACCCAGCTATTCCCGTTAAGGAAAACAAAAGTAAATCAATCCATTTGGTTCGACTGTTTTGCTGTAAATCTTTGATTGTAATATACAGTACAACGAACAGTAGGAGTGCCAGCCAAAATACTGGCGTTAAGAGAAAAAAAGTATTGTCTTCTTGCGTGGGGATATCCAGAAGGAGCGATTCTTTAGTAACAATTGGTGTGCCGTTTAGAGTCGTATGTTTCAGTTGTTCATACACATAAATAGGAAGAAAGAGATGTTCGTAGGGGGTGGCCTTTCTATCGATTACAGAACCGAGCGCCAAGTCTATTCCAAAATTTGACCAGGAGTTTACCTTCAAGTTTTGATGGATGAGTTGCCTAAAGGTAAACTGCTCTTGAAGATGTGCGTAATCAAACTGTAACGCATCTCCTAGTGTTGTTTCAAAGACTTCAGGAATTTTGGTGGCGCAGTTTTCAAATAGGAAATCATATTTATACAAGCGATTTTGAGGCAGTAAGTTGGTTTCTAAAAAAGTTACTATGGCGCTTCGTTGCTCCAAATCCAAGTCTAGCTCTTGCTCCTTAATCCACCGTTGTTCATACACATAACTTCGTTCGAAAAGGTCAAATGAACTACGGGTAATCATGTAGTCTAATTTTCCTCTAGTAAAATTTAGATAAAAATTGGGGTCATCAAAGTTGTAGGTGCCGTAACCATAAACAACATCTATGCCAATAGCCGGGTCCTGCAAGCGTATGGCGCTATGCCCAAATTTAGCTGCCAGGTCTTGGCCGGTGCCAACGGTTAGTAGGCTTAATTTTGAAAGAGGGGATAATTGCGTCGATTGTGAATAACCACTGACAACAGTTGAAAGTAAGAAAAATGTAAGTGCTATTTTTTTAAACATAAATGGTGTGCTGAACCTAAACGGTGCAAAGATGCAAATAATCCTGAAGCTACCCTAAAGTCGACAATTACCATATCATATTTTTGAATCGCAATTATTTTTCATGAAATTTAAAAGTGCAACTGGCCAGTATAAACTAGGTCCAAAGAAGGTGTAACCAAAGAAATATGCTATTTTTAGCTTTAAGTTTAGACCTAGCACCAGAAATTTAGTTCACTTTTAATAGTCCATAAAGTCAATACTTTTATGAAAAAACATGTTCCCAATTTTATCACGTTGCTCAATCTCTTTTGTGGTTGTGTGGCTGCCGTGTTTGCCGTTTGGAACCAATTAGAAATTGCGGCCATGTTTGTGGCTTTGGGTATTTTTTTCGATTTCTTTGACGGTTTGGCCGCACGCGTTCTTGATGTAAAGAGTGAATTAGGATTACAATTGGATTCGTTGGCAGATATGGTTACGAGTGGATTGGTGCCCGGTATAGTTATGTTTCAATTATTGGGCATGTCTCAAACAGGGGGCTGGAATTTGGACACCTATTCCCTAATTTCTTCTAAAGGATTAAACTTAAATTCAGTGCTACCCTTTGTCGGCTTCATTGTCACCTTGGCGTCAGGCTACCGCCTAGCTAAGTTTAACTTGGATGAAAATCAGGTATCCTCCTTTGTCGGGCTGCCTACACCTGCAAATGCTTTATTGATTCTATCCCTTCCTTTAATTCTGTTTTATCACTCTAGCGCTATCCTCAGTGATATTATCCTAAACCAATGGTTTCTGATAGGTTTAACCCTGGTAAGTGCTTTTTTATTGAACTGTAACTTACCCTTGTTCGCCCTTAAATTCAAGAATTGGAGCTTTAAGGATAATGCCTTGCGTTATGTATTTTTAACGGTAAGTCTCGTCCTCTTAATTACAATGCAGTTTTTGGCGGTGCCTATTATTATTCTATTTTATGTATCGAGTTCTTTAGTGAGCCTTTGGAATCAAAGGTCGGTTAACTCATAACTAGTGAGAGAATCTGTAGTTTCGCTATTTAAGAAGACTAACGCTTCTTGTGGTAAGCAATTAAGGATATAAATTAATTTATGAAGATCATTAATTCTACAACTGATGATATCACCGAAATTTTTCGCCTATACAAAGTTGCTTCGGAGTATCAGAAAACAAAAAAGACAGTGGTAGTTTGGCCAGATTTTGACCGAAAGCTCATCGAAACAGAAATAGAAGAACGTCGCCAGTTCAAACTAATGCTTGGTGATAAAGTAGCCTGTGTTTGGGCTGTTACCTTTACCGATGCAGCTATTTGGGAAGAACGCAATAATGATGCCGCGGTGTATATTCACCGTATAGCGACCAACTCTGGTTTTAGGGGACAAAATTTTGTTGAAACCATTGTAGCTTGGGCAAAAGAGTATGCCAAAGAAAATTGCAAACGGTTTGTGAGGTTAGATACACTGGGAAACAATACCAAACTTATTGCACATTATACGAAAGCCGGTTTCAAATTTTTAGGGATGTTTGATTTAAATAATACGGATTCCCTACCATTGCACTATAAAGAGGCATCTGTTTGCCTATTTGAAATCGATTTATTAGCACAATAATGATGCAACCGAGAATTATCCAAAGCAAAGAGACCCAGTTTGTTGGGCAGTCGTTATCCATGAGTTTAGTCAACAACAGAACCAAAGAATTGTGGGGTAGTTTTATGCCCAAACGAGGACAAATTCAAAATAGAGTAGGTACCGATTTTATTTCTCTGCAAGTATACCCACCGGAATATTATACCGTATTTAGCCCAAAACGAGAATTTAAGAAATATGCTCTGGTAGAAGTTCTGGATTACAATAGTGTTCCGGATGGGATGGAGACTTTTACACTTGCTGGCGGACTATATGCTATTTTTGATTACAAAGGTGCAAACGGTGACCCCAGTATCTTTCAATATATTTATGAGGACTGGATTCCAAAATCAAAATTTGAATTAGATCACCGTCCTCATTTTGAGGTGCTAGGCGCCAATTACGAAAACAACAATCCCAATTCTGAAGAAGAAATCTGGATTCCTATAAAAGAAGCATGAAGCAACCTCAAAAAGCCCCTTGGTACTATCTCCTATTGTTAATTTTGGCTGGGGAAAGCGTTTTTATTCTCCCTTTTGTGCTCGCCAGGGTATTTAGACCTACTGTACTGGATGTTTTTGCTTTGGACAATACACAGTTGGGACTATGTTTTTCGGTGTACGGCTTTGTTGCTTTAGTTTCCTACCTGGTTGGAGGTCCGTTGGCAGATAAGTATCCACCTAGAAAATTAATAGCCGTAGCACTTTGGATGACTGCATTTGGCGGCTTGGTCTACGCAACGTTTCCCAGCTATTTTGTACTTAAAATTTTATATGGGTATTGGGGCTTTACCACCATTTTTTTATTCTGGGCAGCGATGATAAAAGCGACCCGTGTTTGGGGAGGGGCAAGTTCACAAGGTAAGGCCTTTGGGTTTTTAGATGGTGGCCGTGGTCTGGTAGGCGCATTGTTCGGGACTATGGGTGTCCTTATTTTCTCCATTTTCATTAGCTCTGAAATAACTGAAACTACCGTAGTAGAAAGTAGGGCTGCATTTAAATATGTGATTTTGGTTTCTTCTGGTGTTGTTGTTCTTGTCGGCATTTTAGTTTGGTTTTTTATGCGGATGGATGAAGCGGCGGAACAAGCGATTATTTTGGATAAAATCACCGTTTCTCAGATAAAGGAAGTACTGAAATTGCCAGCGGTAGGTTTATTAATGGTAATTATCCTTTGTGCCTATGTAGGATATAAAATCACCGATATATTTTCACTTTATGCCCAAGATGTGATGTTATACGACCAAGTACAATCGGCTCAGGTTGGAACATTTTTATTATTCGTGCGTCCCTTGGTAGGGGTGGTGATTGGAATATTGGCAGATCGTTCACAGACTACCTATTGGTTATGGATCAGTTTTATTGTTTCTTTTATTGGGGCATTGCTTTTTGCTACCGGAGTTATTTCTGACTCATCTACAGCTTTATTCTTTATTTCTATTTTGGTTGTAGCTACGGGTGTCTATGCGGCACGCTCGCTATACTTTGCGGTAATGGAGCGTGGAAAGATTCCGTTGGTGTTAACCGGTACTGCTGTAGGTCTTATTTCCCTAATTGGCTACACGCCAGATATTTTTGCAGGGCCGGCCATGGGCTATTTATTGGATGCCAATCCCGGTGCATTGGGTCACCAGTTAGTTTTTGGAATGTTGGCCATATTTTCTTTGGTAGGAGGTGTTGCCGCTTGGTATTATTATAAATTGTATAAAAAATAGTGGGTATTCACACAAACAAAAACCTAAACTTATTGTTTTCAGGGGTTATTGTAATAATCGCTGGTTTCGTTTATGGTGGTCATCCATCGTATTTGATGCCTTTGATTCTAGATTTTCAAGTGGAAACCTTGGAGCTAAAGAATATGCTCCGCGCCATCATGGGCATTTACGTTGGTATTGGTATATTTTGGCTAATGGGTGCGTATAACGCTAAACTTTGGTATGCAGCTACGGTGTGCATTGTATTATTTATGGGAGGTATTTCTTTTGGTAGAATTATAAGTACGTTGTTTGATGGCGTTTCTTCGCAATTTACACTGGCACTCATTTTGGAATTATTGTTTTTTTTCTGGGGACTTTATAATTTGAGAAGGAACTGGAATTAAGACAAAAGTAAAACCATCTTCATATTTTTACGTAACTACTGTATAACTATAAAATTTAATCATAATGCGAAGTATATCATTTGTTTTAGTCTTACTATCAGCTGCTGTTTTGTCTATGTCCCATGAGTTGTTTCTTAAAACGGATTCTCACTTTTTGGAGCCAAACGCTGCAGTGCAACTTTACTTATTAAATGGAACATTTGATACCAGTGAAAATGCGATTACCACTGACCGCATCATAAAACCAAAAGTTATAGGGCCAGATTATAGAATGGAGCCAAAAGAAGGACAATTCTCCATAGACAATAAAATTACGTATTTAAACTTCACCACAGGTGATGCAGGGACTTATGTTGCCGGTATCTCCACCTTGCCTAGGGTCTTGGAGATGGATGCAGATGCTTTCAATACCTATTTGGAGCATGAAGGCTTGGAAAATACAATTGCAGAACGCAAAGATCAAAAAATAGAAAATAGAGGTGCCAAGGAACGCTACTCCAAGCATGTTAAGGCATTGCTACAAGTGGGGCAAAAAAGCTCCATAGATTTTATGAAGCCTTTGGATTACCCAATTGAATTTGTACCTATGAACAATCCTTTTGAGATAAACTTGGGAGATGCAGTAGGCTTTAAATTACTAAGAAACGGTAAGCCTTTGGCTAATCATATTGTTCATTATAGTACGGCAGTTCCAGGTCAAGACGCCCATGAAAATGAAAATTCAACTAGAACCAACGATAACGGACTAGTTTCCATAATGCCAACTTCAAAAGGCAAGTGGTACATAGCCACCATCCATATGGAGAAAAAAGAAGGTGAGGAGGTAGATTATGAGTCTAACTGGGCAACGCTGACCTTTGAGATTAAATAATATTAAGGTTAGGTCTAAGTTGTTATTCCAAATGTGATATGTAGTATTATCGCATGTAGAGAGGAGAAAGTTCAGATTTATTTGAAGGTATTTCGAAACCATAAGGTAGCTGGATACTTTTGATAATCCTGAACATATTACACAAGCTTACCGATTTTATTCAAAAGAAAAAAGATACGGGAATACATAACAATTTGAATTTTATATGCACAATCAATTCACGGCGAAGTCATTTGTCACAGATTTGGGCACGAACCATAGATGCCTATTTTCGTATAGAAACTGCAATTTGCTATTCGGGAAGAACGGAGGCAACTGCCTTGTTTCCGACAGTAGTTGATGTTTTTAGTACTACAGGAGTTCAGATTCCATAGCTATAGGAGGGAAATAGCCTTATCTATAACATCAAATTCGGGGATAATATGAATCCTGTGCTGAGGTTCTCAAAAAATATAGGACAATTCGTTTTATCCAAAGTGCAACTTTGTTGTGGTTATGACTTCTGGTGATGGAGATAAGAATTGTACTTATATTTTCGGTTCCAAGAAAAGAATAGTGCTTACGTTTGAAGATTCTATGGTTTTTGATATTACTTCCTTAAAGCAATAAAAATAGCAGGAAGGAAGTATGAAAATTGCTAAGAAATTGCGTTGTATTTTTTCTAAAATAATGCAATATTAAAAATCCAACTTCTTTTTACGAAGTTCAAAATTCTTTCCCAAATAGACTTTTCGTACCATTTCATCAGCAGCCAGGTCTTCCGGTATTCCTGATTTTAAAATACCGCCTTCGAACATAAGGTAAGAGCGTTCGGTAATGGCCAAGGTTTCCTGAACGTTGTGATCAGTGATTAAAATACCGATGTTTTTGTTCTTTAATTGGGCTACGATACGTTGTATGTCTTCCACCGCAACGGGATCTACCCCTGCAAAGGGTTCGTCCAATAAAATAAATTTTGGGTCTGTTGCCAATGCCCTTGCAATTTCTGTACGTCTTCGTTCACCACCTGATAACAAATCTCCACGGCTTTTACGAATATGGCCCAATCCAAATTCCTCGATTAGGGATTCCATTTTCATGTGCTGCTCTTTCTTACTCAACTTGGTCAGCTGGAGCACGCTTAATATATTTTTTTCGATGCTTAACTTTCTAAATACCGAAGCTTCTTGTGCCAAATAACCAATTCCATTTTGTGCCCTTTTATACATAGGAAACTTGGTGATTTCCATATCGTCCAAATAAATAGCGCCACCATTGGGTTTAATAAGACCAACAATCATATAGAACGAAGTAGTTTTGCCAGCTCCGTTTGGCCCTAACAGTCCTACAATTTCACCTTGGTTTACTTCTAACGATATTCCCTTGACCACCCTGCGGCCTCGGTAGGATTTCATTATGTTTTCGGCTCTTAGCTTCATCTTTTCAAATCTAAACCTTATTCATTGCTAAGAAAAGGTTTTATGGTTTATTTAACCTTGCTGATTTTCCAGTTCTTCCCAATACTCATAGGCGCGCCGAAGATGTGGGATAACGATAGTGCCCCCTACAAGTGTTGCAATACCTAACGTTTCCATTACCTCTTCTTTGGTTACTCCCTCCTTATAAGAGCTTTCTAAGTGGTACTTAACACAATCGTCGCATCGAAGCACTGTAGAAGCTACAAGCCCTAAGAGTTCTTTGGTCCTAACGTCCAGCGCGCCCTTGGCAAACGCGTTGGTGTCTAGATTAAAAATGCGCTTAATGATTTTATTGTTATCCCCCAATAGCTTATCGTTCATCTTTGAGCGATAGGCATTAAATTCATCAATTTGGTTTGACATCTTTTCTTGCTTTTTCTGCTTTCGCTTTTTCTGCTTTTGCCTTTTCGGCTGCTTTACGTTCCCTTTTTGCCTCGTTTTTTAGTACCCGTTTAGAAATACCGATGCTTACTTGGTACAAAATTAAAACAGGAAAAGCAACGATAATTTGGCTTGTTACATCTGGTGGGGTAATTACGGCGGATAATATTAAAACGATAACCAAGGCTATCTTCCGGTACTTTTTCATTATTTCGGGGGTTACCAAGCCTACTTTGGTCAAGAAATAAATGATTATTGGTAACTCGAATAAAATCCCGCACGCGATGACAGAAGTCCTAATGGTAGAAATATAAGAAGCAAGGTCAAATTCATTTGTAACCTCAGAACTTACCTGATAGGTACCCAAGAAGTTAATGGATAAAGGTGCTACGATATAGTATCCAAAAAGTACTCCCATAAAAAATAAAAAGGACGCTACTAGGATAAATCCTCTTGAATTTTTTCGCTCTTTTTCGTAAAGTCCAGGACTAATAAACTTCCAAACTTCATATAATACGTAGGGAAAACCAATAATGAAACCTGCCCAAATGGAAGTCCATATATGTGCGGAAAACTGACCCGACATTAACCTGCTCTGTATGGTAAAAGGTAATTTATCCGCACAAAAAGCGGACTCAAAACCTAACAAAGTAGCAATCTCACAAAATACCCTATATGTGGGAAAATCCATTTTCTTAGGTCCAAAAATGATCGTGTCAAAAATAAAGTCCTTCATTAAAAAGGCAACACAACCAATAATAACTATGGCCAATGTAGATCGTATTAAATGCCATCTTAATTCCTCTAAATGGTCCAAAAAGGACATCTCGTTAGGCGGTGTAGTCGTTTTCTCTCCCATTATATAATACCCTCGTTTATGAGATTGTGTAAGTGGATAACCCCTTTATACTCCCCCTTTTCTACAGCCAACAACTGAGATATTCCTTTTTGTTGCATCAATTTTAAGGCCTCAACGGCAAGGGAATTCGTAGCCACGGTTTTAGGATTGGAACTCATGATGTCGGCTGCAGTAAGTCCTTTTATGTTATCGTGCTTATTTAGCATGCGTCTAATATCGCCATCCGTTACAATACCTACAATTTTTTTATCATCCAAAACGGCGGTAACACCGAGCATTTTTTTGGAAATTTCTACAATTACCTGTTTCACTTCTGTATGCAATTGTACCTGTGGTAGCTGATTATTTTCTATAATATCGGATACTCTTAAATATAGTCTTTTGCCTAAAGCACCTCCTGGATGGTATTTGGCAAAATCTGCGCTGCTAAAACCTCTAAGTTCCAATAGCACAATGGCCATGGCGTCTCCCATAACAAGTTGCGCTGTAGTACTAGTGGTCGGTGCCAATCCGTTAGGACAGGCTTCCTCTTTAACAAAGGTATTCAGTAGAAAATCCGATTGTTTAGCCAAGAAGGAATCAGGATTTCCGGTCATGGCTATTAATTTGTTCTTCCCTCGTTTCAATAACGGGACTAGCATTTTTATTTCAGGAGTACTTCCACTTTTGGAGATGCAGATGACCACATCATTATCTTGAACGGTACCCAAATCTCCATGTATAGCATCTGCAGCATGCATAAATATTGCAGGTGTTCCTGTAGAGTTTAAGGTGGCAACAATTTTTGATGCGATGATTGCGCTCTTGCCAATTCCAGAAATTACAACACGGCCGTTTGAGGCTATAATGCAATTAACAGCGTTCGCAAAACCCTCGTCTACTAAGGTCATAAGGTGCGTGATAGCATCTCGCTCCGTTTTAATCGTCTTTTTCGCTAAATCGATAATCGTACTTGCAGATGTCAACGTATTATTCAATTTTATGAATTGTATTCCTAAAAGATTGTCTTATCTTTAAGATTACAAAATTACATAAACTTAATGGTATAGGATATGTATCCAATAATAATTTGGTTTCGATTCTTGATGTTAACTACCATATAATTTACGTACATAATTTCTTAGCACTAAATAAAAAAACGTGATAGACGAGAAAGCTTTGAACGGAGTTGATTTACATGCCTCTTTAAAAAAATATTTTGGTTTCTCTCAGTTCAAGGGGCTTCAAGAGGAAGTTATTAAACAAATATTGCAAAATAAGAACTGCTTTGTGATTATGCCCACAGGTGGGGGAAAATCTCTTTGTTATCAACTACCCGCTTTAATGAAGCCCGGAACGGCTATAATAGTTTCTCCTTTGATAGCACTTATGAAAAATCAGGTTGATGCTATAAGGGGTATTTCTTCTGAGCATGGCATTGCTCACGTTTTAAATTCTTCTTTGAACAAAACCGAGATCAAACAGGTAAAACAGGATATTAAGGATGGTATAACCAAGTTGTTGTATGTTGCGCCAGAATCTCTTACCAAAGAGGAAAATGTAGATTTTTTGCGTTCAGTACAGGTGTCCTTTGTCGCTGTAGACGAGGCGCATTGTATCTCTGAATGGGGCCATGATTTTAGGCCGGAATATAGAAATTTAAAGTCTATTGTTGAGCGTTTGGGAGGTAACATTCCGATAATTGGCCTCACCGCCACTGCCACCCCTAAAGTCCAGGAGGATATTGTTAAAAACTTGGGTATTAACGACGCTGTGCTCTTTAAAGCATCGTTCAATAGGCCTAATTTATACTATGAGGTGCGTACGAAGACGGAAAACGTTGAAGCGGATATTATACGGTTCGTAAAGCAGAATCAAGGTAAATCTGGAATAATTTATTGTTTAAGTCGTAAAAAAGTGGCTGAGCTTGCTCAGGTGCTTCAGGTAAACGGGATAAGTGCGGTTCCCTATCACGCTGGTTTTGATGCCAAAACAAGATCAAAGTATCAAGATATGTTCTTGATGGAAGATGTGGATGTTGTAGTGGCTACAATCGCTTTTGGTATGGGTATAGATAAACCTGATGTGCGTTTTGTGATTCACCATGACATACCAAAAAGCATAGAAAGTTACTACCAAGAAACTGGAAGGGCAGGCAGAGATGGCGGAGAAGGACACTGTTTGGCCTTTTATTCCTATAAGGATATAGAAAAACTGGAAAAATTTATGTCGGGCAAACCTGTTGCAGAGCAGGAAATAGGAAACGCGCTGTTGCAAGAAGTGGTAGCCTATGCAGAGACTTCCATGTCTCGCCGAAAATTTATGCTGCATTATTTTGGAGAAGAATTCGATGAGGAAACAGGGGAAGGTGCCGATATGGACGATAATGCCCGTAATCCTAAGCAAAAGGAAGAAGCCCGCGAAGACGTTTTAAAGTTGTTGAGGGTAGTAAAAGGTACTAGCGAAAAATTTAAGTCCAAAGAGATAGTTTGTGCGTTACGTGGTAAGAGCAACGCCATTATATCGTCGCACAAAACCAATGAAAAGGACTTTTTTGGAATAGGCTCCGATAAGGATAAAAGCCACTGGATGGCTTTGGTACGCCAAGTTTTGGTTGCAGGACTCCTTAAAAAGGAGATAGAACAATACGGCGTCCTGCACCTTACGGATAAAGGGGAGGCATTCTTGGCAAAACCAACTTCCTTTATGATGACTAAAGATCATATCTACAACGCAGAAAATGACAATGCGATAGTAGGTGCCGCAAAGACGGGTGGGGTAACAGATGCTAAGCTTTTAAAACAACTAAAGGATTTGAGAAAGTCACAAGCCAATAAATTGGGATTGCCGCCTTTCGTAGTTTTTCAAGACCCTTCGTTAGAGGACATGGCCTTAAAGTATCCTATTACTCCTGATGAATTACTTAATGTACATGGTGTAGGAGAGGGAAAAGCAAAGAAATATGGCAAACCTTTTTTACAATTTATTTCTGATTATGTTGTAGAAAACGAAATTATAAGACCAGATGATTTGGTGGTTAAAAGTACGGGTGCAAACTCAGGTCTTAAATTATACATCATCCAAAATGTAGATCGTAAATTGCCTTTGACGGATATCGCTTCCGCAAAAGGTATTGAAATTGATGAATTGATAAAGGAAATGGAACAAATTGTATTCAGCGGAACTAAATTAAATTTAGGGTATTGGGTCGATGAGGTGCTGGATGAGGATCAGCAAGAAGAAATACATGAATACTTTTTGGAAGCAGAGACAGATGACCTGGAGGCTGCTATGAGCGAGTTTGATGGCGAATACGAAGACGAGGAACTGCGATTATACCGACTAAAATTTATCAGTGAAGTGGCAAATTAGGTCTGTTTATCTTATTTGAGTCAACGAACCTGATTGCTATTTATTGCTTTGGTATAGTGTCCGATGCAACAAAGGAATTTCGTAATTTCTGGGTAATACCTTCCTCAACACTCAAAACTGGATTACTGGTTTTAAGGGCTTTGATGCCTTCGCTAGAAATTTGAGTATTCCATAGATATATTTCCCTTAGGCCTTTCATTTTATTCAGGACCGGTACACTTGCGTCGGTAATCGCGGTGCTGTGTATCTTTAACGTCCCTAACTTGGATAATTCTGTTAGGGCATTCATTTCCGTATCGGTTATGGGCGTCCCATCTAGTTCAAGCCATTCCAGATTTGTGCAAGAGCCTATGAAGTCCATTTCTATTTGGCTAATGGGGAGTCCGCTTACATCCAACTGAACGATGTTCTTGCCGACAAATTTCAGGTCGGTTACCTGTTGCGGATCGTAAACGGGCGGTTTATAGGCGTTCACGCTTAATGCGTCCGCCCCGCCTGCTATACGCCTAATAGTTATATAATCGGAATTGAGGCGCTGCAAGGTACTGTCGGCCAACTTGGGTAGTTTGGCATATTTTTCCTTTGGATTAGGTTGCATCAATGCCGTAATCAAGCCCTTAAGGGGTTCTGACGGTTGTAGATGGGCCAATCGGAGGGTGTCGGACGCACCCAGGGCGATCCAACGTTCCAAGATTAACATTTCCTGTTCGTTCAGAGGCTGTTTGCCATCAGGCGGCATGTGCTCCTCATCTTCCACGGGAAGGTGTACCCTCCTGATTATCTCGCTTTCTTCGGCATTTCCAGGGAGTATCGTCTTCCCTACTTCCCCACCGGCCAGAAGTGCTTCAAGTGAAGTCATTAGTAACCCTCCTTTTGTTTTATTGGGATTATGGCAGGATACACATTTGTTATCTAGAATCCGTCCCACCACATCAGTATAAACCAATGGATTTTCAGGAATCTCATCTTCTCCCTTTCCCGTAGGAAGCGCCAAAAAGTCTTCGCCATGGGTAACCATTCCGCCATAATGCCCAGTAGCGAAAATAAGGCCTACCAAAACTATCTGTAGTATTTTAGAAAAAAGAGGTTTGTAAAAATTGGTTCCCTCCAAAGCGTACCAAACTGTTGCCAAAAGGGCCAATCCGCCTCCCATCCATTGGTGCCAAAACAAAAGATTTTCTTTTAGCGCTGTTTCCTTACCTAGAAAAAATCCTGAAATAGCGGTTAACAAGGAAAATAACACTGCAATGGCCAATAGTTGTTTTGGAACTTTCTTTCCCGTCAAACCTAAAAAAGCACAGAGTAATAAAAGGACAATAGGAAAATGAAGCGCCAAAGGATGAAAACGTCCCACCCATGCTACCAATCTTGGAAGTTCAATATAAGATTCGAACAACAGACAGAAGAGTAGGAATAGGGACAAGCCAAAAACAGCATAGTCTACCCATTTAGTTTTAACGGTGGATGTCATTGGAAGGTCGGTATAATAAAGTTCATGATAAGGTAAATATGGTTTGGTATTTGGTAAAGAAATGGATGCGAATGTATTCGGATTCATGAGATTTCGCCCCAATTCTACTACCTACTGAACACTTTTTGATGCATCACTCAAGTTTGAATAGGAAATTTGTGTTTGCGCTTGATACTTGAACCTTTTCAGCTCCAATTCCCTTCGACAATGCTTAGGGCGACATTGAGCTAACTTCAACACTTTTTGTAAAGAATAAATCCCATAAACTATAATTGAGCTTTAGTTTGATACTTGAACTTGAGCTTTTTCCGCCTATTGAACCCTTTTTGCCAACTAGTCTCATTAAGCTAAAAGGTCGTTTATAACATTGCCCGCTACGTCGGTTAGACGAAAGCGGCGACCTTGGTACTTGTAGGTCAATTTTTCGTGGTCTAGGCCTAACTGGTGCATAAGTGTAGCATGAAAATCATGGATATGTACGGGATTTTCGACAACATTATAGCCGAATTCATCGGTTTGACCGTAGTTGAGTCCGGGCTTGATACCGCCCCCTGCCATCCAGATACTAAAGGCTTTTGGGTGGTGGTCACGACCATAATTTTCAGGGTCAAATTTTCCTTGGGCGTAATTTCCTCTTCCAAATTCCCCGCCCCAGACCACTAAAGTGTCCTCTAACATACCGCGTTGCTTAAGGTCTAGCACCAAGGCGGCCGAAGCCTGATCTACATCTTTGGCCTGCCCTGCCATTTCATTGTGCAGATTTCCATGTTGATCCCATCCCTGATGGTATAGTTGTATAAAGCGCACCCCATTTTCAGCCAGTCTTCGTGCTTGTAGGGCGTTTGCAGCATAGGTGCCAGGGACTTGGCAATCTTCTCCGTAGAGGTCAATAATTGATTGTGGTTCTTTGGAAATGTCCATGACATCTGGTACGGACATTTGCATGCGGTAGGCCATTTCATATTGCGCGATACGTGACTCTATCTCGTCATCCCCCGTTTCTACGTGATGTAGTTTGTTCAAGGACGCGACATTATCCAATAAATGCCGTTTGTCCGATCGAGAAAGTCCGTCAGGATCATTTAAATAAAGCACGGGATCCTTGCCCGACCGCAGCATTACACCTTGGTGCTTGGAATCTAAGAATCCGCTGGACCATAATTTGGAGTACAATCCTTGACTATTACCTTTTCCACGTGAGGTCAGAACCACAAAGGAAGGTAGATTTTTATTTTCGCTGCCTAGTCCATAACTCAACCAAGAGCCCATACTGGGTCTTCCGGAAATCTGACTTCCGGTCTGGAAAAAAGTAATTGCAGGATCATGGTTAATGGCCTCGGTATGCATGCTGCGTACCACGGTAATCTCATCGGCAATCTTAGCGATATGCGGAAAGAAATCGCTAATCCATGTTTGGCTTTCCCCATGTTGTTTGAATCCAATTTTAGGTGGCATCAAAGGAAATTTATCTTGGTTGGCAGTCATTCCGGTCAATCGTTGTCCCTTACGTATAGAATCCGGCAGGTCCTCACCCATACGTTTCCTTAAAATGGGTTTGTAATCAAAAGTTTCGAACTGTGAGGGTGCACCGGCCTGGAACAAATAAATGATGCGTTTGGCCTTGGGCGCAAAATGTGCAACCCCAAGATCTTCTTTGGAAGCTAAGCTTGGCCCCGAACTCTTGAACAGGTCGGGAATAAGCAAAGACCCTAGCGCCAAGGAACCGATACCTACACTCAATTGTGAAAAGAAATGCCTTCGATTGGCCTTCAAAGGATTTTCGGATGATTCTTTTTTTTCTTCCATTGTGGATGTTTTATTTGTTATTTCATTCTATTACCATATAAGAAATTTGACTGCATTGCTTTGGCCGCCATGGTAACTGCTATCAAGAGACATTGTTCTTAAATAAGTATTTAAAAATAAAAATCACTGATTTGTAAATTTCGACTTCACATATGCTTTAAATATTTTAAGTTAAACTGTAAGCATGGTATTCTTTTCTTTCTTTTAATACTTCGTAATTCTTATTTAGTCAATTGTCTTGTCTCTGTTATAAACTCTAAATACCTACTCCTTAGTTATGGTTTCGTCCAAATTATAGATGACTTGCGTTGTTAGCATCAGGGCGGCGGTCTTTACCGGATCTACGTCTATCTGCTCATATTCCCCAAGAGCGGCCAGTTTTTTGGCATCCTCAAGGTTGTTACCGTAAAGTTTCACGGCATCATGGTAATAGTCATTCAGTGTCAGTATTTCTACTTCTTTCGGCGAACGGACCAGAATACGCTGAAAGAGTTCGGCGACCATATTGGGGTCCTCATCGCCTTTTTCATGCAGGGTGCGTTGCGCCAATACACGTGCTGCTTCCAATACTTGAATATCGTTTTGGAGCGCCAAAGCCTGTAATGGCGTATTGGTCTTCTGTCTACGCACTTCACAAAAATCTCTAGTAGGCGCATCAAAAATAGTCATGGAAGGCGGTGGTAATGTACGTTTCCAAAATGTGTATAAGGAACGGCGATACAGGTCTTCGCCACCATCTTGCACGTATTTGGTCAACACGCCCCTATTTTCCCCGGCATTGGTTTCTTCCCAAAGTCCGGGCGGTTGGTAGGGCTTGACACTAGGCCCTCCAAGTTCTGTATTCAGTAGCCCGCTTGTGGCAAGAATATAATCCCGTATCATTTCTCCACTCATTCTAAAGCGCGGTGCACGCGCTAAAAATCTGTTTTCGGGATCGCTCTTTTTGAGGTCATGTCGCATTTGTGATTTCTGTTGATATGTTGCCGATAGCATTATTTTTTTTAACAAGTGGTGAATGTCCCAATCGTGCTCCATAAAATCGGCTGAGAGCCAATCCAGTAGTTTCGGATGTGTGGGAAGGCTTCCTTGTACTCCAAAATCTTCCGCAGTCTCTACCAAGCCCCTTCCGAACAGCATTCCCCAGATACGGTTTACAAAAACCCTTGAGGTCAGCGGATTTTCCTTGCTTACCACCCATTTTGCTAAGCCCAAGCGATTTCTTTCCAGATCTTCCGAAAATGGATAGATTGCGTTAGGTGTATTCGGCGATACGGTATCGGTAGGTTGGTCGTATTCCCCACGATTGAGCAGAAAGGTGGTTTTTGGTGCGGAATCGTTCATTACCATAACCTTTACTTCTTGGCCTTCCTCTAAATTTACAAAATCCAGCACGCCGTCGACTTCCTCGGAGGTCAAGGTTAGATAAGGTGGATCGGCAAAGAATTTTTTGTTCTTGGCCTGCACGGCATCCATTTGTAAGCCTTTTTCATCGACTTGATTGAAAAATGCAAAGAACTCGAAATAATTCGCCTGTGAAATGGCATCATACTTGTGATCATGGCAACGTGCACATTCCAAGGTCAATCCCAATATTCCTTTTCCTAGGGTATTGGTTCTATCCAAGACATAATTGATTCTATATTCCTCTTGTATTACGCCACCTTCTTGCGTAACGGGATGGTTTCGATTGAAACCTGTAGCCAAAATCTGCTCTTTTGTTGCATTTGGCAACAAGTCCCCAGCCAGTTGCAAGGTTAAAAATTCGTCATAAGGCAAATTTTTATTGAAGGCGTGTATTACCCAATCTCGCCAAGGCCACATGGTGCGGTAACTATCGTCTTGGTAGCCATGAGAATCAGCGTAGCGAGCAACATCGAGCCAGGATTGCGTCATACGTTCTCCATATGCGGGAGACGACAAAAATCGGTCGATCGCCTTGGAAATGATTTCTTCGGATGGAAGATTTAATAAAGCTTTGGTATCCAAAAGGTTTGGGGGAAGTCCCGTAAGATCTAAACTGATCCTTCGTATCAACGTTTCTTTTGTGGCTTTCTCGGAAGGTTGGATATTCATCTCTTTGAGCTTTTCCAAAATAAAACCATCTATTTCATTTTGCTGCCAGTCGCTTGTTGGGTCAGAAGATGGTATTTGAGGCACTTCTTTTTTTTCTGGAGAAAGATAGGCCCAATGTTTTTGGAACTTTGCCCCTTGTTCTATCCATTTTTCAATCAGTCGTTTTTCATAAGAATTTAGGTACAGTTTAGAATCTGGAGGAGGCATCATTTCTTTGGCATCTTCTGTAATCATGTGCCAGTAGGCCTTACTTTCCTTGGAGTTGCCTGCTATAAAGGCGTATTCGCCCGGACTATCCCTTAGCTCTTGAAAAGCGGTTTCCTCTAAATCCAATCGCAGGCCTGCCTTTCTTTCGTTAGCGTCTGGGCCATGGCAGATATAGCAATTGTCGGAAAGTATGGGTTTGATATGAAAATTATAATTTACCGTCTCAGGTAGCTTCATACTGGCATAAGTATCTTCGGAACGATCAAAAGTCCGCGCAGCAAAGGCATATACGACGGCAATACAAAAACCAAAAATAAGGATTAGAATGATTTTTTGTTTCATTGATTTTTGTTAAATCTAGGAGGATAAATTTTAGTTGAATTTCTTGTACTGGTTTTTTATAGTCTCACATTAATTAAAAAGGTGCATACAATCGCAGCGTTCAAGTTTATTTTAATACAAGGAAGTTATGAATTTGAATTAATTAACGCAAGTAACTATTTATGTTTCTGTATTGTTTAGATTAACCAAGCCTCATGATGTTCAATGGTAAAAGTGTTCGTGTCCATTTTCGCCAATGGCACTATGGCGAAAATGAAATTTAGACATACATCTCCAAAGCTCGTGCTAAATATAGCAGGAATTTCAAGCGGTTTATTCTTTTGATAAGTCCTCCTTAAGGGCAAAAAACCTTGTTCACTAGGGTGCTAGCAACCGGCGCAGATACCAAAATAATTCCTGAAGCTTTTATAAATGCATTGTCCTGTATAAGTTGGATTAATATGCGGTCGATACAATACGGTGCTTTTACAATACAGACAAGTTTATCGGTGAAGTCTATTTCATATGTTACTTCCTACCAGACCATGGAAACATAGTAAAGCTGTTTCTTAGTAAACCCCATTTTAAAGAGCGGTTACATCGCTAAATCAATAAAGGCTTTCGGATTCTTTTTTATAACATCATACTCCAGTACATAAATGATACGTGAACAGCCGTAACCTCCGCGAATACATAAAAGAGCATTAATTTTTTCATTAGCGAATAATTCATTGAGGTCCGCTGCCCGTTTTTCGTCCGTATTGTTGAAATATCTGTAGGGTTCTTAAATTCGTTTTTTATGAAAGGTTTTGTATACCATCCTTTTTAATGTTTTTTTGTTTTAGTATGCTATTGGTAAAGGTATGGCCAGGTGTTGTTAAATCAATGGTTGCTCCTTTAGTGATTGTGGGGGATTATTGTTTATTGCAGTTGGCAATACTTCTTTGAGAAATTAAATAAGGATAAAAATGCAGTGCTAGTAATCCAAAAAGGCCATTGAAAAAGTAAGGTCTGCCCAGGTCTATGGTTTTTATTCTTTTTAATTCGCAATTCCCGAAAACTACAAAACATAAAATGTTTAACATATTTGATAAAAAATTAAACAAAATTTATGATTAGTGCTGCATTCAATGCTATATATTTACCAAAACTTAAAAATATATTATGAAAATGATTAAAAGTACGTTCGTAGCTATGGCATTGTTTGCCGCCACATTTGTCCAAGCCCAAAACATAGTAGGCGTGGCCGCCGCTAATGAGAACTTTACCACGCTGGTGGCTGCAGTTAAAGCTGCTGACTTGGTAGAAACGTTGAGTAGTGAAGGTCCTTTCACGGTATTTGCCCCGGTAAACGATGCTTTTGCTGCTTTACCAGATGGCACCGTAGAAGGGTTATTAAAGCCAGAAAGTAAGAATGCACTAACAGGTCTTCTTACCTATCATGTAGTGTCCGGTAAATTTGAAGCGGCTGCAGTTATTGATGCTATAAAAGCAAATAACGGCGCTTTTGAAGTATCTACGGTACAAGGAGGAAAAATTATATTGTCCCTAGATAGCGGAAATGTAAAGCTAACAGACGAAAAAGGTAGAATGGCTACTGTGGTTATTGCAGATGTTGCGGCCACCAATGGGGTTATACATGCTGTTGATACCGTTGTAATGCCAAAATAAGGTAGAGACCCCTTAAACCTAAAAGGCTCAGTTTTCATCGTAAAACTGGGCCTTTTAATATCCTATTATCTTAATAAATAACTACTTTGCTCTAGTACCACCATCAGTTGGTTTTGACCTCCGTAACTGTCGCTGTATTTTTTTTATGGCAGATTCTATAGATTTTTCCGGTTCTATAATATTGTATTCTCCCCAAAAATCAGGATCTGCAAAACCAATAGCCTCATCACTTAAAATCATAGAGGACTTAATTCGTTCTTTTGGGTTTAATTGAGCATTGGTAAGGTTCTTCTCCCAGTCGGTTATTGCCATTTCGCAATTCATGGAATATACAGAATTGAATAATTTTTTATCCCAATCTATTTTGAATTCAAGTAGCACATTGCTATAACCATAGTACCATTTTCCGTCCTTCTCCCTGTAATCTACACGATAGGCCACTTCAGTAGGCCATACCTCCGCATTTCTTGGTTTTTTTCTTACGAACATTTGAGAAGCCAAGCGCTTATTGGTAATATTTAAGGAATACATAGCGCTCGTGAGAATTTTATTTTCAGCATCTATGTATAACTTGCCTGTATAATATGGATCTAGTATTCCTGCTTTTTGCTTAAAATTTATAACATAAATTAACCTGTCATCAACCCGTGTAGAGCTATCATAAGAAAAGTCGTAGTAGTCAATAGACTCTTTTGTAAATATATATTTAGGATATTTAATCATATCTACAAACAGTGTGTTGAAGGGTCCGCCTTGAAGTTTGAGCGCTAAAGTATCCAGTTTGTTATAATCTGTACTTTTCCGTGCTTTAAATAGCTGTAATTCATCTCGCTTATACGAGTTGTAAGGAGCCTTATAGATGTTTACTACCGCTTCTGACAAACTCACGTTTTTATTTCTTTTTTTAATTGTTTCTCGGTAAAACGCTGTCATTACTGTTGGGTCGCTCAAGTAGTTTTCCCCTTTTTTATTAAGGGTTTCCCTGACCAGAGTTTCCGCATCTTTGGGAACACTTAAGTTGACTTCACTAAGCTTTACGACCGACTCGGTCATAAAAATCTCGTTATCCGCGTCTTTTAACTCAACAATGGGACGAGATATTGTCTTATAACCAAGAAAGGAGATAACAACATTTTTTGCAGTACTACCGCCAGGAATTTTTAATAAAAACTCCCCATCCGTATTCGTTATGGTACTTACATTTGACCCTTCTAAAGTAAGAGTTGCAAATACCAAGGGCTTTTTTGTTTTGCTATCAAATATTTCTCCCGAATATTCCTTAAATCTAGCTTCTTGTGCGAGTAAAGTGGTATTTGATGCAGTCAAAAACATCATCGCTACAAGTATTTGGTAAATGATAGATTTTTTTAGGTGCTTTTTTCTATTCTGTTTCATGAGATTTTGTACAAATTTTTAACTCTAAGATAGTAATTTAAAGAGCTATACTTTAGTTTGTTATCATAAATTATATTTAAAAACTATTAATTTCTGCAGTGGTTGCATATAGAATTTCTATGCCGATCTTATATAGTTGGTTTTTGGAATAGTACTTGAATTTTGTATGTTCCAGTAAGATAACTTGAGTTTTCTGTTGTAGTACTATATTGTTTACTGGTATTTCCGATAACTAAACGTCCTGTTCTCCGGATGCGTCAATCAAATTAAATTTTAGTGTTTAAATGATGTTTGAACTTGGTGTTTCATCTTAGGGCTTGCATATATGTCAAGGGCAGTATTTGTTTGCTCTAGGTTACCGATGTATGGAAGTATGGTTATGTTGCTACATATGAATAGTAGCCATAAACTCAAATTAATTTTCCGGCTCGTTTGTTTTGGAAGAATTGTCTACCAGTCGTTTGATCTGGGAAAGTTCTTGTGATGTTAAATCTCTCCACTGACCTACGGGTAAGTCTAGGTTTACGTTCATAATTCTAATTCGCTTTAATTTTTTAACCCGATAGCCCAAATGCTCACACATACGTCTTATCTGTCGGTTCAGACCTTGGGTTAGTATAATCCTAAATTGGTAGGTACTAACTTGACTTACTTCGCAGTTTCTGGTTATGGTATCCAATATGGGTACACCATTTCTCATTTTCCTTAAAAAATCGGGTTGTATGGGCTTATCAGTGGTTACTAAATATTCTTTTTCATGATTGTTTCTTGCCCTTAATATCTTATTTACAATATCTCCATCGTTGGTTAGAAAAATGAGTCCTTCACTAGGTTTGTCCAATCTACCGATGGGGAAAATACGTTTGGGATAATTTATAAAATCGATGATATTGTCCTTTTCCACGCTACGATCGGTGGTGCATACAATGCCAACGGGTTTGTTAAATGCCAGGTATACCGGTTTTTCTGTTGGAGTTGAAACGACTTCCCCATCAACGCGGACGTCGTCTCCAGGGACCACTTTAGTTCCCATTTCAGGAACTTTGCCGTTAATGGTGACTCTTCCTTGATCTATTAGTTTGTCTGCCGCTCTTCTGGAACAGTAGCCTACTTCACTTAAAAATTTATTTATTCTTGTCTGTTTTACGCTGTCTGCCATAGATTTGTTACAGGTAACGGATGTTACTTTTTACGTGTTATTTCTAAAGTATGTATTTCCCTTCCTAGGGCCGCTAAAAACGGAATTCCAACATCGTCATATTGGTAAACGTTATCGTTAAAAATTCCATTTTTGTTTACTAATATCGTTGCGGTCAGCAAAAAATCCACATCATTTTTTTTGTCAACGATATACGCACAATCTGTTAAGGTACCATAGGCAAAACCAACCTTGTTGTATATTTCTATATGATCTGGAATTGCCTTTTTAGTGTCTCCATATAAAAAGAACTTACAGTAACCATCGTAGTATTCACTTGGGCCGTATCCTGCATTTCTCGGGAGTGTTTTCATCGACTTTAATAAGAATTGATGTTGTTCGGCAGATAGATCAAAGCGTTCATTGGGAGCAAACGTATTTGGGAAGATAACTCGTTTTAACATTCCATGCTGGGCGTCAATAGGATAGTAGTTCTTTAAACTAAAATCAAAGGCTTCTTTAACAAGGGTATCATCCTCGTAAAAGCCAACGCCTTTTTTTATCCTCCCTAGCTCAAGGGGCTCTGGGGGAGTATTTAAAGTCGTCGTCGAAATTCCGGTAGTACTGTCGTTCAAATAGATGATTAAAGGTTTTGTTTTTAAATCATCAGAATGGTATCCTAATCGATGGGCGATACGTACAGGTTGTATCCCTTTATCCTCTAAACCTTGATTAATGGCATCTTGTCCAAGCAACTCTACCATACGATTATTGGCAAGATTGTCGCTTACGGCAAAAATTTGGGAAACATCTTGAGCAATGGTAGATTCTATGGAATCACCTTCTATGTAGTACTTTGTATGGCGGTCTAGGCTATCGGTTTGATTCAAACGTTCCAGTGCCAGAACAGCAATTGGAAATTTTACTGTGCTCGCCGGGTAAAAGTATTGCTCCTTATCCACCTGAAAATCATAGTCTGTAAAAAATACACTGTCATTTTTTCTATCTATTCTGGTGTATCTAATTTGTACCTCGTATGGCTCGGCATTATCCATGACCCGTCTTATATTCGGATTTTTAGATGCCAATGCCTGAGTTAGAATAGAGGTGTTGTTTTGTTTTGAGCAAGAGCTCAAAAGCGAAGCTATTAGAATCAGGAGTACGAGGTTTGTTTTCATAGGTCACTTTTTTAATCTGCATATTTTAAAGGGTAAAAAGAACCCAATGCGTTGTTTTAGTCTTTGGAATATACCTCGCCTCGATGTGGTTTTAAGGCATCTCGTACGGGAATCATATCTAGCTCGTTTACCACCATATACGCTACACTGTGGATCTCGCTTAAGGCTTCGTGGCCAGTGATATTTACGTCCATTTTTTCCAGGTTGATGTATTCCTTTAAATGTTTTTCGTGATGTTCCGCTGTTTTTAAAGCAACAGGACCTCTAAAATCCCAGATAAGCTTCAGTTGTCTGTCCAATGTATTCTATTTTGATTTCAAAATTAAGCTTTTAGTTGCAAATCTAACGGACGAATAGCTATGTGAACTTAAGGTCCAATTCTTAACCGCCCATACCTTTGAGCAGGGTTACACTCAATAAATGTGTTTATACAAGTCGCTTAGGCCTAAATTTGTGTTAAGTAAAACCGACAAGGTTTGCGAGGGATTTTCTAATTACTATTTTTGTTCGATGTTTATTTTTAAAACTTTTGGAAAAAGACCATTCAATCTTTTTACGGTTACTTTTGTTTTGTTTGGTTTTTTGTCCAGTTCTTGTAGTTCTTATTTTAAGAAAAATGAAGACAAGGAACCTTTGGCTAGGGTAGGAGAGAATTACTTATTCCCAGAAGACGTTGCGGTTTATATTACAGATGGAATGTCAGAAGCCGATAGTGCATCTTTTGTAAATAATTATATTACCAACTGGGCTTCCAAACAGCTATTGTTGAGCAAAGCTAAAATAAACCTTCAGGAGAGCGAGTTAAGAAAATTTGATGCCCTCGTGGCGGACTATAGGACGGATTTGTACACTAGGGCCTATAAGGAGGCACTGGTTTCACAAGGCTCCGATTCCTTGGTTTCGGAAGAACAATTATTACAATTCTACGAAGAAGAAAAAGAAAATTTTAAGCTAAAGGAACGTATTGTACGTATGCGCTTTGTATCCCTGCCAAAGAATTTCCTTAACAAGGAAGAAGTGGGGCAACGGCTAAAAAGTTTTAACAATGAAGATATTTCCTATCTAGACTCGATAGGAGTACAGTTCAAAAAGCTTCATTTCAATGATTCTCTTTGGGTGAGAGCTTCTAGAGTCCTTGCCGAAATACCGCCCATTAACTTTGAAAATCAGGATAGGTACTTAAAAAAATCACAATTTTTTGAATTGGAGGATTCAATCGGGGTATATTTGGGAAAGATTGAAGAGGTTAAAGATTTAAATGATATAGCGCCATTATCTTTTATAGCGCCTTCCATAAAACAAGTATTATTAAATCGCAGAAAAATAAACTACCTGCGTAAACTTGAAACAGAAATCATAGATGAAGCAATTAGGGATAAAGAATTTGAGGTATATGACAAAAATAATTAAGTCGGTTTTAACAACGGTGCTAGCCCTTTGTTCTGTAGTGGTCTTTGCACAACAAACGGTTCCTAATGTGCCGGATAATCAAGTGGAGCCTGAGGAAGTTATTGCGGAAGCGGATATTTCCAAGAAAAAAGACTCTACCAATAACTTTAAGCGAGTAAAGTTGGATGGAATTGCTGCGGTTGTAGGGGATTATGTGATTTTGGATTCTGATATAGCGAAAACAATGATTGATTTAAAGAGCCAGGGTGCGGATACCGATGATATTACCCATTGCGGACTTTTAGGTAAATTAATGGAAGATCGACTTTATGCCCACCAAGCCGTACAGGATAGTATTTTGGTTTCCGATGATATGGTAAACGCCCAGGGCGAATCACAACTGCAGTCCTTGGTCCAGCAGATTGGTTCCATGGATAAAGTTTTAAAATACTACAAAAAACAGGATGAACAGAGTTTTAGGGAGGAGTTATACAAAATCAACAAGCTGAGAATGTTGTCGGAGAAAATGCAACAGGAAATTATCAAGGATATTGAAATTACTCCCGAAGAAGTGCGTCAGTTTTTTAACAATATACCGGAAGATGAGCGTCCAATGCTTGGTGCGGAGTTGGAAATTGCACAAATCGTGAAAACACCGCAACCTTCCGAGGAGGAAAACCAGAAAGTAATTGACAAGCTAAATCAAATAAAAGCGGATATTGAAGATAATGGTGCCAGCTTTAGTGTAAAGGCTATTTTGTATTCTCAGGATCCAGGGTCAAAATCGCAAGGTGGTTTTTATAGCATTACCAAAGAAACCGGATTCGATAAAACTTTTAAAGATGTCGCTTTTAGTCTAAGGGAAGGTGAGGTTTCCGAACCCTTTAAGACGCCTTTCGGTTATCATATCATATATATTGAAAAAATACGTGGTCAGGAGTTAGATTTGCGTCATATTTTAATATCTCCTGAAATTTCGGATGATGCCGCTGTGGAGGCAAAATCGGAGCTCGATAGTATTCGATTAAAAATCTTAAACAATGAATTTACTTTTGCAGAAGCGGCCCTAAACTTTTCTGATGAAAAAGAAACTAAGTTTGATGGTGGCGTGCTAAGAAATCCTCAGGATTTTGGATCTCGTTTTGAGCTTACAAAAATGGACCCAGCCTTGTACAATCATGTTCGTAACTTAAAGGATGGTGAAATCTCCTATCCTATTTTAGAAGAAGACCAGCGCGGTGGTCCACCAAAATATAAAATATATAAAGTTACTAATAGGTATGAGGAGCATAGGGCAGATTTTGCACAGGATTACATAAAAATTCAGCAACTAGCATTGACTCAGAAACAGTTTAACGCAATAAAGGAATGGATGGCTGAACACATAGCCGATACCTACGTAAGCGTAAATGATGCAAATAGGGACTGTGATTTTGCAAATAACTGGGTAAAAGATTAATATATGTCGGACGTTGCTGCTATTCAAAATCTAGTAGAAAAACATGTACAGCTTAAAAAAGAAATAGCAAAGGCTATCGTTGGTCAAGATACCGTTATAGACCAAATACTTTTGTCTATTTACACCGGCGGTCATTCCCTATTGATTGGTGTTCCAGGATTGGCAAAAACCTTAATGGTAAATACGATTGCACAAGCCCTTGGCTTAGACTTCAAAAGAATACAATTTACACCAGATTTAATGCCCAGTGATATTTTGGGTAGTGAAGTATTAGACCAAAATAGAAGTTTTAAATTTATAAAAGGCCCTATTTTTTCAAATATCATTCTTGCGGATGAAATTAATAGAACTCCCCCAAAGACCCAAGCAGCACTATTGGAGGCTATGCAAGAGCGTGCGGTAACCATTGCGGGTCAGCAGCACAAATTGGCGCTGCCCTATTTTGTTCTCGCCACTCAGAATCCTATCGAGCAAGAAGGTACATATCCTTTGCCAGAGGCGCAATTGGACCGTTTTATGTTCGCTATAGAACTTCAGTATCCTACGATAGAGGAAGAAATTCAAGTAGTGAAAAACACAACGTCAACCAATACTAATACCATTCGGCCACAATTTACCGCCAACGAAATAATAGAAGTACAGGAGTTGGTAAGGCGCATACCGGTTCCAGACAATGTGGTAGAATATGCCGTAAAATTAGTGAATAGCACGAGACCGAATTTACCTGCATCGTCGGATTATGTTAAACAATACTTAGACTGGGGAGCCGGACCAAGAGCATCACAAAACTTAATTTTAGGTGCAAAGGCAAATGCTGCCATTAATGGTAAATATTCACCGGATATAGAAGATGTTAAAACCGTTGTAAAAGGTATTCTAAAACATCGTATTATCAAAAATTACAAGGCCGAAGCCGAGGGGATTTCCGAAGAAGACATAATTGACCGATTATTGTAGTTCGAGTTTTATCTGTTTTGTTATCATCTTTCCAAAAAACCAGTGCTTGATCTGATGTTTTAGTTTACTGCTCCGCTAAAAATCTTTCAATTACCTAAAAACAGCGAAAGCTGTACTTAAAGTTTTAATAACGACGCTTATTTTCTTAAATTTACTAAATTGATTTAAACTTAAAATATATATAGAATGGCATTCGATATCGATATGATTAAAGGGGTGTACGCCACTATGGCGGACCGAGTTGAAAAGGCTCGGGATATTGTGGGGAAACCACTAACCCTTTCTGAGAAAATATTATACTCCCACTTGTGGGACGGTACTCCTACTAAGGCTTTTACAAGAGGTAAGGATTACGTAGATTTTGCTCCAGATCGTATTGCGTTACAGGATGCAACCGCGCAAATGGCACTTTTACAATTTATGCAGGCCGGAAAGAAAAAAGTAGCAGTGCCAACTACAACCCATTGTGATCACTTGATACAGGCCAAAAACGGGGCGGAGGCCGATTTGAAATTTGCAAATACCGCCAGTTCTGAGGTTTTTGATTTTCTGGAGTCTGTTTCTAACAAATATGGACTTGGGTTCTGGAAACCAGGAGCGGGTATCATTCACCAAGTTGTTTTAGAAAATTACGCCTTTCCAGGCGGGATGATGATCGGTACGGATTCCCATACGGTAAATGCCGGTGGTTTGGGAATGGTGGCCATTGGTGTTGGTGGTGCCGATGCTGTTGATGTAATGGCAGGGATGGCATGGGAATTAAAATTTCCCAAATTAATTGGTGTTAGACTAACCGGGAATATTTCTGGTTGGACAGCTCCAAAAGATATTATTTTAAAAGTAGCCGAGATACTTACCGTTAAAGGTGGTACCGGAGCTATTGTTGAATATTTTGGACCTGGTGCAGAGGCATTATCTTGCACAGGTAAAGGAACTATTTGCAACATGGGTGCCGAGATAGGTGCCACAACGTCCACCTTTGGCTATGACGAGTCAATGGAACGATATCTGCGAGCTACCGATAGAGCAGATGTCGCGGATGCCGCAAATACAGTTAAAGAACACCTTACGGCAGATCCAGCAGTGTACGCAGATCCGGAAAACTATTTTGATCAGGTTATAGATATTGACCTATCTAAATTAGGCCCCCTGTTAAACGGACCTTTTACACCAGATTTATCAACACCTGTTGGTAGTGATATGACACAAAAGGCTACGAAAAATGAATGGCCTATCCAAGTAGAATGGGGTTTGATTGGTTCTTGTACGAATTCATCTTATGAAGATTTGTCAAGAGCTTCTTCCATAGCGCAACAGGCCCTGGACAAAGGTTTGAAAATGAAGTCGGAATTAGGTATCAATCCCGGTTCCGAGCAGGTACGTTTTACCGCTGAAAGAGACGGAATATTAAATGTATTTGAAAAACTGGATGCTAAGATATTTACCAATGCCTGTGGCCCTTGTATAGGTCAATGGGCTAGGTATAGTGACCCCAAAAACGCGCCAAAGAACAGTATTGTCCATTCGTTTAATAGAAACTTTGCAAAGCGTGCCGATGGCAATCCAAATACCCATGCTTTTGTAGCGTCACCTGAGATAACTGCTGCGATTGCAATTGCAGGCCGTTTGGATTTTAATCCGCTAACGGATTCGTTGATCAACGAAAATGGACAAGAAGTACGTTTTGATGAGCCAACAGGTTGGGAATTACCACCCAAAGGTTTTGAGGTAGAGGATGCAGGTTTCCTTGCTCCCGAAGCAGATGGTTCAGGTGTGCAGGTAGTAGTTGCCGAGGATTCGGAAAGATTGCAATTATTACAGCCATTCGTGCCGATTAGAAATGAAGAGTTGCAAGGTGTAAAATTATTGATAAAGGCTTTTGGCAAATGTACCACAGACCATATTTCGATGGCAGGGCCATGGTTACGGTTTAGAGGTCATTTGGATAATATTGCCAATAATACACTTATCGGTGCAGTTAATGCCTTTAATAAGAAGACCAACTTTGTTAAGAACCAATTAACAGGTGAATTCGAAGGGGTGCCAGATGCACAGCGAGGCTACAAGGCTGCAGGTATTAAGACGATTGTTGTAGGTGATCACAACTACGGTGAAGGATCTTCCAGAGAGCACGCAGCAATGCAACCAAGACATTTGGGAGTTGCAGCGGTACTCGTAAAGTCTTTTGCCCGTATTCATGAGACCAACCTTAAAAAGCAGGGAATGTTAGGTCTTACGTTTGCCAATGAAAATGACTATGATTTAATTATGGAGGACGACACCTTTAATTTTATCGACATTTCCGATTTTGCCCCGGACAAGCCTTTGAACATTGAAATTGTTCATTCTGATGGTTCCAAAGACACCATCAAAGCAAACCATACCTATAACGATGCACAAATAAGATGGTTTAGAGAGGGCTCTGCCCTAAACGTAATCAAAAGGGAAAATGCAGCGTCATAATTAAAATGAAATAGTTTATCAAAACTCCCGATTATCCTCGGGAGTTTTTTAGTTTTGATATCTACCTACCTATAATGAAAAGACAAACTGTTTATACTTTACTCATAATTGCAATTGTTTTGTCTTTTTTTATTACACCGTTAGGCGATTTTAGTAAGTTACTTTTAAATCGTTGGTTTGCAACTGCACCTACCGTTATTTCAATCGATAATAGAGGAGAAGTAACTAGTTATAATTGGCGTCTTAAAAATGCCGAGTGGGACTTCATTAATTTTAACCAATCTAAAGGTAGGGTTGTTTTCATTACCTTTTGGGCCTCTTGGCATCTGCCTTCACAAGCCCAACTAAAAGATGTGCAGGCGCTCTACGAAACGTACAAGGGAAAGATTGACTTTTATATTATTACAAATGAAGAACGCGCCCCCGTAGAGTTGTTTATGAAAAAGAACGGATATACGTTTCCGGTAACGTACCAAATTGTGGGTGATCCCAGTCCTATTTCTTTATTGAAACCACCCGGCTCCTATATTATTGATAAAAATGGGAACATTGCCGTACATCAAAATGCCATAGCGGACTGGCGCAATGAAAAGGTGGACAAATTACTTGTTGAACTTATTTCGGAATAATGTGCAATGAAACAGGTAACCACCCTTACTTTTTTTAGATACGGTTCTTTTGCAAACAAGGTTTGGGCCTTTGGTATGATGCAATTTGCGCATAAGCCATTAGCCAAAGAAAAGGGCTTGCTTCATTATAAACTTATGGGAAGCGGAAAGGATGGTTTTGACCCTTTTGCCGATTGGTCTGTATATGCATTACTGCAAGTATGGGAAAGTGAAGAGGCTGCTAATGCTTTTTTTAATGCGTCACCATTATATAAACGCTATGTAAGTAAAACGGTGCAACAATGGACCTTATTTTTAAGAAGTATCAAGGCCAAGGGGACTTGGGCAGGGGTAAATCCTTTTGTTCGCAGTTCCGATATCAATGAAAACAACCCATACATAGCTGTTATAACCAGGGCAACGATTAAGCCTAAGTTGTTACGCACCTTTTGGAAAAGTGTTCCGGCATCACAAGTTCCCTTAAAAGATAATAAGGGTTTGTTATTCACAAAGGGGATAGGTGAAGTTCCATTTTTGCAAATGGCAACGTTTAGCTTATGGAAGGATAAAGAATCCCTAATGGATTTTGCCTACAAAAGTAGAGCGCATGCGGAAGCTATTAACAAAACAAAAACCTTAGATTGGTATAGCGAGGAATTATTTTCCAGATTTGAACCCTATAAATCACAGGGAAATTGGAAGGGTGTGCCTGAATTACCTTTTTAGGGAAATAAAAAATAAAACAATAGAAAAAACACAAACTGAGCCATGTAGATGTGTACCGATAGCCTTTTGTTTCCTGTTATTTTAAAGAGCTTTATTATCATTTGAAACACCATTCCCAAAGCGAACCAAGTAACGTAATTCTCTATAGTGGGAATGCCACCGGTAAAGGTCCAATAATCAAAAATAGGAGCGGTGTGTTCCATTAAAAAATCTAACACAACCATTAGAATAGTCGCTACAAGAATTTTAATGGCAGTATGCCACTTTGTATAATCTAAAATACTCGCTGTTACAAAGGTAAGAATGGCCCAATACGCTCCTATTAAATAAGGTACGCCATCCAGTTTGGGGCCAAAGTTGTTTCCGTACGAATAGTCACCAAATAAAATTTGATGTTCCACCCCAAGCCATTCTGCAAAAATACCACCTGCAAAAAATATAGTAAAGGCTATGATTTTCTTCGTTGTATCAATAGGAAAAAACACCAAAAATAGTAAAAGCGAAAGGCTAAGGTTCAAAGGTGTTTTTTCTACAAACCAATCTACGTAACCTATTGCTATTCCTAGCATTGCGGAAATATGAAAAAGCCATATAGTGCCAATAGCCAGGTTTAGCTGATACTCTTTTAGTAACCTAAGCATGTTTTTTGATATTGGGTACCAAGTCTTCCACAATTTTAGCCGAAAGCAAGCACAGTGGTATGCCACCTCCTGGATGTACCGAACCGCCGCAGAAATAAAGGTTCTTGATTCGTCTTGAGAAATTAGGATGCCTTAAAAAAGCAGCAAACTTGTTATTGCTTGCTGCACCATACAAAGCGCCCCGATAAGAACTTGTAGCGTTCTCAATACCTTTTGGATCGAGAATGTGCTCTGTAGTAATGTGTTTTTCTATGTCAGTTTTTAAAACCTTATTGATTTTTGTGATAATACTTTTTCTTGCTGCTGCCTTTAAGATTTCCCAGTCTTGACCGTAATTACCCGGTGCATTTAGCATTACAAACCAGTTTTCGTGTCCTTTTGGTGCGTCTTCCGAGCGCTCTTTTGATGTAATGTTTATGTATATGGTGGGGTCTCCATACAGTGTACGTTTTTCAAAAATATGTTCAAATTCGGTGGTGTAAGAATCGCTGAAAAGTATATTGTGCAAGTCTAGGTTTGCAAACTCCTTGTTAATGCCCCAGTAAAAGATAAGTGCAGAACTGGAACGTTCCTGTTTTAGCGTTTTTTTCGGTTCTGGCTGGTCTTTAAGTAATTTTTTATAGGTCGGATAAACATCCATGTTCGTAACCACCACATCTGCCCTGTATTCCATTTTAGATGATGTAGCTCCAATAGCCTTTTTGTTTTTTATGTTGATGTTCGTTATTGGTTCATTAAATTTAAAATCAACACCTACCTCTAAGGCAAGTTGATACAGGCTTTGGCTAATTTGATGCATGCCGCCTTGTGGGAAAAATGTACCGTAATGCATCTCTAAGTGTGGTATCATAGACATAATACCAGGTGTTTTGTAGGGAGAGGAGCCATTATAGGTTGCATATCTGTTGAACAGTTGTACCAGTTTTGGATTTTTAAAATACGATTGATTAGTGCTATCCAGGGAGCTATTGATATCCAAACTGGCAATATTAAGAATAGAGGTTATTGTTTGTCTGGATAGGTAGGTGCCTAATTTGTGCAACGATTTTTCTAGAAAGAGGGAAGCGGTTAGCTCATATTTTTTTTTGTTGGCATCGATAAAGTTTGCAATATGTTCCTTCGGTTCCGAAAAACTTGTAGCGGCCAGTCTGGTGAATGTATCAATATCGGCCTTAGCACTAAATTCATGGCCATCTTCCCAAAAATAATTACAAATCGTTTTTTTTCGGTGGTAGTTAAAGTAGTCTGTAGGCTTTTTATTGAAAAGTTCAAAAAGTTCGTCTACAAAATGGGGCATGGTAAATAGAGACGGACCTAAATCAAACCGGTAACCATCCTGTACAATGGCATGTAATTTACCTCCTGCGTAGCCATTAGCCTCCACAACGGTAACCTCGTAGCCTTTTTTGCATAAACGTAATGCCGATGCAAGGCCTCCAATGCCAGCTCCGATTACTAAGGCTTTGGGCATAGTTATTTTTTGAAATACTTAAACGGAACAAAGAGCATCCCAAAACATTCGCCATCACTTTTTCCTAAATGTTTGTGGTGCATTTTATGTGCACGTCTAACACCTTTTGCATACCAGTTGTTGGCATTTCGGAAGATTTTGAACCGTTGGTGAATAAAAATATCATGTACCAAAAAATAGGCGATTCCGTAAGCTAGTATACCAAACCCAAGCGGATAACCATGCCAGGTGATATTGCCGCCTACATAAAATAACGACATACTTATAACCGCATAAAAGATAAAAAAAGCATCGTTACGTTCAAACCAAGAGTCGTGGTCTTTATGATGATGGTCTTTATGCAAGACCCATAAGAATCCGTGCATAATGTATTTATGGGTAAACCACGCCATAAACTCCATAAAGGAAAAAGTTCCGAAGAATATTAAAATCCAAAGTGCAATTTTCATTTAAACAAGTTTCATTTTATATTTCACATAAGACCTAGCGAGTAGTCCGAATTTTTGATAATTTGGGACCCTAATCCGAGTGTTTTTAATATCTAACGAAGGGGTATTCTGTAATTTTTGCAGTAGTTTGTAATAGTATTTATAAGCGGTATATACGCCAAATTTGGCTTCAGCAGGTAGGGCCATAATACCTTGGTATCCTAATTGGAAGTCTGCCTTAATTTCATCTACTATCCGTTTTTTGGATTCCTCGTCTAGCTCCGTAAGATTTGTATTAGGGAAATAGGAACGATTTAAATCTTCAAAATCTGCCTTTACATCCCTTAGGAAATTTACTTTTTGGAAAGCTGAACCTAAAGCCATTGCAGAATCCTTTAATCGTTCATAGGCTTCACTATCTCCTTTTACAAAAACCTTTAGACACATAAGACCTACTACATCTGCCGAACCATAGATATAATCTTTATATTCCTGTTCTGTTTTGTAGATGTTTTTAGTAAGGTCCATTCGCATACTTTTCATGAAAGAGGCAACCAAATGCATTGGAATCGTATACTTGTGAAATGTATGCTGAAAAGAATTTAATATAGGATTTAAACTTATTTTATCGGCAATTGAAGCTTCTAGCTCATGCTCAAATTTATTAAAAAGTTGTTCCTTGTCATAATTATGAAAGGTGTCTACAATTTCATCTGCAAACCGGACAAAACCGTAAATGTTATAGATGTCCTCTCGTATGGAAGGGGACAGCATTTTTGTAGCCAACGCGAAAGAAGTACTGTACTTCTCTGTGACAAGTTTGCTGCATTGGTATGATACCGTATCAAACGTAGCTTTCATACTGTAGACTAATTAGATTTAGCAATTAATTCTGAAACCAATTTTCCTGAAATTAGGGCAGGTGGAACTCCCGGACCGGGAACGGTTAGCTGACCTGTAAAAAAGAGATTTTTAACTTTTTTGCTTTTCAAATTTGGTCTCAGGAAGGCTGTTTGGGTTAATGTATTTGCCATTCCGTATGCGTTTCCCTTGTAGGAATTGTATCTGTCTATAAAATCATTCACACAGAAAGACTCCTTAAATATAATATTATTTCTTACGCTTTGTCCGGTTTTTGATTCAAATCTATTTAAAATAATATCTAAATATTGCCCTCTTAAAGCCTCGGTATCCTCAAGGTCTGGAGCAATGGGAACTAAGAAAAAACCTGCTTCACAATTTTCTGGTGCCATGGTACGGTCTGTAATGGAAGGAAAATTAGCGTAAAACAAGGGGTCTGTTGGCCATTTGGCGTCATCATATATTTCTTCTGCATGCAGTTCAAAATCGGTATCAAAAAAGAGATTGTGATGCTCCACGTTTTTAATCCGTTTATTAAAACCTATATAAAATAATAGCGAGGAAGGTGCAAAAGTTTTTTTATCCCAATACCCTTCTGAATATTGTCTATATTCTTTTTTCAATAAAGTCTCCGAATGGTGATAGTCTGCACCACTTAAAACTACATTCGATAGTATTTCTTTTCCATCAATTACAATACCAATAGCCTTGCCTTTCTCCACAAGAATTTTGTCTACTGGTTTGTTGGTGTATATATGTACACCCAAATCTTTGGCCAGCGCCTCCATACCTTTTATAATTTCATACATGCCACCTCTTGGATGCCATGTACCTAATCCAAAATCAGCAAAGTTCATGAAATTATAAAACGATGGGGTATTACTTGGTTTTGCCCCTAAAAACAAAACTGGAAATTCTAAAGTAGAAATTAACTTCGGGTTTTTAAATTTTTTACGAACTTGAGAACTAATAGTTTTAAAGAACTGGTCTACCCTGAGTACCGTTTCCTTTGTAACCAGTTCTAATGGAGACAAACCAGGTCTTAATACTACTTTATTTATGGCAATGTCATAATTTTCCTGTGCGCTTGCAATAAATTTACGAAGCTCAACAGAACTACCCTTTTCGATTCTTTCAAATTCTTCACATATTTTATCCATACTGTCACCAATGGTAATAATATCATCGGAGAAGAAAATCTTGTAGGCGGGACTAAGTTTGTCCAACGTGTAAAATTCAGCTGTTTTCCTGCCAAAATCTGCAAAGAACTTATCAAAAATATCAGGCATCCAATACCAACTTGGACCCATGTCAAAAGTAAACCCTTCTTTTGTGAATTTTGATGCTCTGCCACCCACGGCCTCGTTTTTCTCGTAAATGGAAACCTCATTGCCTTCTTTTGCAAGATAACATGCTGCCGAAAGCGACGAGAAACCAGAACCTATAATATTGATTTTTATACCCATAAAATGTAAAAAGCAGGATTTAGTGATTACAAACGACTAACAACTTGGTCTATAGAATGGAAGGTTTTTACAAAATTAGGCAACTGGGATTCATCCAAATGCTGAACCTGTCTTCCTAGAATCCAAAGGTTGGGATTATTATACTCGCTAACCAAATCCTTAAACTCCTCTATGTACTTTTCAATGCGGTCTTTTTCCGGTACGACGGTAAAATAAGAAAGAAAGTATATGTTATCAAAATACTTCATCAAGTCCATAAGATTTTCCATGGGTATAGTCTGCCCTAAATAAATACTTTTATATCCCCTAAGAATTATTTCGTAATTAAGATAAAGCAGCCCTATCTCATGTATCTCATTTTCAGGTAAGAAAGCTACAAAGACTTTGTCCGTCTTAGTAGGTTTTAAATGTTGTAACTTTTCTGTATTGATGAGGATTTTTTGTTTTATCAAACTGGTGATAAAATGCTCATGAGCTGGACTAATAGTATCTGTTTGCCATAAAAGCCCTAGTTCGTTGAGCAAGGGTATAAAGGTTTCTTTGAAAACCTCCCTAAACGATTTTTCGTTTATTAAACTATTGTAGGTATTAAAGAAAATAGTTTGGTCAAAATTCATCATGGCCAATTTAAAAGCATTCATGGCATGATTCTTAGGGCTATTCTTTGATACTATTTCCCGAACTACTATGGGAATGTCTCGTTCTGGAATCTTCGCAATTTTGGATATTTTATGTCCGTTATTATATAAGAGGGTAATATTTAAAAGCTTTTGAAGACTCGCTAAATTGTAGGTGCGTATGTTGGTATCTGTTCGCTCGGGAGATAATAAGTTGTATCTTTTTTCCCAAATTCTTATCGTATGCGCTTTAATTCCAGAAAGATTTTCTAAATCGCGTATACTGAAATTTTTCTTCACATTGTTCATTTTTTATCTAGAATGGTTAAACAAATTTACAATTATAAAGGATACTAGGCTCAAAACGACACGTTAAAATTTAAACAAAACACTAAAAAAGCCGAGCATTTAACTCGGCTTTTGTGCCCACGACTAGATTCGAACTAGCACGTCCTTGCGAACACTACCCCCTCAAGGTAGCGTGTCTACCAATTTCACCACGTGGGCCAATCTTTAAAATTACAATTGGTAAAGATATAAAGCTATCCATGAATTCAAAGACATTTTTTTGGAATATATGTTCAAATATTTCAATAAGAAAAGCTACTACCCAGAAACTAGATGCATTTACACAAGCGGCTAGTGCTAGTGGTCAAAGTGTTTATGCCTCTCTACTGCATTCGCAAATAAGCAGATGGTGTGGTTTTTTTAAGTTGTCTGAATTTTCGATTAAAATTTGAAATAGATCCAAACCCAGATTCTTCTGCAATTTGCATAATAGTCAAGTCTTTTTTGGAAGTTAGGAGCTGACAAGCATGCTCTATCCTAAGTTCTATTAAAAATTGAAAGAAGGTTTTGTTGGTACGCTGTTTAAAAAATCTACAAAATGCATTGGGCGTCATACATGCTAGATTTGCAACGGTGATTAATTTAATATCCTTTTCAAAATTGTTCATCACATAGTCCAGCACATCTTGCAGGCGCTTTCCTTCATTAGCACTAAGTGATTTAGGATGTACGAAACCTGTTAACATCGTAATTTCATTTTCTCCAATACTTTTAAGTAGGTGTAAGAAAAGAATAAATCTAGAGAACGTATCCGTAGAAGGTAGTTTGTTTATAATCCGTCTTGCCTCCAAATTCTTTTCGGACACTTTAAAACCCGTGTTTGGCTTATCAAAAAAAGATTGGGTCTGTTCTAGGTCCGGAATTGCAAAAAAATCACTCCCGAAAGTATCGTTAGTAAAAAACAGGGATATCATGTGGGAGGTTTCATTGCATGGGCTACTCTGGAAAAGATGCGGTATTTTTCCGTCTATAACAAAAAGATCACCTGCGGAGTAGGCATGAACACTATCTCCTATGATTAGTTTTCCTTCCCCCTTTACCAATAAGCTTATTTGAATTTCTTCATGTTGGTGCAGTTTGTCAAAAAATACCAATTCGGTATCCACTTGAACAATTAAAGCTCCTGCAACTGGTTTTGGTATTTCAAAAGGATATATTTTCAAAATGTGTAGTATTTACCTTTTAAGTGGTTTAGTTTATGAAAATAAGGTAAAATAGTATTAGTTAAGGTTAAAATTGATGAATACTCTCCTTTATGACCCACCGTATCTTTGACTAAATTTAAAATAGCACATATGAGTATTGAGTGGAAAGGCGTTATGCCAGCAGTAACAACCAAATTCAACGAAGACGATACTTTAGACATGAAAATGTTTGAGGTAAATATAAAAGCACAATTAGATGCCGGAGTTTCTGGGATTATCCTTGGCGGTACCTTAGGAGAGGCCAGTACCTTAACGAGTGACGAAAAAAAACAGCTGATCGTAGAAACGGTTCGCATGGTGGATGGTGCTGTACCGGTCATTATAAATATAGCAGAGCAAACCACCACGGGAGCTATTGAGGCCGCAAAAGTTGCAAAAGAATGTGGGGCCAGAGGTCTAATGGTTCTGCCTCCAATGCGATACAAGGCAAATGACTATGAAACGGTAACTTATTTTAAAGCCATAGCCAATAGTACGGATTTGCCCATCATGATCTATAATAACCCTGTGGATTATGGTATTGAAGTTACCTTAGATATGTTTGAAGAAATGCTAGAATGTAAAAATATAGAAGCTGTTAAAGAATCTACTAGAGATATTTCTAACGTTACAAGAATCAAAGCACGTTTTGGAGATCGATTAAAAGTGCTAACAGGAGTAGATACTTTAGGAATGGAAAGTATCCTTATGGGTGCCGATGGTTGGGTGGCCGGTTTGGTATGTGCCTTTCCAGCGGAAACTTGTGCCATATATGAGTTGTCAAAGGCTGGCAGAATAGAAGAAGCTTTGGAAATATATCGATGGTTCTTGCCAGTATTGGAATTGGATATAAATCCTCAACTGGTACAGAATATTAAAATGGCAGAAGTAGCAACGGGAATTGGAACGGAATATGTTAGAGCTCCTAGATTACCTTTGATAGGGGAGGAACGAGCTAGAGTTGCTAAAGTCATTAGTGATGGTTTGGCCAAAAGACCAAAATTGCCAGCATATAAAGAATTGAATATGTCTTAATAGTATGTGTTTGAATAACTGAAAACTTAAGAATTAAATAAGAAATAATTACAATACTAAATGTAGTGGGTTGTTTCTTATTTTTGATAGGAATAAAAAATAGAAGCATAGATGATATCAGGAGCTAATTATATTGGAGCGGAACTTTCAAAAAAGGGAGATAAAAAATTCAATACGTTTAATCCAAAACTAAACCTCCCCACAGAATGGACCTTTCATGAAGCTAATGAGGAGGAAATACAAGATGCGGCTGCCTTGGCTAAACAGGCATTTGTGGCGTATCGAGAATTTTCTGGAAAGCAAAGAGCCGAATTTTTACGTGCAATTGCCAAAGAAATAGAAAACCTAGGAGATGAATTGATTCAAGTATATGCGCAAGAATCAGGACTTCCAGAAGGTAGGGCGGTTGGAGAACGTGGAAGGACTATGGGCCAGTTGAACGCTTTTGCGACCCTATTGGAAGAAGGTTCTTGGGTAGAAGCTAGTATTGATCCAGCGCAGCCCAATCGGGAACCCATGCCAAAAGTAGACCTTCGTAAAATGTTGTGTCCGGTGGGCCCTATAGTTGTCTTTGGGGCTAGTAATTTTCCATTAGCTTTTTCTACCGCTGGCGGTGATACCGCTAGCGCTTTGGCCTCTGGTTGTCCTGTTATTGTGAAGAGTCATCCAATGCATGCCGGTACGGGTGAGCTTGTAGCGTCAGCTATCATTAATGCAGCGAAAATAACAGGAATGCCTAACGGTGTTTTTTCCAACCTGAATAGTAGTGGAATAGAAGTGGGCGAACAGTTGGTAATGCATCCAGCAGTCAAAGGTGTAGGTTTTACTGGAAGTATAAAGGGAGGAACGGCACTTTATAGCTTAGCCAATGAGCGCGATGAGCCTATTCCCGTTTTTGCCGAGATGGGTAGCGTGAATCCAATTGTTATTTTACCATCCGCTTTGACCGACAAGGGAGATGAATGGGCCAAAAGTTATGCAGGCTCTATTATGTTGGGAGCTGGTCAGTTTTGTACGAATCCAGGACTCATACTAGGAATCAAGAGTACTACTTTGGATGGTTTTATTTCAACTTTAGGTACCGAAATAGCAAGTTTGGAACCCATTTGTATGTTACACCCCAATATTCACAGTAACTATGAGAAAGGGAAGAAAGAACTTTCTGCCCAAGCAGCCGTGGATATGGTGGCCGATTTTGATAACGCGGTAGCCCCAAATGTGGCACAACAGCGCGTATTGACAGTAAATGGTGCTAATTTTCTCAAAAACCCAAAATTACACCAAGAGGTATTTGGCCCTTTTTCTGTTATTGTCCGTTGTTCGGATGCTAAAGAAATGGAAGCCATCGTCGCTAGATTAGAAGGACAGCTTACCGGTACTGTGTTGGGTAATGAAAATGAAATAAAGAAATACAAGACGCTTGTAGATACGCTCCAAGAAAAAGTAGGTCGTATTATTTTCAATGGAGTCCCAACAGGGGTAGAGGTTTGCCCCTCTATGCAGCACGGTGGTCCATTTCCTGCCTCAACGGATAGTAGATTCACATCCGTAGGAACCGGAGCAATTAGGCGTTGGGTTAGACCAGTAAGTTTTCAGAACTGGCCAAACGAATCACTGCCCAAGGCCCTGCAGAATGAAAATCCATTGGAAATTATGCGGATTGTAGACGGTGTTCATACGAACCGCAAAATTTAGCTATGATATTTCTTAAATAAAGAGGTTATGAAACAAAGCATTCTAAATTCTGTTCAGGCAGTGTTCATGTTGGTACTCATGATTAGTACAACCGGAATCGCACAAAATAACAGTGGCAAGCAGTTAGAGAAGGTCATAAACGAAGTATCCGATTTTGAGTTGTACAGTTATGTAGATTACCCTTTAGGTAGGTATCAAGCAGAATTAGAAAAGAAAGATGCTGATTTTGCACAAACGCAATTACAAGAGTTGGAGAAAATTGATATCTCGGGCTTAACCGAAACTGAGCAGATCTCCCATGAACTTTTGCGTTTTAGGCTGCAGAATAGGGTAGATGAGTTTGAGCATGAGATGTATTTAAATCCTATACAGGCCGATCAGGGGTTTCACTTGAACCTTAATTATCGTATTAAACCGATATTAAGTCACGCCGATGCGAAACGCTATTTAAATGTATTGAACGCAGTGCCAACCTTTGTAAGCGAGCACCTTATGCTGATGCGTGAAGGTATAAAAAAGGGAAACTCACAACCACAGGTTATTTTTAAAGGTTATGAGTCTACCTACGATGTGCATATTGTGGACGACATTACTGAAAGTGCGTTTTACGAGCCTTTTAAAAGTTTGCCGCCGACCTTGAGCAAAGCACAGTCCGATTCTATTTTGGCGGCTGCTCGGCTAGCTATCGAAAAAAATGTAGTTCCCTCCTTTAAAACAATAAAGAAATTTTTTGAGACGGAGTATATCCCGAATACCAGAAATGCTTTAGGGGTATCCCAAACCCCCAACGGAAAAGAATTTTATCAGAATAGAATCAACTATTATACAACTACCACGGAATATTCCGCAGATGACATTCATACAATTGGATTAGCCGAGGTAGCCCGTATTAAATCAGAAATGCAACAAATCATCAAAAAAGTCGGTTTTAAGGGTAGTTTTGATGATTTTTTGACCTTTTTACGCACGGATGAACGGTTTTATGCCAAAACAGGAAAAGAACTTTTAATGAATGCTAGGGATATTGCCAAACGGATCGATGCCGAGCTCCCCAAATTTTTTAATACATTGCCTCGACGTCCTTACGGAATTATCAAAGTACCCGATGCCATCGCTCCTAAATATACAGGAGGTCGCTATTCAGGTCCTTCTTCCGATACACAACCGGGTTTCTATTTGGTGAACACCTATAAATTGGACAGCAGACCTTTGTATACCTTACCGTCGCTAACTGCCCATGAGGCCGTTCCCGGTCATCACTTACAAGGAAGTTTGAACAGGGAATTGGGCGATAGTATCCCCCAGTTTCGAAAGAATACCTATTTATCCGCCTATGGTGAAGGTTGGGCCTTATATACCGAATTTTTAGGAAACGATATGGGTATTTACACCACGCCTTATGAGGAGTTTGGAAAATATACATACGAAATGTGGCGCGCCTGTAGATTGGTGGTAGATACTGGAATACATGCTAAGGGCTGGACACGTGAACAAGTCGTTAACTACATGCTGGAAAATACAGCACTTTCCGAACACGAAGTAAATACCGAAACCGACCGCTATATTGCGTGGCCCGGACAGGCAATTTCGTATAAAATGGGTGAGATAAAGATTCGTGAATTGCGCTCAAAGGCAGAAAAACAGTTGGGTGCTAAATTTGATATCAGGGATTTTCATGAAATTATCTTGGAGCAGGGAACGGTCACCTTGCCTATCTTGGAAAAGCGAGTAAATGCCTACATTCAAAAAACGAAATAATACATGTCCAAAAATACCTTTGTTTGTATTGATGCCCATACCTGCGGTAATCCGGTGCGGGTCATAAAACATGGCGGACCAGACCTTACCGGCGCAAACATGAGCGAAAAGCGTCAGCATTTTTTAAGGGAATACGATTGGATACGAAAAGGCTTAATGTTCGAACCTCGTGGCCATGATATGATGAGCGGTAGTATTTTTTATCCGCCCGCTAGTCCTGATAACGATTTTGGCATCCTTTTTATAGAAACCAGTGGTTGCCTACCTATGTGCGGTCATGGAACTATTGGTGCCATAACAATAGGCATAGAGGAAGGATTAATTAACCCGAAAGTTCCAGGGGAAATACGTATGGAAACACCCGCCGGACTGGTAAAAATAGCCTATCAGCAAACAGAAGGTAAAGTGGATTGGGTACGGTTGACCAATGTAAAATCGTATTTAGCTGAAACCAATTTAACCATTACGTCTTCTGATTTAGGAGAACTGGTTTTTGATGTTTCCTATGGTGGTAATTTTTATGCTATCGTAGATTCACAGAAGAATTTTTCCGGTATTCAGGATTTTTCAGCAAGTCAATTAATTCAGTTCAGTCAGGAACTTCGGGCTAAAATAAACGAAAAATATCCCGGTATATTTGTGCATCCAGAGGACGATACGATAAGGGATGTAAGTCACATGCTTTGGACAGGAGATACCATTTCACCGGATGCTACCGCCAGAAATGCTGTATTTTATGGCGATAAGGCCATAGACCGGTCCCCTTGCGGAACGGGAACATCGGCTAGGATGGCGCAATGGTACGGGAAAGGAAAACTGAAAAAGGGCGATGAATTTATACATGAAAGTTTTATTGGCTCTACGTTTATTGGTAGGGTTGAGGAAGAGACTGACCTTATGGGTATGCCAGCAATAGTACCTAGTATACAGGGCTGGGCCAAAATTTACGGTCAGAATACAATAACAATAGATGACGATGATCCGTATGCGCACGGATTTCAGGTAATATAAGTATGGGAAAGAATATAGTAATTGTAGGCGGTGGTATCGTAGGACTCTGTTCTGCATATTTTTTACAAAGAGAGGGTCATGAAGTAACGGTAATAGATAAGTCAGACATTACGTCTGGAGCGTCTTTTGTCAATGCCGGATATCTAACGCCTAGTCACGTTATTCCCTTGGCGTCTCCAGGAATGATTGCCCAAGGTATTAAAATGATGTTTAATTCCGCCAGTCCGTTTTATATGAAACCAAGGCTGGATTGGGATTTTATGAAATGGTCTTGGTATTTTCATAAATCATCTACAAAAGAAAAAGTAGAAAAAGCCATACCTGTCATCAAGGAGATCAATATCATCAGTAGGGAATTGTTTGCCGATATTAAGGCATCTGGAGATTTAGGTAGCTTTCAACTGGAGCGTAAAGGTCTATTGATGTTATATCAGACAGATGCGGCCTATGAACACGAAGCTGAAGTAGCCAAAAAAGCTGCCTTTCTAGGATTAGAAGTCAACGAACTGAATAAAAATGAGCTGGATAGGATAGAACCCAATATCCGGATTGATGCAAAAGGTGCTATACATTACGAATGTGACGGTCATACGACCCCAACGGAGTTTATGCCTAAAATGCTAGATTACCTGAAGAGTGTTGGCGTAAACATCAGAACCAATGAAACGGTACTGGATATGGATGTGGCCAACGGAAAAGTAACCAAGATACTGACAGATATGGGTGCGTATCACCCAGATGAGGTTGTGATTGCAGCGGGTACGTGGTCTGGGGAATTATCCAAAAAACTGAATATTAAGTTATCGCTACAAGCTGGTAAAGGCTATCGTATCAATGTAGAGCGAAATACAGGAATTAAAATGCCGGCTATTCTTATGGAATCTAAAATGGCGGTTACGCCTATGCAAGGGTTTACCCGTTTTGCAGGGACTATGGAGTTTACCGGTATTAATAACATTGTTAGAAAAGAACGCGTTTTGGCTATTGCCAATGGTGCCAAACGTTTTTATCCGGAATTAGAAATTAACCAAGAGGAAATTGATAATGCCAAAACCGGAATGCGCCCCGTGTCCCCGGATGGTATGCCCTATATTGGTCGATCCAAGGATTATAACAATCTTGTTTTCGCTACCGGCCATGCCATGATGGGTTGGAGCTTGGGGCCGGCTACAGGTAAGTTGGTTTCAGAGGTTGTTGATGGTAAAAAGACCTCTATGGATATTGATGCCTTCAGACCCGAGCGGAAGTTCAATTAACACCGCTACCAGTAATCAATCTTGCCCTTGATTTTGGCTATTTGTATAAGAACAATGATGGGTTAGAAATTACAAACGATATCTGATTAAGTGCGAGCCGTGAGATAGAGATAACCGATGTAAACCAACCTATTTTTTTGAAAAAGGGAAATTAAAAGTTAGTATTTTAGACTCTGGTGCGGCTTGGTTGGATATAGTCGCTTTTAATAACCTTGTACAAGCCCCCCAGTTTGATTAAGTAATTGAGGAGGGGCAAGGTTAGAAGATTTTTACTACGGAGTCTGATTTATTTTAGATGGGAAACATTAATTAAAGTAAGTTTGAAAAACTGACCAAATCTTTCGTAAAAAGTGAGTATAGTGCTAAACATTTGGAATTACGATAACTTATGAAAGTAGAAAAAACAAATATTGATGGTTGTTATGCTTTAACTCCCAAGATTTTTACGGATAATCGAGGTTATTTTTTCGAGAGTTTTAATCAACAAAAGTTAAAGCAGGCAATAGGAGCGGGGGTACATTTCGTACAGGACAATCAGTCCAAATCTTCTAAGGGTGTGCTAAGGGGTTTACACTATCAAAAAGGAAAATATGCCCAAGCAAAATTAGTACGGGTATTAGAAGGTGAAGTCCTTGATGTTGTTGTAGATCTTCGAAATAATTCTGTTACCTATAAAAAAGTATTTGTTACTACACTTTCCCAAGAGAATAAAAAACAAGTATTTATTCCGCGGGGCTGCGCCCATGGTTTTCTCACACTAAGCGATTCGGCAACGTTTTTTTATAAATGTGATAATTTATACCGTAAAGAAGCTGAAGCCGGTTTCAGGTATGACGACCCTGAGTTTGCTATAGATTGGCAGCTTCCCAAGAGCGAACTTATTCTCTCTGAAAAGGATAGCTTACTACCCTATTTTAATCAAACGGAAAAACCAGCCTTATAACCTCTTACGTATGATGAATATCTTAGTTACCGGAGCAAACGGACAATTAGGCTCTGCTATAAAGGCAATTGCAAAAAATGAAGCCCATTTAAACTTTACATTTTGCACCTCTACACAACTTAATATTACCGATAAGGACTCCGTGGAGGAAGTTTTTAGAAGTACCACCTATGATTATTGTATTAATTGTGCTGCTTACACCAATGTAGATGAAGCGGAAGAAGAGTTTGCACTAGCCAATGCTATCAATTGTCTTGGAGTTAAAAATTTGGTTTTGGCATGCAAAGTGAGTCATACGAAATTTATACAGATTTCGACTGATTTTGTATTCTCAGGAAAACAAAGCATACCGTATACCGAATTTGACATCCCTGAGCCTGTAAGTGCATACGGACTTTCTAAATATAGGGGCGAACTGGAAATAAGTAAAAATTTAACAGATTACTATATTATAAGAACCTCGTGGTTGTATTCTGAGTTTGGACACAATTTTATGAAGTCAATGCTAAAATTTGGCAGCGAACGAAAAAATCTCTCTGTTGTTTTTGACCAGATAGGAACACCTACGTATGCTGGTGATCTTGCAAAAATTATTCTTCTAGTGATACAAAAGGATTTAGGAGTGTATGGTATATATCATTATAGTAATGAAGGCGTGGCTAGTTGGTACGATTTTGCTAAGGCAATATTTGAAGAAGCCAATATAAACATAGAGCTAAAACCAATTAGGACCGCAGAATATCCCTTGCCAGCAAAAAGGCCAAGTTATAGTATTATGGATAAGACTAAGGTAAAAACTAACTTTAATATACAGATTCCCCATTGGCGCGACAGTCTAAAGCTGGCACTACATAATAATAGCTTACAGTAAATATAATTTGTTAACTAAATGCCCTGTTAATACAACTTTTCCAGCGCATTTGGCTGTTGAAGGACGTAGTTCATTTTACTGGGTATAAATCCGTGAACTGTATTTTCAGTTGTACTTGTTCTGATTCCCGAAGATTCACCCGTGGTGCTAGCAGCTTTTGCTTATGGTAATACCAAACAAGTCGGTGAGTAAATACTCAGGGAAGATTATTACGTCCATCAGGATTTGAATATAATCTTACTGCGTTATTTTAATCCTACAGGGTCCCATCTGTCTAATGAATTTTAATACTCCCCTTCATCATCGTCATTACCGCGCTGTCTGCCCTCACCACGTTTCTTTTTTTGATTTATGCGGTAGACAAAAGAAAGCGTTATTTGTCGTTCGCGCCATTGAAACTCACTTTCTGAGGTAAAAAATGGGGTCTGTGTAAACGATATTCTTTTTCTTGAATTCAACAGGTCACTAGCATTTAATGCCAGTGTGCCTTTGTCATTAAGAATATCCTTGCTAAATGCCAAATTCAATGAAAATATACCTTCATTTTCAGTTTGTGCATTATTGGTAGGACCACGGTAAAAGGCATTGGTCTGCCAGTCTATTTTACCAGGTAAAGTAACCTTTGAGCTAAATCTGGAAAACCAGCTGGTGTTTTTTGCGCCAAAATCAACACCGTTGAATTCTCCGTCCGAATTGAATTGAAAGAAATTGAAGCTACCATTTAATCGCCACCATCTAGTAGGGTTATATAACAAACCTAATTCAGCACCCACACGTTCGTTGGTTGACAGGTTAATGGGTATGGAACGGATAATCACTATGCCATCTGAAGTAGTCTGTCCAGTTTCTTCTTGTACCCGCTCAAAAGAGTTAGTTTCTTTTTGATAATACACTGAGGAGGTCAAGGTTAATTTTTCCCACCGCTTTAAATACCCGAGATCAAAAGCATTGGCAAAGGCGGGATCTAAATCCGGATTGCCTTGAAATATATTTGTACGGCTTGATCTAGAAGGAAATGGGTTAATAAAATAACCTCTAGGTCGGTTTATACGACGATTATACCCGAGCGTTAAATTTTCATTTTCTGCAAGTTCATAGATTAAATTTAAGGTAGGGAAGAGTCCCAGATAATTCTTGTCAAAATCAAGATCTATTCCCTCACCTATAGCTTCCTGTAAGGTAGCCAGATCTACACCACTAACGACACCTTTTAGCTGGGTGTTTTCTAATCGAAGTCCAGCTAAGAACGAGAAAGAACCCAATTTATTTCCATATTGTGAGTAAAATGAATTCACGTTCTGATTAAATAAAAATCGATTTGTCAACCCTAAATTAGGAACAAATACGCCAGAATCTAAATTGAATTCTTCCAAACTGAAATCGGTATCCGATTGTTCCCAATTTCCTCGGTAGCCCGCCTCAAATTGCGCTTCGCCCATAGGAAGGACATAATCTACTTGAGCCAAATACTCGTTTTGAAATTCCAATTCCCGTATATTTTCATTTGCAATAAGCTCCGTATTGGGAAAGGTGTTATTTTCTAGAATGGTGATCGGCTTAAGTTCTTCATTATATGAAAGCTGTAAATCTACCGTAAGCTTATGTCCCTCCGTATTAAAGTCATTATTATAGTTAAGGGAGAATTGTGCGCTTTTTTCGTCTTCCTGTTCATCTTCTATCCTCAAAGTTCTGCTATCAACTGTGGTGCCAATAAAACGCGTTGTACTGTTATCTGTAATATCTTCACCATCATTAATCCTTCCAAAAGCACTCGCAGTAAGGGAAGAGGTCTCTGTCAAGAAGTATTCAATACCTAAATTCATATTAAAACCACTGTTTTTTCTGTTGATATCGCGGTCTTCTACAATTCTATCGAAAGCACCTTCTTGGTAAGTGTTATCAAAAAGACCGTTTCCCGGTGGTGTGCGATAGGAATAGCCTATCGTATTGAATATATTATATTTATCCTTTCTTAAGTTTAAATTAGAAGTTAAGGAAGCGGCATCGGGATACCCTACGGTAGTATTGATAACACCATTAAAACCACGGGTTTTTTCTTTCTTCAATACAATGTTAAGGATACCTGCCGTACCTTCGGCATCATAGCGCGCAGAAGGGCTTGTGATTACCTCTACCTTTTCAATGGCATCTGCAGGTAATTGGCGTAAAGCGTCAGTAGAGCCAAAACCGGCCAAAGCGGAAGGCCTACCGTTGATAAGAATTCTAACATTTCCGTTTCCTCGTAGGGCAACTGCACCATCAACATCTACTGTCACAGAGGGAATATTATCCAAGGCATCACTAATGGTTGCTCCACTGTTGGTAAGGTCTTTACCAACATTATAAATTTTCTTATCTAGGCGTACTTCTACAGTCGTTTTTTCCCCTACAACGACCATTTCTTCTAACTGGGTAGCATCAATGAATAAGCGTATGGTACCTAAATCTAAGGATTTAGAAATTTCCTGATTATTCTTCACAAAAGATTGATAGGATATATATTCGACCCTTAAATTATAATTGCCTGGAGGTGTCGCTACCTTAAATTTTCCGTTTATATCCGTAATTCCACCTGAAACTTTAGAGGGGTCGTCAGTACTTTGAATGACCAATGTGGCATATTCCAAGGGTCGGTTATTCTCTTGGTCCAATACGGTACCGCTGATATAAACATTCCGTTCCTGAGCGGTAGCTGCGGTGGTAAACAGAAAAAGCAAACAGATGGCGGTATATAATTGTTTAGTCATGGAAACTTATCGTTTATATTAAAATTGTTACAACAAAAATGATGATTAAATGTTTAGCTATTTTATGTATTCTCTAAACGACAGTAGTAGTAACCTGAACGACCCTAAAGAAATGTTAATGCTTTAAAATGTTTAATTAGGATTTTTTGAAGGAACACTTGAGAGTGGTAGACCGTTGCCCAGCTACAGCTAATTTCCTAGAATATTTCAAGTAAATATGTTTGTTTTTTGCTGGTAAGACTTAGTTTGCTGATTTCATTTTAGTTGCTTGGATTACGTTTGTTTACCATGCAATATTAATTGAGCTATGTTTTTTCAAATTCAATAATTTATTTCTTGGAAGGCTGATTTTGGTAAAAGCCATAAAAAAATTAAGCGGTAACCTGCAGTACTCATATTACATTTCCTTACTTTTAGGGTTACAAATAACTAGAAATATAATGGTAATGAAGAAAAAATTAAAAGGGCTAATTTCGGTAACAAGCCTGCTTATGATAGTGTTTATACTTGGAAATATATCCTGTAAAGATGCACCTAAAAAGGTAGAAAATGAGGTAGAACAAACAGAAAAAGCAACTACTGTTATTGACAATGATAATGACAGTTTTGGAGGATTGGCACTGTACACACTGCGCGATGCCATGGGCGATAACCCTAAGGAAACTTTAAAAGCGGTATCCGATGCTGGATACCGTTATATTGAGGCTGCAGGGTATGATAACGGAAAGTTTTATAATATGGCTCCAGAAGCCTTTAAATCGTATTTGGAAGAGCTGAACTTAAGTCCGGTAAGTACACATCAGGGATCGGTGACCCTTGACAATGCCGATGCTATGATGACTGATGTTAAGGCGGCGGGATTTCAGTATTTCGTAATTCCTGTTCCGCCCATGGGTCTTTTTAAGGTGGATCGGGCCACAAGGGAAATGAGTATGACAGGTGGCGCAAAGAACTTGGCCGACATATTGAACACATTAGGAGCAAAGGCTCAAGCCGCCGGTCTTGAACTGTTATACCACAATCACGATTTTGAATTTGTAGAAGATTCGGATGGGATAGTTCCGATAGATTATTTGCTGGAAAATTGTAATCCGGAGCTGGTTAATTTTCAAATGGATCTGTTTTGGGTTACCAAAGCGGGAGCAGATCCGTTAACGTATTTTGATAAATATCCAGGGCGTTTTAAAATATGGCATGTTAAGGATATGGACGAACAGGGCAGGTTTGCACCGGTAGGAAAAGGTACTATAGATTTTGCCAAAATACTTGCTCAAAAAGAAAAATCGGGCATGTTGTACTATATGGTTGAACAAGATATGACGTTTGACGGCCTGAATCCTTTAGAGGCCATTAAAATAAGCCATGCAGGTTTAGGTGAATTTGGTTTTGATTGATCTAACCGCAGTTGATGTATTTAAAATAAACAATCCGCTTACCAATTTTTTATTTGGCAGGCGGATTCTGTTTTGAGTACATAGCAGTTAGCAACTTTCTTGCTACATGAAAATTTAAAGAAGTTTACATCGTCCTTATTACGAAAGAGTAATCCTAAGAATATGTTCTTTTTTAACAAATTGAAAAGGCCCGTATAAGTATCTTTATCCTTAACTCAACTTTTCCTTAAAAAAGTCGATGGTACGTTTCCATGCCAGTTCGGCGGCTTCACGGTCATACCTTGGGGTCGTATCGTTATGGAAGCCGTGATTGGCATTTTCATACATATAACCTTGGTATTCCTTGTCATTCTCTTTAAGTGCAGCTTCATAGGCCGGCCAGCCTTCGTTAACACGTTTGTCCAGCTCACCAAAATGTAGCATTAGTGGTGCTTTAATATCAGCGATATTTTCTGTGGGTTGTCCGCCATAAAAGGGAACCGCAGCTCCAAGGTCTGGCACTTTTACGGCCATCATATTTGATATCCATCCCCCAAAACAGAAACCTACCACGCCCACCTTTCCGGTGCAATCTGGATGATTTTTTAAGTGGTTAAATGCGGCTATAAAGTCTTCTAGCATTTCGTTTCTATCCCGTTTTCGTTGTAACTCACGCCCCTCATCGTCGGTACCTGGGTATCCACCTAAAGGCGTTAACGCATCTGGTGCCAAGGAAATAAAGCCTGCAAGTGCAGCACGTCTTCCCACATCTTCAATATGCGGGTTTAATCCACGGTTTTCATGTACAACAATAATCCCCGGTAGTTTTGTTTTAGTGTCTGCAGGTTTGGACAGTAAGCCTTTGATCGTACCGCCTCCTTTTGGAGATTCATATTCAATATAGCTACTGTTCAGCCTAGCATCGTCTTGCGGTATCTGAATTTTTTTAATATAGTCCGGAGAAATGAACCCTAATAGGGAACCTACCGTAATCCCGCCAACTGCATAGGTAGAGAGCTTGTCCAAAAACAAACGTCTTGGAATCCTATCATGGGCATAGTCGTCATATAGGTCAAATACGCCTTGGGAAATGTCTTCTTTCTTTAATTTTTTCATTGTTTCTATTTTAATACGTGTTGCATAAAGTTTTCTTTGTATGCCCTTCCTATTGGGATACGGGTCTGTTCGTCCAGAAGGACTTGATTCCCTACTATTTTTTCAATTTTAGATATATTAAGGATGTAGGATCTATGGGTACGGAGAAACTTTCCGTTATCTAGGGTTTCTTCCCAGTATCTTAAGGGTTCCTGGGAAAGGTATTTCTTTTCGGTCGTAAAAACTTCGGTATAATCTGCATCGGAATGTATAAAACGTATATCCGATACGTTTAACCTTATCAGTTCATATCCCGACTTTATAAAGATAACTTCTGACTGCACACTTTTTTCTACCGTTTTTGACATGTCATTTTTTATCAAAGAACTAGACTTAACTTTGGATACCGCCTGTACAAAGCGCTCAAAGGAAAATGGCTTTAGAAGGTAATCCTTTACGTCGTAGTCATAACTTTCCAGAGCATAATCTGGAAAAGCAGTTGTTAGTATCACTTGAGGCTTTTTGGTAAGCATTTTTAAAAATTCTATACCAGATATTTTTGGTAAATGAATATCTAAAAAAATTAGGTCTACGTCAACTGTTTTCAAGAATTCCATTGCCTGTAGCGCATCTGCGAAGGCACCCCTTAATTCTATCGTGCCTACATCGGAAATATATTTTTTAAGCACGCGTTGCGCAGGTGGTTGGTCTTCTATGATGATACAGCGAATCATGCTAAACCAGATTTTAAATTCATCTTTAAATGTACTGAATATCGCTGATTATCATCAGTTATTTTCAGTGTATGTGCATCTGGATATAATAATTGCAAACGTTTTTTTACATTTTTGAGACCAATACCATTATTTAATTTATCCGTATTTGTAACAGGTCTAAAGGAGTTGTTGCACTCAAAGTTCAATTGACCGTTAGAATCTATTTTTATACGGATGTTGATGCTGATATCCTCGGATTGACTGGCGGTGCTGTGTTTAAAGGCATTTTCTATAAACACATTTAATATTAGCGGTGCTATAAGATATTCGGATGGTATGTTTTCCGCTTCAAAAGTAACGTTGCCACGGTCCTCTATTTGAAGTTCATTTAGCTGGGTGAAGTTTTTAAGGTGCTCTATCTCTTTTCCAAGAGCAACAAAGTCTTCCTTGCAATCGTATAACATATAACGTAGTACCGACGAAAGTTCTAAAATTATGGACGGAGTCTTGGGCGATTCTTCAATAGCATAGGAGTACAGGTTATTTAGATTATTGAAAAGAAAATGTGGATTGATCTGCGATTTTAAAAATTGAAGTTCACTCTCTTTTACGGACGTTTGTAATTCTTCAACTTCTCTTTGTTTGGTAGAAGCATCCCACGCAAACTTGAAACCGGCTAAAATCATAATCACGGGCATTACGTCTAGAAGACTGAAGATGACACCAGGAAAGTACTTACCTCTTGTATCGGGAAAGTAAATACGCTCCAATATCAACTCTTCAACAGCAATAATTGTTGCGATAACTATGGCAACATATAAAAAGAACAGCAGGTATTTTTTTTGGTAGAAAAAACGGGTCAGCAGTATATAGTTTATAATTAGCGCGCCTATGGCGTAGTTGATAAAGGCAACAATTTTGTACTCGTGTATCTTGGGCTCGTTACGGTCAAATGAAAAGAAGATAAAAAGCACCATATGAAGTAGTATTTGGAATATAACTTCTTTGGATGTGCTATTAAAAAATGAAATTTTCCTGGCCATTTTATAAAAGTAGTATTTTAAGCTAAAGAAGGGAAAACAAAACCGTTACCGACCTATTTAGCCATGTGAACGTCTGTTTTATAGCGAGATGCGTTGATGAGAGGACGACCAAAGTAGTTCGAATAAATGAAAATAGGAAACTTTCAAAACAGGCCATCTAAGGATGCCAAAACTTATAATCGTCAATATTCAATTATTGTGTGAAATTCAAATCCTAGCAATGAAACGGTTTGTAATCTAACTCTTGATTTTACTTCCGGCATTACATAAATGAAGAGCATGCAGCTAAAAATTCTACCTGGAGAATTTTAGCGAAGAAGATGGGTTTGTAACCTTTGGTATTCGTTTCGGTTAAGGCAAGGAAAATATTAAGGAATTTTCTGGTCAGAAGCGCTTCTATGGGTTAATCGCTAGTTCTTATGTCCTACGTATTGTTATAAAACTCTAAATTCAAGTTGTAACCTATATTTTTTATTTTGAAATTTGTTCAGAATAAAAGGTCATGTCTTACCACCTAATTTTTCTAGATTCACAGAAGAAAACTATCTTGCATGTATGATCTTCAATTGTATAAATGCAATTAATAACGAATACCAGCACTGAAAAATTGTAAATAGAAAAGAACACATCTTGACAGTAAAACTTAGTATAAAAGACAGGTTTAACACAGAATTGCCCGCAGATCCCATTTTGGAAAATACAAGGCGACAGGTTGCCAATGCCTGTTTTTCTTATGTCACACCAAAAAAACCATCAAATCCTAGCTTGGTTCACAGGTCGCCAGAAATGATGGAGGCATTAGGTATGAATGATCCTGTTGATGAAAAAGATTTTTTAGCTATTTTTTCAGGTGCCGAACTGTTGCCTAATACTAAACCGTATGCGATGTGTTATGGTGGACACCAATTTGGAAATTGGGCCGGTCAGTTAGGGGACGGTCGTGCGATAAATCTTGCTGAAGTTACACACCGGGGTAAAAATTGGGCTATACAATTAAAGGGTTCTGGAGAAACACCCTATTCCAGAACAGCCGACGGGTTGGCGGTATTGAGGTCTTCTATTCGTGAATATCTGTGCAGTGAAGCGATGTTTCATTTAGGGGTGTCCACCACTAGGGCTTTGTCTCTGGTTTTAAGCGGAGATAAAGTGCTGCGCGATATTATGTACGATGGTAATCCCGATTATGAAAAGGGAGCGATAGTATGTCGTGTCGCACCCTCGTTTTTGCGCTTTGGAAACTACGAAATATTGGCAGCCAGACAGGATACTAAAAATCTTAAGAACCTTGTAGACTATACCATAAAACATCACTTTTCACATTTGGGAACGCCTTCTAAAGAGGTGTATATTTCATTCTTTAAGGAGGTTGCCGTTAAAAGTATGGAGATGGTCATTCATTGGCAGCGCGTCGGTTTTGTGCATGGGGTTATGAATACCGACAACATGTCCATTTTAGGTTTGACAATTGACTATGGTCCATACGGATGGCTTGAGGATTATGATCATGATTGGACGCCTAACACGACGGATAGCGCACACAAACGCTATAAATATGGAACACAACCAGACCTGGTATTATGGAATCTCTTTAAATTGGCAAATGCAATATATCCGCTTATTGAAGAAGCCGAACCGTTGCAGGACATCTTGTCTGAATATCAAGAGGAGGTAAAGATTGCGTATTTGGAAATGATGAAATCAAAATTAGGTCTGTTTGAGATAAACGCCAAGGACGGAGTATTGATTACCGAATTGGAACGCATTTTACAGTTGACGGAGACCGATATGACCATTTTCTTTCGAAAGTTGTCCGGTTTTAGGAAGGCCGAAGATGCATTGCAGGTTATTTCAAATGCATTTTACAAACCATTGGAATTGGAAGGTAAAATTACGGAGGAGTGGTCGGCTTGGTTTTCAGCTTATGCCGAACGTCTAAAACTGGAGACTAAGAGCAATACCGAGCGTTCTAAAGCTATGAACTTGGTAAATCCGAAATACGTATTACGGAATTACATGGCGCAACTGGCAATAGACGATGCTGATAAGGGTAATTATACATTGATTGGTGAGCTCTTTCAACTATTAAAAAAGCCGTATGACGAGCAACCAGAAAACGAAAAATGGTTCGCCAAGCGTCCCGATTGGGCCAGAAATAAAATAGGGTGTTCTATGCTCTCCTGCAGCTCTTAGGAAATAGGACAACGCTGTTCCTTTCGTAGTATATGTGCGTTTTAAACCGAAATAGTTTAATTCGGTAAGTCAACATCTTAGAAATTAAATAATGGAACCCATGCCGCATCCAGTATTAAAGTATATTGAAAATATCCTCGAAGGCTATTCTAAGGGAACTTATCTAGATAAGACCTATGGGATAACGAAAACCACATATAATTCGGGTAAATCGTTTAAAATTTATGGCAATGAGTTGGGTGGTACCAATTTCATCAGTCTTAATTATTACCTTACTAAAGAAAAGCATCTTTTGAAGCCCTGTGAAATGCCCAAACAAAAGGTTGTGGAATTCCTGAAAAGTGTGGTATTATAGGTTCTTCATGGTAAAACTGAAATGTATTAATATCTAATCTCAAGGCGAATAGAATTAGCACTTATCCCGTCTCTGTGGCTTTTGATGTTTGTGTCTTTTGCGTAGTGAGGGCAATATCCAGAATTCTTTTCAATTTTTTTTCAAAAAACACGTACCTTATCCTTTTAAATAAGTGTTGTTACATGACCAAGGAATTTAATCCCGATTATCCATCGGTGGACGATTTAAGAAAAAAGGCCATGCGACGTATCCCAAAGTTTGCCTTTGAATATCTGGACGGCGGTTGCAACGAGGATGTGAGCATATCCAGAAATACATCAGAACTAAGGGAGGTACAATTACGGCCAAGGTATTTAAGGAATCAAGGTATTAGTTCTACCAAGACTAGGGTTATGGGTATGGAGTTTGATGCGCCGTTTGGTATCGCTCCTGTGGGATTACAAGGGTTGATGTGGCCCAATTCCCCAGAAATATTGGCAAAATCTGCCTTGAAGAATAACATACCTTTTATCTTGAGTACGGTGACCACCATGGATATTGAGCGCGCTAGCGAACTCACGCAGGGTAATGCATGGTTTCAACTGTATAATCCTGTTGAAGATTCCCTGCGGGATGATATAATCAAAAGAGCTGCGGCTGCGCAATGCCCTGTACTTGTGCTACTCTGTGACGTGCCTACTTTTGGATACCGTCCAAGGGACATACGTAATGGCTTGGCCCTACCGCCAAAGATGTCGATGGCCAATATTCTTCAGATTATGAGTAAACCCGTTTGGGCTTATAATACGCTTAAATATGGCCAGCCTACCTTTGAAACTCTAAAACCGTATACCCCAGAGGGCCTAAACTTAAAACAGTTGGGTCAGTTTATGGATAAGACTTTTTCTGGTCGTTTGAACGCAGAACGGATAAAACCGATACGGGACAAATGGAAGGGTAAATTAGTGCTTAAGGGCGTAGCTTCGGAACAGGATACCCAAGACGCCATTAGAATGGGTTTTGACGGTATTATTGTTTCAAATCACGGAGGCAGACAATTAGATGCCGCACAGTCTACCATAAAATCCCTTTCTGAGCTAACTGCGAAATATAGCGATCAGATTGAAATTATGATAGACAGTGGATTGCGTTCCGGACCTGACATTGCCCGTGCCATGGCTACAGGTGCCAAATTTACCTTTATGGGCCGTTCTTTCCTATACGGATGTGGTGCCTTGGGCAACCAAGGTGGAAACCATACCATAAGTATGCTAAAAACACAATTTAAACAGGTTATGGATCAATTATGTTGTGAGCGAGTTGCCGATTTGCCTAAGCATTTGATTGGGTAAGATGTGTTAACGTAATAGTAGGTCAACGGAATTTAAACGTCGTTACGGGCAACTTTGGAATAAATAAAAAATTACAACATTAATACAAACGGATGAAGTCATTTATCACAGAAGATTTTTTATTACAGGGTAAATTTGCCAAGAAACTGTACCATGATTATGCAAAGGAGCTGCCCATCATAGATTACCACAACCATTTGTCTCCGTTAGAAATTTCAACGAATAGGGTTTTTGAGAATATTAGTCAGGCGTGGTTAGCCGGAGATCATTACAAATGGCGGGCCATGCGCGCTTTGGGTATCCCTGAGGACTATATAACTGGTAAGGCTTCGGACAAAGAGAAGTTTCTAAAGTGGGCGGAAACTATTCCCTATACAGTACGGAATCCTTTATACCATTGGACACATCTCGAACTGCAACGCTATTTTGGTATCGATGAACTACTATCGCCGGACAATGCTGAAGCAATCTACGAACGAACTTCTGAGCAATTGCAATTGTCCTCTCATCATACCATAGGACTTTTGCAGGGTCAGAACGTAGACTATGTATGTACTACAGATGACCCAACGGACGGTTTGGAACATCACACCAGAATAGAAAGCCAAGGGGTAAGCCCAAAGGTATATCCCACCTTTAGACCGGACAAGGCCTTTGCGGTGGAAGATGCGGAGAGTTACACCGATTATCTCAAAAACCTGGAATCGGTCACCAATAGTAATATCGACAGTTATGATCAACTTTGTTCCGCTTTGGAGCAGCGCATCCATTTTTTTCATGAGAACGGTGGGAGATTGGCAGATCACGGTCTAGAACAGTTATATTATTTTGACACTAACGCTTATGACTGCAAGACGATTTTTTCCAAAGTGAAGGAAGGCAAAAAAATAACTACATCGGAAGTGGCTTTTTTTAAGGCTAGAACGCTTTTGTTCCTTTCTAGGGAATACTGTAAAAAAGGATGGACGCAGCAGTTTCATCTTGGGGCTTTACGCAATAACAACAAACGCTTATTGAACAATTTAGGTCCGGATACGGGTTTTGATTCCATAGGTGATTTTTCACAGGCAAGAGCCTTAAGCGGATTTTTAAACGATTTGGATAGTACCAATGAATTGGCGAAAACAATACTCTATAACCTTAATCCGTCCGATAATGAAGTATTTGCGACCATGGCGGGCAATTTTAATGATGGCAGTATAAAGGGCAAGGTACAATTTGGCTCGGGTTGGTGGTATTTGGACCAAAAAGACGGGATGGAAAAACAGATGAACACCCTTTCTAATATGGGATTGTTAAGTTGTTTTGTGGGGATGTTGACAGATTCACGCAGTTTCCTTTCCTTTCCGAGACATGAATATTTCAGGCGTATTTTATGTAATCTCATAGGTAATGATGTAGCCAACGGAGAACTGCCAGCGGACGATAAATGGCTGGGTAAAATAGTCAGCGATATTTCCTATTATAATGCGAAGAAATATTTTGGGCTTTAGCATATCGTATTACAAATGTTTACCCACTAATTTAATCTTTAGTAATCCCGTGCCTTACAACCCGAATTGCCTAGGCAGCCAAAGGCTTAATTCAGGAAAATAAGTAACTAAAAATAGGGCTAAAATCATAGCGATAAACAAGGGTAATAAGGGTTTTACTACTTTTTCAATTGAAGTTTTGGCAATTCCGACACCAACAAAAAGCACCGAACCCACGGGCGGTGTACAAAGCCCAATACAAAGATTTAACACCATTATGATTCCAAAATGCACTGGATCTAATCCCAACGCTGTAACAACGGGTAGAAAAATAGGTGTGAAAATAAGTACTGCAGGGGTCATATCCATAAAAATGCCTACAAACAGCAGCAGTAAGTTGATTATTAAAAGAATAACAATGGGATCATCGCTTAAAGCCAAAAGTCCAGCACTAATCTCTTGTGGAATGTTTTCATAGCTTAGGGCCCATGACATGCTCATGGATGCTCCTATTAAAAGCATCACAACCGCCGTAGTAGCTGCAGCGTCCAAAAGAATCTGTGGTGTTTTAGAAAAGGATATTTCACGATAGATCAACCCTAATACAAAACTGTAAAGTACTGCGATGGCAGATGCTTCCGTGGCAGTAAAAATACCTGTAACGATACCGCCAATGACTAGCACGAGCATAAACAAGCTAGGTAGGGCAACGACAAATGTCCTTAAAATGTCTTTGAACGTGCTTTGCTTACCCACTTTATAGCCTTTCTTCTTAGCCCAAACAGCGGCAATGATCATTAGAAAAATACCTGTGAGGATACCGGGAATGTAGCCTGCCAAAAACAATGCTGCGATAGATGCGCCACCGCTAGCCAAGGAATATACAATGAGTACGTTACTTGGTGGGATGACGAGACCTGTAGTAGCTGCCGTAATATTTACAGCGGCACCAAATTCGCGTGAGTAGCCTTCTTTCTCCATCTCTGGACCTAAGATACTTCCCATAGCCGATGCAGCTGCCATAGCGGAACCAGCTATCGCACCCATCAGCATGGCCGAAATAATATTGATTAATGCCAAGCCCCCTGGAAATGCGCCTACCAATGTTTTTGCAAATGCGATGAGCCGGTATGCGATACCACCTTTATTCATCAATTCTCCGGATAGTATAAAAAGTGGAATGGCGAGCAGCGCGAAACTGTCCAGCCCCGTTCCTATTCGCTGAGATACGGTTGTCATCGCTGGTAATACAGGAATACTCACCAACAAGGTTAGCAAGGACGAAATCGCAATACTCCAAGCCACCGGTGTTCCTATGGCCAAAAGGCAAATAAAACTTAACACAAGAACAAGTATTGGGATGTATTCCATAGGATTAGTCGTTAAGAATATCGGTAATTTTGTAATAGCTGATGAGAAGGCCGCTGATAGGAATAACGGCATACACTACGGATAAGGGAAGGTGTAATGCTGGGGAATTCTGATTTAATACATGGGTTATGTAGACTAGGCGTAGGCCGCCAACGACGAGTGCGCCCAAGGCGAAAAGGATAATTAAAACCCGAACAAAAAGCGATAGCTTTTTTTGGGTTTTGGTAGACAGTCTTCTCGGTAGTACATCTATTGCTACATGCATATTTTGTCCGGCTACATAGGCAGCACCTAAAATTCCTACCCAAATCATAAGATAGCGCGCCAACTCATCTGTAAACGAACTGGGCGATCCCAACAAAAACCGGCTAGCCACTTGCCAAAGTACGTTTAAAACCATGGCTGTCATTAGTATAACCAAGAAATTGGCTAGAAGTTTATCAATTCTCCCTCTTAGGTTCATGGGCTGATTTTTTGCTTGTTTATTCGATAGCTTGTATTTCTTTAATCATTTCATAAAATGCAGGGTCTTTCTTGTATTTTTCAAAGGAATCCTGGATTTTATCCGAAAAAAGTGTCTTGTCCGGATAAATAACTTCAACACCTGCTTTTTTAACGGCCACTAAGGCTTCGTTTTCGGCTTCTAGCCAAAGTTTACGTTGATAGACTATTGAGTTATCAACAGCTGTTTTTAGCCAGTCTTGTTCCTCTTCTGATAGCTTTTTCCATGAATGGGTTCCAATTAACAAGGCATCCGGTAATACCGTATGTTCATCAAGCGTATAATACTTAGCCACCTCATAATGTCTAGAAAGATAAAAACTGGGCGGATTGTTTTCTGCACCATCTACGACACCCTGCTGTAATGCGGTATATAATTCACCCCAGGATATAGGGGTAGGAGAACCGCCAAGACCGCGAACCATATCCATTGCCGTAACACTTTCCATGACACGGATTTTTTGCCCTATCAAGTCTTCTGGCGAATTTACGGGTTTGTTCACCGTATAAAAACTTCGGCTTCCGGCATCATAAAATCCTAAACCTTTGAGCCAGTATTTTTCTCCCCCGTTCAATAGCTCCTGACCTAATGGGCCGTCCAATACCTTAAAGGAATGTTCCCTGTCCCTGAACAAAAAGGGAAGCCCCAAAACCTTCATTTTTGGGGCAAAGTTTTCCAATACGCCAACGGAAACCTTGGTCATATCCAAACTGCCAATTTGTAGCAGTTCCAAACATTGCCGTTCTGTTCCTAGTTGTTGACTCGGGTAAATTATCACTTTTAATTTCCCATCGGATAATTGGGCCAAATCTTCGCCCATTTTTACCATGGCCTTGTGTACGGAATGGCTAACATCCAACCCATGCCCCAGCCTAAGTGTTTTTGACTCCTCTGCGTTTGTACACGAATGGTAAAGCGCATGGATGAAAATCAATACAAAAAGGTTTTTGAAGTTCATTCTATTACTTTTATGACTATCCAATACTTACGCCATTGGTATAGTTAAGGCTATAGACCTATATCCTAAAAATACACTATAAATTTTACTATACTAACTTTGGGTGAACTAATCTGAGGCAACACCAATAGGGGTATTTTGATCTTGTACGCTATGGTTAAGAAAATGTCTTCGCGAGTAAGTTCTTTAAAAAACGCATGTTTCGTTTTTAAATGGCCATCATACCCTGTAATGTTATGTTTAAGCCTGTTAAAATGAACCGGTGACCTTATCGCTCGTGTCCATATCCAAGAATTGATGCTGGGTTCCTTTCAACGCAGATTTTAGCAATATTTTTTGTTAGATTTTTACGTATCGCTTACTATTCTTTTGGTTGTAAAATGCGCTATATTTAAAGTTTCATGAAGTTTTGTAATAGTTAAGAGTGGGTAAGCTTACAGTATAAAAAGATATGCATAAAATAAGGTGCGAAAACAATTTCGGTAAGGTTTGAGTATTCAAATTTCCTCGGCACCATGACTATAAGACAATTGTGAATGTTGTTAATAAGATTTAGGGTGTTACTACTTACTAAAATTTCACGTAAGATAGATGAATCTTTTATTTCAATAAAGATTTAGTCTGCAGCTTTAAAAATTTGGGTTTTATTGGTTTGATTTAGAACCAATTCGGTTTCAGTGATTCCTTCAAAATGATGTCCACTATTATCATTTTTTGCCTCAAGCTTGCTAATAAGTTGATCTAAGTCTTCTTTGACGCTTTTTTTGGTGAGCGGAGTAAGTAGGAGCATTATGAAACGCATGCAGAAGGTAAAAGGTGCACTTTTCATTTTTAAAAAGTTCGAGTGCATAGTCTATTGCCTTCTGGTTATTTTTTAAAAATCCGTAGGTATATAATTTTTTTAATTTTTGGATAGATTTTAACCCTGTATCGTTTTCAGGGGAGTTACTTGAGCATGGAATTTTTCAAATAATCTGGTAACGGCTTGCTTAATGCTGGACTCGACTTTGTTAATTTGCGTAATATCTAAAACTTTGGTTATAACTCCCTGCCAAACTACTTGTTTGCTCGTAAGGTCAATCATATGAATAGTAAAAGTACCTTCATCATATTGATAGACGGATGTTGGTTCTAGTCGTGTAAAATAGCTTTCCTGTTCGTTATAAGCACCATGGTTTATGACCGCATTTTGTTCAAATTGTATATGATAGTCTAATTGTAAATCTGCATTGCCTGACACTAACATATAACCTTCTCGTTGCATTGCAGCATCAATGGCATTTTTCCATCTTTTTCTATTCAACGAATTATCATATTGCGGGTAATCCTTATTTAGAGGCTCATCCGCATCAGACCAAGAATAGGTTTTATAATTGTTAAAATTAGCCTTTTGGTCAATATCGCTTAAAACTTTGGCAGAAGAGCAGGAGTTCAAAAGGACTGCAATTACAAGCAAATTGATTATTTTTTTCATAGCAAAGTGTTTCTTTTAGGTTTTTACTATTTGTATATTATTCTTTAATAATATTGATGTTCAAAAATAACTCTTTCGGAACAGTACTTTTATGACTTTAGTCATGTGATTACTTTTATAAGTCAAGCGCTAATAGGTTTGCTCTCTAATTCAGTTTGGTCTACCAAGGTTTATCTCGATTTTTATTGGAGGGTGCAAAAGCACATGATTACCAGGAAACAATTTCTTTATGTTTAAGGCGACTTACTACGAGAACTATTCGCCATTTTAGGTGAAAGAGCATAAGTTATTCCAATATTAAGAATCTAGTCATCTTATTCGAGAGAAGTCGAAATTATAATTGGAAAATTGATGTCTCAAAAACATGGTTTTAAGATATCCTGAATTTTATTTTAATTATTTTTTTTTAATAACATGCTAAATGTTGAAGAGGTATCCGATTAGTGTTGGAAAACTATTTAATTAAAAGCTTCACTGATAATAGAACCGAAAGTTAACAACGCAAAGTTGGCACATAACCAATTAAGGTTGCACTTGAATGTGGAAAAGTAATCTATACATCAATTTTTGTTGTTTTGTTTAACTAAAAGCAACCTCTTACTCTTTCACCAATTCTAAGGTTTGTACCGTATTCTTGCCATCTGTAGATTTCCACTTTTGAAATTTATTTTTATTTTCTAAATAAATCCATGTTTTTGTTAGTTCACTATCGTCGCCCTCAATAGTGATGTATTTTTCTGTTGAAGACCATTCGAACGGAGCAGCATCCCTACGTTCAACTCCCAAAATACGATAATCTAAATTTTTCTCACCGGTATTATTTCTATTAAAGGTCATGGTGCCAATATTTTGTAGCGTTGTTCCCTTTTCACCAAGAGTGGTGCGTTGATATTTTTGTACGCTCCATGTACCTACTATTTTGGGTGAACAAGAAAAAAATAGTGTAAGAGTTAATACAATTAAAAAAATTCTATTTCTATATTTTATTGATTTCATTATTGTTTTTTATAAGATGAAAAAACCCTCTAAAAATTAGAAGGTTTTAGTTTATTTCTAAACAAAATCTTTATTTTTTATTTTGCTGGTCCTTAATCGTATCCTCGTTAATATCAAATTTGTTGGTATCTATTTTGGTATTTCCGGTTGGATTAGTAGGATTGGATTGTTCTGTTTTTCTTTTATCTGTAAATATTCCCATTTATAATAGTTTTATTTTGCTCCGAATATTCGGAGATTTCTTAATCTTATCGTGAGCATATTTACTCACTTTTACTATAAATAAGTTAATTAAAAAGATTCTTGCAGAATGCCGTAAACCCTTTAAATCTTTGCTCAAATGGTCTTTCTATGGGTAATTAAATCAATAGATAAAACTAGATCGGACTGTTTTAAATTTCTTACAGGGTAGAATTTTCATTTTCATATGAATATCCTTCAGACTTGCTCAAGATTGTTGCGACATTACCTAATAACACGCCATAAATCACCTTTGAACTAATATCCGCAACCGTATAGGTCATTTGCCTTCCAACTACACCGGCTTCATTATAAAACGCCCCTTCTAATCCTAACAGATGCGGCATTAAATACGCCCCCGGATAAAGGAACCAAGAAATTAAGAATAATATCCATATATGATTTAAGGTCTTTTGCGCCTTTAAGGGTATATTTTCTTTTCCTTCGTTAATCACTTTTTTCATTACCCAAAGCACATGAACAAAAAATGCAGTTGAAATAGCGCCCCAGATAAAGAATTTTGTAGGATTGGATACTTCGTAAAACTGACCAATATATCCCGTTATAATCATTAGTGCTCCAGAGAACCAAAATTGATTTCTTATCGAAGTAAAACTTGATTTCGTTAGTGTTACCACAAATAAAATTTGGAATAATAACATGGGTACATCAATCAACCAATTTAAATATCTATAGCCATTATTGAATAAGTCTTCTCCAGGTTGCAAAAAGTATCGCCCTGTTTCGGAGTCAAACGTAAATGCCGTTGTCCAATTTCCAGCTTGGGCGTATAATAACAAAAACGCAGATACCATCACCACTCCAGAGAGGATATTAGACATTCTATACTTCGGTGAAACTGTTTTAAGGGTCAATATAAAGTACAGTAGTCCTGCAAGCATTACTGCATATCCTAAAGTAAGGGTATGAGATACAAGTTGATAAGCCATTTCTGAATACCCTTCTGTGGACCCTATATAATTTTCAAAATTTGCGTTGATTAATTTTCTCATAATTTAAGTTTGACGACGAATTTATTGGATTTATAAATCATGCCTTTGCTTTATAGCTAATCATCCTAACTCATTTGCGAAAGTCAGTTTGCTTAACTGGTCTTTTCAGTTGCTACGCTAAAAGCAGGTTTAAAAATTTAGCTTTCTCAATAAAAATTTGGAGTCTACTGGGTTGAACTTTAAGCGATGACACCCCTAAATTATATGGAGGATAACCCGTTATCAAAACAGTCCACATTCGTTTTGATACAACACACGTGATAATAAGGTAGTAGTTAGCTTTCTTAACAACGAAAGAAATAAAACCTATTTCGCATTCAATTAAATAATTTAAAAAAGATATAAGATGAAGTTAGAAAACAAAAGAGTAGCAATTTTGGCCACGGATGGTTTTGAAAAATCAGAATTGTTTCAACCTTTAAACGCTCTTAATGAAGAAGGTGCAACAGTGCATATCATTTCAGTCAAAGAAGGGGAAATAAAGAGTTGGGATGGTAACAATTGGGGAGATTCGATTAAGGTAGATAAGTTGGTAGACGTTGCCAAGGAGTCCGATTACAATTCCTTGGTGCTTCCCGGTGGCGTGGCGAATCCGGATTTGCTGCGCACGCATGATGACGCTCTAGAATTTGTAAGGGCATTTTTCAAAAGTGGTAAACCAGTAGCCGCTATTTGTCATGCGCCGTGGTTGTTGATAAGCGCTAACGTTATAGAAAATAGAAAGGTAACTTCTTATCACAGCATAAAGGATGATGTAATTAATGCCGGTGCCCATTGGGTAGATGAAGAAGTAGTGGTAGACCAAGGTTTGGTAACCAGCAGAAGTCCTAAAGATTTACAAGCCTTTATAGCCAAGGTGATTGAAGAAACCCGTGAAGGCAAACACGAACAACAAAAAGCAAACGCATAGTTGATGGAGTCATGGTTTTCCATGACATTGGTTAGTGTTGGAAACCGATTGAGCACCTACTGTTCTGTCGGTTTTTTATTAGGCAAAAATGTTTATTCGCATTAATAATTCCACCGTTTGGGTTATCTCGTTGTTTGATTTCTTGGCAATTTTGAAGCAAACCATAAATCATATTCTTTTGAAGATAGCAGTATACAGCGCCCATGACTTTGAAGTTCCTTTTTTGAAAACAGCTAACGCCAATAAAAATGAGTTGCAGTTTATTTCAGAAAAATTAAATGGGAATTCGGTTAAGTTTGCAAAAGGTTGCGACGTGATTGCCGTATTTTCTTCTGATGACGTTTCTAAGGAAATAGTAAATGAATTAAGCAGCTACGGTATAAAATTTATAACTACGCGCTCCGCAGGATTTAACCATATCGATTTAAAAACTGCTGCCCAACACGGTATTTTGGTAACAAATGTACCGGGATATTCTCCTAACGCCATTGCAGAGCATTGCCTAGCCATATTGTTGGCAATTTCTCGCAAACTAATTCCTTCCTACGAGCGCATCCGTAACTATGATTTTTCACTTAATGGATTAGTTGGCTCCGAGTTAAGCACAAAGACCATTGGGATAATGGGTACAGGAAATATTGGATATCGTTTAATTCGAATTTTATTAGGCTTTGGATGTACCATCTTAGCTTACGATGCAAAGCGAAATGATGAGATAGCCGGATTGGACGGTGTGGAATATGTGGAACTAAATACCTTATTACCTCAGTCGGATATCATTTCCTTGAACCTTCCCTTAAATAACGAAACGGAGCATATTATAGATACGGAGGCAATTAAGCAAATGAAGGAGGGCGTCATCTTAATCAATGCCGGTAGGGGTCGATTAGTAGATACCAAGTCGGTTGTGGATGCTCTAAAATCGGAAAAAATAGGCGGTTTTGGCATGGATGTCTATGAACGCGAAGAAGGATTCTTTTACGAAGACCATTCCAACGAGGTTTTTAAGGATGACCTTTTTGCCCGCCTGCTAACGTTTAAAAATGTGGTCATCACCGCGCACCAGGCTTTCCTTACGGAAACCGCATTACAAGAAATTGCGGAAACGACTATGCAGAACATTCAAGCGTTCGAGAATGGCACTAAACTGAAGAATGAAGTAAAAAGTACTAACGAGAGCTGAGATATTTTCAGCGTAAAAAAGATTACAAATGATGATAGTAAATTACGAAAGCTGTATTGAAGCATGTCAAGAATGTTTTATCGATTGTCAAAACTGCCTAGTTCAAATGGCGGGCAAAGAGAGTATGAACGATTGTCCACAATGCTGTATACAATGTATAGAAGCGTGTTTGGTGTGCATAAAGTTTATGATTGCGGATAGTAAATTTACATCGCAATACTGTAGGCTTTGTGCAGAAATATGTGAATGGTGTGCCGAGCAGTGTAATCAACACGAACATGAGCACTGTAAAATATGTGCTGCTTCTTGTTTGGCCTGTGCAAGAGAATGTAGAAAACATGCTGCCTAGAATAAAATAAAAACATAGAAAGAAATGGAAGAGACGAACTATTTAAAAAATAAAGAAGGACTTCACAAAATTCGAGTATTGTTAGGAACTGCACGCGTATTTATGATGGCCACCAATTTGGAAAAAATACCATTTTCGGTTTGTCCAATGACACTTCAGGAGTTTGATGAGCAGGGCGATTTATGGTTTTTTACACCTAAGAATAGTGACCATTTTAAAGAAATCGAGAACGATAACCGAGTACAATTAATTATGTCTAATGAAAAAGATCAATGTTATCTTTCTATTTATGGTAATGCTACACATATTGTCGATAGCGAAAAAATAGATCAACTTTGGAATCCTATGATTCGTGCTTGGTTCAATGAAAAGGAAGACCCTAACCTGGCATTATTGAATGTAAATATGGAGAGCGCTTTTTATTGGAATAGTGACGAAAGCAAACTTGTATCCCTTTACCATTTGGCAAAAGCTGTTAATACGGGTGACCGTTCCCACATGGGAGAAAAAGGACATATTAACTTACAAAACCACTAGCTTATGGCTATTTTAGGGAATATCATAAAAGGTGTAATTCATGCTTCAGATATCATCTCATTGGATTTTGATGCAGCGAAAGAACAACAATCGGTCTTAAAAGACCTTTTGAAAACGGCTCAGGACACCGAATTTGGTAAGCAGTATGGCTTCAAGGATTTATTGGTCTCCGAGAATATGGAAAAGGACTTTCGCTCAAAAGTTCCTTTTTTTGATTATGATCAAATCACACAAAAATGGTGGGGAAGGGTACAGAATGGTGAAGAAAATATTACATGGCCGGGTTGCCCTGATTATTTTGCCCTAAGTTCCGGTACAACTGGCAAAACAAGTAAGCGTATTCCCGTTACCAACGCGATGATTACAGCTATTCGCAAAGCAGGGATACAACAAGTATTGGCTCTACGGAATTTTGACCTGCCAGCAGATTTTTTTGAAAAAGAGATTATGATGCTTGGAAGCTCAACGGATTTGGAGGAGCATAATGATGCGTTGGAAGGAGAAATTAGTGGCATTAGTGCTAGTAATATCCCTTTTTGGTTTCAAAACTATTACAAGCCTGGAAAGGAAATTGCACAAATCCATGATTGGGATAAACGTGTACAACACATAGCGGAAAAAGCAGCTGATTGGGACATTGGTGCACTAAGCGGTATTCCATCATGGATGGAATTGATGCTACAAAAAGTGATTGCTTATCATGGTTTAAATAACATACATGAAATATGGCCTAACCTACAAGTATACACTTCTGGTGGTGTAGCTTTTGGGCCTTATGAAAAAAGTTTTAATGCCCTTATGGGAAAGCCGATTACCGTAATAGATACCTATCTGGCCTCTGAGGGTTTTATCGCTTTTCAGCAGCGCCCCGAAACCGATGCCATGAAATTGGTGACGGATAATGGTATTTATTTTGAATTTGTTCCTTTTAGGCCCGAATACATTAGGCCGGACGGTTCTTTGGTCGAAGATGCGCCCTCTTTGACCATCTCAGAAGTAGCGCTTGGTCAGGATTACGTCTTGGTTATGAGTACCGTAGCAGGTGCTTGGCGCTATCTTATTGGCGACACTATTGAATTTACAGATATAGAACGTGCTGAAATTAAGATTACGGGTCGTACTAAGTTCTTTTTAAACACCGTTGGTTCTCAATTGTCGGTCAATAAATTAAATGACGCTGTTCAGCATTTGGAGAAGGAATTCAACATTGAAATTCCCGAATATACACTGTGTGCCAATCGTGTAGGAGATGATTTTTACCATTGTTGGTATTTAGGAACAGATACACAAGAAGACGAGCAAACATTGGCAGATGCCTTGGACAACTTTCTAATGAACGCAAATAAGAATTACAAAGTAGCCCGTTCAAAAGCTTTGGAAGGCGTAAAAGTCAGCACAGTGCCACCATCGGTTTTTTATGATTGGAGCGGAAGCAATAAAAAGAAAGGTGGCCAAGTAAAAATGGAGCGGGTTATGGGAGAAGAGCGTTTTGCGGAATGGGAAGCGTTTGTTAGCAGCGCTAATTAATTTGGCGTTTCTGCTTCCCGCTCCTCGACTATACTCATAATCTCATCTGGCGATAAGTAATATTTTTTAATACGGTCTTTATAGCTTTCTTCAATTTCCGCATTGTTGAGAATAAAATATTTTGTTTTCAGGATATAATCCTCCATCCCAGCTGCTACGGCATACGAATCTGCCGCCCTTTCCGCTTCTTTGATATAGCTGCCTGAAAGACTATATTTAACTCCGAACCAGATAAGGTTTAAACTGCTACGGTGTTTATAATCCGTAATATGCCCTAGTTCATGTCCTAGCCACCCAATCAAAATCTCGCTATCGATATCCGTCGTTTTAAACTCCTTACCGGAAATCTGAATATTCTCACTTAGCAATACCAAATATTTTCTCTTTTTTCTCGATTTGAAAAGGCTCCAGAATACCGGTTGCGCCAGCATGGTAGATTTACGGATGTTCTCTTTAAACCGAAACTCTATATGCGTGTTTTTAAGATTAGGATAGTATAATAGCGCTGCACGAGCTTCTTTATTGATGCTTTCGGGTATTATGTGTTGTGCGTTTATTTTTTGTACGCTCATAAACAGTAGTAAAGGGATTAATAGTTTCAATAAAATACGTTTCTACTTTTTATAATAAGGGACTAAAAAATTTTGCCACTCCTTCCAACAACCGCTCCCAAATAGGTCTGTTTTTAAATGTTTCATAGTCGAGACAACTGCAATTATCACAGATTTTCTCAAACTCCTCTTGTATTTTTTGTGTTAAATCAGTGTCATAAAGGAGCGCATTTGTTTCAAAGTTATGTTCAAAGCTACGATAGTCAAAATTACCAGAACCAATAGAAGCAATCTCACCATCTATAATCATCATTTTACTATGCGAAAAATTAGGTCTTAGGTAAATTTTCACTCCTACCTCCAGCAGTTGTTCAAACCTAGAGAACATGCTCAATTTTGCCATTTTAGAATCGGATACCTTAGGGACCAACAATCGTATCTCTACACCGCTTAATGCGGCTACCGTTAATGCTTGTATTACCGCTCTACCTGGAATAAAATAGGGGTTGGCGATACACACATATTTTTCGGCAGAGTTGATCATAGCGATATACTGTTGCATAATGGCCGGCTGTGTGGAGTCGGGTCCGGCCGCAGCTATTTGTACGATACGGCTTCCTTGAGAACCTATTTTTGGGAAATAGCTCTTTGTTAACAGGAGGTCTTCGTTACTTGCAAAATGATAATCTTTTACAAAAATCCGGTGCAGACTATTCACCACCGGACCGGCAAGTTTTACATGTATATCTTCCCAGATGCCCAAGTCAGAAATCGGCTCAATGTATTTGTCCGTTACGTTTACGCCTCCGGTAAAACCCACTTTTCCATCTATGATAATAATTTTTCGATGATTTCTATAATTGAGGGTGAACAAAAGATTTCCAAATCGGATGGGCATCATTGGGAACACCTTTACCCCAAGTTCAAGAAATTTTTTCTTGAATTTTCCTCTGAACGAATAACTGCCGAAGGAGTCGTAAATTAGTCTGATTTCCACCCCTTCTGAAATTTTTTCTTTAAATAGATTATAGAATCGTTCGGTAAGTTCTCCCTTTGAGAAAATGTAGTACTGTAGATGAATAAATTTTTCTGCTTTTTCGAGTGCCTCGAAAATGCTGTCAAAAGTTTCTTCTCCTCCGTTGAGGATAGTAACCTCATTACCCGTATAGGGAGCTAATAATGTGCTGTTTTCTACAAGTTTGGCTAGCTTTGATTTCTTTACGTTGTCGAAGTCTACCTTGTGTTCTAAATCATGTAAATCCCTATATTGTTCATCAAACGATTTTCGCTTTTCCGTTTCCCGTAATCTAAAGAATCTAAATTTTCTACGGTTTACCCCAAATAAATAATAGATTACAGGACCTGCAAATGGTAGGGCAAGAACTACCAGCAACCAACTAAGCGATTTCGTTGGGCGGCTACCATGTAAAATAATACTGACAACGCTCCATAAGGTTATCCCTAAATATAAAATCCACAAAAGGGTATTCATCGGTAGCTCAAGGTTCTTTTATGTCTAAGATAAAGATTGTATGTATTACAGGGAATAATATCCTGTGTTTGGAGTAGAAAAGTATTTGATTACGCTAAGGGTAAAAGATGCTTACGGTTATCTTTCGATATAACGAAAAAATTATGGGTGTGATTTCAAAAGATAAAAGAAAGTTGACGATTTATTATCATTCTAGAACTTCAATTGGGGAGCAGACATTTGCCTATGCCAACGCATCTAAGAAAAAACTACATGCGGTGGATATTGCTAAAGATAACTTGACTGGCACACAATGGGCCGAACTGGCTAGCGAATTAGGTAAAAATATTGCCGATTTAATTCATACCGATCATCCTGCTTTTGTAAAAGAATATGGTGAAGAAACTCCAAAAATGGAGCAGCACCATTGGATTAAAATTTTGGAAAATGAACCGCAATTTCTCAAATATCCAATTGTGATTTATGGTAAGGAGTATCTACAAATTGAAAGTGCAGCAGCCTTTAAAAAATTTATAGAGCCTGATAGCGCAGGCTTGGAAAAACAGCCGTTACGTAATCAGTTTACCGATAAAGATACGCCTAAGTAAGGTTTTTGAATCTTTTTTTAAAAAACAAGAAACTACTTTGAACTTTGTTCCGAGTAGTTTTTTTGGTTAGTGCAGGTATTTTAGCTTTTCATTTATTTACTGACCACGAAGTGTAAACAAGTATTTTAGAAATGATTTACTAGTAAGTGGTAACTAGAAATGTAAAATCACATATGACTTTATAAGTATCATATTACACCTATTGGAATTAAAGCAAAAGTTGATGCCAGCAAAGCTAATGCAATTATATTCTAGTTTTTTGAAGCGTAGCGATAATTATATTGACTAAATATGGAAAGGGCACATTATATAAATACTTTGGAGGGTTGAACCTTTTCCTCCACAATAGTAATGCGAACTGTGTTTTCACCCACATTTTCCAAATCATGTACATATTCCATATCGCATTCACGAAAAAAGGTTTCCCCTCTTTCAAATCGTATCAGGTCCACGGCACCATTCGCATTTCTTGATATCAAGAGACCATCTGTAAGACAATTGCAGCTATAGGTATTGGAATGAATTCTAAAGGGTAGCCGTTGATTCGGTTCCAGCACGATTTTCCAAAGTTTTACTTCTTGGTCTTCAAAAAGAACTTGCCCAATCTCGGTGGTGAAAGCCTTCTTTTTTACTTCTTGTAACATTGTTGTACTCCAACAAGTAAAGTTTCCTTTTGGATTAATTTTAGATACTAACATTCGTAGAGATGATTAAATATACTTGATTGCAATCTTATTAGAAAAGTAAAACCACCCTACATTTAGTTATTAACCAGGTAGTTTTTAAGCGCCGCAAAATTATAGGAAATTAGGTTTATGAGGGTTAAAATTCTTACAAAAATTAATAATCTTGTGTTAAATACTGTTAGAAAAGATTCGAGTAAGGCCCATTAATTTTATTAAAAGTAGAGCATATAAAATGGCTTATAAATTTTACTAAGTACATGGCTAGTTTCTTCTGGTTCACAATGTTTTTAGTTGCTCGTTATTTTTTTATCAGCTTTTAAAACGCACAATTACTGCCTAACCTGGAAATTTTATGAGTAGCTGGCATGTTTAAAATTAGGCAAATTTTAGTATTCTAATATTTATTTTTCACATTCATCCATGTGAATGGGATACTGTTTCGGTATTTTATTTCATTTCCCGTTTTGGTAGCCAAGAGAATTAACCATCCTGTGTAAAACCAGGATAACAGGTCATTCCACCGTCTACAAAGATGGTGGTTCCATTAATGTATTCCGATTCGTCTGATGCCAACCAGCTCGCTACACTAGCGATATCCTCTGGTTCTCCAATTTTTCCGTAAGGAATCAATTTTAGCATTTTTTCTCTTCCTTCCTCCGTACTCCAGACATCTTTATTGATTTCGGTTTTTATAGCTCCTGGCGCAATACTATTACATCGTATCTTTTTGGAGGCGTATTCTTGACAAATACTTTGCATCAACATCGTGAGTCCTCCTTTAGAGCTAGCATAATTCGCATGCCCTGCCCAGGGAATAATTTCATGAACACTGCTTATATGTATAATTTTACCAAGTGAATTCGACACTTCTTGTCGCATTCCCCGGCGCATAAATTCTTTAATTGCTGCTTTGGCTACCAAAAACTGTCCCGTCAAATTCACATCGATTACCTTCTGCCAGTCTTTTAGTTTCATTTCATGTAGTGGAAAATCCTTTTGCATTCCTGCGTTTCCTATACTAACGTCTACTGTGCCAAATTCGGCTATTGTTTTTTCAAAGAGTTTTGCAACATCATCTTCATCGCTCACATCACACTTCAGCACTAGTGTATCGCCACAATCCGAATTTTTAGAAATCCAGTCTGCGGTCTCCTCGGCTCCTTCTTTATCGCTGTGGTAATTTACGACCACATTGGCACCTTCTTGGCCAATAGCCTTTGCAATGGCAGCACCAATTCCGTTACTGGAACCCGTTACGATACACGTTTGGTCTGTAAGCCTCTTATTCGGTTTTTGCATAATTTTCATTTTTGGAAGAAGTTACTTCAGTGGCAAACATTAATTAAGGATTTTATTTTTTAACGAGCGTATTTTGATTGATTGGGTTAGGATTTGTTTTGAGATAATCAAACACGTATTTGGGTCAATCCAAACCTCTTTTTACTAGTATATTAGAGTAAAACAAATAAAAATATAAACATATAATGGAAACAAAAGAAGCAGCCATAGGCATCAAGAAAGATAATAGAGAATCAGTAGTAGAAATGCTAAAGCAACTATTAGCTGATGAATATGTCATGTATACGAAATATCGTAATGCGCATTGGAATGTAGAAGGTATAGACTTTCATAGTAAGCACGTCTTTTTTGAAGAAGAATATGGGAAATTAGAAAATACGATTGACGAAGTAGCGGAGCGTATTCGAATGTTGGGATTTTATGCTCCAGGAAGCATGCAACAGTTTTTAGAGCTGTCCGAATTAAAGGAGAATGGACCGGAGCGAAATGACAGTGCCAGCTTTATGGCGGTGTTGCTCGAAGACCATCAGACCATCATCAAGTTTATCAGAAAAAACATTGGAGATAATGCCGAAGCACATAATGATGAAGGTACAGCCGACTTCATTACAGCAATAATGCAAATGCACGAACAAATGGCGTGGATGCTGCGTTCGTCCGTGAAAACCTTCAAATAGGTCTTTTAGCTTAGTAAAGGTAAAGTAAAGAAATGCCAACGGTAAGATGTAAATCTTACCGTTTTTATTTTAAAATATCGTATGATATCAAAATCAAACGAAGAAATTTGTCAACAATTCAAAGATGCGGTAAATATGGCTCAAGCTGAGCTGGAAGATTGGTTACAAACCGAGGCGTCCAAAAAATGTGGGTCAGGTTAGTGGTGATGGGGAAGTGATAGGCCATAAAAGTGGAAAGAAAATTATCCCTATAAAAAAATACACCAAGGGCGAATTAACAACTGACAATTATGAACATATGAACAAAATAGTTGGTTATATCAATCGTCATAAGGCGCAAAAGCTTAAGGATGATATTAAAAACTCAAATTGGCTTTACAGTCTAATAAATTGGGGTTATGGCCATTTTAATAAGTTTGAAAAATAGGATAGAAATGGAACAATGGCTCGATGTTTCAATTGAAGTTCTACCAACCATTAGTATAACAGTGGTAGGAAGTTACATTGCTATGATTTTGCGGACCAGAATAAGAGGGAAATGAAGTTTTTCAAAGATGCGTAATTTCGATTTTGCGATAACCGTAGCGTTGGGCTCTATCATTGCTTCTACTGTTTTATCCAAATCGATTAGTCTTTGGGATGATATTGTAGGTTTAGCCCTGCTATATTTTTTACAGTTATTAACAACATATTTTCAAAGATATTCCGTGGTTACGGCTGTAACGGATAACAGCCCTTTATTTCTTATGACAGGAGAGATAATACTACACAAAAATCTAAAAAAAACTAGGGTGACAGAATTTGACTTTAGGGCAAAACTATGTGAGGTAAATATGTTGGATTTTTTCAAGTATGTGCTGTGGTTTTTGAGACAAGTGGGGTATTCCGGTACTTCATACCAAGGATATAGAACAAGAACTAGAAAATTTGCTAGTAAAAGAAGTTCGAGATAAATAAACTAGCAGTATCTACTGGCTTTATAGAATAGCCTAAAATAATAAATACAGCAACTCACCACTTTAAGGTGGCCGTATTTAGGTTTTGTGCCTAGCGCATAGGATATTTTGGGTATGCAATAAGTAGCTTACCAAAAACATCCGCCTTTTAAGGCGGATGTTTTTGGTAGTTGTAAGACTATATAATTAGGCTGTTACTGCTATCGTATGTTGGTGGTCTTGATAATATTTTGGACTACAATTATACTTCTGTTTAAAAATCTTTGAGAAGTAACTTCTACTTGTAAGTCCCACGGTGTAGACTATTTCGGAAATATTAAGTTCTGTAGTTCGAATTAGGTGCTCTGCCTTTTCCACTCGTACATTTCTTATAAAGTCCGATACTGTTCTGCTATGTAGCAACTTGAATCCTTCTTGAAGTTTTGCAGGGGACATGCCTCCTTTTTTACTTAAATAATCCAAATTATAGTTTACCTCCGGGTAATTTTTAATAAAACTCGAAAGCTCTTTAATGGTTTCCATCTCCTTTCTGCTGAGTGAACCAAAATTGTTTTCTGCATTCTTAATATCCTCATTGTGCTGTTGTATCTCCAAGGCAAGTACCATATGTACAATTCCCTTGGTTAGTAGTCTACGTACAATTCCCTCTTGCTTTATACTTTCCAATTGCTGCATTTTTTGAGTAAGTTGTAAATTATACGATCCTGTATATGCAAAAATTTCTTTTCCTTCGTTAGGCATAAACGTTTTAACCAATTGTCGTTGTAAAAGGTTTAAATCCTTATCGGTATTGTTACTAGCGTGGGTATTTACTGTGATACTAGAAAGTTTTACCGCTTGCCCTTTTCTGAAGAATAGACAAGTATCCCTACTTGGGTCACTTGCAAATATTCCTGTTTGAAATTGATTTAGCGATCTTTGTTTTCCATTAATCCCAAAACTATGACTCATTTGTCCTTCAGCACAGTATAAGAAGTAAATCGGATTAGTTACTGGTGTATTTCGTACAATAAGCGTATCTTCTTTAAAAACAACATCGTATTCAATAAATGAAATGCTATTAGTAACGGACATTCCTGAAATTTCCCCTATTACCTGCTCGTTGTTCAACTTCAAGCGATATTCTTTGTGCAGCTTGTTCAATAATCCACCAAAATCTTCCTTAAGTTGGGTAAATGCGTGCTCTAAATTGTTTGTTTTAAGTTCTACTATTTTCATGATTGTTGGCTTTAAGGGTTTGTCTATTACTTTTCTTTTATTACTGTTACTGTGAACGTTAGCGTTGCTAATGCTAGAAAAAGATGTACTGTATTGTCAAAATTGTAGATAAAGAATCCAACAGCCCATATCAAGAATAGTAATAAGGTTAGTACTGTTAATAATTTATACATGATATGTTTATAGATTAGTGGGTAAGGTTTTGGACCTTACAAAAACATGGGTTATTCTGAGTTTTAATCTGGAGTCTGAATTTTCATACCGATAATGAAAATGCTATCTAGACTATCCTGATTTTTCTTTTCGATTTTATAAGTTTCCATGTAGAACCTATTTTTATGTTTTTTTCTTTAGGGTCTATCTTTAGCGTTCTTATTCTTTTGGATAATGCTTTTCGTTCCTTTCCTTGTTCTTTACAAAGATCGATAATAGACCCTCCTCTTATGTTATACAATTTTTGTATTCCGTTATATAATTACGTGAAAACGCCCGAATACTGACCGAAACCGTCTAAATGTTGATGTTTTAGCAGCATTCTGATACTTTTTTTGACTTCCTTTTTTAGTTTTAGTATCGGTGGAAAGTGTTTTATACAACGAAGTAAACCAATAGTGTTAGCATGAAAAATTTAGATTACGGAATTATTGGGAATTGTAAAAGTGCCGCCTTGGTATCTAAAACAGGAAGTATCGATTGGTGCTGTCTACCAGAATTTGATTCCGCTTCCGTATTTGCAAAATTATTGGATAATGATATTGGTGGTAGTTTTGAATTTAAGGTCAACGATTCCTATTCGGTGGAACAGTGCTATGAAAAAAACACGTGTATCCTTGTTACCAAGTTCACCAACGGGAAAGATTGTTTTGAAGTTCATGATTTTATGCCGCGTTATGCTAAAGCGAGAAGTAATCATCATGCACCACCAGAACTTATCCGTTTTATAAAATTAGTATCCGGGCAACCAACATTTAAGATTAAGTATAACCCAAGATTGGAATATGCCCGTGGTGAGACCAAGTCCTACATCAAAGAACATTTTATAGCTAGCCTTACGAAAGAGGTCAAGTTCGATACAGTTTTTCTCTATTCATCTTTCAATAAAAAAGCAATTGTAGAAGAGGATGAAATTTTGTTGAAGGAAGATGGTTTATTTCTAATGACCTACAATGAAAAAATACTCGTGCCTACGACCGAGAAAGTATATATGGAGCTGGAACGCACAAGGATTTATTGGCTTGATTGGTCTGAGCGTACCAGTTCTTACGGAAAATTCGATACTGAAATAAAGCGTAGTGCGTTGACGCTAAAATTATTGAGTTACGACGAAACCGGCGCTGTTTTGGCCGCCGCCACTACCTCGTTGCCCGAAGCAATTGGTGAAGAGCGTAATTGGGATTATCGTTTTTGTTGGATACGGGATGCTTCCATGGTCATTAAAGTAGTATCTGAACTGGGACATAAGAATATTGCAAAACGCTATCTCAAATTTATTATTGACCTGATGCCGGATAAGGATGAAAAACTTCAGATTATGTATGGCATACATGGGGAAAAGAAGCTGATCGAGGAGACGCTAGACCATTTATCGGGTTACAAAGGTTCTAAACCCGTACGAATAGGTAATGCAGCATACGAACAAGTACAGAACGATATGTACGGTATTCTTATGGATGTAATTTATAATCTAATTGTAAAATTCCCCCTGGAAATGGAAAACGGGGAGGAGCTATGGGGAATCCCAAAGGGTATTGTTTGGATAGTGGAACAACACTGGCAAGAGGCCGATAAGGGTATTTGGGAATTCCGGTCAGAGGACAAGCATTTCACATTTTCAAAAGTGCTATGCTGGGTAGCTATAGACCGTGCTATTAAAGTGGCGGAACTGTTGAACAAGCAGCATAAAATTGAAAAGTGGAAACCTTTAGAGGAAAAAATTAAGGCAGATGTGATGGAAAAGGCATGGAATACCGATAAGGAGGCGTTTACACAATTTTACGGCTCCGATGATATGGACGCTTCTGTCCTATTAATGGAATCCTATGGTTTCATACATGCAAAAAATCCTAAATTTATTAGTACGGTCATGGCAGTCGAAAAGGACCTCTGCAATGACGGTTTGCTTTACCGTTATACCAACAAGGATGATTTTGGCGAGCCCACTTCTTCGTTTACCATTTGTACATTCTGGTTTATCAATAGCCTATTTAAAATCGGAAAAGAGGTAAAGGCGTTGGAACACTTTAAAAAGGTATTGACCTATGGAAATCATCTTGGACTTTTTAGTGAGGATATTGATTTTGAGACCAAGCGCCTTTTGGGAAATTTTCCACAGGGATACTCCCATTTGGCCTTGATAGAATGTGCTATAAACTTTTCTGGAAAAACGAGTGAATCTAAGCTATTGGAAGAAATTCGTTGAGACAATTCTAAACTAAGACATGTTTTAGTTCGGAGGAATGGGAGTGTCTTTAGTTTAAATACCAAACATTCATACTCTCCATAGTATTATGTATTACCGTATTATTATATAAGGTACCACCAAATGAAAAACCATGTTTGCTAAACGTAATATTTAATCCGTAAGAGGTGGCACGCACTAAAGAATAAATAGTTTTATACGTATGTTGTTCTATTTGTTTTTTGATTTCCTGCACCAGATAATATGATAGGTTTTGTCCCCTGTAATTTGGGTGAGTTGCGAAGTCTACGATTTCAACGTTCGATTCACTTTCGTGAATTTTAAGAATAGCGGAAACCAAAAGTTCGTTTCCTTGAAAAAGGCCGTAGAATTCATGCTGCTTTTCCATTAGTTCTAAAAGATATTCCGTCTTATGGATTGGGAACGGGTACTTCTTAAATGCTTTTTCGTGCAAAGATCCAAACGCCTGTAAGTCGCTTTTGTTCATTTTGCGAACATGCAGATTGCTTGGCAAATCAAAATGCGAATCCTCACCCGAACTATAGGCGGCAAGAGCTATCATTTTTACCGATTCGATAGTCTTAAGTTGTTTTTCGCTGCAAAAGCCGCGGTCCTTCTCTAGATAATCTGCTAAAAAATAACCTGTTTTTTCTCCATTGTACATACGAGGTATTTCTGCTTCTATTTCATAACCCCGAGATTGAAAAACTTCTTTGGCATTGGCGGGTACGCGACCTAAGATTTTATCATATTTTTTTTCTCGTGCCAAATTTTCTATGTTCGGAATAAGGGTGTCCCAATTTTCCTTCTCGGCCTTCATCATATACAAGCGATTGTGTATTTCGCCGTGATGCACCATGGCACCATTAATGTTTTCAAGGATATCGAAGGTGTTTTCTCTTTGCATGGTATCTAAATATTAATAGCGGGATTGATTACTTCAAAAACTTTTATTCACGAATTTGGCCGTCGCCATATACATAGTATTTGTTTGTGACCAATTCGTTGAGTCCCAATGGGCCTCTGTGGTGCAGTTTATCGGTACTTATGGCCAACTCTGCACCTACACCCATTTGGCCGCCATCGGTAAAGCGTGTAGAGGCGTTTTGGTATACCGCCGCACAATCTACTTCTTGCATAAAGCGTTCCGCTGTCGCTTCATCATCCGTCATAATAGTAGCCGAATGTCCTCCAGAATTTTTGTTGATTATTTCTATGGCATCTTGTAAAGAATCTACGGTACCGATACAGCATTTCATAGCCAAAAATTCCTGTTTCCAAACAGCGTCATCAGTAATAAGTGGCGCTGTCTTCACAACTTCCTTTACATAATCATCTACCAAAATTGATATTCCGTTGGTTGTTAGGAGTTCGCTCAAGTCTATCATTTTTTCTTGAAAACCATCGATATCTGAATGTATCAATATCTTATCCAATGCATTACAAGCCGATATTTTATCGGTTTTTGCGTTCAATATAACTTTTAAACTTTTCTCCCAATTGGCATTTTTATGAACGTATAAAAAATTATTGCCACGGCCGCTTACAAGAACGGCACAACTAGCATATTGTTTTACAAAGGCAATGAGCCGTTCGCCACCCCTAGGCACTATTAAATCCAACGGTTCTGATGGATTTTTTAGAAACTCTTGTGTTTTTTCCCTATCCATGGTTAATAATTGTATGTAGTCTATGGGCAGGTCTACTTCCTGTAGCGCCCGGTGCCAAAAACTAACCAATGCGGTGTTACTATGAAACGCTTCCTTTCCGCCTTTTAAAAGGATTTTGTTATTTGCCTTAAAGGCTAGGACAGCAGCCTCTACAGTTACATCTGGGCGAGATTCGTAAATAATCAATATGGTGCCAAAAGGAGCCGTTTTGTTTATTACTTTTAGGCGATTCTGCAGTTGTTTGCTCGTAATTTCCTTATTGACTGGATCTTCTTGCGAGCAAACTTCATTAACCGCCCGTATCATCTCATCTATCTTTTGATCGGTTACGACCAAACGATCGTAGAGGGCTTGGTCTTCTTTATTAAAAGCTTTTAGATCTTTTTTGTTTGCTTCTAACAAAACAGTGCGATTTTCGTCTAGAATCCTTGCCATGCATGCTAAAACCTTATTCTTTGTATTTTCTGATAGTAATTTCATATTATCCTTCTGTTTCTTCTTCTAGTTCTAGTGCTACTTTCGTACCCACATTTTTTCCATCGATAATATCAATAATCGTATGGTCTTTTTTTCCATTGGCGATAAATGTTGGAATCTTATGTGAGGCTGTCTGCTGTGCAAAATCCAATTTAGAACCCATTCCTCCTCGGCCTTCTTCTGCCAGTTTATTGCTATCCTTTATAAAGTCTTCTAAATTATCTTCTGGTTTAACGTGCTGGACAAGGTCACTGGATTCCGAATCGGGATGACCTGTATACAAACCATCAATGTCAGTTAATATAATTAGCCGATCAGCCTTCATTAATTGAGCTATTAAACTGGCAAGCTCATCATTATCCGAAAACATAGACATGGTTACGGAGACGGCATCATCTTCGTTTGCAATGGGAATAACGCCTTCTGAAAGCAATCCTTCACAACAGTTGATCATATTTTGTCTGTGTACCCCGGGGCTAAAATCGCGTTTCGTTGGGAGCACTTGAGCACACTTCATACCATAATCCTGAAAGATGTTGTAATATAAGCGCATCATTCTTGGTTGGCCAATGGCGGAATATACCTGTCTACGTTGCGTTTCGTCTGCTATACTGGATGTTCCCAAAACCTCCTTGCCGGCAATTACAGAACCAGATGATACCAGTATGGTAAGAATTCCACGTTCGTATAATTCTGCAATCTGCCTCACTAATCTTCTGAGTACGGGTCTAACAATTCTATTATCTTTATTGGTCATCACGTTGGTTCCGACCTTGATAACTATCAATTCTTTATGCATTTGTTTTTTCTTTTCCCAATTCAACTGCCCTAGCAAAAGCGGCAAATGCTGCTTCTTTTATCAATTCACCCACATTATTATCATCCATAGAATCTAGTGCGGCTTGGGTGGTTCCTCCTTTACTTGCAACCTTTTCCATCCATGAATTGGGCGAAAGGTTGCTTTGATTGAATAACTCTATAGCACCCGTAAACGTTTGGCTGACTAAAATTTTAGAGACGTTCTCGGTAAATCCCATCTGTAATGCCGCCTCCATCATGCTTTGCATAAAATAGAAAACGTACGCGGGACCGCTACCAGAAATACCGGTGGAGGCATTGATGAAATTTTCGTTGCTTACGAGTATGGATTTTCCTGTGGTATCCAAAAGGCTTTCGACTGTCAAAAGTTCAATACGTGAAACTTCGGGCGATGCCACATACGAAGTTAGTCCCTTACCAATTTTAGCGGGTAAATTGGGCATTGCACGTACTATTTTATGTAATCCCGTAAGGTCCTTTATCGTATCTATAGTCGTACCGGCCATTATCGAAATTAACAGTTGCTCTGGTTTAACTAACGCATGTATGCGCTGGAACAGTTGTTCTGCCTGATAAGGTTTGACGGCTATAAATATGATATCTGCTTGTGGCAAACAATCTTCTAGCTTATCAAAGGCGTCAAAGTACGCTATATCCTGTAACTCCTTCAACTTCTTTTCAGAAGTATCCAGAACCATAATATTCTTTTTTTTGAGCAATTTAGACTTGGACATGCCTTCGGCATAGGTAAGGCCCATATTACCGGCTCCTATTACTAATACTTTCATGTATAAATTTAAGGGATTGAATTATTCGTTTTCCGAATTGTGAAATGTGAAGCTCCTAAACGGAAAGTGTACAGGCATTACAATCCTTTACCTTACCATAATAGGTCTCCCGATATTTATGTACCGTTTTTAAAGGTAGGCCTAGAAGATATTTTTTAACATACACAACGTTTGTTGTGAACATCCCCATCTTCTGGGTATATCTTTTTTCGGTTTTCGTTTTTCTTTGAATGTATACAAATTTCATTATAAGTTTATTTGACATGGGTAACATAAAAATTCTATGCCTTTTTCCAAATAAAGTATGTTAAGACTTTGTTATTCTCCTTAGGAGACAACGAGACTTGGAGTTGATTTTTATGTATAAAAGCTTAGTTCTTAAATCCGATTTTAATGAGTACGTTACCGTTAAAATAACAATATACTTGTAGTCTTCTTAACGCTTTACCTGTGGTTTGATAAGTTTGATACCCTAAACTCCAGTTTACTATTTTATTCTTCTTGTTCAATTTCGTACTTCTGTTTATACTCGGCCTTTTGTTGTATTTCCCGCCTTTCGGCCGATGGCTTCGTATAATGCTGGCGCTCCCGTATATTGGCCATAACTTTCGTACTTCTGTATTTTCGTTTATAACGCTTTAGCGCTCTTTCTATGTTTTCTCCTTCTTTAACTTCAATCTTCAACATATTTTGTTTTTTAATTTAATACTCTATTTGTACTAGTCGTGTTTGCAACTCGTGTTGATTGGAATTATACCTACCAAAAATTCTACGATGAATGTAACCTTGCACATATCTTTGATTTTTGAAAGCTGATGCTTAATAGTGCTATGTCGCCAACTATGGTTTTACGTCTATAGATAGGGCTGTAGTAAGGTGCTACGAGACTTGTGTCTTAAATGGCGTATCGCTTTTTCCTTTATCTGCCTTACCCTTTCCCTGCTAATATCGAACAACTCGCCAATTTCATGCAGGCTTAACGGATTTCGTTCCCCTATCCCATAATACAACCTAACCACATCGCCTTCTCTATCCGGTAAGGTTTCTAGCACATTGTCTATATCTGTTAAAAGGGATTCGCTCATGACCCCTTCATCCGGACTATTGGATGATTTCGATGCCATAACATTATGTAAATTGGAAGCATCATCATTTTTAAACGGTGCGTCCATAGAAATACTTTTACCCGAATTTTTAACTGAATTTTTAACCAATTTTACCTTAAGGTCCAACTCATTTGCGATTTCTGCGTTACTTGGCGGGCGTTGATGCTTTTGTTCTAAAGTGGCATATACTTTATTGATTTTGCCGATGGTGCCAATTTTATTCAGCGGTAATCTCACAACACGTGATTTTCTAGAGATGGCATCAAGGATGGATTGACGTATCCACCAAACGGCATAGGAAATGAACTTAAATCCCCTGGTTTCATCGAATCGTTTTGCTGCTTTAACCAGACCAAGATTTCCCTCATTGATCAAATCCGAAAGCCTAAGACCGTTTCCTTGGTATTGCTTAGCTGCGGAAACAACGAATCTTAAATTGGCACTTACCAATTTGTCAAGGGCATCTCGGTCGCCCTCACGTATCTTAATGGCTAGTTCCACTTCTTCATCTGCCGTAATCAAATCGATCTTACTTATTTCTTGAAAATATTTTTCTAAGGATTTTGAATCCCTAGTTGTAATCTGTTTCGTAATTTTTAGTTGCCGCATATTTCTTTTTTACCTCTATTTTGGATTAAAAGCTATCATTTTTTATCAGAAATCCAAATTATACGCAACATTTTGGCTTTTTTTAGCATAAAAATGCTCTTTTTGATTTTTAGGTAGGTGATATCGTTTTCTGATATAAGATATCGATAGTTGATAGAGGACATTGGGCATTATCTACTTTATTCGTTTTACTGTTTTGTCCGGCGTTATATGTGTAGATAACCTTTGCTTTATTCGCAGTTACCAGTAAGTCCCATTTGGGATAGTAGTCGTAGCTCGGCAAATTCATTTCTTACCTAAAAGGAAATCAAAGACGAATAAGGATACGCAAGGAAACGATTTAGAAGGATGGGACGCCATTTCTGTGCCTATAGATGCGCCTTATTAAACGGGTTATATTGGTAGAGCGGGCATTATAAAGGGTAATAGTGAAACTGAAAATGGTCTAATTCACATCGTTGACCGTGTGATTACCTCCTTTGGTGGTCTGGAACTAAGTAAATAGGAACCTATCTAATTACCATACCTGTTGAAAAGCGTTTAGTGAATTAAAAAAAGAAGCCCCGTTGGAAAATACCAACGGGGCTTCTGATTAATCAAGCAACCTACAACTTATGATTCCGTTCCGAAAGCGTAATATTGCTTACCGGCTACATCCTCATAAATACCTTCTAATAGAACGCCGCCGTTTTTGTTTTCCAATATAGAAACCAATTCTTTTACCTCGGTTACTTTTTTACCATCAATGTGCGTAATGATAAATCCATTTCTCATTTGTGTACTCTGGCGCAGTTTGCCCGCATACAGGTTCACTACCTTTACACCACCATCTATATTAAGTTTTTCTGCGGTTTTGGTATCCAATGTCTCAAAATCTGCACCAAGAAAATTTAAGACCTCCTTGTGCTCTTTTTTGGTGATATCCGTAGTGCCCTTGGAGTTTTCCAAGATTACGTCAAGGTTTTTCTCTTTTCCGTTTCGGTTTACGGTAACTGTCAGTTTGTCGCCAGGTCTGTGTTGTGCAACAATTTCCTGTAAGCGGGGAGAAGTGGTTACGCGCTCATCGGCAACTTTCACCAAGATATCTCCGGCTTCTATGCCCGCTTTGTCAGCTGCGCTGTTTTCTCCAACTTGCTCGATCCATACACCTTTAACGAAATCAATGTTTTTTTCCTTGGCCATGGTACCATCCATAGTTCTTATACTCACACCTAACATACCGCGTTGTACTGCTCCGTAGGTAAGCAAGTCTTCTACCACTTTGGTAACGATGTTGCTTGGCACGGCAAAACCATATCCACTATAGCTTCCGGTTCTACTGGCAATGGCTGTGTTTATACCGATTAAGTTTCCTTCCAAGTTTACAAGAGCTCCACCGCTATTGCCTGGATTGATGGCCGCATCTGTTTGAATGAAACTTTCCACGGCAAATTTCTCCTTATTGATATTGATGTTACGGGCTTTGGCACTTACAATACCGGCAGTAACCGTAGAGGTTAAACTAAAGGGATTTCCAATAGCCAATACCCATTCACCGGTTTCCACATCATCTGAGTTTACCAAAGAAACGGATTTTAAATTTTCGGCATCAATTTGCAGCAATGCCAAGTCGGTGGTTGGGTCCGTTCCAATAACTTTTGCTTTGTAGGTCTCGTTATTATGCAACGTAACTTCCAATTCTTGAGCATTATCAATAACATGGTTGTTGGTAACAATATACCCTTTGGCATTGATGATGACACCCGAACCGCTTCCAACGCTAGGTTGTTGCTGCATACCACCTTCTGGCATTTGAAAACGATCTCCAAAGAATTGTTTAAAAGGGTCTGGCAATTCTCTTGGCATGCCTTGAGTTCTGCCTTGTGGTACGCTCTGTGTTGCTTTTATGTGCACTACGGCATCCAATACCTTTTTGGAGGTGTCGGTAAAATCCAGGGGTGTGATATTCCCTTCCTTGTCTGCGGTGTACAGCACCTGCGATGCGCTTATTCCGTCTACGGTTTTTACGATGGCCGTTTCGTTTTTTTCATTGGAAAGGTACTTTTGTCCACCAATAACGCCAACACTAACGGTCAATGCGATAAGGGCTGAAAAAAAGTAGGTCTTTGTACTCGAATTACTTTTCATATTGTTACGTTTTAAAATTTTTATTTCAATCAATGCGTTAATTTGAACGCACACACGATTATCCAAACGCTGTGCCAAGAAGTGTGAGCGTTTTCTTAAAATGTTATAAAGTTTTGTGAAATGGAAGCAGTGTAAAAGATGGTTGCCACCTGTTTTGGTGTTAAGACTTAGGTATAAAAACTGGAAAATAAATCTTAAGAGATATTTGACCAAGTATGTTTACCGGAACAATTATTTCAAGAAGACCAGCCGACAATACACTACGCTGGTAAATACACGCAAAACGAAGCTCCTTTCCCAACTTCACTTTCTGCGACAATATGTCCTTTGTGGTTTTCGGTGATTTTCTTGCAAATAGCAAGACCAATGCCCGTACCGGAGTATTCATTTTTTTGATGAAGCCGCTCAAAAAGGCCAAAAATTTTCTCCGAGTTTTTTTGGTCAAAACCAATACCGTTATCCATTACCGATAACCTAAAATAATTTTTTCTTTTGAACTCAAATTCATCAGGTATCTTAGCTTTAGGTAGCTTTTTACAGTCAATGACCACTTTTGAATCGTTATTCGGTATTCTGTATTTGATAGCGTTTGAAATAAGATTATTAAGCAACTGTTCCATTTGAAATGGAATTGCTTTTACGGTAGGTAATTCGTCAACAACAATTTCAATTTTTGACTCCTGTATACGTTCCTCTAAATCTTCCAAAACCTTGTTCATTGTTTCGTTTAAATCTACAGGAACGAAATCTTTTTTGGTTTTATTTATTCTAGAGTAGGCCAATAAATACTTAATAAGGGTCTGCATACGGTTTGCAGAATTATCAATTTTCTCAAAATAGGTTCTGCCTTTTTCAGAAAGCTTACTCAGGTCATTCTGAGAAATACGCGAAATAAACATCTGTATCTTTCGCATGGGCTCTTGTAAATCATGGCTCGCCACACGGTTAAAGGACTCTAATTCTGCATTGGAACGTTTTAGTGCTTGGTTTTTTGTTCTTAATCTTTCCGCAGCTTTAATTTCTTGAGTTACATCTTGTATCACGCCAACAAGTATTTTTTGCTTTTGTCGTTGTTCAAAATGTCCGTAAGCTTTAAAGAATTTCACTTTATTCGTTTTTGTTTTTATGCGATAAACAAAACCATCTGGACCTACGCCTTCTTTTGCGGCTTTTGATCGCTCTATGTATTCCGCTTCATCATCCGGATGTATTAATTTTCGATAGTTATCAAAAGTTGGTACAAATTCATCCGGTTCGTATTCCAAAAGGGAATATAGATTTGGCGAGAATTCAAATAGTTCATTTTCAATATCGGCACTATAACTCCCTACTTTAGCCATTTTTTCTGCATCCATAAGGATGGAGTTTTGTATCTGTAGTTCTTCGTTTAATCGCAATTGAAGTTCTGCCCGGCGCTTATCTTCGGTTATATCTGTAGTGGTAATGGTAACCCCATCATTTAATTTTATGGCAGTAGCTTGGAACCACAATAATTCCCCCTCTTTTTCAAAGGAAGTTTCATAGGTTACCTTTTGGTCTTCTTCAATACAGGTTACCAAATTTTCGAAAACACCACTAGTGAATATGGTAGGAAAGATTACGGAGGCTTTTTTATTTTTAATTTCTTCCGGAATATTGCCAGTGATAGCATTGATGGCATCGTTCATGAACAGGATTTTAAAATCGATGATTTTGTTTTTGTCATCACGTATCGAAGCAAAGTTCATTACGACATTTGAGGTGCTTTTTAAGATATTGTTTAAAAATGCCTTGCTATCCAATAACAAAAGATTTTGTTTAGAAAGGCGTTCGTTCAGGACCCTTAATTTTTCTTCTGTTTGTTTTTGTAAGGTGTTGTCATGTGCGGTATTGGTGACGCCGTTACCCAGTTTATTTATGGTATTTGTAAGCCATATTTTTTTTCCGTTGAATTCATATTCTGCCTCATGTGTTTGCGATTTTCCGGTTTGTAGGCATTTTTTCATAAGATTTAAAAGTCCGTTTTTGGCAGCCATGGGAAAGCTGTCTATGAGTTTCGTTCCAATAACATTATTTTGTGAATCTCCAGTGACATCTTTAATTTGCTCGCTCGTAAATAGGAACTTAAAATCTATAATTTCATTTTTATCATTCTCCACAGGTTCAAAATGACTCACCACATTTGGACTACTTTTCAAAATATTATTTACAAAAGCGCTGGATTGTTTCGTGAGTTTTCGTTCTCTGTTAATCCGAAGAAATGAAAACAGAAAAACAGATAAAGCGAACATGCCCAAAAGTAAGGTCATTAACGGAGTAAAATAGCGCGATTGTTTGTAGGTAAGCTGCCTCTTTCGTAATAGAGTTTCTTCGGTTTGCAGCATCTCGTTTTTGATTTTTTCGAGTGTATCCATACTGGCCGTTACGGAATATAAGGCTGCGTTATTGGTAGTGTCTGTATTGGTAAGCGGGAATTGATCGGCATTGAACACCTTCAATGCACTGTAAAATTCTTCCTGTATATTGGTGGCTTTACTTAGATTTTGCTGCTGCACCTCATTATCGGATGTCAATAGCCGAAGACGAATCATAGTAGCTTCTGCACTATCTTTTTGGATTGCAAATAAGCGAGGTGTAGTACTATTTTGGCGCAGTTTATTTTCAAATACGGATGACTGCATCAGGGCGTATTGGGAAAAAAGATGATTAATTTCAGTCTCTATAAGCAGGGTACGAGCTACCATATCCGCAGATTCACGAAGCTCCTGAACCTGTTTATACGTTCGGCTGCCTATGTAGGTCAATAGACCAACGGCCAAAATTAATAGTACAATGAAAAGCTTGGAAGTTTTAAACAATTGGATAGCTGCTTTTAGTTTACATTTATACAACCTCTAAGATAGGAAATTGATTACTGTCAATGTATTTGATTTAAGTCCAAAGAGCTTTGGAGTTAATCAAAACAGGAATAAGGTTAGTTTTTCTTTTAAGCTATACCGCTTAGTCTTAAATGCGAAGCAAAAAATTATCGCGATTAAGAGCTGAGGTATGATACTGCCAATTTAGTTTCAATACTCTTTCTATAGCTTTCTTTAATTCTTTAAAACTATTGGGTTTGTTAATGTAGATATTGGCACCGTTCACAAAAGTTTCCTCGATATCCTGCTCTGAGGAAGAGGTGGAATAAATAGCCACACATAAATTTTTGAGGCGTTCGGCCTGTCGTATCTCCTTTAAGCATTCCATCCCATTTTTAATGGGCATATTTAAGTCTAAGAAGACAATTTCTGGTAACGGTGTACCTGGTTGTAAGAGATGCTCCATTAAATCTTTTCCGTCATGGAACAACGATAGGTTCGTCTCTACCACAATTTCATCTATTGCATCCTCAAAGAGCATTCTGTCGTCGGCATCGTCATCGGCCAAAATGATATTCATAATTTCTAAAGCCACTATCTTACTTGTCCTTTTTAAACCTTTGCATCCATTTTTTTTCTTTTACTAATAATTCTCTGAAAAGCGGAAGGCGTAAGGCCCGTTGTTTTTTTAAATTGTGCGGAAAGGTGGGCTACACTGCTGTAATTTAACCTGTACGCAATTTCTGTCAAGGTAAGATTTTTATGAATAATGAGATGCTTTGCGACATCGATTTTTTTTAAAATAATAAAGTTTTCTATGGAGGAATGCGTGGTCTCCGAAAAAATAGTGGATAAATGGGAATAGGAATAGTTTAATTTATCCGAAATATAGCTTGAAATAGTGTACTTTCTTGCCTTATCCGCATCATTGACCAGCTCGGTAATGGCATCTTTGATTCGCTGTACTAATACATTCTGCGGATTGTTCAATACTTCTATACCATATTTGCCAAATGCTACTGTTATTTCTTTCAACTGTGTATCCGTTGGCTTTTGTTTAAATTCTATTTCTCCCAGGTTCTTCAACGTATATGCTAAGCCCAAGGTATTTAATTGTTCTTGTAAAATCGTTTTGCATAGTACCGTATAATCGAATTTAATGTTCATTTTCATTGGGCATCATGTATCTGAATATAATTAATAAAGCACAAACCGTAATCTACCCTACGTTTGATGAACAAAAATAAGATAATGTAACATAGCTTTACTGTAAAGGAAAATACTACAAATGTTTGTGCGCTCCAAGAATATTATCTAACAAAATGTCGAAATTGAAACGAGATGCCTAAATTAGTCTGGGCAGTGACGGTATTTTAATTGTCATTTATTTGGAGAGAAAGTAGGGAATTTTGGTGGCCATATATAGATTGAGCATTCTTTGGCAATCTAACTATCCTGGGTAATGCGTTAGCGGCAACCTTAATGAATTGGTATAATCGCCTCATCATATATAAAATAAAAAAGAGCGGTCTTAGCCAGTTACCATAAACGTTCAAATCAGATACTATCTTTACTCCGCATACACACTGGAGTTATTTAACAGATAGTAAGAACGTAGCATTTGATGACAGCTATACTCCATGTAATAATGCGGTTAATTAATTTGGTCGTTATGAAAGCATAAAATATATGAGAGCATATTTGCAATCTTGTACGATATCTTTCTACACTAGTAAGAATAAATTTGAGTGAATAGAACCATCTGTAATGGCATTCTATTTTTGGTTTTAGCCCTCGGTATGTTATAAAATAGTTGCCTTATCAGAGATATTATCTTTTGGGATGCTGTTGAAAAATTCCGCCATCGTTGTACTGCTGGCAGGACTATAATTGGCCAGTACTGTTCCTTTGCTTCCATCTTTGGTTTCAATTACATATAATATCGACATATCTGAAGGATTGCTCATTCCTTCAAATCTATGCTCTGCCACAATGTAAACATCCTTAGGGCTGTAATTTAATTTGGCGTCAGCATTTACCAGCATACCTTCTTGTATGCGATAGCTGTTGATATAGCCTTTTTGTTGATACCGTTCAATATAATCTTTCTCACTTTTTAAACTGTTTTTTTTCATGATTTATGTTTTAAGATTTAACAAAAAACGGACCTATTTCCTTATGGAAAATAGCCCGTTTCTAACCAACCAAACTAATTTTTAGTTATCGTCTGTAGCGTCGTCGATTTCATCTCCTACTTCTTCAACACCTTCTTCAATTCCGTCACCAACGTCCTCTACACCTTCCTCTATTTTTTCCCCTGTAGACTTCTCTTCCCTACAACTGGCAAAAGATGTGAGCGAAATCGTAAATAGTAACGCAAATACTGTATATATAATTGATTTTTTCATTATTATTTGTTTAAACTATTAATTAAGTTGTTTTCTATTTTTTTTGCAGTATTTAGATTTTTGAACTTCGTCCCCTTATAAGAGAGATTACAAAAAGTACTAAAAAGACAAAGAATAGAATTTTAGCAATACTCGCAGCTCCTGCTGCAATTCCGCCAAATCCAAAAATTGCGGCTATGACCGCTAATATGATAAAAGTAATTGTCCATCGTAACATAAGATAATTATTTAAGGTTAAAGGTTGTTTTGATTTTATATCAATTTTCTTAAATCAAAGATGATTATTTATCAGCGTTTGGGCTGTCCCAATCCGTTTGATTATTAACCGATTACATTTTTTAACTATTAAAATAGGCCAGAGGGAACTGCATCATAATAGACGGGTTCCAACATGGAATCATAGGAAATATTGTTTTTGTAGAATTCCCGTGCTATGGGGTATGATTTAATTTGATAGTCGTGAGGCGTGTTCAATATTTCTTTTATGTCGTTCATCTCTATACCTTCTTGTAGCCATGCAGATTGTAGTTCGTTTGACAAAATCATGGGCATGGTTTGGCCTACATTATGAACCTTACTTATCACATCGTCCGCTTTACAGGTGATTATAGAACAAGTAAGAAAGCCATCATGCGTTTTATTATAAATTCCAGCAAAACAAAAAGGCATCCCGTTTGTTCTACTGAAATAAAAAGGATAAATCGCACCGTCTTTTAAATAAGAAGTGAAGAATCCCGTAACAGGAATTAGGCATCTTTGGTTGGCCAAGGATTTTGCATACCATAACTGTTTATCCATAGATGATATTGAAACAGTTAAGGTATTGCAGATATTTTGGAAAAAAGACCATTCCTCCATATAACCCTCTGGAAGAATACCCCAAATGGCAGGGGTTATTACATGATCATTTTCCATGGAAACAACCGGTATGGTAGCTTCCTCAAAACCATTGATTAGGACATTTTTTTTGTAAAGGTCGGGATACATAAAAGATTTGCCCAAGTGTTTTACTAAGGTTTCTCTGCTTGCGGTATTCGATATTTTATAATACATCAATAAAAAGATACTAAAGGGTACCACCTTCATTGCCTTTAAATAATGAAATGATGCCGTTATCCGCATTACATGCTCCTCAGCTTATACACATATCTAGCGCTTATAAGCCTAAATGAAACAATAAAAAAACCGCCTACGGGCGGTTTTTTCTTCTTTAGCAATCTTTAATTTAATCTTAGCTTAAATCTTCTAAACGCTTAATGTTGTTTAAATCAGCTTTAATTTTATTCATCTGTTGTGTTAATAAAGTAGCTGTACTGGATGGTAAGGCAGTATCCTTTAATACATCTTCATATTCCTCTACCGCTGCTTTTTCTCCTCTAATGGACTCTTCTAACATAGATTCGGCATCGTCTGCGGAAAAGAATGCTTTGGTATCCATCCAAGCTCTATGAATTGTTCCAGTTACGCTTCCTCCTTTATCTACTTCTTCACCAAATTGTTTAATTTCTGTTTTTAGTGAATGACCGTAATCATAACGCTCTTGGCTCTTCCTGTTGAAAAAAGCTTTCAGGCCTTTATTATCCGTGTTCTCGGCTGCTTTTTTATATCCTTTTTCAGCGTCGTATGTTTTTTCTAAAATATCGTTTAATCGTTCTCCTACAGTTTCTGTGTATGTATTCATAATTATTTAAATTTTAAGTGAATGAAAATTTGTTTTCAGATGTTTTTCATTTTACATCCATCATTAATATACTAGTAAAATACTATAGCGATTGATGCAGAACCTCTAATTATTTATGTATTTGATAATTAAGGACATTACCTTAATTGAGTTAGTTTTTTGATAGATTTCATCTTTTATTTTTAAAAATTTTCAATATTTTTAATTAACAATTGAGTTTGCAAATTTTTAGTTTATCCTAAAACAGGCAAACAGTTAAAAAAGCGATATGATAGAAAAAGGAACTGAAGTAACATGGAACTGGGGCAATGGCACAGCCAAAGGAAAAGTACGGGAAACCTATACCTCTAAAACGACTAATACCATAAAGGGAGCCGAAGTTACCCGAAATGGCGAAGAAGGAAACAAAGCCCTTTATATTCAACAGGATGATGGCGATTACGTGTTAAAGAGCGAAGATGAGGTGGAGCGAGTGAAGTAAAGCCAGTATTTTTAGAGATTAAGGCCACCTAACAGGTGGCTTTTCTTATTTAGATAAATGATGTCTTTTTTAAGACTTCTCCATAGTAAATCCCTTTGGAAAATCTAATGTTCTAATCGGAAACGGAATATTTATATCGTTTTTATCAAAAGCCTTTTTAATGGCAATCATGGCATCGGTTTTGGCTCTTGCAACCTCTAAGGCCGATGTGGAATCTATCCAAAAACGGATTTCAAAATTGATAGAACTGTCCCCGAATTCTTTATACAAGAAAATAACTTCGTCCGCATTTTCGACCGCTTCAAAATTCTCTACGATAGTTTTGTTGACCAGTTCCCTTACAAATTCCAAATCGGAGGAGTAGCCCACGCCACAGCTAAGAATAACCCTGGATTGTGCCGTGGTAGAAAAGTTTTTGATAGGGCTTTCCAAAACCAGTTTGTTGGGAATATAGACCAGATTGTTATCCGGTTGTTTAATGGTAACGGCCCGTAAATCAATATTGGTAACCTCACCTTCAAAATTGTTGCTTTCTATCCAATCCCCGAATTTGATCTGTTTAATATACGATAGCACGATACCGGAATAGGTATTCGCCAAGGCACCTTGCAACGCCAGACCTACCGCCAGACCTGCAACACCTGCGCCTGCTAAAATGGTGTTCAGCGCTTTGCTTAGGTCTAGTATGCCTAATATCAAAAATAAGCCTCCAATGATAACTAAGACGGATATCAACTTGGCGATTACATTTTTCATGGACTGCTGTAAACTACTTTTTTCTAGTAGGCGCAAGGTCAAACGGCTGATGTATTTTGATGCAATTATCGCCATAATAAATACAAGTATCGCAATGATAATATTGGGTAGGTTTACAATAAGTTGATCTACCCAAGATTCTAGGCGTTTGAGCATTTCGTTCCAAGCAGATTCAATGTTGAAAGTCATATTTCGTATGGTTTAAAATTGTGGTTTATAATTTGATATAAGTTCTTGTAAAGCCGTCTCCGATGGTGAAAAATTGGTTTTGGTTTCCGATTGTATTGTTTTTTCAAAATACGAACCTAACTCACCTTTTTCATACGCGATAGGAAGTAGGGGGTGAACATAGGATTTACGGCATACCTTTCTTGTATTGCCTAAAGCTTTGGCGGTTTCGTCGTAGGCCTGTAGTATATTTTTGTTGATTTGCGTTTTTTCTGAGGTTGGAGCCATATCCATAAGGCAATTGAAAAATACTACTCCTGCTGCCCAAGTTCTAAAGTCTTTCGCCGTAAAATGCATTCCGGTGATATCTTTTAGATAGTCGTTTACCATCCCGCTATCTATTTGCTGTTTATCGCCATTATCATCATAATAATTAAAAAGTTCCCATCCAGGAATTTCTTCACATTCAGAGACCAGCTTTATCAGTTTTTTGTTGCGTAGGGTAATGGTATGCTCTTTTCCGCGTTTCCCTTTAAATTCAAACTTTATTTTATTGGTTTCGATGGTTACATGACGTTTTCTTAAGGTCGAAAGTCCGTAAGTTTTATTGCGCCTTGCATATTGTTCGTTGCCTATTCTAATATGTGTTTCTTCCATCAGTCGCACAACTAGTGCAAGTATTTTGGTCTTTGACCAACTTTCCTGTACCAGATGGGTATCCACAGTATTTCTAATGTTTGGTAGTACAGCGCCAAAATTGGCCATACGATAGAATTTGGTCTGTTTTCTGGCTTTGGTCCATAACGTGTGATATTTATATTGCTTTCGTTTTTTCGCATCTCGGCCAACGGCTTGTAAGTGTCCATTGGGCAAATCAGTTATTTTGACCGCTTGCCACGCTGGTGGTATGACTAAAGTATTAATACGGTCCAGATCTTCTTTCCGTTTTAAGGGTTTGTTTAGATAGCGGTACTGAAAATCTTCTCCTTGCTTTAAACGAACTATAGGCATCTTGTCATCCGTGATGTAAACCAAATTCAGCTTTTCGATGACAATTTCTGGTTTATCTAATAATTTTTGTAAAAGTGAAGCTTTCATTTTCATTTAAATATCATGATTTAATGTAATGCTACTATTTCAAGGGATAACTGGTACAAGGAAATTGCCTGCCTGTTTATAAATAACATTAGCAAAGACGAACGATGATGTGGGACATTAAAAAATGGCTCGAACGCTAAGGCGTCCAAAACCATTTTTCAAATCAACCAAACAACTAAAATCTTATTTTGTATAAATCACGGCATAATCGTTTAATGATGCTTTAAGATTATCGGTTGAATCTAGATAATCGTATTGCATATTAAACACGCGTTCTGGTTTTACACCAATGATATAATGTTTTATATTTAAATCAGGTGCATACAATGTAACTTGATCGGATATCCTCATTTTTTTATCACCTATAGTCTGTGAGCCTGCTTCCAATTTTGAAATGACATACAACATATCTCCTGAAGCCCAAATCTCCTGTATTTCAAGATTATGTTCCTTATCGGTTACCTCGGCTTCTACCATTATAGTTTTTTCAAACTTTTCTCCGCCGTCCGGCATATCGACGTCAATATAGGGTACCTCTACAGTTTCTTCCTCCATGACCACAACCACCTTGGGAATGTTTAAGGTTTCTGTTTTTGTTCCTACATTAACATCTGCCCAATTTAACTCGTATTCTGGTAGTTCACCGGCGTCTGCTGTTACATTGATATCCATATCTGGCGTTTCACCTTTTTCTTCTTTTTTGATATTACAGGCACTCAAGACTGTAAGGGATAATCCTAGTACTAATAGCTTTTTCATATTTATGTGTTTTAGGTTTAAAAATTGTTTCATTCTAAAAGTAAGGGGATGTGGGGAGGTAGGCGTGCTTTAACAAATTTTAGATTAACGGAATACCTATACCAACTGGAATGAGTCTGGTCTGGGCATCTTGGCGTTAGTTTTATTCTTGATTGTAGCTTCTTTTCTCTAATTGTTATTGGTATTTTAACAGTAAATATATATGCATGAAAAATCCCATCACTTTTGCCAAAAAAATAGTGAAGAAAACCTATCAAAGGGCGTTACGCAGTATCGCTTTTTATCCAGTATTCATTAGTGTTGCCCTACTTTTTTTCGCACTGTTGACACTTTCTTTAGAAAATCTAGGTGTAGTTATAGAAGTAAAGAAGAGCACTTCGTATTTGTTTATAGAAGATACGGACACGGCTCGTACCATTCTTTCCACACTAATTGGCGGTATCTTATCATTGACTGTCTTTAGCTTTACCATGGTTATGGTTGTTTTGAGTCAGGCTTCTTCTAACTTTTCACCAAGACTCTTGCCCGGCTTGGTATCCAACAAAAAGCATCAACTTATTTTGGGATGGTACATTGGTACGCTTTTGTACTGCACCATGATATTGATTTCCTTGGGTGCTTATGAGCTTGAAAACAGTACGGTAGGCATGTCTACTACCATTGCGGCTATACTAGGGATTTGTTGTGTTGGCCTTTTTGTTTCTTTTATACATACGATTTCTAGGGCAGTACAAATCCAAAATATAGTAGGACGTATATGTAAATTAACAGCTAAAAACATTGATAAACAATTGGAGGCGGTACTTTCAGAAGAAATTCCTTTGAAATCGGTACGAGATGATAATTTTAAACTTATACTAGCAAAAAAGGACGGTTATTTTCAAGGTTTTGATACTGATTTATTAAATACTGATGTTTTGACCGAAGATTTGCAACTCGTTGTAATCCCTTATTCCTGTGAACATCTTTATAAGGGAGACCCACTCTTTAGAACCAGCAGACCGGTAACACAGGAGGAGGAAGAAAGCTTATATTTTGCCTGTAGTATTTCAAAAGACTTACATGATGGGAAGCATCCACTATTAGGTATGATAAAACTGATGGAGGTAGCGGTTCGGGCCATGTCTCCTGGCGTAAACGATCCAGGAACCGCTTTGGATGTAGTACATAAGCTAGGTCCCTTATTGGACAAAATGATTCGCTTGCCCGCCTATACATCAACACATCATACGGGAATGGGGCTAGTGGTGATGAAGACCAATATTTCGACCTCTGAACTACTTGATACTGTCATCCAACCTATTCGTCTCTATGGAAAAGAAGATAGTAGTTTAATTGAGGGACTGCTTAAAGTCCTAAAATACCTAAGTAGTGCACAAAATATTTCTGAAGAGGATCGGGAGGCGATTGAGGACGAGCGAAAAGCGTTTGAGGAGAATATCGCCGCTTTTATAACCAACACGAAGGATAAAAAGAGAATCGCTGAAGTTCTAACTGCTTTCGATTAAGATTGCCTTATCCCAGATAAATTAGTTTTGTTATAGGTCTACTAGCGGTAATAGTTTAGTAATTTTTTCGTGTCAAAACTATGTTGTTTACCATTAAAGATATCATTAGGTAACCATTACATTAAAAAAATATAATTTTAAAAAAAATGATAAGACCTAAAACAGAAGTACCCAATTTAAGCTTAGACTTGATTAATGATACCCAATGGAATTTGCAGGCACAACGCAGCGATACGTTTACTATGCTCGTTTTTTATCGGGGTCTGCATTGTCCGGTTTGTAAAAAGTACTTGGAAAAATTAGCCACAAAGCTTGAAGATTTTAGCAAACGTGGTGTGCATTTGATAGCAATTAGTTGTGATAGCCAAGATAGAGCCAAAAAAGCTGGCAATGAATGGAATATTCCGGAACTTCCTATAGGGTATGATCTATCGGTTGAAAAAGCTAGAGAATGGGGCCTATATATTTCAAAAGGGATTAAGGACTCAGAACCAGATATATTTTCAGAACCTGCGTTATTTTTAGTTCGGCCAGATAATACGCTCTATGCGTCCTCAATACAGAACATGCCTTTCGCCCGACCGGATCTGGATACTATTTTATCGGCAATAGATTTTATCGCTAAAGAAAAATATCCGGCAAGAGGAGGAGCATAACTGATAATGACCAGTTAGTAAATAAAAAAAGCAGTGGACCTTTTTCCACCGCTTTTTTATATTCAAAATTAACTCTATTTCTATCTCGTATGATAGGTTCCTAATTAACTACCTAATTATCTTTTTGAGAAGTAGTAAAACTCCATATTTTTTTACACCGCTTAGGAGGGTACCAATCCAATTTATAGGTTTTAACTCTTCCTTAAGCTGATTTTTCGTAAGTTTTAATTCTTCCATTTGAATTTTACGTTGTAAACTTAAAGTCAATAACTCTAATTTTATATCTTCTAAGGAATTAAATTCTTTCTGCTTCATTAATCGAAATAGTTTTGGGAGAGTTTTAATATGATATACTTTTCAATGCGTTTTCTCATTAGAAATACTAACATAATTAATACAAAGAATAATAGCCCTACAGTTAGGTAGCCCAATGATGCGTCTTCAAAATACGCATTTAAGCTTACCGCTGCAGTAATGGCCAAAAATATTAATCCTAAAGTAGAAAGAATACCATAGATTAGGGCTTTGCATCCAATAGAGAAGACTATAGCCAACTGTTGAAATACTTTTAACTCATAGTATTTTTTTGTAAGCCTTATATATTCTTCTCCTTTGGACGCCGCTTCAGAACTGGTAATATCCAATGCTTTTATGATACTCATTTACGATTTTTGAAGTTTTTTGTTCTTCGCTTTTAATTCGGACAATTTCTTTTCCAATGTGGTAATTACATCTTCAGTCTTATGACTTACATCGGAAACAATATGTTCTACCTGGTCCTCTAAGGATTGCCTTTTGGTTGCTACGGATGCCGCTGCACTATCTCTTAGTTCGTATGTTGTTTCTGCGATTTGATCTCTTGTTGCTTCTGCTTGTTCCGCAATTTTCTTTCTTGTCGCAGAGCCTTTGTCAGGGGCAAACAATATACCTAACGCAGCACCTATGGCTGTTCCTGCAAGTACTCCTAAAAATGTATTTCCGTTATCGTTCATAAATTTGTTTTTAAGTTATTACTGATTGTATATATACAAAGGTGCAGGTAAATACTAGGGTAGGTTGACCCAAAAAAATAAAAAGTTGCTCTAGTCGATAAATTCGTTTTGTGTTAAAATGAAAATGGATTGGAGCGCTACTTATCCCTAGATTAAAGTAGATTGGTTTTAGACTAATTAAATAATTAAAACAAATGATTCAAACTATAAATCCATATAAAGCGGAAACTATTAAAGAGTATCAACTGCACTCAAAAGAAGAAATCGTGGAGTTGCTAAAAACTTCAACAAACACTTACGAAAGTTGGAAAAATGAAAGAGTAGGGTATAGAACCGCTGTATTAAAAAAAGTGTCTGAGCTATTATGGGATAGAAAAAAACACTACGCTGAATTGATTACCATTGAAATGGGAAAACCCATAACTCAAAGTCTTGCAGAAATAGATAAATGTATTTGGGCCTGTGATTTTTATGCGCAGAATGCCGCCCAGTTTTTGGCCGATGAATTGATACCGACCGATGCGGACGAGAGTTTTGTAAGCTACGACCCTATGGGAACCATTTTGGCTATCATGCCTTGGAATTATCCTTTTTGGCAAGTCATTAGATTCGCGGCCCCAAATTTGACAGCCGGTAATACAGCTATTTTAAAACATGCCTCTAATACCAGCGGCTGTGCCTTGGCGTTAGAACAATTGTTCTTGGATGCCGGGTATCCGCAGGGATGTTTTCAAACACTGCTAGTCGACCATTCAGCTTTAGAGGATATTATTGCCAATGATACCATACAGGGAGTTACACTTACCGGGAGTGAAAATGCCGGGAGGACCGTAGCCGCTCTGGCGGGAAAATACTTAAAAAAATCAGTAATGGAGTTGGGAGGCAATAATGCCTGTATTGTTTGGGAAGATGCCAATTTAGACGCACACATTCAAACTATGGTTCAAGCGCGGATGCAGAATACAGGTCAAAGTTGTATAGCCGCCAAACGGTTTATAGTGGTAGATAAGATATACGATAAATTTATGACCCTATTTAAACGCGAAATACAAGGTTTAAAATCTGGTGACCCAATGGATATTGATACCGAAATTGGAGTTATGGCTAGAGAAGATTTAGCGGCTGCATTAGAGAAGCAAGTTAACGATTCCGTGCACAAAGGAGCTAAATTAAGTCATGGTACTCGTGGGAAAGGTACTTATTTTGAACCTATGATATTGGAAAACGTTTTACCTGGCATGCCCGCTTTTGAAGAAGAGCTTTTTGGTCCTGTTGCCGTTATTATTAGGGCTAAGGACAGGAAAGATGCAATTGCCTTGGCAACAACATCAAAATTTGGTTTAGGTAGTATGTTATTTACGAAGGATATTGAAGCAGCACGCAGAACTATTTCTTCCATTCCTGATGGTGCATTCTTCGTGAATGAAATGGTAAAGTCGGACCCAAGACTACCATTTGGTGGTACAAAAGCTTCGGGTTATGGTCGTGAGTTATCTAAAGAAGGCATGTTAGAATTTGTTAATAGGAAGACCGTATATATCAACCAGTAATTAATCAACTTAATATCACAAAATGAAACAAGGAGAAGAGCCAACAAAATTTGTAAAGGAGCCGCAGGAGCCAACTAAGGACTATATTTTTCAAAAGAATCAAAAGACAAAAACCGGGGCGTATATCGTAACTGGTTTTTTGGTTCTTTTGATTTTTGCGGTTATTGTGTCGTTAGTATATTTTGGTTTTCCGGAAATGTAGTCCAATTAAGACGGTTGTTTGCGTTAGTAAAAAAAGATATAACGACAGTTAAGAGCTTGGTTTTCATATAGCTTTTAAACGTATTTTATAATTGATGTTAATGTAACAAAATAAGTAAGGTTCAGGTTACGGATTCAATAAAAATTAAGAAGTTACCGATGGATGCGGAGTGCAAGTTGGATGCCAATGATTTAATGACGAACAGAACCCAAGCAAACACTTTCGGAGGCGGTAATGTGATGTTAAATATAGAGTAATTTGTAGTTGGCAACATAATCGCAGGTAGAGTGCCCTTGAAATTTATGATAATCCCAAGAAATGTTAAGAAATAACATTAGAGTGGAACTATAACTAAAAGAAAAATAATTAGGTACCGAACTAAACATTGAAAAGGGGTTGGGGTTATATCCAATCTCTCTTTAATTTAAAGGTAAAGACCAATAAAAAAACAATATTGATAAAAAAAATAGTACAAAGTATTTCTTCTACAATAGGCTGCCTAACGCTATTCCTTTTTTTGTGTAATGGGTGCTCAACCTACAATGCGCAGTATGACAAAGATAGTACCAGTGAACCCACCGACAAGAAAGTAGCACATACATTCTTTATCGCAGGAGGATTTGGCAATCAAAAAGGGGAAGAGGCTGAAGCATTAGAAAAGCTTTTGCATCAGAAGTTGAAAGAGGCCAACAAGAATAGCACGCTTTTGTTTACGGGAGATAATATTTCTGAGGAAATGGGTGCTTGGCAAAAAGATAAATTTCTAATTGACGAACAACTACAGCTCACAGAAGGGTTTGAGGGGGAAGTTGTTTTTTTACCGGGAAATAATGAATGGAAAAATAAGCAGATAGACTCCATTCAGCGGGTAGAGGAATATTTGGATGAGGTGGAGACACAGGAAGATTATGTACTGCCCAAAAACGGATGTCCTATGGAATTTAAGGTTATTAATGATTCGTTGGATTTATTACTCATAGATTCTAAATGGTTTATCGCTAACTGGTCTCGCGTAGAAGGAATCAATAAAAAGTGTACTGATATCGTCACACGACTGCGGTTTGCAGAGGAGCTGGAGGGGTATATTAATGATGCACAAGGTAAAAATCTAATAATAGCCATGCATCATCCTGTGTTTAGTAATGGAGAAAATGCAGGTCACAAAAGTTTTAAAAGTCACATGCTTCCATTACCCATTGTTGGCTCGTTATTAAATGGTATTTATGATTTGGGTGCTTTTTCACCGGACAATCTACTAGCTAGACGGTACAATTATTTGCGTATTTTGGTTAGTACTTTAGCTAAGGCTTCTGATCGCATAACCGTGATTTCTGGACACGAAGAAAGTTTACAATATCTTTCTGGTGGTGACATCCATCAAATAGTGAGCGGTGCTATGGGCAGGAGCAAAACAACAAAGCGAACCACCGACCAAATTAATACCGTGGGCGGTAGCCTATCTTACAAAGGGCATTTTACCCATGGAGAAAAAGGCTTTGCACAGCTAAATTATTTTACGGACGGTTCTTCTCAAGTTACGTTTATAACTACTAATAACGAACTAAAAATATTTGATATATTACCGGCATTTGAAGGTGTTACTAACGATGTAACCTACCCAAAAGTACGTGCAGAAACCGTAATCGATTCTGTTTACGGTCCTGAGGAGAATTTAAAGCATACTAATTTTTTTAAATATTTATGGGGTGAGCGATACCGTAACTACTATCATACGGCAGTGTCGGCTCCTGTGGTTTATTTAGATACGCTTTACGGAGACTTGGAGTTTATGAAAAAAGGAGGCGGTCATCAATCTTATTCCATTCGCCTAAAAGACCAAGATCAACGAGAGTTCGCCATGCGCTCCTTACGCAAGAACCCTCTTAAATATTTGCGGTTTACGGTAAAAGGGGTAGCTTATAATGAAGAGGAATATATAGGTTCCATGCCCGAAAAATTAATTTCTGATTTTTTTACTACCGCTCATCCGTATATGCAAATGGTCATTAATCCAATGGCGAAGGCTGTTGATGTAAATCATGCGAATACGCAACTTTTTTATGTTCCCAAACAGCAAACGCTGCAAGGTTTGAACAAGGAATTTGGAAACGAACTTTATTTTATAGAACAGCGCCCATCAGACGAACAATATAATTATAAAGGCTACCGCAGAACCATTGATACGAAAGGAGAAATCACTGAGTTTGAAAGTACGACGGATATGCTTGAGAAAATCAAAAGCGATGAATCGTATTTCGTAGACCAACAAAGTTTTGTGCGTGCCAGAGTTTTTGATATGTTATTGGGAGATTGGGACAGGCATCAAGACCAGTGGCGTTGGGCGGAATATGAATCGCCGGACGGGAATAAGGAATTTATGCCCGTACCCAGAGATAGGGACAATGCATTCCCAAAATTTGACGGTACGGCAGTAGATATCATTCAATGGTTTATTCCTATAACACGTCAATGGCAATCCTACGGTCCAACGATAGAAGATGTCAAATGGCTTAATTACAACGGAAGTCGATTGGATCGTGCCGTCCTTACGGATTACGACTCTAAAGGTTGGGAGCAGGAAGCTAAATACATTCAAGCAAATCTTTCCGAGGCTGAAATTGATCAAGCCTTTTCCCTTTTACCCGAGGAGGTAAAAGACAGTACTGCAAATTATATCAAGAATAGTTTAAAACAGCGTCTAAAAAACCTCCCCAAATACGCTAAGGAGTACGGAGCACATTTAGATAAGCGCATCGCTTTGCATGCTTCGGAGAAGGATGACGAAATTAAGATTGTTCGCCTAGCAAATGGAAAAACAAAAGTGGCCATGAGACGATTATTATCTGGCAGGAAAAATGAAAAATTTTACCAGAGAACCTTTGATGCCGATAAAACCGAGGAACTTTGGATCTACGGATTAGGTGACAATGATAATTTTGAGGTTTTGGGTAATGCCAAAGCAAAAATAAAGTTGCGTCTGATCGGGGGATACGGAAAAGACGATTATGATATAAAAAATAAAGAGCGATTGAAAGTGTACGATTGGAAACAGGAAGAAAGTGAATTTGAAGGTAAAACTCCATCAAAACAACTTACCGACGTTTATAATACCAATACCTTTCATTGGCGCTACTTTAAACCCAATCGAAACATCTTAGTTCCGAACTTTGATTTTAGAACGGATGACGGTTTTTCTTTAGGCGTTAAAAATATATTTATAGATAATGGCTTTAATGGGAATCCATTCCGCCAAAAACATACCTTAAATGCGAAGTATTTCTTCAATTTTCAAGCAACGGAGCTAAATTATCAGGGAATATTTGCGAATATCATGCCCAAATGGAACTTTGAAGTCGATGGCTACTTATCATCACAGCGCTATGCCCAAAACTTTTTTGGCTTTGGGAATAACAGTGAAAACCAAGAAGATGAAGTAGGTAGGGATTTTTATCGTGCCCGTACAGAACAGATTAAGTTTAGCGCTGGTCTAGCCTATCACACGTTGCGGTTTAAAGCCTTGTTTGAATCGTTTAATGTAGAAGCAATGGGAGACCGTTTTTTTACGTCTGCTAATTTTGATACGCCAATTTTTGAACGCCAAAATTATGTAGGCGGTGAAACTTCTTTATATTACTATAATGACAATGCCGATGATTTTCCCACAAAAGGCATCTACTTTGGAGCAGCTGCTGGTTATAAAACCAACACCACGCTAAGCAACAATAGTTTTGGCTATTTTGCCTTTGATACAGAGGTCATTCAAAAATTGATTCCTTCTGGAAATTTGGTATTAAGCACCAAAGCCGAATATAAGACCAACTTTGGGGGCGATTACTTTTTTTACCATGCTCCGTCCATTGGTGGCGATAATGGATTGCGCGGTTTCCGTGACGAACGTTTTTCCGGAAAATCATATTTTTATCAGTCTTCTGATGTACGAGTAAGAATAAAAACATATGTAACCGCCTTGGCTCCGGTTACCGTGGGTGCCTTTGGAGGTTTCGACTATGGAAGGGTTTGGCAGCCAAACGAAGATTCAAACACTTGGCATACCTCCCAAGGAGTTGGCGTTTGGGCAAGTGCTGGGAATTACTTAGCGTTTAACTTGGGATATTTTAATTCGGTGGAAGGCAATTTATTTCAATTTGGACTAGGGTTTGGGTTTTAATAACTTAACTAGTTATTTTAGCCAAGCTAGGCCTAGTATTAGCTGAGCCCAGAAATTTTGGTAAAAGGGTTCTTAGTGCTTAGATTTTTTCTGAAAAGTTCTGTACTGGACGAAACATATTGAACTCGTATAGGAAAAAAGTTAAATAGGAGACAAACCAATGAAAATCGACAAATATCTCCTTAATTTAAACGGATTAGGGCAGTCTTTTTTGGGAATTTCTAGATAAGGCTATTTATTTTAAATATAATGACAATGGAAAATATAGTACATAAAGCAGAACAGTATGTTACCAATTTACTTTCAGACCAACTTGGTGAGGACTATTTGTACCATAACCTTAGGCATACAGAACGTGTTGTTGCCAATGTTGAAGAAATTGTAGGAGCTGTTGATGTTACGGACAAACAACAGGAAAATATACTATTGGCGGCTTGGTTTCATGACACGGGCTACATAAATGGGGCCAACAACCATGAAGAGAAAAGTTGCGAGTTTGCCCGGGTTTTTTTAGAGAAGGAAAATCGGCCAACAGCTGAAATCCAAGAAATATGCACACTTATCTTAGCAACAAAACGGACGCATGAACCGACCACGGAACTCGAAAAAATTATTCGGGATGCGGATTCGGGCCATCTGGCGAAAAAGGATTTTCGTTCTATATCAGAAATGCTTCGGCAGGAACTTAGAAAAACAGATAGGAAAACATACTCACCAACCGAATGGCGTGCCATGAATATCGAAATGTTTAGAAGTGAACATCGGTTTTATACGGAATATGCCAAGGAAAATTGGTTGGAAGAAAAGGATAAAAACCTAAGACGATTGGTCAAAGACCAAAAAAAAGAGACCAGACTTATAAAAAAGGAAAAGCTGAAAGCCGAATTTAAGGATGGGATAGCCGATAGGGGAGTCCAAACCTTGTACCGTACAACCTTGCGAAACCATATTAAACTGAGTGATATCGCCGATACCAAATCTAACATCCTATTATCGGTAAATGCGATAATTATCTCTTTGGCCCTATCCAATCTAATTCCCAAGTTGGATAATCCTTCGAACGACTATTTAATTGTTCCCACGTTAATTTTTATTGTTTTTAGTATCATTTCCATGGTGCTTTCCATTAGTGCCACACGGCCAAATGTAACCAGTGGAACGTTTACCCAAGAAGATGTGGCCAATAAGAAAGTAAATCTCTTGTTCTTTGGAAATTTTCATAAAATGGAATTGAAAAACTTTGAAAGTGCGATTGCCGAAATGCTTAAAGATAAAGACTATATCTATAGTTCCTTAACTAAGGATTTGTACTATTTAGGTGTGGTGTTAGAGCGAAAATATAAAATATTACGTTGGACCTACACTGTTTTTATGGTCGGGATTATTCTTTCGGTACTATCTTTTGGAGTAGCATTTCATTTTTTTGGGCCAGAACGGGTATTGGAAACGGTTGTACCTCAGTAAATTGGCTATTTGCCTAATTTGAGTATCCGTAAGGCACCTTTTATTACAATGATGAAAACGATGGTGCCAACGATTAAATCTGGGATTCTGGAGTTGGTCCAAAATACTAGAAACCCGGAAAACAGTACACCTAGATTAATAACAACATCATTGGAAGTGAAAATCATGCTCGCCTGCATGTGTGCTTCCTTACTATTCGATTTGTTAAGCAGGTAAAGACAAAGTGCATTTGCCAATAAGGCTAAAACGGATATGATAATAATTGTTTTGAAATCTGGAAGTACAGCCATAAAAAAAAATCGTCTAATAATTTCGACGAAACCAATTGTCGCTAAAAATAATTGAAAATAACCGGCTAATGAGGCGATGTTCTTTTTTCGCAATACGCTGCCGCCTACGGCAAAAAGACTAAGTCCGTATACAAATGAATCTGCTAGCATGTCCAGACTATCCGCTATCAAACCCATTGATTTTGAAAGCCATCCTGTTGTTATTTCAACAATAAAAAAAATAAAATTAATGAGCAGTACTGCCCAAAGAAGTTGACGCTGTTGCGCTTGGTCCTTACCGATTGGTGCAGGTGTTTGAATGCTTGAGAGTAGTGTTTCCTCGAATTTTAAATTTGTAATCGCAAGGTGAATGGCATCTATATTTCCCTCATGATATATTTCCAATTTTCTGTTGGAAATATCGAAATCCAATTGCTTTATTTCTGAAAAAGGCTCAAGCTTCATCCGAATTATTGCCTCTTCCGAAGGGCAGTCCATCTTTGCTATTTTAAAGCTAGTTTTATGCAACATAGCTACAAAATTAAGAACTCTTCATCAAAAAGAAGGATTAAGAATTCTTATTTGTATTCGCTCGTTCAGGGGTTTCTAAATTTTCTTTTCGCTCACCTCCTTGGCCATACAGACTGTTTTCTTCATCTGAAATACCAGCACTTGGCGTCAAATTACGTTTATTTGTTCCTGGTATATCCAAATCCTTTCCAGTAAAATCGGTACGTTCTTTTCTATGTTGTAACAATCGGTCATCTCCTGTATCCATACTGAGACCCTCGTCTCTTAAGTTTTTAAGGTCTTCTTTTGTAATATCTGCATTATAGGGAAGGTTCTTTTCTTTTTCTTTTTTCATAAATAGTTTATTAGGAATTAATTTTTTTTTGTTCTTTTTTTCTTTTCTGAAGTAGTTTATATCCCAAATAGGCAAACTGCGCACCTACTAAGATTAGTTTATATTTTCTTGATTTTATTAGGGCTGATGTAATGCCTATTATTGTTGTCATAGTTAATTGCTTATCTAATACCTGCTTTATCTTTATATTTTCGCAATTGATCTTCCAAGTCACGAATTGTTTCCGAAATCGCAGATTCAAAACTTTCTGCATTGGTCGATGCGAAAATTCTTGGTCCCGGCAGACTTAATCGTATATCGCATATTTGTTCTGCATCGTCGCTACGGTTCTGAGTTTTAAAAAATACATCCGCGCGGTGCACAAAATCAAACTTCTTATGAAGATTCTCTAGCTTTTCTTTTGCGAACACTTCTAGCCTATCGCTGGCGGTCGCTTCGTGGTATTCATATATTATTTGCATAATTTGTAATTTATTTTATTCCCATGCTCGTGCCGAAATCGTTTCGGTAACCTCAAGGATTTTAGTTTAACTAGTATTTTGTTTTTACTTGTGAGAGGACCGAAATCATATTTACCTCATTTTTTTTTGGTACTTCTGTCTTGTTTTCGTTCAGCGTCAATTTTGATGGGAACTTATTCAATTTTATTCTTATTTTCTAAAATGTAAATAATTTCATTGTTCGCAATTTATCACTCCCAAATCGCTACTGCCTCGTCTCTTAGTAATTGAATCATATTAAATTCTTTATATCGTTTGTTGGTATCGGAACCATAGAACATATCGGAATAGATATAACCATATTTTTTAGCATCATTTGCAGATGCGCCAAAGTAAATATTCTTAAAACCGGCCCAGTAGCTGGCACCGAGGCACATCATGCAAGGCTCACAACTCGTGTAGAGTATACAATCGGATAAGTTTTTACTTTTAAGAACCATACATGCTTTTTGAATCGCTGCCAATTCCGCATGCTGCGTACAATCTTGGTGCTGTTTTACAGTGTTATGTACTTCCGCTACGATGCTTCCGTCCTTTGTGATTACCGCTCCAAAAGCGCCACCGCTCCCTGCTTTTCCTTCAAACGCTAGTGCTATGGCTCTTTTCATAAAAAATTCATGGGTGTCTTTCATATGGTTTCATTTTGAATGAACCGCTTCTAACAGTTCTGATTTGGATGCATACATTCCGTATAACTTCTCGTTCGGATCCATAATTTTGGTATCACTCAAATTTCCTACAAACACGGCATCGAAACCAATATCTTCTATTAATTTTTGTACGATTGTTTTACTTTCTTCATCTTGGGCGGCAAAAGGAATGGCCAGTTTGTCCTTAGTTCTAAAAGCCCTATCTCGTAAATACTCGGCTTTTATGGTGTTAAAGGCTTTTGCCGTTTTAGCAGTACTAAATTTCATTGCAGTATATTCCGATGCGTTATAGTTGGCATCGCGAACTTCTTTCGCCATGTCACCATCCCGTTCGGGATAAGGATTTGTAGCATCCAAGATAACGCTACTCGCATATTCCCCTGCATACAATTCGGAAAGTTTATCAATTGCCTTAAAGGGCATTGCTAAAAGATACACGTCTGCTTTTGATTCAAACGTTTCCGCAACACTTTTTGCACTGGCATTGGAACCCGCTTCTTTAACCAAACTTCCCAATTCCTCTGGATGTCTGGAACTAAAACATACTTCGTGTCCTGTTTTTGCCCAATGCTTTCCTAAATTACCTCCAATTTTTCCGCTTCCGATGATTCCTATTCGCATATTATGATGTATTAGTTTTGTTTTTAACCTGCGGTTGTAACTACCTAAAAAGACATTAAACCTTACTAATTAAAGCTTTTTCAAGTATACGATGAAGTTCCTCTGAAGATTGACCCATTCCCACAAATGATTGCTGTTTTCCGTAACTGGAGAAATGATGGATTTGTCCTTTTTGATAGCGCTAAAAATTAAATTAATCCATCCATATTTTCCCAGCTCTTTCCGCTATTCTTGGAGTCAAAAAAAAGATGATGAGAAATCAGATAGTTTACTTGATAGTATGGATGCCTTTTTTGGCGCTAGCCCAAGAAGCTAATTTTAACTATGAAGTTGAACTCGGTACCGATAATGATAAGTTCATAGCGTATACTACCACGGATAGAAATTACACCTATGGAATAAATGCCGCACTACGATGGAGTCCTAAAACAAATACATTTTTTGCAGGGCTATTTCCCAAGAAGAAGAAAAACTATAATGGAATAAGTATTAATTTAAAAGCATTTACACCTAATTACTTGGACGAGCCAACTACCAATGATTCAAATATAGAACGACCTTTCGCAGGTTGGAGTTATTTTTCATTTGAATCTACCTTCACCTTTCGGAATTCATTTTTTCGAATGGGTTTAGAAACCGGTATTCTTGGTCCCGATTCGCAAGCGGGGCGCATTCAAAATTGGTTTCACAAAACAATTTCCAACGATGCGTCCGTAGATTGGGATGGACAGATTCCGAATCAGTTGGGGATCAATATTACAAGCTCGTATGCACACAGACTTTATGGTTTAAATTGGATAGATTCCTATGGAAGAGTGGAAGCGTCCATAGGAAATGTTTTTACCTACGTGCGACCACAGCTCAACCTAAGAGTTGGAAAATTTAATGGAGTAGGGGAGTCGGTAGCGAACCAAAACGGAATGTTGGCATCTGCCGACACTTCAGAATTTTTCTTGGAATATGGTTTGGGTTATAAGCTATCTGCCTATAACGCAACGGTTCAGGGTAATTTATTCAATAAAAATAATAGGACTTCAAAAGATATAAACAACACGGTTTTTCTAATGCATTTAGGGCTGAATTTTTCGTATAAGCGATTTGGCGTATTGTTCAAATATCAATATGGAACAGGAGAATTTGAACGTACCCAAGTGCATAGATTTGGAGCACTTAGGTTATTATATCGTTTTAGGTAGGGATAATGACCTATAAAGTTTGGTCTGATTGTCCATACTCATTTTTATAAATACGAACTACAATCAAGAACAGGCTCACTAATAACGGGCCAAAAATAAGACCTATAAAACCAAATAATGGTACACCTACCAACACACCGATTAAGGTGATTAATGGGTGCACATCATCTAATCGCTTTAAAATATACAATCTAAAAATGTTATCCGTTGCACCTATGGCTACGGTACCATAAATCAGTATTCCCCAAGCCTGAAAAGCATTTCCGTTAGAGAGAGCCAAAAGGAACACGGGAACCGTACCCAATGCACTACCTACAAAGGGAATCATTGATCCTACGGTAACAATGGCGCCCCAAAAAAAAGGATCTGATACACCAAAGATTAAAAAGCCAACAAGCCCAACTAATCCTTGTCCTATGGCCACCAAGGGAATTCCCAACGCATTGGCTTTTACTTTTCCATTTGTTTCTTCGCCTATGGTCTTTAGATTTTTACCTTTTACAGGTATATACTCGAACAAAGACTCTTTCAGCTTTTGTCTGTTAATGAGCATAAAATATAAAAGAAAATACATGACCATGATAGAAATAACCATACCAAAAGTGCTTCCGGCAAGGCTTTGAAGATTTTCTGATAGCCATGTAGTTATAGCAGCGGTATCTATTTTAGAAGCCATATCAAAATTAAGAATGCTTTCCACTCTAGCCAATTGGGATTTGGCGGCATCGATTGCCCTTTGGGAATTATCCACCGCATATTCTATTTTGTTGCCCATCATCAACCCCAAACCAACTAAGGGAATCATGATGCATATAAAGGACAATACAATTAAAAAAATAGCCGCTAAGTTGGCCCGCCAACCTTTAGCGATCAATACTTCCATAGGTTTACGAAGAATCACATAAATGGTAATCGCTCCCAAAACCCCACTTAAGTAGGGGAGCATCTCTTGAAAAATAAGTACACCCATCAGTACTATAAGCAACAGTACAAAAATTTGACGTATGATATGCGGACTGATATATTTCATAAACTGAAATTGTTTGAACTTGCTATTCTAATGGTTGCGTAGGGCTCTGATTAGTGCTTTTTTGTCCATTTTGGACCTGCCTTCAATACCGATTTTCTTCGCCTGTTGGTACAGCTCGTTCTTTGTTCGTTCTTCATAGTTAGAAGCCTTCCCACCTTTTTTTCCTGAGTTTTCGGTATTCGCTATTCGTGCAGATTTCTCTTTACTGTAGCCCTGGTCACGCAGCGCATCATATTGTTCCTCGTTTTTTATTCGTGGTTTTTCCATTGTTTTAGCTTATGACCCTAGTATACCATTCACATATATTAAGTAGAAGATAACCATTATCAACAAAATACTGGCGATGATATAATTTCCTATGGGTCTTTTTTTACGATTCATACTATTTTATTTTTTAAATTTCTATTAACGCTGTTGTTCCGTAGGCATAATAAAGACATCATTGATATTGGCGCGGGAAGGCTGTGCAAGTGCATAATATATTGCCTCCGCTATATCTTCAGCTTCCAAGAACGTCATTTTCTGCATTTCTTTAAACTGTTCTTTGATATCCTCGTCAGTAATGGTATTCATCAATTCTGTGGAAACGGCCCCTGGCTCAATAGAGGTTACGTTAATGCCATATTTTGGAGCCAGTTCCTGTCGCAGGCCTTCCGAGAACATCTTTATGGCCGCTTTGGTTGCACAATAGACCGCTCCCCCAGGAAAATAATTATGCGCAGCACTGGACGCAATATTGATAACGTGTCCACTTTTTTGTTCAATCATGGTGGGGATTACTGCTGCTACTCCATTCAATACCCCTTTTATGTTCACATCAACCATTTTTTCCCATTCATCCGTCTTTAATTTTTTGATGTAAGAGAGTGGCATGAGGCCTGCATTATTGATCAAAACGTCTATTGTTCCAAATTCCCTTAAGGTCTTTTTGACTAAATTGTCAAAATCAGACTTTTTGGTTACATCTCCCGTTACCACGAGCGCAGTTCCGCTATCACTTTTTATGCTATTGGCCAAATCGTTTAGGCGTTCTTCGCGCCTTGCGGTCAACACCACTTTTGCACCTTTTTTAGCCAGTTTGTGGGCTGTTGCTTTTCCAATTCCACTTGATGCTCCGGTAATAATAATTACTTTATTTGCTATCTCCATGATTTGTATTTTGTTTTATGTATTTAGGAAAGAACGCTCTCTTTCATTTCAAAAATGAAGATTTACATGGAATATCGTTAATGACATCCAATTAAAAATTAACCTAGAAAGATAGCATTAGTTTATTTCTTTACGGCAAGTTCCGTAGGTTCAATACCTCCTCCATATCTGTTGGCATAGACATACGTAAATTCTGCGCCAAAGAATAGAATCAAGGAAGAATAGGATACCCATAATAGCACTAAAACAATAGTTCCTGCTGCGCCATAGGTAGAACCCGGATCTGCTTGCCCAAAATAGAGCCCTAAAAGTAATTTACCAATAACAAAGAGAATGGCGGTTATGACGGAACCTATCCATACTGTTTTCCATTTAATTTTGGCATCTGGAAGGAATCTGAACATGAGGGCAAAAAGGATAGAGATGATGCCCACGGAAAGTACAAAATCTAGAAGATAGGCTACATACACAAGAATATCTGGAAGCGCTTCACGTATGTAGTTATTTAGCGCACTAATGGCGGCGGTAACGATAAAACTAATTAATAATAAGAATCCGATAACCAAGATAAAGGCGAAGCTAAGCATGCGGTCCGTTATTACTTTCCAAAGTTTAGCATCTGGATTAGGAACTATTTTCCAAATTTCGTTAAGGGATATTTTCAGTTGATAAAAGACACCTGTTGCGCCAAAAAGTAGGGTGGCTATACCAATAATTGTGGAGATCGCATTCTTGTCGGAGGCTCTGGTTTCGCGTATAATGGTTTCAATTGAGGTAGCCGCATCTTTGCCCAATGCGGATGAGAATTCCGCTGTTAATTCTCCCTGCACAATTTCGTACCCCCAGATAGAACCTACCACATTAATAATTATAATCAGTAGTGCGGGAAGGGAAATAACGGCATAATAGGCCACTACCGCACTCAAACGGAAGGGCTCGTCTGCCATCCACGCCTTATACGTTTTAGCGATTAGGGAGGGTAAATGTTGAATTTTGAAGGATTCTGAAGTGGTGGTTGTAGTCATTTTATACCATGCTTTTAATATCATTGCACCAAGACGGATAGGTGAAAATCATTTTCTTTAAATCTTCAGTAGTTGTTCCGTTAGTGATGGCCATCGCAAATAGGTTGATAGTTTCCGCTGCAGTTCCCGAAAGCAGATGGGCACCAACTATTGCCTTGGTTCGGGAGTTGCTAATAATTTTATAGGCGTACGCAGGTTCGTTCAATCGTCTTGCATTAAACCAACTGGGAACGGATTCATAGTTCACCGTAACATTTTTATAGCGTTTTTTAGCTTCTTCTTCGGATAAGCCTACGGATGCGAGATTGGGCAGTGTAAATACTGCAGATGGAACAACAGGTGTGGAAATCTTCTTTTTATTTCCATGTAGGATATTCTCCGCTACCGTATGTCCTTCTTTACCTGAAAGTGGCGTTAATGGTAAACTATGATCGGAAACATCGCCACAGGCATAAACCGCAGGGTTAGAAGTGCTATGAAGGTATGTATTTACTTTAATACCACTGGAAGAAAAATCAATATTTCCTTTCTCAAGATTCAGTGCAGCAATGGAGGGAATGCGTCCCGCGGTATTAAATATCATTCTCGCTTTTTGGGTCTGTGTTTTACCGGATACTTTAAATTGTATCTTCAGATTTTTACGCAGTTTTTCTATTTTCTTTAGTTCTGAATTAAAGACAAACTGGATGCCCAAATCCTTGGAAACGTTCGTCAGATGCGCAACTAAATCTGAATCGAATGCTGTGAGCGGTCTTGCTCCCCGTTCTATTATGGTCACCTTGCTGCCAGCTCTTGCCGCCATGTGCGCAAATTCCATTCCTATGTACCCAGCGCCAATAAAAAGGATGTTTTTCGGTATTTTTTTGAGATTAAGAAAGTCATCACTAGTTTTTAGATGCTTACTTCCTTCAACATCAAGTTTACGGGGTATTTGCCCTGTAGCGATGACGATTTTATTAGAGCGTACCGTTTTGCCTTCAACAGAAAGCGTGTTCTCATCAATAAATTTAGGACTTTGATGGTACAGCTGAATACCCAAATCCTTAAGGTTACTTTCTGTAGCCGCAGGAACCGATTTAGTAAATGTCCGTTTGAATTTTTGTAATTTCTTCCATTTAAGTTTTGGGCTGGTATCTATACCTTTTTCCTTGAGATTATTGGCGGTTTGCCAAACTTCTGTAGCACCTAATAGTACTTTTTTAGGGTCACAGCCTCTGTTGGGACATGTTCCTCCATAGACTTTATTATCTGCAATGGCCACTTTGAGGCCACTCTTCGCGCAAGTTTTAGCGACTGTTTGCCCTGCACTTCCACTTCCTATAACAAAAACATCAAATTTCCTTATGCTCATTTCTAATCAATTATTATGTACATGTGTGCTACATCAATAGGCTCATAACTGGATGTCAATAGCTTTTTAGACTGTTTAAAATGGAGTAAAAGCTGACATATCGTAATGGCTCTCAAGGTATAATTTTCATTTTAAATTCCAGGTTATCAAAAATTTGCAGCGAAGGCCCTATATCGTAATAATGCAACAAAAAAAACACCACCAAATGCATTTCCAAATAATGCTGTGGCCTGAAAATAGGCGTAGGTTCCAAAGGAAATGGAATCGGTGAATAGTACACCCGCCAAAACTTCTATATTACCTACGATGCTATGATGAAATCCTGCGAACCCTACTATAGCCGTAATCATGTAAATAACAAAGATTCGCCCAGTAGTGGAAGAGGAGGAAGTAACCAACCAGGATAATAATGCCATAAGCCAACCAGCCATGATGGCGCTACCAAATATTACGGCAACACTACCTTTGGTTACATGAAGCGCAATCGCGGAAACACTATCGTAACTGATAATTCCCATTCCGGTACCAACCAATACAATAAACACGGCCATAAAGGCACCACCCACCAAATTTCCGGTGATTACAATACCCCATAGTTTCAATAACTCCGTTATTGTGCGTTTTTTATGAAGTACAGGTAACGCCAACAGCGAGGTTTGTTCTGTAAATAAAATTGATTTCCCCAAGACAACGATGATAAAGCCAATTGGATAGGCAAACGCAACCATATAGAAAATGGTAGTGTCGGCAAATTTTCCATTTAGAAAGGTATACAAAATGGCAATTAAGAGGTAGCTAAAGCCTATTTCCAATCCCGCAGTTAGTGCCCCTATAAAAACTTTACTCGAGTGTTGTTCATACGTTTCAATACCCTCACATAGTTGATCTACAAGAATCATCTCTTGCGACTTAGGTTTGTTAGCGTCTTTATTTAGGTCATCAACCTTTTTTTCAATCTTTTCTTCTTTATTGCTATTGCTCATCTGTTGGTTGTGAATCGTTAGTGTTTAGCTGTTAAAGTCTTCGGCAACGATGTGGTTCTTTTGTACCCCTAGGTCACGAAGATCCCCGATTACGGACTCCGTCATCTTTGGAGGTCCGCAAACATAGTAATACTTGGAAACGTCTATGACCAAATCTTTTAAAAACTCCTTATCAATATGTCCGTGAGGATATTCTTTTGTTTTTTCTCTAGACAAAATATTAAGATAATTTTTACCTAAGAATGCTTTTAAAGTTTCTTTTAAAAAAATATCTTTTTTAGTCTTGTTTCCGAATAGTAGTGAATTTCCATCAAGAGCCCCCCTTTTATCTAACGATTTTAGAATTGAGATAAATGGCGTGATGCCTGCACCCCCTGAAATAAACATGCCGTTTCCTTTAAATTGAATCGCTCCATAAACATCACCCACACTAAGTTCGTCGCCTGGCTATAGTTGGGCTAATTGTTCCGTAACTCCATCGTGCGAAGGATATGTTTTAATCGTAAATTGCAAATGGTCGTTCGAAGGGAGACTGGTAAACGTAAAAGGTCTTTTTTCTTCTTTCCATTTCTCTTTTTGAATGGCTACATCAGTTGCTTGTCCTGGGGTAAATGTATACTCTTTTGGTTTTTCCGTGACTATTTCGATTACATCATGGTTGAGGTATTGAATTGATTTAATTTTCACAGTTTTTCTTTCCATATGTTGCTTTTTTTTTGGGTTGATAATTTTGAAGCTCATAAAGGTATCTAGCGTTTCAGGCCGAATTTTTTCTCACTTGCCGTTTCGTACGCTACCCATAGATTTTCTCTTTAGATAGCTACAATATGTTTTATTTATACCATTCGATGTAATGCAAACCAGTTTTGTGTTAACTCATTTGAAAACAAGGGAAGCCAACCTATAATGTTTACATGGTGCAGGTTGACTTTAAAGTGTATGCTTATTCGAAAGGAGAAGTATGCTTAGCATGTTAGTAATTATACACTCATTTAAAAGCATTTATACTGTTGGCAAAGGAAGAAAATATTGAGAAAAAAAGAATTTACTTCCAAAAAATATGTTACTAGCATACATGAATCTTAAATTGTTACATTAAAACGTATAGAAACGGTCAAAACACACGGTGTATTCGGTAATGATTAAAAGGTTCCTATTGGAAGTAATTATAGGGAGATTTAGTGTTATCATAGATGACATGGTTAGGGAGGAGACCCTTAAATCTGAAAATAAATTTTCTTATAGCTACTTGTTTTATATTTCTATTGTAGGAGTAGATGCACCTTAAGCTTGTGGCTATTTTAGATTATGGACGTTTATAAGATGTCCATATAAACGAACAATAAGAATTGCATATATAATCAATTGGCATTCAAAGTCCCAAAAACAGCTAATCTCCGTAAAGGATTGAAAAAATTAGTGGAGCTCTATTAAAGGTTGGTTTTAAGAATCAGTAAATTGTAACAATCAATTCGAGAACCTAACAATGAAACTCACCGCAATCACGAAAAGAAATATCGCTAGGATTATTCCTTTTGGAATTATCTGGCTGGTGTTTAGCATTTTGTTCCTGTGGATTGAAGCCGTGGCAATCGGCAATCAAGACAATAAGCTCGATACGGCCATTAGGCTAGAAACGGATATCGTGATTTTTGCGCTTATACTAGTTACCATTATTGGATTGCTTGTCGGCCTTGTAGAAGTAATGTTTCTTAATCGTTTGTTTGAAAAGAAAAGTTTTTTCGTAAAAATAATTTCAAAGTTTCTGATTTATGCGATATTCTTCTTTTTGATTATTTTGGTCAATTTTCAAATAGCGGCCAGTATGGAACTCAATACCTCTTTATTCGATAAGCGCGTATGGGATAAATATGTGGTTTTCTTTTTTAGCCCTACAAATGCAAGCGCCATGGTACAACTCTCGTTTCAATTGCTGGCGTCTTTATTATATACGGAAATAAGCGAGAATCTGGGTCAGAATGTCTTGCTTAACTTTTTTACCGGTAAGTACCATAAGCCTGTTGCCGAGACCCGTATTTTCATGTTTGCGGATATGAAGGACTCAACTTCTATAGCGGAGCGGTTGGGGCATATCCAATATTTCGAATTCTTAAAGTCTTATTATTTTGACCTATCCAATGCCATTCTTCGGAATCGTGGCGAAGTATATCAATATATAGGAGATGAGATTGTAATTTCATGGAAATTAAAAAATGGACTCGAAAGAAATCATTGTCTTAACTGTTTTTTTGATATGAAAGCGGATTTATTAAATCGAAAGAATGCGTATTTGGAAAAATACGGTGTCTTTCCAGATTTTAAGGCGGGGCTACATTTTGGCGAGGTGACTACTGGAGAAATCGGAGCCTTGAAAAAGGAAATCTTTTTTACGGGAGATGTGCTCAATACCACCGCCAGAATTCAAGGACTATGTAATGAATATGGTGTTGACTTGCTCATTTCCAAAAACCTAATAGACCAACTTGATGTTGAAGATAAATATTCAGCTCAATTTTTGGGAAAACCGCTGCTTAAGGGTAAAATCGATGCTCTGGACTTGGTAACGGTTTCAATAAAATAAAGTTTTACTTTAGGTACTTTACATGTGTTATTGAGAAGTATCTTATCTATTAGGAAAATTTTACCGATTGCTTTTTAACATCTATACTTCTACGATGTTATGCTTGTTTTTAGTTAAAAGCCCTCCCAATATAGAACTGATTAAAGGAGGACCTGAATGGTATTCTACAAACTGAAATCATCTTTATACCATATAAATAGCGCTCATTTAGTAGAATATCAAAAAACATTCGGTGTAATGCAACAATCCTCATATGTAACATAAAAAGCTTTAAATCAGGTGTTTAATAGGATTTAAAGATTATTTTAATGTTAAATTAGTAAAAATATAGTACTATTTATTACATAGTACTGTAACAAAATAAAACATCCCTCGTCTATCTATTGTAAACAATTTAGAAACAACTATCAATAACAATATTAAAAACTAAAAATTATGAAAGCATCACCTAGCAGAACATCAACGGAATCTAGAACAGGACAGTACTTCTCGACGCTTAGCAATAGCAGAAGAGCACAATGGGCTCAGTCCAGAAACTTCAACAGATAATTTTAGTCAAAGAACAACAGTCAATAAACTATAAAAACAAAGAATAATGCAAGCATCAATCACAAGAACAGCAACGGAATCAAAAACGGGACAGTACTTTTCAAGCTTTAGTGGAAGCAAAAGAGCAAAGTGGGCACAGTACAGGAACTTTAACCGCTAATCACGGTATAAAAGAAACTCAATCAATTAAAATTATACAGCCATGAAACCATTCATCATTCAATCTTCAACGGTGTCGAGAAGGTTCGCTATCTTTCCAACTTTAAGGGATATTAAGCGAATCCGTTGGGCAACACCAAAAGAATACCGTTATTAAGAATCTAATTTTTAGATGAACATGGGATAGGCCTTCATCAAAGTCTATCCCTTTTTTTGTCCATTTTCTGAGATTATTTCAACTTTAAGAGCTATGTAAGTTCAGAGACTCCAAGCCCTCCATATTTCTCCTTCCAATTTTACAAGGTGGCCTAGATGATACCTATCTTAAGACACAACTCATGGATTCGGGTTCCGGTCTTCACCTGTTTGAAGGAAAATACAATCTACGACTTGGAATACTTCAATCATTTCATAAGCAAATACTTGTTTAAGGTTAAACATCTATCCGACCTGTTTTCTTTAGTTCTAAACTGTTCGGTTCCATCAGAGGAGTTCAAGTTCAAATGCTCTTTAAGTATCCCAGAAATTTAGCTAGTTAAACGTTTACTGTTATTGGAGTCAATAGTTTTTCGTTCTTATAGAAATGGAAGTATATATTTCTCAAATATTAATTCTGGTTGTTGTGTTTTTCCGTTACGATAGTTACCCGAGGTGATGACCGTAACAACCTTTAAACTTGGGACAACAAATATATATTGTCCACCAGCACCTCTCGCTTCAATAGTATTTATTTGGTTTCCGTCAAACTCATAAGTGTGGTGCCACCATAAATAACCATACCCATTTTTATCCTCTACGTTTTCCAGATTACGGTAATTATTAAATGAATTTTGCACCCATTTTTTAGATAACACACGTTCTTTGTTCCATTTCCCGTTGTTTAGATAAAGCTCTCCAAATTTTAACATATCCTGAGGTGTAAGGTACATACCACCTCCAAAATAAGGGATGCCATTCAAATCGGTTTGAATGATATAATTTGAGATTCCTAGTTTTTGAAATAGATTTTTATCCATAAACATTTCCAAAGGTTCAGAAATCACTGAATCCATTGCTATACCTAATAAATAGGGATTTGCAGAACCATAATTGGACTTTGTATTAGGTTGGTTGATCATAGTCGCTTTTAAAATGGACGCTGTCCAGTCTCCACTTGGTTGATAATTATCTTCAACGGCCGGAGATTTCGGGTTGGCATTGGCACCATAATCAATAGCGTCCAATCCGGAGCTCATGGTCAATAAACTTTGGATATCTATTTTCGATTTCAAACTATTTTTTTCAGTCTGATATTTTTCTGGCAAGAAATCAAAAATGGATTGCTCAACGGATTCAAAGAGTGATTTGTCTTTCGCAATTCCTACAATGGCAGATGAAATACTCTTTGATGCCGAACGCGTATCGTGCGGAATGTTTGCATTATATCCATCAAAGTACTTCTCATAAACAAGTTGCCCTTTTTTTGAAATTAACACTGCATGTGTGTTCGGTAATGTATCCTTTAGAATATGATTTTCCATTTTTGAAAGTTGTAAAACGGAGCTTTTATTTTCTGTCTTAAATTCTCCCATTTCCCAATCATCGGTAGACTTTTTTAGGGCGATCTGTGTAATTGAATGTTCCCCAAGATAAATACCTAATTCAATTTCATTTGTACGGAGTTTTCCCTTAAACTGCAATCCAGTTTTAAAATCGGTAAAGGAAATAAGGTCGTTTTCCTTTTGAAAATTACCGCACCAAGTTCCCGTAAATCGATTATCGCCAAGAATGGGATAAGCTTGGTAATCATTCCCTGAACCATTTTCTACGCTTAAATAAAAATTTGTTGATTTAAGTTCGTCTACCATTAACAAATTCCAAAAACCTACAAAAGAATTTATCTTGGATTTTATTAGTTTTAAGTGATACAGTAGAAGACCGGATTTGATAAACCCGTTAATTTCATTACCATTTTTAGACAATTCGCCTTCAAATTGTAAATTTCCTGCAAACGGTATTTTTATAGTTGAAGTAGTCTCTTTTCCAATTTTATAATCGATAATATTTTTCCTGTTGGAAATTTTAAAAGTGGCATTTTGAAGCCCTAAGTTTTCTATTTCTATTTTTAAATTGAATGTTTTGGAATCTTTTATTTCTCCCTCCCAACTATTGGTATATTCTGCCATATTTTGACAGTAAATATGCATTGTGAGTAGAATAAAAATAATTGTAGTGATGCTTTGAAGTCTCATTTTTTTGATTGATTTTGATGAGCTGCAAAGTTTAGATTTATTTATCCCCTAAAATTGTATAAAATTAACTTTGTGAAATATTCTTTAAAAATTGCAAAGGTGTGGTCTTGTAGATCCGTTTGAAGTTTTTGATAAAATGACTCTGGTCATAAAAACCGCATCGATAGCAAATTTCAGTCATTGAAAGTTTGTTTTGAACCATTAGGTTGAAAGCTTGATTTACTTTTGATACTCTTACGTAGTTTCCGAAGCTTGTTCCAAAATACTTGTTAAACTCTCTGGATAAATGAACTGGGTGTATCTCTAGAAATGAGCTTAAGCTTTTTAGGGAGTAATCAATTTGTTCTTCATGCAAAAGTTCTTTTAGCGTATTTACCCAGTGGGGTTTTTTATAGCTATTCTTCTTAGGTTCTTTTATGACACTGAATACTTGCGTTAATAACGTTGCAATACTTAAGTTGGAATATTGGTCGTTTAATTTAGACTCAAAAAATACTTGACTCATTAAATTTTTTGCTACGGGATTCCTGATATTCATGCTCCCTTCAAAATCGGTAATTTGAATACCTAAATTGGAAAACCAATCCTTATTGAGTTCAATATGAAAGCCTCTTGTGAATTCTGGGGGTTTTAAATTGTAATGTGCATCTTGCCAACTATGGAACAGTAGATTTCCAGGTTCTAGATAATAGGATTCTTTTCTGTTAGATTCAAATAATTTACCTTGAAGTAAATAGGTGAAATACGGGTTTTCGTGATAATGCCAATCTACTTTGCCGTGTGTATATTCAGTATCTGTTATTATTATATTCTCAAAACTTGATTTTTGGTAATGTGCTCCATAAAATTCTCCTGTTTTTAGTTTGTTCATCATATTATCATAGCTTTTTGCCAACAGTATCGTGTATGACTAATTGCATCGGTTAGCACAAAGATTTGTAAGCAAACACCAAACGGAAAAATCCTACCGATTTTCAGAATTACGTACAAACAAGCAAATACTCATAACCATTGTTGTCATTTCATTATTTTTTCAGTTAGTAAATTCAGTCTGATCTTAGCTTATTGATACAGCACATACCTCGGAGGTTTTAATCCATTCAGCCGCATATAAACAAGCATTTGTCCTCTGTGATGGGTTATGTGGTCGGCAAGCAATAACAAAATCTGTCTTTTTGTTCTGTCTGCCCCAAAATAGTCCAATCTTTCTTCAAGTCTATTCGGGTCAAAAGTGGAGATGAATCCTACCGTTTTGTCAAAAGTCTCACTGATTTTGGCAATCATTTCTTTCTTCGATTTGTTCTCCACTTTGAGTTCCGTGTCTGTATTCCAATCTCTCGGTTCACGTCCTCCCATTAATGATTGGCTGTGCCAATCCATTGCCCAACCAATATGCATTAAATTTTCCGAAAAACTCATTGATTCTGGCGTCGCTTTGAATTCATATTTATTTTCAGGTGTTGTTTGCGCTACAAGAAGTAAGTATTCTTTCGATTTTTCTAATCGTTCCAAATATTCTTTGATAAAGTCATTTTCTTGTGCAAAAATCGGCTGTGTAAATGAAGATAAGAGCAATACTGAAGCCAGAATTAATAGATATTTTATGTTTTTCATTTTGTACAATTTGTTATTTCCATTGATTTGGTCATAATGAATGGCAACGCTTTGCATAAGAGACGTTTTAATGCCTTTTATCTATTGTTGTGCGTTTGTTTTTTATTTAATTGTTTTTTTAATATCCGGGTCAGTCAAGTTATGAATATTCCTTGTGATTTTTTCAATATTCCAATTCCACCATTGGAGCTCTAAAAGTTTTGTAATTACTTCTTTTGAAAATCTCTTTTTGATTTCTTTTGCGGGATTCCCTCCAACAATAGAATAAGGTTCAACGTCTTTAATTACTGTCGAATTTGTGGCAATAATTGCTCCATCTCCAATTGTTACTCCTGCCATAATAGTTGCGTTATAGCCAATCCAAACATCATTACCGATATTTATGTCTCCTTTTTGAGGATAAGATTTTCCTTCCATTGCATTTTCCCAACCATTCCCAAAAATCGCAAAAGGATAAGTTGTTAGAGAATTTGTTAGATGATTTGCTCCATTCATTATAAATTTTACGTCAGATGCAATCATACAGAACTTACCAATAATCAGTTTGTCACCTACAAAGTCAAAATGATATTTTACGTTTTTTTCAAAATTCTCAACATTTTCGAAATCGTCATAATACGTGTAATCTCCAACAATAATGTTAGGGTTTTTAATGATATTCTTTAAAAAACAAAGTCTGTCATAATTCTCAAGTGGAAATTTTATGTCTTTACTTGGGCCTGTCATATAATTTTTATTCTGTTATGTTTTTTGTGGTCGAAAATATGTATAAAGGTAAAATACGGGTTTATATGTGTTAATTTTAGGTTATGAACTAAGGTTAGCAATACCGAGTGTCTGTCTTGCCGCAGGCAAGGATTCATGAGCAAATCTTGAGCCTAGTCGAAGGGTGGTTCAATCCGCCGCTATTGCTGTAATACATTGTTACAATTAGTTATTTTTCGCTAGTTTTTTCAACATGGTTTGGAAGCATTTATTAACTACCCGGGTATATTCATTTTTCTAGCTTAAAAATGACTTAAACGTTCTAAATCAAGCGCGTTAAAGTACCTATTTTCTTTATAATTTTTCATGCGATATTTCATATCCGCCTTCCCATCTTTCGTTTTTATACTAAGACCTTAAATTTTCAATTCTTGCACAAAACAAATACATTGCTCCAGCCAATAATCCGAAGCCTGAAAATATTAAATATTTGTGATTAGACGCAAAACTATACGTACCAAAAGGCTGTAATAAAATCATGATAGGGGCTAGAATCCCTCCTATAATCACACCAATTAAAGATTGCTTTTTAAAATTAGAACAATAAGGTATTTGTTTTTGCTTTAGTCTTCACATTTTAAATTGATAAGGTTCTTTTCACAATCACGGCATGCACGCTTATTCCCATTATTGCTCAACATTCTTAGCATCACAATCAGATGGGCATATTGGTTTCTGTAAAAATAAAACAAATTCTTTTTAACATAGAAATCTGGATTATGTTCCACATACTTATTTGACATCACGTACTTAAGTTACAAGTTTAAAAAATGTTGGAGTGATGGTGTGTTTATAGAACGATTATGGAGAAGCCTTAAATACAATAGTATTTTTACTGATTCACTTGTAAGCTTCCCTTGGACAGAACTGCTAAGTATTCTTATACTTGACCAAAGTCCTCCTATATTTCGGTGCTTATCATAACTAAAGAATCCGAGCTATTTGAAATTAAATCTTGTGAATCTTCTATATAATTTCTGTAATAGGAACTAATAACCTTTCAGCACATTCCCCTACATTCCGCGAAAAGCTACATTCCGGGAAAAGAGCTTCACTACAAAAATTTTGGGCACAATCGCGAAAGTATTGGGTTTGAAGCTATAATCTCTTAAACTGAAACGGGATAATATTAAAATATGTAAGTAACAGAAAATCAATTGTATAAAAAAAGTTAGCAATCCTTAAAATTGCTAACTTATGGATAATCAAATAGTTGAAAAGTGACCTGGCTGGGGTTTGAACCTGTCGCGCTCAGGTCAATGAGAGTCGAGTACTTGCTAAAATACACTCGTCGTGTTGACGATTTGTGAACTCTTATGAAAAATGTACGTTAAAGTAACTTTCGTTTTACGAATATAGATATTTCTAAATCTAAGATTATTGGTTAATGAATATTTTGTAAAGAATAAACTCTTTATAATTCAAACCCTGTGAGCTTAAACCTTGTAAACATTGAATAATACTATTTTTTACTGTTATTGATTAGTAGTCGATAGACATTTGAAAGCCGAAATTGCTAATCTACGTCTTTAGTTTATAAAACTTGGACTCTTAATTTGTGATCGTTCGCTTTGTTAAGCAAAATTTAGTTCTAAATTCAAGCTACATATATATACTTTTTGTTAGCTTTCCCACAACAAATAACCTATGGAAGATATCCTATTTAATTTTATCTCAAAATACGTAACCCTTTCAGAAGAAGAGAAGAGCGCAATTCTTTCTTTGGGAGTTTTTCATTCCTTCAATAAGGGAACGGTTTTACTAAAAGAGGGAGAAAGTTCAAAAGATGGTTATTTTGTTTTGAAGGGTTGCCTTCGTAAGTACTACATTATTGATGGGGAAGAAAGGACAACGGCCTTTTATACTGAAATGGAGGGTATTACTCCTCATACGGTAATTAATAAAGTTCCTTCTGAATATTACCTAGCTTGTGTAGAAGACTCCTTGATTACGGTATCCGATGCTGATATGGAAGTTGAAATGTTTGCTAAATTCCCAAAATTCGAAATACTTTGTAGGGTACTATCTGAAGAACTGTTAGCTAAAAAACAAATCGATTTTGACGAATTCAAAATTGCATCACCTGAAGAACGCTATTTAAATTTGTTACAAAATCGTCCAGATTTAATTCAACGCGTGCCACAATATCAGTTAGCCAGTTTTTTAGGTATCAAACCTCAATCTTTAAGTAGGTTGAGAGCGAGAATTCTTGATAAAAGTAAGAGTTAATGTATGGTTCTTAACTTAAGTGAATGAAGTAAAACAACTTCCCAATCTATTTTTGCCGTCACGTTAATTTAATATTGAAACGGATATGCAAAAAACAATGCTAGCCTTTGTTATTATCTTTTTATCGACAAGCCAATTACAACTCCAAGCACAATATAATCCATTAGATAGCAATTATAAAGAATGCTTTATTGGCAGTACCGCATTTATGCTAATGAATTTAGATTCCAATGAGCGACCCGATTTTTATCAAATCAACCTTGGTTACCGCTTAACAGGTAAGGACGTTGTTTCATTAGAACTTAAAACTTGGAGATATTATCAGCCTTTGGGGTTGCAGTACGGTAAAAACTTTAATTCGCCCGAAGAAAAATTCCCGGGCTCTATTCGAGAATTAGGGTTTGCTCTTGCCTATCAACGTTTTTGGTGGAAAGGATTATATACTAGTGTACATGTAATGAGTGCTTGGCAGTCGTTTCTTGACGAAGATGCAGTTAAGTTCGATGATGGTTATCAGATTTTCAATACCTATCGACTTGGTTATCATTTTAAGATTGCAAAAGGCAAGTTTTTCATTGAACCATCCTTAGCAATAACGCATCGTCCCTACCACACTGAAATGCCCGAATCCTTTAAACAACAGGATGATAAATATTCAAAATTCTTTTTTGGTGAGCCTGGACTTCATTTTGGGTATAACTTCTAAACACTTAACACAGATTACTGATAATATTATTGGAATGAAACAAAATAGTCATTATAACCTATACGGGTAGCAAATTATACAGATTTCGTTTCAAATAAAATTTAGTTGAAGAAAAAAAATCTTTTGTAAAATGATAAAAGCTAAATTGTCTACTTTATGGATTGTTGTAATGATTAACTTATTATTTGCGGACATCTTATCTATAATAGTTGAATTGGTAAATAGGAATACACTTGATATTTTAGGAGAGGTAACATTTACAATGGCTATTGCTGCTGTAATCACGAACATCCCTATACTTATGATTTATTATTCAAGATCATTGAATTATAAACTCAACCGTATTCTCAATATAATCGCCAGTTGTATTACGATTCTGTTTGTCATTGGGGGCGGCAGTTTATTGCCACATTATATTATTTGTGCTTCAATTGAGGTTATTATCTTAATCGTTATCATAAGAACGGCTTGGAAGTGGGAGGAAGACGAGAATCATCAAACGTCAATTTAAATATTAAAAATTGGTTTATGCCTATCCTTAAAGTAGTGGTTGATCAATTATAAAACAGTTCGTGTAAATTGTTTAGAAAAGTTTGTATCGATATATTATCTTTTTAATCACAATAATTTCCATATCCCACACTTTCTTAAATAAAATTTGGCTGTGGTTTTTCTATAGTTAGGAGATGAGGAAATAGCTACAGAATTACTGAATAATGTTGCTTCTTTGGATTTAATCGTGAGATAGAAAAGAAGACTAAAGAAATGATTAAGGGGATTCAAAACTAACTTGAAATAGAAGATACAGTACGTGACTATAAAATATGTAAAGTATCCTATGAAGGCCAAAACTACAATATTCGAGGAGTCCTTAAATAAAGAAAAGTGTATTGGATTTTTAAATTGCTAAGGTTATTCTGTTCGTAGTGTAGGCGATGATACCCCAATAATCAGAAAACTAAGGACGGATTTTGCCACCTCTGCTGATAAATTCCCAAAAGAGTTAACTATTCTTTTCAACACTTTCGAAACTATTATATCCATGAGGTACGATACATATGATACATTCGAAAACGATTCATTGCAAAAGGAACTTCTTTCACTTTCAAATCTCATAACAGACACCTTGAATAATCTCGTTTAATCAGTATAAATTACCTCCTCTATTCGCATTGACCTCCTACAGATAATCCGTCCTTTTTAATGGGAAGAGGTCAAATAGGCCTTAGTTATTTTTTGATTTAATCTTCTCCAACATTGATACTGCATTATAATTTTCAGGGTTTAGTTTCAAAGCCTTTGTGTAATTTTTGAGAGCTTCATCATAGTTTTCTTTATAATAGTGTGCTTCAGCCAAACTATCAAATGCGTTAGAAGAATTAGGAAATAGGATTGTATTCAATCTAAAGATTTCAATTGCGTAGACTAAATTTCTCTTTTGAATATAAGAGTACCCTAAATTATTTATGGAGCTTTCATTTACTTCAAAATTTTCATTTGTAATCATATCTAATCCAAGAGAAACGATTTCTTCTTTTTTTATGTCTTTCATGTTATTGATTAAAAATAGACTTAAAGGTACCTTTGGCTCAGATTTAGATTTTTCAAAATGAATAGTTGTACCAATAGATGATGTTAATCCATTCTTCGAAAATACTATTGTTTCATTGGTGCTTATACTGAAATACGTATGCTCTTTAATAAATTTTAAGGGGATATAGTTATCCCCTCTTTTTAAATATGAATGACTCCCTAGTGTGATTATAGTTTTATCCTCAGAGAGGTTTGATATATAAATGCCGGTATAATTGATGCTGTTTTTGTTTTCATGTATATCTTGAAACTCTGAATCTAAGAGAATAGAAGCTATTTTAATTGGCGCCTGATAGGATAAATCTCTGTTATATTGGCAATAACCGCAGTTGCGTAAGTGAGCAATGAATAAATCTTCCTCCGGAAAGTAAATAACCACAGCTCCGTATCCCCATCCAAGCCCATCATGCGTTATATATTTATGTCCGTTTAAATTTCCGAGGAACCAACCTAATCCATTAGTTCCAACGTTTCCATTGTTAAAACGAATTGGGGTTAAAGCTTTCGACAAGGTACTTTTTTTAAGTATTTCATTCTTCATTATCGCGGAATACCAAATACTCAAATCATTTACGGTGGACATCAATCCGCCGGCAGAACTATAAGATACATCATCTTGTTGTTGTTGCTTTATTCTATATTGTGCATTGTTGAAAGAGTCATATCCAGTAGCTCTGTTTTTAATAACCTTTGAAACGCTTTCTAATTGAGTGCTTTTCATTTGTAATGGTTCAAAAAATACTTCTTTTAAAAATTGCTCGTAACTTATTTCAGTTATGTTTTCAATAATATATCCAAGCAAAATGTAGGCTTCATTACTATATGCATATGCTTCTCCTGGGCTGAATCTAAATTTTTTACCCATAAAAAAACTTGAAATAGAAATAGGGTCTCCTTTTTTCTTTAGTTGAAGCCCCCTTTCAAGTTCTGTTCGCTCAGCTAAACTAAAATAAGGTAATCCAGAAGTATGGGATATTAGGTGTTTTATCATAATAGTATTTCCATTAGGAAAATCTGTAATGAACTTTGATAATGGGTCTTCTAGTGATATTTTACCATCTTCAGTCAATTTTAAAATTGCCATTGCCGTAAAAGGTTTAGTAACGGATGCTATACCGATTACATTTTCTGTGTTCATAGGTACATCTAATTCTAAATTAGCTATTCCAAATGCATTTTTGTACAGCGTTTGTCCGTTCTGGGCAATGAGCAAAGTTCCTCCTGGTTCATCTTCTGGAAAAAAAGATAAAAAGGTATTGATTTTATCCAATTTGGAGCCTGTGATAGTTGTTTGAGCCCAAGCACACTGACATAATAACACCAGTGCCAATAAAATATTTGTAATTTTCATATGCTTTTGTTGATTTTATTTTAATGCAAAAAACATACAAAAACACAACCTATACGACCGAATAATTTTATTCGAACGCTTTTATTTATGATTTTTTCGGAAAATAGTTGGAGTTACTCCTGTAGCTTTTTTGAAGCTTGTATTAAATGAAGATTTTGAGTTAAACCCCACCATATATAAAATTTCTAAAACAGTCAGGTTAGAAAAACCCTCATCCATTAAAATTTCTTTAGCCTTGTTTATTCGGTACTGACTTATAAATTCATAAAAATTTATACCTAACTGGGTATTTATTAATATGGAAAGTTCTCTTTCACTTACCTCTAGTTGATGTGCTAAATCATTAATTGTTAAATCTGCATCTAAAAAAGGTTCTTCCTTTTGCATAAACTCTAGCAGATTAATTTTTTTATCGCGCAGAAGTTCGATCTCTGCACTGGTTTTGTCATCTTTTAAGCTAGTTGCTAATTGAAGTTTTGATGAAATTCCTCGAAATAATTTTGGGGCATAAAGTGCTTTAAAAATTAACCAACATGTGAACACTAACATTATGGATGAAGTTATTAATCTCAATTCACTAATAAAGCCAAAATGATTTCCAAACCGATATATATTTTTGATAAGTGCTACAAGGAATAGTAACAAGCATATCATGTTCATTTGGAACAACCATGTGTAGTTGGTACGGTCTTTTTTTGAATAGTTTTCCGATACTAACCGCTTATATCTAGCTAGTAGAATAAAAGTTATTACTATGTATGAAATGTTTTGTAAATGAGCCAGGGTGTAGGAAAATTTGCCTTCAAAAGTATGGGTGTAATAATTATAGAATATAAGCTGTTCATTTTTGCTCGCTAAGTAGAAATTTGGTGTTAAAACAATTGTACTGATTATAAATGGAAGAAAAAGAAGGTAATGTTTTGGAGTTATTTTAAAATCTATATAGAGAATGCTTAGCACAAAAAAAAATAAAAGTGGAGATTGAAAAAAGGCTCCAATATCCATTCTTAAAACATCAACAACAGGACTTAGATGAACGACTTCTGGAAATGTAGCGGGGATGATATCAATTGTTCTAACGATTAAAAACAAGGCCAATACAATATTTCCCTTCTTATTTTCTGATTTAACGGTAATTAAAAAAAAAGCAAAAAACAGTGAAGTGAAAATCAATAAAATATTTATATAATTTAGTAACAAATTATGCTCCATAAAGAGATATACAATTATTTGAAAAATTTTATGTGGTTAGTTAATACCCTTTATTGTATAAATTAATTATAAGGACAAAAATAGGAGATAAACCAAATATATTTTTCTCTAATACTATTGATTTTTGAATTTAAATTAAAATCAATTCAATTTTAAAGTTCATTTGCCCCGTAGTCTTATGAATAATGATTAAAACCTAATATTCGGCTAATTTTTATATTTTTATACAACAACGGTTTTAACTTTACCATGATCAAAAAGCTATTACTTATTTCATTTGTTTTTGTGGCATTTCACCTTTCTGGTCAAACTGCTATTTCGGGATACTTAGATTCTTTGCAGGTTAATCTTTCGGATGGGAAAGTATATTTGACAAAAACAGCTTTGAACGATTTACCTGATTTTAGCAGAACTCGAAGCGTTGCCAACGCTAGTATCAATCAGGAGGGGTTTTTCAAGTTTAATAGAAACGTAATAGATGAAAAGGAAGCCGTTTACAGGGTATACGTGAAACGATTTGAAAAAGCTTTGAAAGATACCTTACTAATTGAAAAGCCGTTCCTTTTTTCTAAAGAGGATACTATAGTTTTTAAAAAGTCGAACAGTCTTTTCTCAGAATATCACAACACAAATAGGGCGGATGCAGAATGGCAGCGTTTAAGAAATTATGAATCTAAACTCAAAAATGCAGAATCTATTAAAGAAGATAGTCTTTCGGATTCCTACATAAGTAGTTTAAAATCATATACCAAAGACTCACTTCACACATTGGTAGTAAAATTAATAAGTATCAAACAATTAGATTCACAAGATTTGCTTGGTAAGGATATTTTGAAGAACAAAGAGTACTATATAGAACTGCTCTCTGAACTGAAGAAAAGTGATATTGAACGATCACAATATTTATTTCTAGAAAATAAATTGGCTTTTCTAACCACTGAATTAGTGGAACGAAAATATCAAAGGAGTATCATGATAATATTATTTTTGATGTCGGGCCTTGTTGGATTGATTTTCTTAATTTTTAGAGTAAAAAATAAAAAATCTCACTCTTTATTCTACACAGATGATTTGAGTAAACAGGAAAAGGTTATACGGTCCTTAATTCTTGAAGGAAAAAGTAATAAAGAAATTGCAAATGAACTTTTCATTAGTCTAAGCACGGTGAAATCTCATATTTCTAGCATTTACAATAAGTTACGGGTATCAAACCGTCAGGAACTTATTCAAAAATTTCAAAATTAGCACGGGGTACTAGTACCCAAATCCCACCTTCTTTATTTTTTTTCAGTGCTATTTACATCTTAGTTTGTATTAGGTCATTTTTAATTGTTATTGGTAATCCTGATAATGGTCAGGAATTTGCCACGACTTAATATTCCAATAGTGCAATACATCGTTTTAACCCATGCTTCATGTTCGTAAACAACTATCATAAGTGGGATACCATACTAGGGTGGACTTTATTTACCAATGCCTTAATCACATATTACATAACTGCCGATCCTACTAATAGTTTTTGGGATACAGGAGAAATAATTGCTACAGCAGCTAAATTACAGATTGGTCATCCTCCGGGAGCCCCCTTATTGCAGATGATTGGTGCGTTCTTTTCTATGTTCGCCTTAGAACCAAACCAGGTAGCCCTTATGGTGAACATGGTATCTGCGATTTCTAGTGCTTTTACAGTTTTAATTATGTTCTGGACAATTACCAACATAACCAGAAAACTTATAGAAAATGATAGTCCCTTTACAAATAGTAAAGCCATAGCGGTTTTTGGTAGTGGATTGGTCGGGTCACTTTCCTTTACCTATTCCGATAGTTTTTGGTTTAACGCCGTTGAAACGGAGGTTTATGCTATGGCAAGTTTTATTATGGCATTAATACTGTGGTTGGGTCTAAAATGGACCGATAATATAGAGGACCCTCGTGGTAATCGTTGGATTATTTTGATTTCTTTTATAGTTGGACTAACCTTCGGTATTCAGTTCATGGGCTTTTTGGCCATTCCGTCCATTGGGTTGTTGTACTATTTCAAAACCTACAAACGCACTACGATAAAAAATTTTCTAATTGCGAACATTGTAGTTGTAGCAATATTAATGGTGGTCTATAAATTATCACTTACGTATATACTCCAGGTTTTTGCTTGGGCAGAGGTGTTTTTTATTAATAGTATTGGTTTACCTTTTAATTCAGGATATATAATTATTGGACTCTTATTTTTTGCTGTTTTCAATTTCCTTTTAAACTTCACATGGAGGAATGATTATAGAAGTGCTAACACTATCGTATTATGTATAATGTTTCTATTTGTTGGATTCTCTTCTTGGTTAATGCTTCCAATAAGAGCAAATGCCAAGGTTATTATCAACGAGAACAATCCGGCGGATGCTATGGCATTATTGTCATATTACAACCGAGAGCAATACGGAGGTGTAGAAAGTCCTTTTTATGGTACCTATTATTCAGATATGTTCGCGGAACCTGGTGAAAACAGAGATAGCAAACCTAGATATGAAAAGAATCATGCCCTGGGTAAATATGTCATTATAAATAAGTTTAAGGACGCTTTACAGGGTGCTAATCCAAAACACCAAGGTTTGTTTCCTCGTATGTGGAATTCTCAAAATGCAGCAAATTACATGCAATATTTTGGGGCTTTGGACTTTAAGATTACTGGGGCTAGTAAAGAAATCAAGGAGCGAGCAAACAAAATAAAAGTTGGTTTGTCAAATGGAAACATAAGCGTTGATCAATATATAGCGTTTCTCAAAGAAGCCAGAGATTATATAGAGGTGGAACCTCCAACCATATGGGATAATCTCAAATACATGTTTGAATTTCAATTCAATTATATGTACTTGCGTTATTTTATGTGGAATTTTGTTGGAAAACAGAATGATGTACAAGGAAGGTACAACGACAATGGAAACTGGTTGAGTGGTATCAAGTTTATGGACAGTTATCGTTTGGGAAGTCAATATAATCTACCTAGCGACATTAAAAACAACCCTGGAAGAAATACGTATTTCTTCTTACCACTCCTTTTGGGAATTATCGGAATGGTATTTCAATTTTCAAAGGATAAAAAGCTATTTTGGGTGTTGTTTGTATTTTTCCTATTTACCGGTTTGGCAATTCAATTTTATACAAATCCAGGTATTTTTCAACCTAGGGAACGGGATTACTCGCTAGTCGGCTCTTTTTATATTTTTTCTTTGTGGATAGGCCTTGGGGTATACGGGCTATTTGACAGTTTCAAAGAGTGGATAACACCTAAGATTCTAGCACCTGTGATTGTTGGTATTACCTTTTTAGCAGTGCCTATGGTAATGGCTTATGAAAATTGGGATGACCACGACCGCTCCAATCGTTATACCGCAAATGCTTCGGCTAAGGCTTATTTGGATTCAATTCAAGAAAATGTTGGAGCGATCTTATTCACTATTGCTGATAATGATACGTTCCCTTTATGGTACGTTCAGGAAATTGAAGGTTATCGAACGGATGTACGCGTTTTAGTTACTTCTTATTTTCAAACGGATTGGTACGTGGATCAGATGAAACGAAAAGCTTATGAAAATGAGGCTATTCCCTCACAAATATCACATGAAAAATATAGTGGAGGTAATCGTGATGTGCTCTATTATCAAGGAATAACCGAAAATAGATGGGCTATTAAGGATTTTATCAACTGGGTCGAGAGTGACCACCCAAGAACAAAGTTGAAATATCTTTTTGATCAAAATGGTGCAGATCTAAGCCAATATTCTGAGGAAATGCTAAATACCGTTTATTATCCTACCAATAAAATAAGGGTACCAGTGAATAAGCAAAACGTCTTGGGTTATGGTCTTGTAAAGAAAAAAGATGCGGATTTGATTGTTGACTACATTGATATAGACTTACCAGGAGCAATAACCAAAAGCGGTATGATGATGTTGGATATTCTGGCCAACAACGAATGGAAACGTCCTTTGTATTTTTCTGGTGGTAGTTTTGATGACAGTGAATATCTCTGGATGAAAGAGTATCTTCAATTGGATGGACTGGCTTATAAATTAGTGCCTATACGTACTGAACGGCTGAACGATTTTGAACTTGGTCGTATTGATACCGAATTAATGTACGATATCGTTACACAATGGGAATGGGGCAATTCTGGGGACCCTGATATCTATATTGACACTCAAACGCGTATTCAAAGTGTATCCCTTAGAGGTAACTTGGCCCGGTTGATGGAGGCTCTATTGAAGGAAAACAAAATAGACAAGGCCAATGAAATAATTGAAATTTCCATTAAAAATATGCCGGTAGAGCGTTTTGGTTATTATACCTTAGCAGAACCATATATTGATGGTTATTACAAAGTGGGTGAAACCCAAAAAGCACGTACTCTTTTTGAAACCTTGAAAAAAATATATCAAGAACGATTAGCTTATTACGCTTTAACAAGTCATGAAGAGCAGTATCACAATATTGAAGAAATTATTGCAGATATGGAAGCATACCGTCGTAACATAGATATTGTGGTGTCAAACGATACACAGCTTATAGCTGAAGAAGAAACCTTTATATTTAATCAATATATAGAAAAGTTTGAACATTTCTATAAGGATGAGGACGATTTGGATTTACCCTGAAGAAAGTAAATTCTCTTAAAATGTCTAAGGCCATAGCTTAAGTAAACTATAATCAATCATGTACCATTTACGGCTTCAATTAAACCTGCTTAAATGTATTTGATTGTGCTGTAGCCATCCCTAAAAATGACCAAACCTAATATTTAGAAACAGGCATAATGTAAAATAATAGCAGTAAGAAATATTTAAATGAACTTTTATTGAATTATTGAATTTTCGTTAATACAAAGTTAAATAAGCTTGAAAATTTTCTCGGTAGGATGGTGCAGAGAAAACCAATAACCAGACTACTAAAAAAAGTTATTAATGAATCTGTGTGAATATAAGTAAACGGACTGTTAAGAAAAACGGCCGATTAATAACACAATCAAAAGGATTAAAATTTCATTTACAAATTCATAAGTAATATTGCAACTTCCATTACTACATACTTCATAGTCCTAGGTTATTTCAATTTTTTTACTATCCATCGAAAAGGAATATCCGTAATTTTATTATTTTTCGGTAATGGAAAACAATGCGCTGCTTTTTAGGCATATAGAACTGTTAATTGGTAGTATTGGTGTCATCTTAAGTTTATTTTTTGGATTATTCCTTTTGAATAACAGAAAACAACAACCAAAAGCGAATATTTTTTTGTCAATTTATTTACTTGCATTCGGCCTACGGATCGGCAAGTCGTTATTTTATAATTATTTCCCAATTGATGAAGTAATCAGGAACGTGTTTCTTGGTGTTTTACTGACTATTGGACCTTCTATATGGTTTTACACAAAATATCTCTCAAAACCGGATTTACTTTACAAACGCTCTTGCATATTAGTTCATTACGTCCTGGCTTTACTGTATGTATTGTTCAGTTGGACAATTCCTAACGATGGCACTTTAATAGCAAAATTGTTCTATTCATTTTTAATTGTACATATGCTAAGCTATGCATTTGTTTCTTTGGTTTGGTTGCTAAGACAGCCAAAGAGTGTTATTCCAAACCAATCGATTAAACAATGGTTGTTTTATTTTATTGGTGCTACTGTGTTCATGCTTCTCGTCTATTTTATGGTTGGCAATCACATAGTTCCTTATTATTTAGGTACGGCCTTTTTGTTTTCTACTGTCATTATTTTCTTCGGGATTTATACACTTAAAAACCCGTTCTTATTTAAGGTTAATAGAAAAAAATATTCCAATTCATCTTTAGATTATCATGAATCCGTTCGCCAAGTTGGCCAATTGGATAGGTTGATGAAGAATGAAAAATTATTTTTGAATCCTGACTTGACCCTTGCTAAGACAAGTGCTCGATTGGAAATTTCCTCAAAGCAATTATCGCAGGCAATAAACCAAGTACATAATATAAACTACTCTCAATACGTAGCCAATTTTAGGGTTGAGGAGGCAAAAAGACTTTTACATTTAACTGAATATGCGAATTATAAGATTTCCACTATTGCCTATGATAGTGGTTTTAATAGTATATCATCATTCAATGCGACTTTTAAGAAACTGGCCAAGACAACAGCTATTGAATACCGACAAACCCTTTTCCCTTAAAGATTAAAAAAACTTCCTTTTTGTGTGCCAGAATCCTGAATCTGTTAGCTAAGCATGTCTAAGCAACCTATTCTTGCATAGAAATAACTCTGTTGCAATGAAAAGAATTTTAGTATTGCTCTGTTTATATTATTTGGGATGTACACCAATCAGAAAAAATGATGACCTTTTAGATTTTCAGCCACAAAAAAGAGTTGTTTTGAAGGATTTAAAACGACCTTGGAGTGCTGCATTTTTGTCTAATCAAGTGGCTTTAATTGCAGAAAAAGATGGTGGTCTTTTAAAAGTAAACCTTGAAACTAAGGAAAAAATAAAGATAAAAGGGCTTCCCTCGGATTTGATGGATACAATTACAATTAATTCCAAAGCCTATGCACCTGGAAGCTTTCCTGTGGGTGCGGATGGTAAAAGGATAAAGTACAACGCAGGTGCTTTTGATGTGGTGTTGCATCCTGATTTTGAAAATAATAGTACTCTTTATATTTCTTATGCTTCACAACAGGGGCAATTATCCACAACCAAAGTCATTCGCGCGGTAATGAAGAACGATTCATTAACGGAAATCCATTCTATATTTGTGGCCGAGCCCTATTCTGAGGGTTTGTTCCATTATGGCGGGGGTATGACATTTGGCTCAGATGATAAATTATATATCACAGTTGGAGAAAGGCTATTCTCTGAAAGTAATCAACCTCCCATGCCAATAGCCCAAAATCTTAAGGACAAGCGGGGTAAAATTTATAGATTAAATGCGGACGGTAGCATTCCTGATGACAATCCGGATTTTGGCGAGGAAGCTGTTCCAGGAATATTCGCCTTAGGTATTCGGGCTTCTCAGGGAATCACCTTAAACAATAAAACAGGTACATTATGGTTTACTGAGCATGGCACAAATCAAGGTGATGAAATAAATGTATTGAATGCAAGAGCCAATTACGGTTGGCCAATTAAAACAACTGGAAGTTATAGAAGCTCAGATTACAATCCCCCTTCATTGAAGGAGCGAGTATTTACAGACCCAAAGTGGTTTTGGCAACAAACGGTCGCACCAACAGGTTTAACTTTTTATACAGGAACCGAATTCCCGGAGTGGAAAGACAACTTATTTGTTTCTGGCCTTTCAAGAGGCAGTCTATGGCGCATTGTACTTAGTGATGAGGAGGTTATAAGTTTGGAAGAACTTTTTGTGAATGACAGAGTCCGCACGCGAAAGGTTGTTCAGAGCCCTAACGGGAAACTCTATTTGCTTACCGATGAGGCCAAAGGTAAAATGATAGTGATTGAGAAAAGACCAAATAACAATTAATGAAAAACAGTATATATAACTTTGAAACTATGAAAAATACTATTCTTTCCTTGATTTTAATCCTATCTATTTCTTTAGTACATAGTCAAGCTACTAATGAAGCCGAAATTCGTTTAACACTAAGCGACTATATTGAAGGCAGTTCATATAATAATTTAGATCAGATAAAGAAAGCCTTTTTTAAAGATGCTACCTTATACCTTACCAATAAGGAGGGAGAATTCAAGAAATACACGCCCCAACAGTACGCTGATTTTTTTAAGCACCGGGAGCCTGGTAAGTTTAATGGTCGTGTGGGAAAAATATTAGATGTTAAAATTGATGGAGATATCGCGACCGCTAAGGCCAAAATTGTAATTGAAACACACAAAACAAAGTATATAGACCTTTTTTTATTAAAAAATATTCAAGGGGAAGGTTGGAAAATTATCAGTAAAACAGCGACATTGTTTAAGTATTAATGTTGGACGTAGACTGGAAAAAATATTCGAACGCAACAAAAAAACATACAAACTAATTTTAATATGAAATACATTTTTAGAAATACAACTCTTATTGTCATTTTATTCATGATTGGCTGTAATACCAAGAAAAATAACAGTAATCATGTAGAAGTACCTAAAGATGACTATTCTCCTAAAATTGATAGTTTAATTAAAACTACTAATCCTCGTTTATTTAATGGTGTCATACATATTACCAAAGAGGGTAAAACAAAATATTCAAAAGAATACGGTTATTCTAATTTTGAAGATAAAATACCGATTTCAATAAAGCAGAAGTTTAGAATTATGTCCAATAGCAAGCAAATAACGGCTGTTTTGATATTGAAAGAAGTAGAAAAAGGAAGAATTGATTTACAAAGTCCAATTAGCAAATACTTGCCAGAACTTAAATCATCTTGGGCAAAAGAAGTAACTGTTCACCAATTACTCAATATGTCTTCCGGAATAATAGATATCGAAAAACCATTGATTTTCGAACCTGGAAAAGGCTATAGATATAGCAACCCAGGCTATGGGCTCTTAGGAAGTATTATAGAGAATGTAACAGGAACAACATACATTCAAGCAGCTAATAATTTATTCAAAAAATTGGGTATGAAGGATAGTTACTGTTATGAAATAGATCAACAGAATACTGGTCTAGCCAATGGATATTGGCTTATCGACGGTGAGGTTGAACTTGTTGAATTTGATAGCTTAGGATTTACTAAGCAAGAATGGAAAGACTTTATTCCCGCCGGTGGTATTATTTCAAATGTCCATGATTTAAATATATGGGACACCAAACTCCATAATGGTAAAATCCTAAACTCAGATTATTATCATTTAATGGTTACTCCAAGCAATAGGGGGAGTCATGCAGCCTTCGATAATGATACAATCGGCTATGCTTATGGTCTTAGGGTTCATGACCAACATTCAATTAGTCATATAGGACATGGTGGCAGAGGTTTTGGCTTTGCATCTATAAAATTTTACATTCCTGAAAAAGATGTTGATGTAATTATTTGGGAAAATATCTACAGTAGAGATTCTGATTTCCTATCGGCGGATGTGATTTATCATTTTGAAAATGAAATTAGAAAAATAGTATTAAATAGCGATCTGGCTAAATAGTAATGTAATCTTAAACAATTATTATTTCTTGGCTTAGTCATATTTGAGTTTGATCTCATGCTCCTATAAGCTTCCCTTAATACCGAATTGTCTTATGGGAGGAGGTCAAAGTTTTAGAAAACTAAGCAGTTCTAATCAAGGAACGCTTACAAAAACACTAGTAATTAACAGAGTTTTTTTATTTTTTAAAGGTTTACATAAATAGGATACATCCCGTATTAGTAGGCTACTATTATCAACGTTCTAAGTTTCACTGAGCCAATACTTCGGGTTTTATTTCTGATTTTATCATTCTCAAAAACCTAAATTAATGATAAGGCTGTGTTGGGAAATAGTGCTCAACTTACATAGGCCATTGAAAGTACTACCTGTTTACTCCGGAGTTGTAGATACTATTTATTTTAATTTCTTAATTAATTTCTTCTCAATTCTATTTGAAACTCTGAATTTATGATACTCTTTATCTTTTTCACAAGCTTTGCTTTGTTGGTATTCAATATTCATTATTGTCAACCTTGACCTATAGTGGTCACCTACAATAATTGCTAATAATTTAATTTGCTTTCTACTGTGCTGATTGCCTATTAACAAGTTCAAAGTGTCCGCTGTGTTGTTTCTAATCTCTGATTTTACACTGTCCCAATTTTGCTTATCCAACCAAACGTCAATACTTTTTTTGTATTGCGAATTAACCGTTTCATTTTGAATTAATGTCAGTCCTAAATTTTTTAAGAGGAGGCTTTTGTCATATGTATAAGCATCAAGAATGTGATTTTTCAATTCTTCTTTTGAAAAATTAAAGTCATACGTCTTCTCGTAGTCGTCAAACTTTAAAAAGCATTGCAATATAGGTGAAGTACATCCACTTATTGAAATCAATAAAATAAGTAAAATCAAATATCTAGTTCTCATTTTCTTTATATGACCCAAAATGGCTTAAGCTTCGATTAAATTTTAGATGTTTTGCTCTCATGTGACTTACAATAGCTTTAAATAATAATGTCGTTTACCTTTGAAATTTTAAACCTATTTCTGTGCTTTAATACTGCTAGTTTTCCATTTTTTTCTTAACCAAATATTTATTGGTTCTGAAAATTTATGAAAGATTATCTTCCCAAGATAGTATGAAATTAAAATGAGTAAAAGTGAGTAGGGAATGAGCCAATTTGCACCTAGACTTAAGCTTTTAAATAGTTGTACTCCGAAAATTATCACGAACATATGTGTCAAATAAATTTCATAACTATAGACGCCCATATATCTTAGCCAACTAAAAAGCTTATACTTTTTTTCTTTTCCTAAGCGATAGTTTTCTTGAATCCAAAACAGAATCAACGAAATTCCTACAGATAGAATAGTGATATTAAGCCCAAAATCAACTATACCTGTTTTGTATACGAAACTTTTGAACACGAAAATTAAAATTACCATTGACCAACCAACAAACAAAAAAGTCCAGTTCAGCCATTTAGAGAAATTTGAATTCTTAAGCAGTATTGCGGTCATACAGCCCAAAGCTATCGAATCTAGAAATGCTAGGTGATTTTTGTCGGCGAGCTCGTTTCCTAAATAAAGCTGAGTTCTTGCCCAGGGTGAGAGTACTAAAAAAAGAAATAAAATAATTATGAAATGCCATTCCTTTTTTAGGAATAAACATATTATTGGAAAAAATAAATAGAAACTTTCCTCTATTGAAATTGACCATAACACATCCCAATTGGCGGGTAAATAACCAACTTGGATTTCCAACCAATTGATATGAAATGTAAGGGTTGAAAAAATGGCTCTACCCAATGATGTTCGCTCTGGGTTTATGACAAATCCTGTGGTGTTAGTAACATGTAAAATTGATAAAATTATGAGAAGTAGCAGGAGTAAAGGGATTATTCGAGAAAAACGGAACCAATAAAAAGTTTTTAAATCTATTTTTGATAACTCTCCCCATTTTTTTAGAATTGAATTTGTTATTAAAAAACCAGATAAGGTGAAAAAGACGACCACACCATAAAACCCACTCCAGAAAAGAAATGAGAATAATTTGTTGGGTAATACTTCCTTCAAAAAAGTATTTGAAAATCCGAAATGTATATTTAAATGTAGCAATAAGACAGTCAAAATACTAAAGCCTCGAAGTAGATCTATTCCAATATTTCTACGTTTCAATTTTTCATTCAAATTCAAAATATTGTCTAGTTGTTTAGTTCTTTTATTAGTTTGGAATTTTTTCCATTGAATTTCAATACTCAATCGTAATTTCCTTTTGCCCATTTTATAGTAGGGGTTATCCACTCTTCGAGTGGTTGGAATAAAAATCCGTGTCCCATTTCTGTATTCAATTCAATTTCTTTGAAATTTACAATGTCGCATGTTGAACTGTTTTTTCTATCAATCGCAGAAACCCCGTAAGTGTCAGACTTCTCAAATATGGTCAAAATGTTTCCACAGTAATTGATATCAGGTATGTTCTGGATGTCATTATTCTGAAAGCATGCAATAAAAACAAAATTCAATTGAGGATTATTTGCTAAAGTTGATACATATTGAGCGATATATCCACCTTTTGATGTGCCGACAACTGTAATTTTATTGGGAGGAATCCCAAAAGCAGTTAGACTATCAATTTGCTTTACAATTCCTTGTGCGTATTCAAGGGCATTTACATTTTCGTTTCTTTTTTCACTAATTACTTTCAACTCACTCTTTTCAAATTCTCTTAAAATATTTTTATACCCTGCTAGTCCGAATTGAGGGTGCGGCTCCCCTAATTCGTGGGTTTCTAAAAATCTGTCATGAAGAAAGAAAATATATCGTTCTTCTTTTTGTTGCCTGTAGGCATTTGAAGTGAATATAAATGCGCTTAAGGCTAACACTGGAGTGATGATAATCTTAGTAATGTTTGAAACTGTCATAAAGCTTCCTTATTCATTTAGGATAATTTACATATGTAAATGATTTGTGTATAATTTTCCATTCGTTATTGTATTTTAGTAATAGTAAATAGTCAGTATAAATCCGTTTTTTATCTGGCATGTCAACTTCAATTTTTGCAATTGACGCATCGTTGTCATAATCTATTGAAATTATTTTTCCAATGCGGTTATTTTTCTTTCCAGCTTTCACATTATTGATGTAGTTTTTTCCTGACCAAACCTGTAAACTATCATTTGCAACGTGATAAAGTTTAAAATCTTTGTGAAATGCTTTTTTTAATCTTTCAGGCTCTCCATGAGCTGTTCCCTCAATATAATCTTGTAGGGTGTTTTGGATATTTTCAATTTCCGTTTGAGCGTTCAGATTATAAAAACCAAATATTAATAAGCTGAAAATTAGGATTTTTGTTTGTTTCATTATTCTCGTTTTAAATTGTAATTAAAGTTTTAATTCTGAGTCTTTTACGATACAGAAGTATTAAATCGTTTATAATCTTTTCTTAAACAGGTCAATTGTATAATCCAAAAGTTCTATTCCTCCACTTTTTCCATGTCCAGGTATTATGATTTCTATTTCAGAAAATTCGCTTTTTATTTTCTGCACCGTCTTAGCCCATTTATGAATATTTGCATCCGCAAGATTTCCTTTTCGCGCATTTAAATGTTTTATTAAACAACCCCCAAACAAGGTTTTTTCGCTTGGGATGTATCCTATAATATTATCCGTTGTATGTCCGGGCCCGATAAATTTAGCATACACAGCTTCGTTGCCAATATCAAATTCCATTTGTTTGTTAAAACTATTTTCAGGTAAGACATTATTATTTTTTTTAGCTAGTTCAATTGTTTTGTTACTAGCAAAAGAGTTGATTCCTTTGGACTGAAATTCTTGTAACCCCCCTAGACAATCAATATGAAAATGAGTAATTACAACTGCTTTAATATCCTTATTTCCGATCCAATTAATTAATTCGGTCGATGCTTTGTTATTCGTTGGCGTATCAAAAATTATAGCTTCATTGCCATTAATATAAATCATTCCGTTACAAGGATATTTGCTAAAATCATTGGTGTCTAGATACGAGATATGCATAAAAACCTTTTCACTGATTCGTTCGATTTTTAAGGTTTTGGATACATAATTTTTATAAACCTGTTCATTTGGTTTACAACAAATCAAACCAAAAGCGAAAAATATTATTTGTATCCAGTTTTTCATAATTTCTGTTATTTGGATTTAAGGATATATAAGATAATTTAACCGCATTAATTTATATTGTGAGAGTTCTGGTTCCCAACTATTTCTTATTTCTTTCTCAGAGACTCCATTGATTATTTGTTTTCTAAAAAGCCCTGAACCAATCAGATTTTCAATCACCCCCATCTGATTACTGAGGCTGGAATCAAAAAACTTATCCTTATCAGGGTGTGCCTTGTAGAGTTCAATAATCCATGATAGATTTATTTGTTTTTTCTTTCTTAGCTCATCTACGTTAAAATCACGTAGATCAAGACCATAACAGACTTCATCCTTAAAAATTGGGTTTTCCGCCATTCCGTTTATGCCTTGAGGGGTAAAACTGAATTCGTACTTCCCTTTAAGTTCCGGGCTACCCAAAATTGAAAATGGGGAATACGTACCTCTTCCATGATTAAGGTAGGTGCCTTCAAACATACATGTGGAAGGGTATAATAGTACAGATTGTTGTGTATTAAGATTTGGTGACGGTTTGATTGGTAATTCGTAGGGCATAACATGGTTGTAATTTGCCACAGGAATTATTTTTATACTACACTGGACACCATTTCTTAACCATCCTTCTCCATTCGCCATCATAGCGAATTCTCCTACTGTTAGTCCATGTGACATCGGGAGAGGAAACATACCTATCCCAGATTCATATTTCATGTCGAGAACTGGGCCATCTACCAAATATCCGTTTGGATTGGGGCGATCTAAAATGATAAGTTTTTTATTAGTTTCATAACATGCTTCCATTAATTGCACCAATACATTGATGTTGGTGTAAAACCTGCAACCCACATCTTGTAAATCATAAATTACGATATCCACATCTGCTAAATCGCTATTGCTTGGTTTCTTTTTTTTCCCATATAAAGAGATAATCGGTACACCGGTCAACTTATCTGTTTCGTCATTTACCTGTACTCCGGCACTCACATTTCCACGAAAACCATGTTCGGGACCAAACACCTTAACTATATTTACATCTAGAAGAAGCAGGCTGTCAACCAAATGGCGGTTTCCAATTATGGTTGTAGGATTTGCCATGATGGCTACTCTCTTACCTTTTAATAGATGTAGATATTTATCAGTTCTTTCCGCCCCCGTAATTATTGAATTTGATAATTGTTCAGTCCTGGATAATCTAAAGTTTTGAGCACTTACAGTCCAAATTGAGAAAGTCAATAGCGATAGTATGCTTAAAATCGATTTATTTATTTTAAAAACACTATTCGTGATTTTGTACATATCGCAGGAATTTAGAATGGGTTTTTAGCTGTGTTTGATATCAGGACTGAAGGTGATGAATCATGAAAAGGAGTAATTAAATCTTCTGCTGAAGAAAGGTTACAATCATCAGTAACTTTAGTATAGTTATAAACTCGTAAATCAGAAGTATTAATCTCTGTACTTAAAATATCTCTAGTAGTTAAACCTCTCGTAGGAACAGCATTCCCAAAGTAACCTTCAAAGCAGACAGTTTGAAATCTAGCATTATCCGGACCACAATCGATGAAATATTTTTTAGTACCTACTACCATATCTATGATAGTGACCAAAGCGAAGCGGTCTTTTGAATAGTTTTGATTCTTTTGTGTAGCAATTTTTCCAATTTAAAGTGTTGTTTGTGCATTTAGTTTCTGACTTGTGATAAATAGTAATTTAAAAAGAAGGTAAGTTGTGCATAAATGCTTGAAAACGCTATGTTAGCTTGTAAATGATGACACTTTTTACCAGGTTTGGTAAAAGGGTGCATCTTACTTCAATTCCCTTTAGAGAGGCTAAAAAGTTTATGGCTTGTTTACTTTCTCATGAATATTCTCATTTGGTTTTCACTAGCAATCAATTCGCCCCGTTGCCAAAATTAGCTGCGACAAGGATTTGTTTTATTATGGTCTCACAAGTAACTAAAAAAGAAGGAAGAGTATTTTTGTTTGCTATAAATACCATGAAATTAGAAATGAATACTATGAAATTAGAAATAATTACCTCTATTTAGTATTATTAGAATAGCTTTTTAGGATTCCTGTCTTAAAAATTCAGCACATTCGCCTAACTTCTTTGAAAAGCTACATTTCGAAGTAAGCGCTAAGCTATCTAAAAGTCTTGGAAATAATTCCAGAGATTCAAATCTTCACCGACTTAACCCTGCTTTAAAGAGCAGAAACACTTTACTCCCCATTTACAGCCTTGAAATTAAGTCTATTTTACCAACTGCTTATTACAGGAGTTCGTTTCAATAAGAAAACCAGCACAATTGCTTGAAATTAGTTATCCTTTAATTTTACCTCCAAAAATTGTAAAAAGTTTCGAATTCATCAGAGGTAATCATACCCCGTTCACTTTAAGCAAAAAATGGGTTTTCAGTTTCAGATGAATGTTATTATATAAAGATTAAATCCTAATGCTTTTGTAGTTTCGCAACCAAGAGAACTTGGTCTTTATATTTTTAGTTGAATCAGTTGGTTTATTGGGAAAATAATTTTTGCAAAAGTGTTTTATATTTTAGCGTTTTTAGAAAGACCTTGACTAGTCGTAAATTTTAGGGATGTGGAGAATAAGCTAGACTTTATACAGAGTATCGGTAAAATTGTGGTTTTCATGATGATACTTCTTTCTGTTTTTCTTTTTACCGTGAAAACAAAAAATAAACTTTCCAATAGGCTATTTGGTGTATATCTTTTGGTTATAGCATTTGATTTAATAGGTTTTTTCACAGATAAAACCATAGCGTACCCCAATCTCCATATATTAAAAACAGCTTCTAGCCTGTTACAACTTCCGTTGTTTTACCTTTATGTATTATCTGCTTGCTACATCAATTTTAAGATTAAAAAAATTCATTTTTTACATTCATTCTTATTTATGCTATTTGTTGTAGTTTTTAAAACAACGGGTTTTACCCCCACAACCCTCTCGTTCTTTGAAGTAATTGGAGAACTACAGTTCTTAGGTTACATCATTGCTATATTTCTAGTTTTAAAGAAATATAAAACCATTTACCTAGAGAACTATTCAAATGCAAACTATGCCGTTTACGAATGGCTGTTTCAAATTACTATATTTTCTTGTATCGCCCACTCCTTTGTACTCTTACGATGGTATTTGTCCAATTCCAGTTATACAGAATACATTCTCAATATTAATATATTAATCAGTATTTGTGTTCTTGCAATCACGGTTTTTTTTGTCTTAAAGGCACTTTACCAACCTACGCTTTTTAAGGGTGTAAATATCAATTTAGAACCCATAAAATCAAGTATTGAAAAGAACGAAAAGAAAACTATAATTCAAACAAATGGATTGGAAAATGAGCATCTAGGGAAGCTGACTTCCTTTATGAAAGAGGAAAGACCTTATTTAGATTTTGAACTGACTTTACAGAAATTGGCTATACAAACTGATATCCCTGAAAAAGAATTATCATTATTGATAAACCATTATTTAGGAAAGCATTTTTTTGACTTCATTAACGAATATAGAATCAATGAGGCTAAAATGCTTCTAAAAGACCCAACAAAAAAAGAAGTAACTGTTTTAGAAATACTATATCAAGTTGGTTTTAATTCAAAATCATCTTTTTACACAGCCTTTAAAAAGGTCACAAATAAAACTCCAACGCAATATAGAAAAGAGGCGTTCTCTTAAAAAATTAGTCCGACTTTCTTTACTCGGACTTTTAATATTATATAACTTTCTATTTTGCCATAAAACAATACTTAATGGCAAATATTAATGACTTCTTTTCCTTTCAAAATACGATAGAGAAGATATCGGATAAAGAAAAGTCTCAACTAGCGAATTATCTTGCTCTAGTTAAGGCTTTCTCTAGAACTACAAACAAAAGTATTTATATAATAGACTACCAAAAAAAGGGTTTCGAATTTGTCTCTGAAAATCCATTGTTTCTATGCGGACATACAGCAAAAGAAGTAAAGGATATGGGGTATAAATTTTACTTGGACTATGTTGTAGAAAGGGATTTAAACTTATTACTAAAAGTTAATCAAATAGGTTTTGATTTCTATGATAAAATACCACATGAAGAAAGAATAAATTATACAATATCGTATCATTTTCATATTAAAAATAAAGAAGATAAAATCACCCTTGTAAATCAAAAATTAACACCATTATTTCTAACAGGAGAAGGGAAAATATGGAAGGCCATTTGTACAGTTTCTTTATCAACCTCCGATGATTCAGGAAATGTAGAAATAACCAAATATGGCGACAATAAAATTTTCAGATATAATTTAGAAAATGATTATTGGTCGTCTTCTGCTAAAATTCAGCTTAACGAAAGAGATAAACAAATTCTTCATTTTTCATCTAGAGGTTTTACCATAAATGATATTGCAAAGGAACTTTTTGTTTCATCAGATACAATTAAATTTCATAGAAAAAATCTCTTTGAAAAATTGGAAGTATCAAATATAGCAGAAGCTATCGCATTTAGTATTAACAACAAGTTGGTTTAAAACTACCCTTTTGTGTAGGACTTAAGTTTTCAATTATTTAGTTTTTTGTGAAAACAAAACTTTTAAACTATGTATCATATATTTAGAAAGGTAATATCAATCATAATCTTTATTTTATCCCAATCAATATTTGGACAAGCAGAGGTTCTAGATAAAGAACCAGCTAGAAAAATAGACTCTTTATTTAATTTATATCATCAACAGGATGTTACAGGGTCTATAATGTCCATTATTAAAAATGAGAAAACAGTTTATAGTAATAAAAAGGGGTTGGCCAATTTAGAACACCAAGTTCAAGTAACCGATTCTACCGTTTTTAATATCGCTTCAGTTTCCAAACAGTTCACTACTTACCTTGCACTACTTTTAGAAGACGAAGGAAAGCTAGCTTTTGATGATGATATTAGGGAGTATCTACCAGAACTTAAGAACCTACCTCAAAAAATAACTATTGAACAACTGACAAATCATACCCATGGCTTGCCTAATGCGGATGAATTGGCACAGCTAAAAGGTGTTGAAACTATGCATCATCAACAGGTTTTAAAAATGCTGTTGAACATTCAACAAGTAAGTTTTTTACCCGGTGACGATTACTTTTATAATAATACTGGATATGTTTTATTGTCAGAAATAATAGAACGTGTAGGCCAAAAACCATTTAACGAACAACTAAAGGATAGGATATTCAAACCTTTAGGGATGCATCATACCAAAGCAGTTGGTTATACTGATGAGGTAATTAAGAATAAGGCGTACTCATATAGACTCTTAGGTGAAACCTATATCAATTTACCTGCAAAACTTGCGACTATAGGTTCGAATGGAGTTTATTCATCGATAAACGATTTAAGCATTTGGGCAAAGAACTATCAAAAAGTAACTTTAGGTAAGCGCAAGTTCTATGAAAAAATGGAATTGCCCACATTTTTGAATTCAGGTAAAAAAATAAACTATGGTTTAGGATTACAGTTTGCCAATTATAAAGGTGTAGACATTGTGTTTCACGGCGGAGGAACGGCAAGCTATCGTTCGTATATCTTACATGCTCCTGAACATCAATTATCTTTGGTTTTCTTGTCAAATAAAGGAGATTTTTCAGGATTGGATATTATGTATAAATCATTGGAAATTCTTTTGCCAGAATTTATAAAGGAGAAAAGTATAAATAAAACAAATTGGAACAAAAAGCAATTAAAAGCTTTTGAAGGAACCTACCAAGTGTTTCCCGGAACCTATTATACTTTTATATCGAAAGATGATGAATTATACTTTCAAGAATTTGGTTCATCGGAAAAAGCGGTACTTCCGAGGATCGACCAAAATATATTTCAATTTCCATTTATACCACATTCTAAGTTTGAATTTAATAAAGATGGCTTGGATTTTCATATCGCTGACTTTACCTATCCTGCAAAAAAGGTCACTATCAATTTACCAAAGATAGAGCGTTTGAATTTAGAGGAATTTATTGGAATATATAAGAATTCGGAATATAATACAACTTATGAACTGTTGCAGGTAGATGATAAGTTAACCGCAGTTCATGGCACGATTAATTATCCTATAACATTATACCCCATCGCAAAAAACAGCTTTTATTCAAAACAATCCTTCTTTGGAGAGATAGATTTCATAATCGATTCAAATAATAGTATTTCTGGATTCAAATTATCAGGGCAAAACCTTAAAAATATAGTTTTCAAGAAACTTTGATAATAGCGGCTTTTGAGTCATCTCAAAATAATTTTAACCAAATAAAAATTAATATTAAAATGAAATTTACCTACACACTCTTGTGTTTATTATCTATTCATCTCTGTTTTGGGCAACAGAATATTTTAGAATTAAATGGGATTGACAATGATATAAACCAATTAGTAAAACATTATAATGCAGTGGGTCTTGCCATTGCCGTAGTGAAAGAGAATAAAGTTATTTATTCGCATGGTTTTGGTTATCGGGATCTAGAAAATATGTTACCTGTAAATGCCAATACAGCCTTTCCTATAGGTTCAACAACAAAAGCCTTCACTGGAGCCCTTCTGGGTATTTTAGAATCCAAAGGTCAGCTTTCCCTTAAAAACAAACCCAATCTATATATTCCTCAATTTCAGTTTTATAATGAAAAAATGGATAACCTCATTACCATAGAAGATCTTTTAAGTCATAGAAGCGGAATAGGGAATCAAGGGACTTCAGAGGTGTTTTTTCCAGAAAAAGACAAGTTAAAAGTTGTGCAACGGCTTAGATATTTAAAACCTGAGGGCGAAATTAAGAATAGCTTTGAGTATAGCAATATGGGTTATACCCTTGCCGGAGCCATAGTTGAACAAATAACAAACAAGAGTTGGGATTCAAACATTAAAAAAAGAATATTCGAGCCTTTAGAAATGAAAAATTCATATACCAACCTTGAGGAACTGAAGGAGTCTAATAATTATTCTTTACCATATGGGATATATGAAGGAAAGATAGAAAAAGTAAAATTTGAAGAATTCAATTCCATTAGCCCAGCTGGGGCAATTAAAAGTACTGTTAATGATTTGTCTAATTGGATGTTAACTTGGTTAGATAACGGGATGTTCAATGAAAAACAGGTTATTCCACCAAATTATGTAAATGAAGCTACAAGGCTTCAAAATATTAAAGGAGGACGTTATGAGAAAGATGCTTTTCTTTTTGGAGATGGGTTTGGGTGGCGTTTAAGAAGTGCATACGGCCATTACAGAATAGACCACGGTGGCAACACATTTGGTTTTAGCTCAAATTTGGTAATGTTTCCTTTTGAAAAAATAGGTATTGTGGTATTAACAAATCAGGATAATTCTCAATTACCTTACATGATTACCGATAATATTATCAGGAGGTTATTCAAACTTAGTCCATATTCAGAAAAATATCCCATTGTAGTATCAGAAATCTTTAAGCCTAGCGCAGCTAACCAAGAGCTTAACAAAAATAAAATGCCCAGCCATCCTCTAGTTTCTTTCTGTGGGACCTATTTTGCAAAAGGGTTTGGAGAAATTAAAATAGTAAAAGAAAAAGATGCATTATTTGCTATTTTACCGACCTATAAATTTCAATTAGAACATTTAAATTACAATTCGTTCTTCTTTAAAGCTACTAAGGAGTTTAAAGATGTTTATAATCCTCAATATACCATCCAATTCGTACTTGATATAAATGGAAATATTTCTGGATTAGAAATGCACTCACAAAAAGATCCTGTGGAATTTCATAAAATAGACGGTACATATTAAACTAGGATAATGATGAAATAAAAGGTAGTAATAATTTTAAAAAACGAGATAAGGCCTTCTGTTCATTTTTCTTGGATATGTTTTATGGTATAATCCATTACCTTATCGACGTCATTTAAATAGTCTTCGATGTTTTGTACAACGAAATGGTCTGGCATTATACCTCTGTTATCTGGAAACTTATCTGCCGAAGAAATATTGGTATACCGCCCGACCCAGTAGAAAACATCTGTATTCGATAGTTTAAATGGTCTTTGTCCTCCGGTACAAAAGTGATTGCCTCCTAATTCCTCACCAATTATGGTGGCTAACTTTCTTTGTTTGACAAAAGATAAGATATGTCCCGTGGTTGACCCTCCTTCACCATCAATTAAGAAATATACTTCATTCTTAAAGCGGTTTTCGAAGGGTTTAAAGGACTGTCCCGCCATATTTGAACCTTCTGCTAATTTTTTATAGATAAATGGTTCCTTTACCAAGTAGCGCAAAAGGTAAACACCTGTGTTTCCTGGGCCACCACTATTTGAACGCATATCTATAATTAGGTTTTTTATGTTTTTAGTTTTGATCTCTATAAAACTATCATCAATAAAATCTTTAAAAATCGAAAATCGATTTCCGTAGTATGCCCCTGAGTTGATTATGGTCAATAGAGCAGTTTTATCACCCACAAAATCCAAACACAAATCTTTACTTTCGCATAAGTTAGTGGGGAAATAACGTGGTTTTGGATTGTAAGAGGATAATTGTTTGAGTTTTATTGGTGCTTTTCTTCCCTTAATCCTAATGGTATATTTCTTGGGAAAATTTAGTGCATACGGTATGTAGGAAGTCAGGTAACTATTTAAAAATATTCTTTTAGTGGTTTCAATATGACCTTGTGACGAAATGTGCTTAAAGATATCGTTTTTTAGATCTTCAACTTTAATGCCATTTATTGTTAGTATCTCACTACCTTTTCTAATATCATTTATTAAAGGGTCGGATACATAAAGTTTCGCGTCTATTAATTTTGCTTCCAAGGAGAATCTTAATTCTATAGGTAACATTTCACTTTCTTGGTTAAAATATCCCAATCCTGAATGACCACAATTTATGTTAGCCACCAGTTCGCTGCAATGCCATATAAATTCCCCATAGGTTGTTCTATCTGTTATTAGCTGTTTTTTTTCATTGACAACACGCCAAAAATCTTCTTTTTGCATGAATTTGTATGGGTGTGGGTTTACCGTGGTCAGCGTATGGGCCAATTCATCTAAATCATCTAGATACTTCTGTTTGGTATATAGCCTATAAAATTTTTGTTTGTTTCGGTTTTCAAATGCCAAGCCTACAAGAACACGTTCTGCATTTTCATTTTTAGGATTTAATGCCAATGATTTTTCATAATTTTCTATGGCAAAATCCTGATTTCCATTTTTTAGATAAGCTTCCCCAAGGCTATCATAAGCATTGGCGGAGTTAGGAAATTCTGACGTTAAAAGAGTAAAAATTTTAATTGCATCTTCAACCCTTTGCTCGTTGAGCAATTGATACCCTAGATTGTTTAGCTCGTTTTCATCTTCAAAATTAAATTGTTCTAATTTTTCTTTTTTTAGATTTTTGTAATATACAATGGTAGCGTCAATATCATTTAATGATTTTTCTGCTAAGGTGTTCTTTATGGATTTTTTAGCCTGTGATTGACAAGCGCTAACTAAAGACAAGGTAACTAAGCAGATCAATAATTTGTAGGTATTCATATAAACATCATTTATTTTCGACAATTTTAAACACTTCCCTTAAAATTGAAACTATCTAAAAAGTACTTTTTTGTACGGATTTATAAATGAGAACCTATAGTTGAGATTTGTACTTTGTAGGTGTGAGATGTGTGAATTTCTTAAATGCTTTGTAAAAAGCTGACTTGGAGTTAAAACCACATTGATGACCTATGGCCTCTACAGTGTAGAGGGAATTGTTTTCAAGTAATTGTTTTGCCTCTTTAATTCTAAATTCGTTAATGAGTTCAGTAAAGTTTTTCTCTAAACGTTCATTGATAAGTTTTGATAACTCATGAGGAGAAATATTTAACCGTTTGGCTACGTCCAATAGTTTTAAATTAGGGTCTGTATATAATTTTTTATCGGTAAGAACAATATTCAATTGTTCTATGAGCAAATTACTTTTTTTAGAGGAAGCCAACGTTTTTTTCTTTTTTACCTTCTCAAATACAATTGAAGTGGTTTTCCTTTTTAAAAGGAAGAAAACAAAAAATGAATAGAATAACACTGAAAAAATGATGGAGCCACTTACGAAATAATTATAATTGATGAATGCATAAGATGCCCAAACAATTAGAGCGGATAAGGTGAGAAGTAAAAGCCATTTGGTTTTAATTGACGTTAGGTTTTTAAAATTTAATTTCAAAAACACGCCTGTGCTTACAATATACATGAATCCTTGTAAATAGGTAACTGGCAAAATAATGGTTTTTGTCAGCTCATTATTTTCTTGAAAAGGAATAAATGAGGTTATAAGAAAAACGACAAAAATCCAAAATAGTATGTGGTAAATCCAGTTCTTGAGCCAGAAGGATTTTGGCTGTACAACACTTACCACATAGCTAAATAACAATGGACCTATTAATAAAAAAAAAGAAGGGCCGGATTGTAAAAACCAAATCGGTTCCTCGGTAGAAAAAGCATACAATAAGCCTTTTAAAACCCTAAGATTTAATACTAATAAGAATAAACCAAAAAGGCGATTGCTCAAATTTGAATAAGAGGTGTTAATTAATAAATAAAGTGCAACAATAAAACTGTTGAAAACACCAATGGCACCAAAAAAAAATAGTATTTGAGATACGTATAGCATGGTCTCAAATTTAAAATTTTTATTTCTAAAAGATGCTTAATTAATCAACGTCAATCTTAAGTAAGATTATGTTTGTAATTTTTGTAAGAAAGGTGTTAACCTTCTATCCTTTAAAGTAATATTACCGGTAATTATTTTAATCTTCATAAGGAAAATAATAAACTGAGCGTTCAAATACTATTTAAGTAGACCAGAAATTTTGCTTATTAAAGGTTTACTGTTATTGGAGTCAATAGGTTTTCACGCTTATAAAAATGGAAGAATATATTCCTCAAATATTAATTCTGGTTGTTGTGTTTTTCCGTTACGATAGTTACCTGAGGTTATTACCGTAACAACTTTTAAACTTGGAACAACAAAAATATATTGTCCACCAGCACCTCTCGCTTCAATAGTAGTTATTTGGTTTCCATCAAACTCATAAGTATGGTGCCACCATAAATAACCATACCCATTTTTATCCTCTACATTTTCCAGATTGCGGTAATTTTTAAACGAATTCTTCACCCATTTTTTAGATAACACACGTTCTTTGTTCCATTTCCCGTTGTTTAGATAAAGCTCTCCAAATTTCACCATATCTTGAGGTGTAAGGTACATGCCACCTCCAAAATAAGGAGTGCCTTTCAAATCTGTTTGAATGATATAATTTGAGATTCCTAGTTTGTGAAATAGATTTTTATCCATAAACATTTCCAAAGGTTCAGAAATCACTGAATCCATTGCTATGCCTAATAAATAGGGATTTGCAGAACCATAATTGGACTTTGTGTTAGGTTGGTTGATCATATTCGCTTTTAAAATGGATGCTGTCCAATCTCCACTTGGTTGATAATTATCTTCAACGGCTGGAGATTTAGGGTTGGCATTAACACCATAATCAATAGCGTCCAATCCGGAGCTCATGGTCAATAAACTTTGGATATCTATTTTCGATTTCAAACTATTTTTTTCAGTATGATATCTTTCTGGCAAGAAATCGAAAATAGATTGCTCAACGGATTCAAAGAGTGATTTGTCTTTCGCAATTCCTACAATGGCAGATGAAATACTCTTTGATGCCGAACGCGTATCGTGTGGAATGTTTGCATTATATCCATCAAAGTACTTCTCATAAACGAGTTGCCCTTTTTTTGAAATTAACACTGCATGTGTGTTAGGTAATGAATCCTTTGTAATAAGATTTTCCATTTGGGTAAGTTGTAAAACGGAGCTTTTATTTTCTGTTTTAAATTCTCCCATTTCCCAATCATCGGTAGACTTTTTTAGGGAGATCTGTGTAATTGAATGTTCCCCAAGATAAATGCCTAATTCAATTTCATTTGTACGGAGTTTTCCCTTAAACTGCAATCCAGTTTTAAAATCAGTAAAGGAAACAAGGTCGTTTTCCTTTTGAAAATTACCGCACCAAGTTCCCGTAAATCGATTATCGCCAAGAATGGGATAAGCTTGGTACTCATTCCCTGAACCATTTTCTACGCTTAAATAAAAATTTGTTGATTTAAGTTCGTCTACCATTAACATATTCCAAAAACCTACAAAAGAATTTGTCTTGGATTTTAGTAGTTTTAAGTGATACAGTAGAAGACCGGATTTGATAAACCCGTTAATTTCATTACCATTTTTAGACAATTCACCTTCAAATTGTAAATTTCCTGCAAACGGTATTTTTATCGTTGAAGTAGTCTCTTTCCCAATTTTAAAATGGATAATATTTTTCTTGTTGGAAATTTTGAAAGTGGCAGTTTCAAGTCCTAAATTTTCTATTTCTATTTTTAAATTGAATGCTTTGGAATCTTTTATTTCCCCCTCCCAACTATTGGTATATTCTGCCATATTTTGACAGTAAAGATGCATAGTGAGTAGAATAAAAATAATTGTAGTGATGCTTTGAAGTCTCATTTTTTTTGATTGATTTTGATGAGCTGCAAAGTTTAGATTTATTTATCCCCTAAAATTGTATAAAATTAACTTTGTGAAATATTCTTTAAAAATTGTAAAGGTGTGGTTTTATAGATTCGTTTGAAGTTTATGATAAAATGACTTTGGTCGTAAAAACCGCATCGATAGCAAATTTCAGTCATTGAATGTTTGTTTTGAACCATTAGGTTGAACGCTTGATTTACTTTTAATACTCTTACGTAGTTTCCGAAGCTTGTTCCAAAATACTTGTTAAACTCTCTTGATAAATGAACTGGGTGTACCTCAATAATTGAGCTCAATTCTTTTAGGGAGTAATCAACCTGTTCTTCATGCAAAAGTTCTTTTAGGGTATTTACCCAGTGGGGTTTTTTATAGCTATTCTTCTTAGGTTCTTTTATGATACTGAATACTTGCGTTAACAACGTTGCAATACTCAAGTTGGAATATTGGTCATTTAATTTGGACTCAAAAAATACTTGACTCATTAAATTTTTTGCTAAAGGATTCCTGATATTCATGCTCCCTTCAAAATCGGTAATTTGAATGCCTAAATTTGAAAACCACTCCTTTTTGAGTTCAATATGAAAGCCTCTTGTGAATTCTGGGGGTTTTAAATTGTAATGTGCATCTTGCCAACTATGGAACAGTAGATTTCCAGGTTTTAGATAATAGGATTCTTTTCTGTTAGATTCAAATAATTTTCCTTGAAGTAAATAGGTGAAATACGGGTTTTCGTGATAATGCCAATCTACCTTGCCGTGTGTATATTCGGTATCTGTTATGATTAGATTTTCAAAACTTGATTTTTGGTAGTGTGTTCCGTAAAATTCACCGGTCTGTAGTGTATTCATTCCTTTTATTGTTCTCTTAACGGCCCACCACTTTATCTATGGATATAGGCATCTAGAACGAAGTAATATGTCAAATATAGTATTAAACTCAGAAACTTATTTAATTTCTTGACTGTTTTACCCAAAGCTTAATTGACTAACAACATTAAAGGAATGAGTGCTTTTACAGAATAGAGATTATTACTTTCTACCATTTCCGAAGTTATACCCAAAAATTGGAATTGTTATAATCTTTAAAAAAGCCATGTAAAATGGATGTTTTACGTGACTTTTTTGCTTTAATATCTACTTGTTTTTCATTCCTGGAACTCATGGATTTACCAAAACCCTTTTTAAATCCAAATCTTGAAAATCAAAACTGAAATCAATAAATCGAGAGATTCCTTTCATTTTGATGTTTTGGGCTTTACCATTTTCATCTAGTGAAAAAATGGCGAGGGCATCTGCTTTCATATCTTGATATTCCCATTTGATAGCAAAAGTATTGCCCTCATAAAACTCCATTTTACCATTCAGTCTTGGAGACTTATAGCATTTAAACCATAAATCACCGTCTTTATCAAAAACTTCAACCTTTCCAAACCAATCATCCTTATAAACTCCAACATAATTGTGCTTGTCAATTTTCACATCCTTATTTGATTCGACTTTAGCCCAAATTTTGTCGGAATCCGAATCTCTCATTTGTTGACGTCGCTGCTGAAGGCCCTTTGTCATTTCAAGCCAGTTGATTCCAGTTTCTAGCTTTAAATATTCATCCAGTAAATTAAAAGCCATTAAACCGTTCATAAGATCTGCACCTTCAGAATTATTCAACACTACAATTCCTAATTCAAGTTCTGGAATTAAGATAACTTCAGAAGACATTCCCGCAATTAATCCCGAATGTTCAACTTTGAAAAAACCATTCATATCCGACAAAAACCAACCTAATCCATATCCTGAAAAGTTGGATTTAAAGGGCAACATCGGGTCTGATTGAATTTTAATGGGTGTATGAACTCGCCACATCTCTTGTTGCTGTTGTTCTGAGTATAGTGTTTTCTCGAGATTAGCACCATAATTACCTTCGTTCAATTGTACTAACATCCATTTACACATGTCATTTACACTAGCCCAAATTCCACCTGCTGCACCATTCAACTTTTGTTTTGCATTGACATCCGGTTTTGGATTTGGTATAGCTTTCAGCATTTTGCCATCAAAAGAATGTGCAACAGCGTAATTTCCACTTTTCCATGCATCGCTAAAGCTCGAGAACGAATTGTTCATTTGTAAAGGTTTCAAAATTTCTTCGTCCACAAATGTTTCCCACGTTCTTCCACTAACTCTGTACGTAAGTTCTCCTGCAACCAAGTACAATAAGTTGTCATAATCAAATTGAGTTCTAAAGGCAGTGGCGGGTTCAAAGTATTGAAAAGACGTCAGCACATCTGTGATAGTAAAATCCGAACCACTTGGAAAAATCATAAGGTCACCAGCACCAAGCCCTAAGCCGCTTCGGTGTGTCAAAAGGTCTTGAATGTTGAAGTTGTTCGTTACATAATCATTGTACATTTTAAATTCTGGAATATAATCTACTACCTTATCTTCCCAATTAATTTTTCCTTGCTCAACCAAAATCGCCAATGCAGTGGAGGTAAAAGCTTTGGAATTGGAGGCAATGCCAAATGGAGTATCTGCAGTTACTGCTTCTTTTGAATCAATTGAATTTATACCATAACCTTTGGCATGGACAATCTCACCGTCTTTGACGACACCAACAGCAAAGCCTACAGTATTATCAATTGCTTTCATTGCATTATTTACTAGGTCATCTATTTGTGTCGCAGTCATTTGGGCATTGACCCTTACTATGCTAAATAATGTTATTAGAAGACCGATTGTGGCGGTTTTGAAGTATTTAACACTATTATCAATGTCTATTATATTTTTCATTATTTTTTGTTTTATATTATTTAACAGTACAGCACTACTCGTTTCAAGCTGAACGAAATTCACAAATAATAGTACGATTATTAAAGTGTATGTTACAACTGAATGTCTTACTCAGAGAACACTATTTGGTAGGATAAGGCGCATTACGAGACTATAATTAAAATACCTTTTATAATTTTATACATAAACTTTACCTTAAAATGCTTAGAAATAATAAATCATGTTTATTATGAATTGAGCAGTTAAATCCAATACTATAGTCCTTTTACACGGGCATTTTCAAAGAAACGATTTGCATTTACCTTTTTAAGAAGGGGGGTATTAACTAATTATCAATGAGTGCTAATTGATCAATAGCACGCTGGTTCTCAGGATTCATTTCTAAACTTTTCTTATAGTTAAATATGGCTTCTTCCTTTTGTCCTGAATCAAGGTAAAAATCAGCTAAATAACTGTAGGGATACCACTCATTTGAATAAGCTTCTACGATTAATTTCATCACATCGATTGCCTTATCAAATTTCTGTTGATGTAGATATTCCTGTGCATAATGAAAAGTGTTTTTATCGGAAATATTATTATTCAATTCATTCAGTTTTGCTTTCGCTAACTCAAATCCTTTTTCCTTGTAAGTTTTAATTACTTCCTCGGTATTAACAAGTTGAATACTCTCCTTCGTTTCCCCAAAAAATTCGTTTCGAATAAACGTTCGTACTTGTGCCCAACCATCCATAGGGCTTCTATTGGAGAGTGATATTATGATTATAGGTGTATTTTTAGTAATGTCCACTTCACCCGAAACACCTGGTGCTCCTCCATTATGACCATAAATTTCAATGCCATTTATAGTATTCAAACTCAATCCTAGACCATACTGATTTTCAAAACTATCTGTCGTCATTAAGTTAAACGATTTTCTAGAAATCAGTTTGTTGCTTCTTAAAGCTAAGGCAAATTTATGCAAGTCAGTTATTTTAAATCGTCCGCCGCCAGCAGAACTGAATAATTCAACCGAACTATTTATTTTTAAAGGTTTAAAAATATTTTGTTGAACGTAACTATTATAGCTTTGTTTAGTTATGTTCTCAATTATCAAGCCCAATACAACAAAACCAGCGTTACTATACCTAAACGATTCACCAGGTAGAAACTCTAACGGATCGTTTACAAAAAAAGGTAAAATATCCTCTAACTTTTGAATCGTACCTTCTGGTTGCTCAAAGAATTCTTTGCTAAAAAAATCGCCTAAACCTGAAGTATGAGATAATAACTGTTTAACTGTGATTTTTTCTCTTGCATCTAGGTTGGGATAGTCTGGGAGGATTTCACCGATTGTATTATTTAATTTCAACAAGCCCTTTTCTTGTAATTGCAATATTGAAACAGCTGTGAACATTTTTCCCATAGAAGCAATATCAAAACTGGTTTCAATGGTATTCGGCGTTTCTCTATTTTCATCTTCATACCCGTATGCTTCTTGAAATAGAATCCGATCGTGCTCCGCAATTAATAATGTACCATTAAATTCATTTTTGGAATCCATTTCATTTAAATATGTTCTCGTTTTTTCGACTGCTGCCGCAACCCTATCTGGGGTTATTTGAGCATTTACACTGATAGAGCATATTAGTGCCATCAGCACAATTGAAGCGGTCATTTTGAAGTAATTCGTTTTGATTTCCATACGGTTTTTTCGTTCGTTATATTTCATGATAAATTGTTTTTCAGATTA